>Ga0207747_1000003_pt1 | contig 318083 bp, 296 predicted proteins | sample HigsolmetaGSP11D_FD_184839 | JGI IMG/M metagenome (GOLD analysis project Ga0207747, IMG submission 184839) | High solid enriched microbial communities from the Joint BioEnergy Institute, USA - SP1-1-D (SPAdes) | ecosystem: Engineered > Bioreactor > SSF (Solid state fermentation) > Aerobic >... | reverse complement strand
GCCCTGGTGATCCAGGACCATCCGCACCGCCCGTTCACGCACCTCGGGTGCGTACCTCGTCAATTTGTTGCTCATGGCTCCATCCTCTCAAGGTTTGGAGCCTCCGGGAAAGGCGGGGCGATTCAACAAGCTGAGCCCAGCTCCGGATGTGTGTACCAACGTGGCTGGTAATTTTCATATATCTCAACCCGTTGAGCGACAGTCGTAAATGTGCCCTCAGCCATACCTGCGCCGCTTGGCAGATATGCGGAAAGCTTGGCCTTGATGAAGGTAGGAAACCTTCCTTTCTTACTTATCGACTCCTTCGTAAGAAAGTGCTTTCCGCTGAGGTTATGCCAGTTGGTGATGAGAAACCATGCCCCTTCAAGTTCATAGAAAAACGCGCTACCGGTAGAAATTACCCCACTGTCATCACACATTAAGATTTGGAACGGGCACTGAGAGTATGTGCTACGTATTCCATTCTCAGGCATTGAAATTCTCCTCCCCCACCGGTTTCCAGCAGCCTAACGTCCGCCATCACGCGCGTGCGTTTCGCACGTCGCGTACATGGCATTGTTGGGCCTCTCACTCACAGGCGAGCCTGAGCGTCCCGAAGAAGCGCCGTGATGTCTCGTGCTTCTGGGTGCCGTGCACCGACTTCAAAAGGGATGCGGAGAAATTTCTGCTTCCCGGCCAATGCAACGGCAGTGTCATGCGGTAGCAAGAAGCCACCTCGCACCGAAATATCCGGATTGAAGAGAATTCCGGCGAAGCAGTCGAAATGACCGACTTTCTCTTTCGGGATCTCCAGACGTGTTTCGTTCCTTCCATCTCTTGGCAGGGTTCTCGAGCGCACCTCGACGCGGCCGTTCGCGGAGCAACGGATATCAAACCCTTTCTCCACTCCGCTGCGGTTCCGCTCGGCACTAAGAGCCGAGCACACGAGCAATTCAGCGTACTGCCCGGTGTCCCTCACGCCGTGAGCTTCAAGTTGCTCACGTGCCTTAACAAACTGCCGCATAAGTTCAGTGATGGTCATCTTTCTCGTTCTCTGAGGCCCAACGTTCGAGTTCAGGCCGCGGCCCGTCAGGGCCGTCGTGCCTGCAACGAGTTGTTAGGGAATTCACTCTTCACTAAAGAAGTCCATGTCAATCTTCTTGACCTCGTAGACCTCTTTAACAGAAACACCAAGATTGTGCTCAATCATGTATTCCGCCAACTGCGGACCATCTATGAGGACAACTCGCGGATCAATATGAAATACATAGTCTCGCGCGTCCGCTGAGAATGTTCCTGTTGTGATGAAAACGCCCTTTCTTGCGCGCTTCCCGTGGAGGGCACCTACGAACTTCTGAATTTCAGGCCGACCAACCGTTCCTGCCCAACGCTTAGCTTGAATATATATTGCCTCTAGACCAAGACGATCTTCACTGATGATTCCGTCAATACCCTCATCTCCGGACTTGCCGATTGCCTTTCCGGCTTCGGCCCTGTTACGGCCATAACCCATTTTCAAAAGAAGCTCTACGACAAGAACCTCAAAGAACGAGGGAGAGCATGACTTCACCTGATCAAGTAGCGACGCTGCCAACTCGCCTTGAATGCTTTCAAATGCTTGCTCAAGCGATTCTTCGGGGGTTTCCACTGCGCTTTGTGGAGCGGGCGAAGAAGGTAGCGACTTCTCTGACTTTTGCGTTTTTGACGACTCTCGGAAGGCCTTGAACTTATCGAACTGCTCAAGAGCAGAAATTGAAATTTCCCCCGGATTCTTAGCAAGAAAAGCCTTACCTTCGGAGGTGATCTGAAACTGGCCGCGTTTCGGTGAAAGAAGTAAGCCAGCCTGCTCCAAATACACCTTTGCCCACGCCACGCGGTTGTCAAAACGACGCTGCTTGCCGCTTGGAAGCAACTCCTCTACTTCCTCTGCGGTTAAAGAGAAATGGGCCGCAAGATGCTTTCGCGCATCTCCCAGCGTATGAGTTTGCTCGTCACTTGCCAGGCTAAGAAGCGGAAGCATGAGTGATTGAAAATCTGGAATCGGCATACTGTTTTCTGAATTCCCTAACGGTTGAAGTAACCGGCCTGCGCGAATGGGGCGAAGCCACGCTCGCACAGGTCCGTGTTTACGGAAATGTTAGGTTTACGGAAGCTCAGCACGGCGACTAAGGCGAATGCCGATCTTTAGAGAAGGATTTTCCACGACGTCGCCGTGCAACATGAACTGCTGTTGAGCTGGCGTCCCAGCAAGACGCAAAGTGAACTGCCTCAGCGGGCCGAAGATCGAGTTCGGTTGCCCCGCGAAGTGCGTGACCTTAACGGACGCTTGCATGGTTCCGTTCTCGACCCTAAATGAACCAACGTAGTAGTACGCGGAATCCCCACCCAAGATACGCCCCGTCTCCAGAACTACTACGCCGGCTCCAGAGTCGTTAACGTTCGAAACAAACTCGACCGACCACAGCGCTTCTAACATTGCGTTTCCCTCCCCAGGGATAGAAAGTAAACCTAACGGTTGACGTAACCGGCCTGTGCAAGCGGCGAAGCTCGCTTGCACAGGTCCGTGTTGACGGAGATGTTAGAGCTCATCATGCCTTCGGGATAACCACATCTCTAGCCATTGGAGGCAATGGCGAATAGCCTGCATAACCCGGATACCCAGGATAACCAGGGTAACCCGGATAACCTGGGTACCCGGGATATCCGCGGTAAGGGTGATTGCTGTACGCATACAGCCGATTGCCTGTGATGGTGCCCAAGTAGTCACCGTCCATAGTCACAACATCGTTGTCCTTCCAAGGAAGCCAACCAATCGCGTTTCCGTCAGTATCGAATACAAACTTGTCGACACGAAAAGCGATCCAGTCGCCGGAAGAGTTGAATAGATGTTGGGTCGCCATGGCTTGAGCTCTAACGGTTGAAGTAACGGGCGTCTGCAAGCGGCGAAGCCAGCTTGCAGACGTCCCGGTTGACTGAAATGTTAGGCACAAACTTAGATGACGGACTCATGTGTGCTCCGAAGAAGGCTTCTTATGCCAAAGCGTAGGCTTGCCAAAAGCAATGTAATTGACGCCCACGATTGCGGCATAGCAAACCGCCAATATGCCGCCATTTATTCCAAGGAACACGTTCCAATCGGAAACGCCGCCCGTAACTATGGCGAAAAGCAGAACCAGCAAATGCGCGGTCGAGAGCAACGCCAGAACATTAAGAAAGCGCTTAAGGACTGCGGTCATTGTTTTCCCCCAACAATGCAGCTGCCTAACTCTAAATAGACGCCCTAAAAACATGTACAAATATACACTACAGAGGTGTATATTGTTCCGGCTGCCCGGTTACGTCCTTGTTTCCTCAGTGGCTTCATTTTGGAAGGCACCCTAAACATGAACGACAAACGCACCCCTGCGCGGCCGCGCCTGCTGGACCAGGTCAGGGACCGTCTGCGCGTACTGCACTATAGCTATCGCACCGAGCAGGCCTATATCGACTGGATCAAGCGCTATGTCCTTTTTCACGGGAAGCGTCATCCGTCGGAGATGGGAGCGCCGCATGTCGAAGCATTTTTGACTCATCTTGCCGTAAAGTCTCGCGTCTCGGCCTCCACGCAGAATCAGGCCAAAAGCGCGCTGTTATTTTTGTACAAGCAGGTGCTTGGGATCGAACTCGATTGGCTGCAGGATGTACCGCATGCCAGGCGCTCGGTTCATCTGCCCGTGGTGCTCACGCCTGAGGAAACGCGCGCGCTGCTCGCCCGGCTGAGCGGAACGCACTGGCTGATGGCAAGCCTGATTTACGGTTCGGGTTTACGCCTGATGGAAGCGCTTCGCCTGAGGGTGAAGGACGTGGACTTCGCGCGCAGGGAGATCATCGTTCGCGACGGCAAGGGCGCCAAGGACCGCGTCACCATGCTGCCCGCGCGTTTGCTCGAACCGCTGCGGCTCCATCTGGAAAAGGTCAAGGCCCTGCATGCGGAGGATCTCGATGCAGGGTACGGCGAGGTGTATCTGCCGCATGCGCTGGCGCGGAAGTACCCGATGGCGGCCCGTGAATGGGGCTGGCAGTACGTTTTCCCCTCGACGAAGTTATCCGTCGATCCGCGCTCCGGCGTCGTGCGACGCCATCACGCCGACGAGAAGAATCTGCAACGCGCGATGCGAAAGGCGCTGCACGAGGCCGGCATCGTCAAGCCCGCGACGCCGCACACCCTGCGTCACAGTTTTGCAACTCACCTCCTCGAATCCGGTCACGACATCCGCACGGTACAGGAACTGCCGGGCCATGCGAACGTGAAGACAACGATGATCTATACCCACGTGCTGAATCGCGGCGGCCGCGGCGTGACGAGTCCGCTGGATCGCTGAGGGCTTGCGTGCGAGTCAGGGCGTCACGCCGGCGTTGATGCCGCGCCGTGTGCCGACCGCGCCGAGATAGAACAATACGTCGCCCGACACCGAAACCATGCGCGCGAGCACGACGGCCGCGAGCAGGTCGGCCTGATCGACGAAAGCCGCGAGCAGGAAGTAAAGCGCCATTTCGCGCACGCCCACTCCCGCCGGCGCGCCGGGCGTGACGAAGCCCGCCACCCAGCCGAGCACGTAGGCGCCGCACACGCCGAGCGCGTACGGCGCGAGCGCGGCATCCGGCACGAGCAGCAGCAGCACGATGCAGAACGACACGCTCGAAACGCCTAGAAAGCCCGCATAAGCGCAGAGCGCGGTTGCGGCATGCGTTCCGAGCGTGCTGCGCACGAGCAGCACCGCGAGCATCGCGCACGCGACGAACAGCAGCGCAGCCAGCCATTGCGGCCATTGCGGCGCGACGAACGGCAGCGCGAGCGGCACGAACAGGGCGGCCGCGCACAGCAGCACGCCGAGCTCCCACACCGTGGATTTGGCGACGGGCCAGGCGGGCAGGTTTTCGGCGACGGCCAGCGCCTGCCGTCCGATCAGATGCACGACGTTCGAGGGCACGTACTTGGCGATCTGCGAAATTCCGTAGATGCGTATCGCCGCGGCGGGCGCAATCGTCACGCCGTGATGTTGCAGCAGCGCACGCCACCCGAGCGCGAGCAGCAATCCACTGAAGCCGCTCGCGATGGCGAGCAGGAGCAGCACGAACCAGTCCTCCGCGCCGAGCCGTGCGAGATCGATCTGCTCGCGGTATTGCGCCAGCTTGAGCAGCACGAACAGGATGCCGGCAACGCCCAACCCGCTGCCGAACCAATGCAGCATCCGCCTGGCCTGGGTGGGGTCGGGCTTCATGCCTCGCGCTGCCTGCAAAGCAGCATGGTCCAGGGAACGGGCGTGCGGACCGTCACCACGTCGAAGTAGCGGCCGACGAGCGCGGTGAACGCGCGCGTGGACCAGCGCTGCACGTGGCCCGGCGTGTTGCCCCAGTCGCGCCAATAGCGCCCGCGCGCCATGTTCATGAGACTCCAGATCGGCTCGCGCGGCACGCTGAGGATGAGCCAGGGATCGGCCACGCGCCGCAGCGCCTGCAGTCCCGCGTGCGGATCGTCGAGGTGTTCCAGCACTTCGCAGCAGACCACGAGCTCGGCGCGATGGCGTTCGGCCCGCAGGTCGTAGATGTTGCAGACCTCGAAAATCCCGCCCTCGATGTCGCGCTCGCGGGCGTTGGCCCGCGCGAGCTCGACCGCAACGCGCGAGAAATCGCTGCCGCGCGCCTGGATGCCCTGCGCGCGCCAGCGCAACGTCCAATAGCCCTCGCCGCAACCCACTTCGTGGATCTCGCGCGGCCGCACTTCCTCCACCAGCGCGGTGAGCGAGCGCTCGAAGCCGCGCATCAACAACCGCACGATGGGATTGCGCGAGTTGTACTTGTCGTAGGTGTTGCCGACGACGATGCCGTCCTCGGTGAGGCCCTGGGAAACTCTCATTGCGGTAACGCTCCTCCGGCGCGGTCGTTCAGCGATGCAGCGAACGGACTTCCTGCGCGACGTGATCGGCCGGCCGCTGCGGCAGCGGCGCGGTCTGGTCGCTCATGACGTTGACCTTGTAGCGCACGTCCTCCAGCAGCTTGCGGTTGGCGGCGAGCAGATCGGCGACGAAAGCCACGAGCAGGGTCTGGAAACCCATGCCGAGCAGCACCGAAGCGAGGATCAGGGACTGCACATGGCCGCTGCCGTCGCCGGTGAAGTAGTAGTACAGGAACCGCAGGCCGATCAGAAATCCGGCCGCGAACAGCACCAGGCCGATGGTGCCGAAGAACCGGAACGGCCGGTACACCACGAAGATGCGGACGATGGTGGCGATCGACTTGTTGATGTACGAGGGGATGCTCTTCACCAGCCGCGAGGGGCGCAGGTCCTCGTTGACGCGGATCGGCACCGAGCGGATCGCCATGTTTTTCTGCCCGGCCTGGATGATGGTTTCCAGGGTGTAGGTGTATTCGTTGAAGACCACCAGATGCTGCGCGGCCTCGCGGCTGAAGGCGCGGAAACCGCTCGGCGCGTCGGGGATGCTGGTGCGGCTCGCCACGCGCACCACGTAGGAACCGAGCTTCTGCAGCATCTTCTTGAGCGGCGAGAAGTGCTTGATCGACTCGATGGGCCGGGCGCCGACGACGATGTCCGCCTGTCCGGTGAGGATGGGCGTGGTGAGCTTGGGAATGTCCTCGGCGCAGTACTGATTGTCGGCGTCGGTGTTGACGATGACGTCCGCGCCGAGCCGCGTGCAGGCCTGCAGCCCCGTCATGAAAGCGCGCGCGAGTCCGCAGTTGCGCGTATGCCGCACGACGTGGTCCACGCCGTGCTGCAGCGCCACGCGCACCGTCTGATCCTCGCTGCCGTCGTCGATCACCAGCCATTCGACCACGTCGAAACCCGGCACTTTGCGGGGCAGCGCGGCGAGCGTGACGGCGAGCGTCTCGGCCTCGTTGTAGCAGGGGATCTGGATGATGAGTTTCATCGGCTGACCTCCGTCATGCGGGGTTCGGCGAGCGCCCCCGTCGTCCGGCCTTGCGGACGCGGCGCGCGTCCGCGATACCGGGCGAGCGCGGCCCGCCACAGCGCGTGCGCGAGCACGGCGAACACGACACAGGCGACCGGCTGCAGCGGGTCGCCGTAACGCGGAATGAAGTGGGTGAGCAAGGCGTAGAAGACGACGAGCGCCATCGCGGGTGCGGCGTAAGCGAACAGCCACCAGCGCCGCCTCACCGCCGCATAGCCGATGCCCGCGAGCAGGACCAGGAACACGTAGGGCGCGCCGCGCCACAGGAAGAGCGGCGTGGTCGCCAGATGCGCGCCGGGATCGGCGCGTATCAGTTCGAACGCGCGGCGTTTGAGCATGTCGTCGATCGCGAGGACGTCGGCCTCCGGATGGCGCAACTCGAGCGCGGTGCGCATGGCCTTCGCCTTGGCGAAGTAGCTCACTGCCCCGTCCACGTCGCCGGTCGTCGGCGCGCTGCGGTCGCGCAGGTCGGCATAGCGCACGAGCCGCACGAGCCGTCCGCCCGCCTGGAGGTCGCGCTTGTCGAAGCCGGTCAGCCGGCCGGTGATCCAGCGCAGGGGCTGCGGGGCATAGGCGAACCACGCACCGCGATACTCCTCCGCGCTCATGCCGTTCTTCAGCGCACGGGTGAGCAGGACCTGGCCGCCGCGCGAGGACAGCGTGAGCCGGTCGAAGTGCAGATAGTTGCGCACCATCCAGGGGGCGATCGCGAGCGCGAGCCCCAGCGCCGCGATACCGGCCGCGCGCAAGGCGAAGTCTTCCCGCGCACGCAAGCGCCGCCAGGCACCGACGGCGGCAAGGCAGAGGATCAGCCCGACCGCCGCATAGAGAAACGCGGCCTTGGTGAGCGCCACCACGCCGGCGAGCAGACCGGTCGCGAACATCCAGCCGATGTGGCGACGGCGTACCGCTGTCGCCGCCGCGGCGCACGTCGCCGCAAGCAGCGCGGCGGCCGCCACTTCCGAGTAGAGTCCGTTGTAGTGCTCGGCCAGTCCCAGATCGGCCGCGACGGTGCCGAACGCGGCCAGCGCATAGGAGCCGGTATAGCGCGCCACGGTGACAAACACGATCACCGACAACACCACACCCCAAAGCATGTTGGAGCGCTTGAGCGTCTCCGCGTGGATGTCCACGAGCTGATCGAGGGAAGGCTCTTCGAGCGAGGGCAACGCGCTGATGTAGGCCGCCAGCACCAGAATGGGCACCGGCTCGCGATACTCCGAAGCTTCGGGGGCCGTCTGTCCGGGCGCGTCGTCGATGGAAATCACGCCGTGATGCACGAGGTTGTAGGCGGCGGTGAGGTTCTCGTAGGCGTCCGGCTGGATCAGCGGATATTCGTTGGTCCGGTTGGACCACAGCAGCGCCAATACCGCGGCCGTGCCGATCACGAAGAGCGCGCGCGTCCAGGATCGCGGCAGTCTCATCGCCCCGCCTCCATCAACGGCGCCTGTGCGAGCTCCGTCTCGCGCGTCCGGCGTCCGGCACGCTTACGCAACGTTCGCCAGGCAGCATGCGCGAGAATCGCGAACACGACGGCGGCGACCGGCCAGGCCGGTTCGGCGTAGCGCGGAATGAAGTGCGAGACGGCGCCGTAGAAACCGAGGAGCAGCAGCGCCGGCGCGACGTAGACGCACAGCCACGCCTGCCGCCGGTAGCAGGCGTAGACGAGACCGACGCCCAGAATGAGCAAGGTGTAGGGCGCGCCGCGCCACAGAAACAGGGGTGTCGTCGCCACGTGCGCCCACGGATCGGCGCGCAGCAATGCCATCGCCCGCGCCTTGAGCATGCGGTCGATCTCGACTTCGCTCGCCTGCGGATGCAGCCGCTCCAGCTCGGTACGCATCGCGTTGGCGCGGGCGTAGTAACTCACCGCCTGCTCGGGTCTGCCCTGCTCCATCGCCGGCCGGTCGGCGGGGCTGGCGAAACGCACGAGACGCACGAGCCGGCCGCCGTCCTTCAGATCGCGGTCGTCGAAGCCGGTGAGCTTCCCGGTAAGGCGCCGCAAAGGCCGCGGCGCATAGGCAAACCACGCGCCGCGATATTCCTCCGCGCTCATGCCGTTCTTGAGCGCGCGCGTCAGCAGCACGATGCCGCCGCGTCCGCTCAAGGTCGGGGTGTCGAAATGGATGTAGTTGCGCAGCATCCACGGCGCGACCACGATCCCCATGCCGAGCACGAGCGCGAGCGGCGCGTAGGGTGTCACCGCCTCGCTCGCGCGCAGCCTGCACCACAGCCGCCATAGGATCAGTCCGGCGATGCATACCAGCGCGACGTAGAAGAACGCCGCCTTGGTGAGCGCCATGGCGCCGAAGAGCAATCCGGCGAGCAGCCAGTAGAACGGCCTGCGCCGTTCGACGGCAAGCGCCGCCGTCGCGCTCGACAAAGCGAGCAGAGCCGCGGCGGCGATTTCGGAGTAGAGGAAGTCGTACTGATAGGCGAGCTGCGCATGCACCGCGAGGGTGCAGAACGCCGCCCAGCCGTGCGAGCCAGTCCAGCGCAAGACGCTGCCGTAGAGCACCAGGGTCAGCAGCACGGCCCAGGGAATGTTCGAGTACTTGAGCAGGCGCGCGGGTGCGCCGCTCGCGAGTTCCGCAAGCGGTGCCTCCCCCAGCAGCGGATCGATCGCCGCGAGATAAGCCGCGAGCGCAAGGATCGGCAGCGGCTCGCGATGCTCCGAGGGTTGCGGCGCCGCATCCGGCGCGTCCTCGATCGACATGACGCCGTGATGGACGAGGTTGTAGGCCGCCGTCAGGTTCTCGTAAGCGTCGAACTCGATCGGAAAGCCGGTCGCGCGGTCGATCCACAGCCAGGCGAGCGCACCGAAAGTGAGCGCGAAGACGAGCGCGCCCCAAGCCCGTGCGCGCACCGCACTGTGCGCGCCCTTGGAGGCGTCAGGCATAACGCCCCTGCGGCGCATGCCGCGGCAGCGCCCGCTCGTTCATCCGCATCAGCGCAAGCATGTAGAGCAGCATGTTGGGGTTCCACCAGATCCGCACGCCCGCCAGCAGCCGCAGCCAGCGCAGCATGAGCGGCGGCCGGCGCCACGCGCCGTACCGGATCAAACTCGGAGCAAGGCTCGCGCCGAGCAGCATGCGCTGCACCGGTCCCATATGCCGGCGCGCGCCTTTGGTTTCGAAGGGAATGTGCGCGAACTCGGGGTAGGCGCGCAGGATGGTATCGGTGTGGAAACGCTGGTCGCCCACCAGCTCGAAGGGCAGAGAATCGAGGAAATTCCAGACCGCTTCGTCCAGATAAGGTGTCTCCACCCGCAAGCCCTGGAACAGCGCGAAAGGCTGCAGCGCGATCTCGCGCCGCGTGCGATTCCAGAAATAAAAAGATCGTAAAGGATTGTGATGGCCGCGATGCCGCTCCAATTCGACGAGCAGACGTTCGGTCGCGATTTCGTCAGACAGCCGTCTTGCAAGATCGTCGTCGACAGCGTGCTGCCAGCCGCGCACGGACGAACGCCAGTCGTGGAACAGGCGCGCCGCGACCCGTTTCAGCTCGCCGCGCCGGTACCATTCGTGCACTTCCGCGCTCTGGAACAGGCCCGCCGACATCACGTCGCCGCCGATTCCGTCGAAGACAACGTCGGCATTCGCACGCAGCCAGTCGGTGAGCGGCGGCAGTTGCGCATGTTCGTCGGCGCACATCGCGCATTCGCGCAGATTGCGCAGGATGTTGCGCACATAGAAGCGCGGCTGCGGCAAGACCACATGCGGCGTGCCGAGCGCGGCGGCGAGCAGCGTCGCGATGCGCGCGTCCTCGTCCGGGCGTCCCGGCAGATGCATGAGCGTGACGTAAGCCTGAGGCCGCACGCCGAGCGCGTGGAGCGCGAGCGCGATGTGGCGGCTGTCGCGCCCGCCGGACAGCGGCACGCACAGGCGGCCCTCCAACGGCAGGCAGCGTTCGACGGCGGCGCGCAGCAGCGCCGCGTAACGGTCCATGGCTTGCGTGCGCGCCAACGTGCACGGCGGGTTGTAAGGCAGGCCGCCGTCTTCCACGCGTACGCCCCGTTCCGCGTCCCAGCGCAATACGCTGCCCGGCGCGAGCTGCTTCACGCCCGCGAAGGGTGTGTCCTCTCCGATGAAGAAACCCAGCCGCAGGAAGACCGCCAGCGCCGGATAATCGAGCTCGAAGCCTTCTTCGAGCAGCTCGAGCGGCGAAGTGGCGAGCGCGACGCCGTGAGGCCGCGCGCGCCAGAAGACCGGATGCACGCCCAGCGCGCATACCCGTGCATGCAAGCGTTCGCCGTCCCAGTCCCATTCGCTGTAAGTCTGGGTGTTGCGAAGGCTGTAATGCGTCCGGCCGCGCGCTTCGATACGCCCGCCGCGGCCGGACAGGTACAGCGCGCTCATCGGCGGACCTGGCGTTGCACCCTCGACGGACGCGGCAGCGTCTTGCAGAGGCTGTGTTCGGCCGCGGTGGCCGAAAGCATGCGCGCCACCTCCGGACGCGCGCATACGGCCGTCACCTGCTGCAAGGCGAGCGCGCCCGATACCTCCGCCCACTGTCCGAGCTCCCGGGCGATGTCGTCGTCGGGACTCAGCATGCGGTTCGCCGCGATGGCGGGAATGAAGCCATCCTGCAAGTCGCGCAAGGTGAGCGGCTCGTTCCTGGCGACGATGAAGTTCTCCGTCACCTGGATGCGGCGCGGCGCGCCGCGGTAGCGCTGGATCGCCACGGCCGCACCGAGCGGATTGATGAGCAGATTGCGCTTGAACTCGACGTTGCCCTCGGCATGGAACAGGGGTTCGTGCGGGTTGGCGTAGAAGACGTTGCCTTCGATGACATAGCGGTCTTCGCTGCCCGGCCCCGCGGGCGGCAGATGGCCGAGCAGCAGATTCGGCCGCGCCCAGCTGCCCTCCGACGCGTCGTTCGCCTTGGAGAACACGTTGCCGCGGATCACCGTCACATGATGGCCGTCCGGCAGGCCTTCGCGCACGGGACGCACGTTCTGCTGCTTGATCTGCAGGTTGTAGCCCAGCGTGTCGAGGATCACGTTGTTCTCGATCACGCCGGCGACGAAAGGCGCGGTGCCGTCGGAGTTGCCGAGGTACATGCCCGTGCCGGCGCCGATGATGAGGTTGTCGCGGATGGTCCAGAACGCCGCCGGCGCCTTGGTGGAAATGCCGACGATGCCTTGCGATTCGCCGTGGCCGACGATGGTGAGGCCTTCCAGCACGATGTGATGCACCACCGCCCTGCCCTGCTCGGCCTTCACCGCATCGACGGGCAGATTGCGGCCGTCGAGCTTGAGATTGCGCACCACGAGGTGGCTGGCGTCGCGCAGGCTCACGGTGTTGCGGCCTTCCACGCCGAGCAGCACCGCGGGCCGCTCGGCGTCCGCGCTTTCGATGACGATCGGCGCCTTGGGCTTGCCGTGCAGGCCGTGCAGCGGCAAGCCGCCCAGATATTCGCCCGGCGCGAGCAGCAGCCGGTCGCCGGGCTGCAGGGTCTGCAGCTTCTCCAGATAGTCGTCCGGCGTGGCCGGCACGTCGGCGGCCTGCGCGAACGCCGCGCAGGCCAGGAGCCACACTGCGCAGAGGATGCGCGTGCGGGAGAACGAGAGGTATCGCATGGCGCCTCCTAGACCAGCATCTCCAGCGGCGGGGGATGGCCGAGGAAGCCGAGCGGGCTGGCGCTGTAGCCGTAGGCGCCGGACATGAACACCACCACCAGATCGCCCGGCTCGGCCTGCGCGAGCTCCATGCGGTCGGCCAGCACATCCAGAGGCGTGCAAAGCGGTCCCACCACCGAGGCGATTTCGCGTTGCGGGCTGTCCATCTTGTTGCCGATCGCGACCGGATAGTTCTTGCGCAGCACCTGTCCGAAATTGCCCGATGCGGCGAGGTGGTGATGCAGCCCGCCGTCGGTGACGAGAAAAACCTGGCCGCGCGAAAGCTTGCGGTCGAGCACGCGGCACACGTACACGCCCGCTTCGCCCACCAGATAGCGTCCGAGCTCCAGGACCAGCCCGGCCTCGGGCAGCAGTTGCGCGGCACGCTCGACGAGTCGCGCAAGATTCGACGCGACGGGCGCGAGATCGAGCCGCCGCTCGCCGGGGAAATAGGGAATGCCCAGCCCGCCGCCGAGATTGAGCACGCGCACCGGCGCCGGCGCGTGTTCGGCCAGGCGCAGCGCCAGATCGAAAGCCTGCCGCTGCGCGTCGCAGATGGCTTCGGCCTTGAGGCTTTGCGCGCCCCAGAACAGATGAAAGCCTTCGAACGCGAGCCCCGCCGCGCCGATGCGTTCGAGCAGTTGCGGCACGCGTTCGGCATCGACGCCGAAGGGCTTGGCGCCGCCGCCCATCTTCATGCCCGAAGCCTTGAGCTCGAAGTCCGGATTGACGCGCACCGCGACGCGCGCCGGCACGCCGAGCTCGCGCGCGATGCCTTCGAGCAGCTCCACTTCACGGAATGATTCGAGATTGATCAGCACGCCGGCGGCAACGGCCTGCCGCAATTCCACGGCGGACTTGCCGGGCCCGGCGAAGCTGATGTCCTGCGGATCGGCGCCGGCGTCGAGCGCGATCCGCAATTCGCCCGCGGAGGCGACGTCGAGGCCGTCCACCCAGCGCGCCATATGGCAGACGAGCGCCGGCATCGGATTGGCTTTCATCGCGTAATGCAGCCTCACGCCCGGCAGGGCGGCGCGCAGCGCCTGCACGCGCTCCACGATGAGCCGGCGGTCGTAGGCGTAGAAAGGCGTGCGGCCCGCCGCCTCGGCGAGCAAGGTGAGCGGCTTGCCGCCCACCACCAGACAGCCGTTCTCCACCGGGAACTGCGTCATCGGCGCATGCCGCGGCGCCGAGGCTTGCGCGGGCAGCGGCGCGTTCATGCCGCCGCTCCGAACGCGTGTTTGAACTCGGCCGAAATCGTCTTGCGGTCGAGCTTGCCGTTGGGATTGCGCGGCAGCGGGCCCGGACGCACGTCGATTTTCGCCGGCACCATGTAGGCCGGCAGATGCGTGCGGCAGGCCATCATGAGCGTGGCCGCGTCGAGCGTGGCGCCGTCCTTCGGCGTGGCGACGACGACGATCGCCTGGCCGAGCGTGGGATGATCGACCCCGAACGCCACCGCCTCGCCGACGAGCTGCGTGCCGTAAAGCACTTCCTCGATCTCCGTGGGACTCACACGGTAGCCCGAGGTCTTGATCATTTCGTCGCGGCGGCCGACGAAATAGAGATAGCCCTCCTCGTCCATGCGCACGGTGTCGCCGGAAAACACCGCGATCTCCGGCAGCACCAGCCCGGGCTCGCGCCCCGGCAAAGGTTTGTAACGTTCCGCGGTCTTCACCGGGTCGTTCCAGTAACCCATGCCGACCAGCGCGCCGCGATGCACCAGCTCGCCCGGCTCGTTGGGCGCGCAAGGCGTGCCGTCCTCGCGCAGCACCAGGATTTCGGCGTTGGGAATGGCTTTGCCGATGGAATCGGGCCGCCGGTCCACTTCCTCCGGCGGCAGATAGGTGGAGCGGAAGGCCTCGGTGAGGCCGTACATCAGATAGGGTTTGCTGCGCGGCAGCCGCGCCCGCAGGATTTTGAGCGTTTCCAGGGGCATGCGCCCGCCGGTGTTGGCGAAATAGCGCAGGTGCTCGTCGATGCCTTGCGGCCATTCGAGCTGCGTGAGTTGAATGTAGAGCGGCGGCACCGCGGTGAGCCCCGTGACGCGATGGCGCACGAGCGCGTTCAGCACGTCGCGCGGCAGGAGATAGTTCAGCAGCGCCACGCTCGCGCCGGCGTGGAAGGCGGTGGTGAGCTGGCTGAACCCGGCGTCGAAGGAAAGCGGCAGCGCCGCGAGCAGCACGTCGTCGGCGTTGTTCTCGAGATAGGACGCCACGCTCTGCGCGCCGCACACCATGTTCCGGTGCGAAAGCACCACGCCCTTGGGCTTGCCGGTGCTGCCCGAGGTGTAGAGGATCGCCAGCATGTCGGTGTCGATCACGCGATGGCCGGCCCGCTTCGGCGCCTCCATGAACGCTTCCCAGCGATGCAGGTGCAGGTCGGCGACCGGTTCGGGCGCTTCGGCCGCACCGCACACCACCACGTGGCGCAGGTCGCGGCATTGCGCGAGCTCCGCGCGCAGGGGATCGAGCCGCTCCCGCGAAGTGATCAGCACGCGCACGTTGCAGTCGCGCAGGATGTAGCCCACCTGCTCGGCCTTCAACAGCGGATTGACGGGCGCGAACACCGCGCCGGCCGCGGCGGTGCCGAAGGAAGCGATCACCGTCTCGAAACGCTTTTCGAGAAAGATGCCGACGCGCTCGCCGCGCGCCACACCGAGATGCATCAGACCCGAGGCGAAGGCCTCGATCGCCTCGTACAACGCGCCGTAGTCGAGCGTGCGTTCGCCGTGGATCAACGCGGTGCGTTCGGGCGCGCGCAGGGCGGCGTTGCCCGGAAGGTGATGCAAGAGGGTTTCCATCATCGGCTGTGCTCGGGAAGCGGGTGAAGGAACGCTGCAGGGGATGCCTGCGCGTTGCACGATGCATGCCGCATCGCGCTGCGAAGATCGGTATGCCGCGAGTCTAGCGAGCGCATCCCTTCCCTCTTGCAAGGGCAACATATTTTGACAATGTGCACGGGGACGGCCGGCACAATGTCGCTCTCGTACGTCATGGCGCTTGCATGACGATCGACGTCCTCGCAACAGGGAGAAGCGCGCGTTGGCTATCAGACAACAGGTTGCCGCAACGCTCGAAAGCGTGCTCGGTATCGACGGAAGACTGGCGCATGCCGCCGACGACACGCCGCTGCTCGGCGCCATTCCGGAGCTCGACTCGATGGCCGTCGCGAACGTGCTCACGGCGCTGGAAGAGCAGTTCGGTTTCCTCATCGAGGACGACGAAATCGACGGTTCGGCCTTCGCCACGCTGGGCAGCCTGGTTGCCTTCGTGCAAGCCAAGCTCGATGCCGAACAACGAAACCCGCTTTCCCTGCCGCAAAGCTGATTCCGTTTCCGTGGACGCGTTCTATCTTCCGACCGAGCGCGGTCAACGCTTCTGCGTACTGCATCCGGCCGAGGGCACCCGGCGCGGCGCGGTGCTGTACGTGCATCCCTTCGGCGACGAAATGAACAAGTCGCGCCGCATGGCCGCGCTGCAGGCGCGAGCCTTCGCGCGCAGCGGCTGGGACGTGCTGCAGATCGACTTGTACGGCTGCGGGGACAGTTGCGGCGAGTTCCGCGACGCCACCTGGGAAACCTGGATCGGCGACGTGCGCACGGCCTGGGAGTGGATGGAACGGCGTACGCAGGCGCCGGTGTGGTTGTGGGGCCTGCGCACCGGCTGCCTGCTCGCCGTCGCCGCCGTGCGTGCGCGCGCCGCGCCGGCGCAACTGCTGTTCTGGCAGCCGGTGCTGTCCGGACAACGCTATCTGCAGCAGTTTTTGCGCACGCGCCTCGCCGGCGAGGCGATCGAGGGCCAGGCGCGGCGCGATACGGCGGCGCTGCGCGAGGCGCTCGCGCGCGATGGCGTGCTGGAGGTGAGCGGCTATGCGCTGTCGGCGGATCTCGCGCAAGGCATGAATACCGCATGGCTGGAGATGCCGCCGCGCGGGAGCGAAGTGCGCTGGATCGAAGTGCTGCCCCATGCCGGGCAGCCGCTCAGCGAAGCCGCGCAAAGGCAGGCGGCATTGTGGAACGGCGACGGCTGTCGCACGAGCACGACGACAACGGTCGGGCCGCCCTTCTGGCAGACACAGGAAATCAGCGAATGTCCGGCATTGATCGCCTCCACCATTTCTTCGATGCCGCAGTAGCGCCCGGCGTGACCGAACGGCCACTGCTGTTCGAGTGCAAAGGCGAGCAGCTGCTGGGCGTCCTGGCGCAGCCCGAACGGTCCTGCGACTGCGGCGTGCTGATCATCGTCGGCGGGCCGCAATACCGGGCGGGCAGCCACCGCCAGTTCGTCACGCTCGCACGGCATCTTGCGGCGGCGGGCTATGCCTCGCTGCGTTTCGATTACCGCGGCATGGGCGACAGCGGCGGCGACGCACGCGACTTTCGCGAGACGGCGGCCGACATCGCCGCGGCCTTGCGGGCTTTCGCCGCGGCTGCGCCGCACGTGCGGCGTTTCGTGCTGTTCGGGCTGTGCGATGCGGCTTCGGCGGCGCTGATGCACGGCGCGGCATTGCCGCAGGTCGCGGGCATGGCGTTGCTCAATCCCTGGGTGCGCAGCGAGACGACGCTGGCACGCGCCCAGGTCAAACACTATTACCGCGCACGTCTCGCCGACCCCGCTTTCTGGCGCAAGCTGTGCGCAGGCGAAGTGAAGCTGGGCGACACGGCCGCCGCTTTCGCGCGGCGGCTGGGCGTCGCGCTGCGGCCCGCGGTGCGGCCGCGCGGGGATTTCCGCGAGAAGATGGCCGACGGCATGCTGCGCTTCCGCGGGCCGGTGCTAGTCGTGCTAAGCGGCAGGGATCTCACGGCGCAGGAATTCCGCGAACACGTCGCAAGCGACCGCGCCTGGCAAAAAGCGTTGCTGCGCGCCGAGGTGACGCGCATCGATATCGAGGAGGCCGATCACACTTTTTCGCGTGCGGCATGGCGCGAGCGCCTGCACCGCGTGCTGCTCGACTGGCTCGACGGCCATTGCCGCGGACGGGAGGCCGCATGAATCCGCTGTCCGGCGCGCCGGGCCGCCGGTGGCGGCCGATTCCCGGGCTGCCGCCCGGCGAGGCGCTGTTCTACGGCACCGCCCGCCTCGCGCAGAAACTGAGCGCACAGCGCGTGCGCGTGGTGCGCTACCGCCTCACCGCGCAACCCGTGGCGCAGGCGCCGCTCTTGCCCGCACGGGCGCATTCCGCGGTGCGCGTCGAACGGCTCGCGCCCGATCATCCGCTCGCCGCGCAACTGGTTGCGCAGTCGCCGCGTCCGGCCGAGGTGATCCGCCGCCGCTTCGCGCACGGCGCGCATTGCTACGCCGCCTTCAAGGAAGAACGCAGCCTGCTCGGTTTCCTGTGGCTGCAGTACGGCGCCTACGACGAGGACGAGGTGCGCTGCCTGTTCGTGCCGCAACCGGAAGGACAGGCGGCCTGGGACTTCGACGTCTGGGTCCATCCCGCGCACCGCGCGAGCCGCGTATTCGTCCGGCTCTGGGATGCGGCCTTCGCCGACCTGCGCACGCGCGGCGTGCGCTGGACCATGAGCCGCGTCAACGCCTACAACCCGGAATCGCTGCATTCGCACCGCCGGCTCGGCGCGGTGATCCTGGGCACTGCGACCTTCTACTGCGCCGGCACGCGCCAATGGCTGCTTCTGGAGGACAGTCCCTGCCTGCGCCGCGCGCACGACCTGGACGGCCGGCCGGTGTTGCACATCCATCCGCCGCAGGACGCCGCATGAAACGCGAAGACGCGCTTTCCCCGCCGGTGCATCTCATCAATCCCATGACCGAGGTCGGCGGCTCGGAACTGCATACCGTGGACATGTGGCGCGTGCTGTCGCGCTACACGCGCGCCACCGTGTGGAGCGAGCGCCCGGTGGATCCGCAGCTCGCCGCGCTGGCGCCGGTCGAACGCATTCATCTCGGCAAGCTGCATTTCCCGCGTCAGGGCGTGTTCCTGTTCGTCGGCGCCTATTTCGAAGTGGGCGCCTGGTGGCGCTTCGCGCGCCCGAGCCGCACGCTGCTGCTCTACAACATCGACAATCCCAGACGGCTCGAATACGCGCTCGCGCGCCTGAGCCTGGGCGGCCGGCGGCGCGTGGAGCTGATCTACGCCTCGAAACGGCTCAAGGCCGAAGCCGGACTGCCCGGCGTCGTGGAAGACTCGCCCATCGATCTCGACCGCTATCAGCCCGCGCGCGCCGTACCCAGGAACGAGTTCGTCGTCGGACGCGCGAGCCGCGACGATCCGCTGAAGTTCTCCGACGACGATCCGGCGCTGTTCGAACGGCTCGCGGCGGCGGGCTTTCACGTGCGCATCGCCGGCGGCACCTGCCTGCGTGCCCGCATCGCGCCGCATCCGCGCATCGAGCTGCTGCCCGTGCTGTCCCCGCTCGCCATGCCGCATTTCATGCAGGGGCTGGACTGCTTCGTCTACCGCACCTCGCCGGAATGGCCGGAATCCTACGGCCGCGTGATCGCCGAGGCGATGGCCTGCGGCGTGCCGCCCGTCGTCGCCTCGAACGCGGGTATCGCCCAGCACATCCGTCACGGCGAGAACGGTTTCATCGCCGACACCAACGAGGAAGTGATGGACATCCTCCTCACGCTGCGCGAGGACCGCGAATTGCGCGCGCGCGTCGGCGTGGCCGCGCGCCGCACCATGGAGGAGCGCTACGGCGAGGAACAGCTCGCGCGCATCGCTGCCTACTACCTGCGCGGCGAGGCGGGCGTTCCGGCATGAGGAGCGGCGCGCGATGAGCCTGTCCCAGGCGGTAGCACGCAGCGCGGGATGGACCCTCGCCATGCGCATGTCGGCGCGGATCATCGGGCTGGCGAGCACGCTCATCCTCGCGCGCCTTCTGGTGCCGGCCGATTTCGGTCTCATCGCCATGGGCACTTCGATCCTCGCCGCCCTGGACGCGGCGACGGCCGTCGGGCTGGAATGGGCCATCATCCAGAAGCAGACGCAGGACCGCGCCCATCTCGATTCGGCGTGGACGCTCAATATCCTCATCGGCGGGCTGAAGGCGCTGCTGCTGCTCGCGCTCGTTCCGTTCGCCACGGCGGTCTATCACGAACCGCGCGTGGCGACGGTCATGGCGGTGCTCGCCGGCACCGCGCTGGTCGGCGGCTTCCGCAACATCGGCGTGGTGCTGCACGAACAGGCGCTGCGCTTCCGCCGCATCTTCTTCACCGCCCTCGCCGCCAAGCTCGCCTCCTTCGCCGTCACCGTCGTGCTCGCCTTCCGCTGGCAGAGCTACTGGGCGCTGCTCGCCGGCATGGCGACCCGCACGCTGGTCGATCTCGCGCTCAGCTATGCGCTCTTTTCCTACCGGCCGCGCCTGAGTCTGTCGCACGCGCGCGAGTTCTTCCACTTCTCCAAATGGGTGGCGTGCAACAGCGTGCTGTTCTTCATCCAGCAGCGCGGCACCGATTTCATCCTCGGCAACCGCGCCGGGCCGGCGGCGCTCGGCGCCTACAACATCGCCTACGAGATCTCCAGCCTGCCGACCACGGAGCTCACCCACCCTCTGATGCGCGCCGTCTATCCCGGCTACTCGCGTCTGCAACAGGACCGCAAGCGGCTCGCCGAAGGTTTTCTCACAGTGTTCCAGGTGATCGCGGTGGTCTCGCTGCCCGCCGCGGCGGGACTGGCCTGCCTGGCGGACCTGTTCGTGCTCGTGCTGCTCGGCGACAAGTGGCTGTCGGTCATTCCGCTCATGGCGCCGCTCGCGCTCTTCGGCGCGATCCGTTCGCTGCAGGCGACCTTCGGCACCACCTTCCTCGCGCTCGGCCAGCAGCATTTGTCGGCGAAGCTGATGGCGCTCTACATCGTACTGGCCTTCCCGGTCTTCGCCTGGCTGCTCACCGCGTACGACCTCACCACCGCGGCCTGGGGGCTCACGGCGGTGTATCTGGCGACCGGCACTTTCAACATCACCCTGCTGCGCGCGCGCCTGCAACTGCCGGCGATGCGCATCCTCGCCGCGCTGGTGCGGCCGGTGGCGGCATCGCTTGCGATGATGGCGGCGCTCTATGCGCTCCGGACCACTTCCTACGGCCACCCCGAGGCGCTCGGCTCGCAACTCGCGCTGCTCGGGGCGTTAGTCGCGGTTGGCGCAATTGTTTACACCCTCGCGCTGCTGTTGTTGTGGAATCTAAGCGGTCGCGAGGAAGGGGCCGAGGCGCGCCTGCTGCGTCTGCTCGGCAGCTCCCTGCGCAACTGGTCGGTGAGGAGGCACACATGAACGCGAACGACACGCGGCCGGACACGGTGACGGTGATCATCGCCACCTACAACCGCACCGCCTACTTGCGCGAATGCCTGGAGAGCGTGCTGAAGCAAAGCCACGCGCCCGCGCAGGTGATTCTCGTCGACGACGGTTCGGAGGAGGACGTGCAAGCGGCGGTGCGCGGCTTCGCCGACCGCATCACCTACGTCCGGCAGGAGAACGCGGGACGCCCCGCGGCCTTCAACCGCGCGCTCGGGCTCGCGACCGGCGAATGGCTGTGGTTCTTCGACGACGACGACGTGGCGCTGCCCGACTCCATCGCGCGCCGGCTCGACGCGGCGGCGGCGCAGCCGGACGCCGACATCGTCATGAGCGAGCACTACATCGGCCACGACGGGCCGGACGGCCGCATCGTGCGCGGCCGGCTCATCTCCGCCCGCGGTCCCACGGACCACCGCCTGTTCGTGAGCATCCTGCGCAACCATCTCTACCTGTTCCAGGGCATGCTCATCCGCCGCCGCTGTTTCGAGGCCCTGGGCGGGTTCGACACGACATTCCTGCGCAGCGCCGACTACGAAATGACGGTGCGTCTGCTGCGCCGCTACAAGGCCATGGTGCTGCGCGAACCGACCTTCATCTGGCGCGACCATCAGGGCCTGCGCGGACCGAAGGCGCTGCGCCACGACGAAGCCGCGCGCAAACGCGTGTGGATGGAATTCGACGGCCGTCTCGGCCGCCGCATTCGTGAACAACTGTCGCTGGGCGAGTATCTCGCGCCGCCCGTGCTCGGACGGCCGCTCACGCCTTGCGAGCAGCGTCTTGCCGCGCTCACGCGCATGAGCGTGATGGCGAGCAAGGGACTCGTCGACGAGGCGCTGGACGATCTCTGCCTCGCCGCCGACATCCAGGCGCGCTGCGGCATCGGCGGTCTGAGCCGCGAGGAGCGGGCGCTCTGCGCGCAGGCGATGACGCATCCTTACTGGCTCGCACGCATCGAGGACGATCCGGCCGCCTTTGTCGCCAAGCTGCGTGCGCGTTCGGCCGCGCCGCTCGTGCGGCTGTTCGCGGGCTGCCTGGCGCGCGGCTTGCTGCATGCCGCACGCAAGTCCGAGCACGTGGGACACGGCCGCGCGGCGCTGTGGCGCGCGTCCCTGGGTGTGGCGGCGCTTGCCGGACCGCGGCCCGTCGTCCGTGCCTATCTGGGACGCTGAGATGCGCCAAATCCCCTTCTACAGCGAGGAAGAAGCCGTACCGCTGGGCTGGCAGCGCGCCGCGGTGAGCGCGTCGAGCGCAAGCGAAAAGCGCTACGACACGCTGATCGACACCACGCGCCATCAGCTCAAGCGCTGCTACTGGTCTGCGCGCTGGCTGCTGCGCCATCCCGGCGCGTGCACGGACGTGCTCGCGGCGCAGTGGCGGCTGCTGACGGCGCGCGGCCGCGGCGGGATCGTCGACATCGACGGCGTCAAGCTGCGGCTGCGTCCGGAGTATTCCTCGCGCCTGGCGCGCGAGCTGCTCGCACGCACCTACGCGATGTCCGAGCGCGCACTGCTGCGGCACGCGCTGGAAGACGGCGACAAGGTGCTCGAGGTCGGCACCGGCATCGGCGTGATCGCCGCGCTCTGCGCCCGCCGCCTCGGCTGCGACCGCGTGGTCGCCTACGACGCCCACCCGGCGATGGTGCAGGCCGCGCGCGAGACTTTCGAACTGAACGGCCTCTCCCCGCGCCTGGAGCATTGCGCGCTGGGACGCGTGCAGGGCCGGCGCATCCTCTACGCCGGCGAAACGCTGGGCGACGCCGGCCCGGGCCGCCGTCCGCGGCGGCTGATGGTGCCGGGCCGCACGCTCGCCGAAGCCGTACGCACCCACCGGCCGACCCTGCTCATCATCGACGTCGAAGGCGGCGAGTGCGAACTGATGAAGGATTGCGTGACGCTCGGCGTACCGAAGATCCTCATCGCCTTCTATCCGCATCTGCTGGGCAGCGCCGCGGTGGCGCGCGCCCGGCTCACTTTCGCGCAGGCCGGTTACGAAGCGGCGGCGGCGAGCGCCGACGGCAACCGGGTGTACTACCGGCTCGCCGCGCCGCGCACGGAGGAGGCGCCCGCGTCATGAAGTCCGCGCGCGTCTCGGTGATCGTTCCGACCTACAACCGCGCGGCGCTGCTGGAGGAGTGCCTGCACTCCCTGCTCGACCAGACCGTGCCGCCGCACGAGATCATCGTGGTGGACGACGGCTCCACCGACGACACCGCCGAACGCGTGCGAAGCGTCAACAATTGTTGCGGCAACCGCATCGTCTATCTGTACAAGGAAAATGGCGGCAAGCCGCGCGCGTTGAATTTCGCGCTGCCGCTGGCGACCGGCGACTGGATCTGGATCTTCGACGACGACGACGTGGCGATGCTCACCTCGATCCAGAGCCGCCTGGAAGCGCTGGCGCGGCATCCGCGCGCGAAAGTGGTGTTGAGCAATCACCTCTGGGGCCGCAGCGGCGCGGACGGCCGCATCGAGCCGGTGAGCGTGCACCGCTGGCCGGAGGTGAACGAAAGCAACCTGCAACTGCAGTTCATGCGCAGTTGCTTCACCACGCTGCAGGGCGCGCTCGTGCATCGCGACTGCTATCGGGAAGTGGGCCCGTTCCGCACCGATCTGCTCACTTCCGAGGATTACGAGATGCTGCTGCGTCTGGTGCGCCGCTATCCCGTCGTGCTGCTCGAGCGGCCGACCTTCGTGTTCCGCCGCCACGAAGGCACGCGCGGGCCTGCCGGACAGCGCTACGCCTCCGACGAGCGCGAGAAGCAGTTCGTGCGTTACGACCGCATGGTGGGCCGCGCGCTGCGCGAGGAAGTGCCGCTCGGCGGCTTTCTCGCCCCGGCTCGCGAAACCGTCCGTGAACCCGCGCTCAAACGGCTCGCGCTGCTCAACCGCATGATGGTGATGGCGGGCAAGGGACTGGAACAGGAAATGATCGAAGACGCGCTGAGCTATGCCGCGCTCGCCGAAGGCGAACATTCGCGGCCGACGCGCAACGAACGGCGTCTCATCGCGCGTGCCGCGCAGCAGCGCTATTTCGTGCTGCGCGTGCTGGAGGACCCGGTGTCCTTCTTCACCGAGGCGGCCAAGCTGCGGCGCACGGGCACGGGACGCGCGGTGCTCTACGCCATCGCGCGGGGCCTGCTCGGTGTCTCGCGCTGGGGCGTACGCGCAAGCCACGAGCGCAAGAAACTGATCGGCGTCGCCGCGCGCCTCTACACCGCGGCGCTGCCCGGCCTGCCGCGCTGGCCGCGTCACACGCAGGCGCATTGACGAGATGACCGCGCGCGTTTCGGTTCTCATCCCCGCGTACAACTGCGCCGCCACCATCGGCGAGGCGCTGCGCAGCGTGCTGGAACAGCAGGGCGCGGAGGCGCTGGAAGTCATCGTCGTCGACGACGGTTCCACCGACGGCACGCTCGAGGCGCTGGCGCCCTGGCAGGACCGCGTGCGCGTGCTGCGGCAGGCGAACCGCGGCCCGGCTGCGGCGCGCAACCGCGCGCTCGCCGCGGCGCAGGGCGAATACATCGCCTTCCTCGATGCCGACGACCTGTGGCTGCCGGGCAAGCTCGCCGCGCAGCTCGAATACCTCGCGCGCCATCGCGAGCTGAAGGTGGTGTACGGGCGCTGGGAACGCTGGCTGCCGGACGGCAGCGTCGTGCCGGTCGACGACTACGCCTCCTCCGACGGCGAGATCGACACCGCCGCCTCGGGCTGGATCTATACCGGCATGCTGCTCGACAGCATGATCCATTCGATCACGGCCATGGTGCATCGCGAGGTGATCGACGCGGTGGGCGGCTTCGACGAAAGCCTGCGCACCGGCGAGGACTACGATTTCTGGCTGCGGGTCACGCGCCGGTTCCGCGTGGCGAAGCTCGCACGCACGCTGGCGCGCTACCGCATCCATCCGCATTCGGCCACCGCCGCCGAGCAGCGCGAGAACAACGAGTACCGCGTGCTCGTGCGCGCACTGCAGCAATACGGCGACAGCGATGCCGAGGGGCGGCGCATCGACCGCAGGCAGCTCGAACGGCGCCTCGCGCGTCTGTGCTTCGGTCACGGCTACCGGCATTACTGGCGCGGCGACGCGCGCGTGGCCTACGAGTCCTTCAGGCTCGCGCTGCGGCATTTCGATTTTCGTCCCCGGACGCTTGCGTACTGCATCGGCGCCGGCGCGCGCTGCGCCGGACGCAAGCTGTCCAGCATCCTCTCGGGAGGTTGACGTGAAAGCCCAGCTTATCCGGACCGGTCTGTTCGCGCTCGCGGCAACCGCGTTTGCCGCGCCGCAGGTCCATGCCCAGCAGCTCGGCGCCTGCGGTTCGCTGCAGAACCATTTCGGCCCCTACGACTACCGCACCGCGCCGCCCGACCGGCGCAAGATCGTGGAGGACTACCACTTCACGCCGCAGGTGGAGCATCTGCGCAAGGGCCAGTCGAGCTCGAGCGTCGGCGCCGATCTCTCCTACACCCTGCGCGCCTTCCCCAACCACCCGCGCGCGCTCAACGCCATGGCCAACCTCGCGCGCCGCGAGAAGACCGAGAAACCCAAGGGCTCGGAATTCACGCTCGACTGCTGGTTCCAGCGCGCGCTCGCCTTCGCGCCGGACGATCCCAACGTGCTCGGCGTGTACGGCGTGCAGCTGCTGCGCGACGACAAGCCGAAGGAGGCGCTGAAGCATCTCCACAAGGCGGAGGCCAAGGCGCCGAACGGCAATCTCTACTACAACATCGGGCTCGCCTACTTCGAGCTGAAGGAGTACGGCAAGGCGCGCGAATACGCCAGGAAAGCCTACGCGCAGGGTTTCAACCTGCCGGGCCTGAAAGAGAAGCTGCAGCGCGTGGGGCAGTGGCGGGAATGAAGCGCACGCGTTCGGACGGGATGCGGCCATGACCGACCTCGCGCTGCAGAACATCCCCGCGCCGCTGCCCGCGCTTATCGACGGCTGGATCGACTTCGGCCTGCGGCACGGCGATGCGCCGCCGCGCGCCGATCCCGAAGGGCTGCGCCGCGGTGTCCTGAACGAAGACGGGCTGGCGCTGCGTTTCGATCCGGCGAAGGTGATCTGCGGCGTGCGCGGCGAGCTGTTCATCGCCTCGCTCGGCAGTCCGCGCTTCCGGCCCGAGGACGCGCCGCGCGGCGAACAGGTGCTGGACGGCTGGGCCGAAGCCTACCGTCGCCGTCATGCCGACGCCGCCAAAGGCGTGGCGGGCGCCTATGCGGTGTTCATCGCCGATTTCCGCGCCCGCCGCGCGCTGCTCGCCTGCGACCGCTTCGCCCGCGAGACGCTTTGCTACGCGCACGAAGGCGGCAGGCTGCTGTTCTCGGACCGCGCCGACGCGCTCGCGCGCCGCTGCAACGCGGACTTCGACCCGCAGGCGATCTACAACTACCTCTGGTTCCATTTCATCCCCGCGCCGCAGACGCTGTTCCGCGGCGTGCGCCGCCTGCTGGGCGCCGAGACGGCGACGCTCGAAGACGGGCGTCTGGCGCTGCACCGGCACTGGGTGCCGGGTTTCGAGGAAAGCCGCCGCGCCTCCTTCAAGGCGTTGAAGGAGGAGTTCCGCGAACTGGTGCGCAGAGCGGTCGCGCGCGAAGCGGCGGACGCCAGAGTCGGCTGCTTCCTGAGCGGCGGCACTGACAGTTCCACCATCGCCGGCATGCTGGGACGCGTGACCGGCGAACGCGCGCGCAGCTATTCGATCGGTTTCGCCGTCACGGGTTACGACGAGACGGCTTACGCGCGCATCGCCGCGCAGCATTTCGACTGCCGGCATCACGAGCACTATCTCACCGCCGACGAACTGGTCGCCGCGATTCCGAAGGTCGCCGCGGCCTACGACCAGCCCTTCGGCAACTCCTCCACCCTGCCGGCCTATTACTGCGCCGCCATCGCGCGCAAGGACGGCGTGGAGAAAATGCTGGGCGGCGACGGCGGCGACGAGCTGTTCGGCGGCAACTCGCGCTACGCGGTGCAATGGACGCTGGATCTCTACCGTCATGTGCCCTCGTCCTTGCGGACAATGTTCGATCGCGCGCTGCATCACCCGCGGGCGGTGCGGCTAGCGCTGTTCGACAAGGCGCGCCGGGCGCACGAATATGCCAGCGCCCCCGTGCCCGACCGCCTGGAGCGCTACAACCTGCTGCGCAGGCTCGGCGCGGACGAGGTGCTCGACGCCGTGTGGCTCGAGCAGATCGAGCGCGACCAGCCTGCGGAACTGCAGCGGCGCTTGTACGAGGCCACGCCCGCGGGCGCACTCATCAACCGCATGCTGGCCTACGACTGGAAGTACACCCTCGCGGACAACGATCTGCGCAAGGTGATCACGACCTGCACGCTCGCCGGCGTGCAGGCCGCCTTTCCGCTCATCGACGACGAGCTGGTGGACTTCTCGCTGAAGCTGCCCGCGCACTACAAGCTGCGCGGCCGGCAGTTGCGCTGGTTCTTCAAGCAGGCGCTGAAGGATTTCCTGCCGCCGGAGATCATCAGGAAGAAGAAGCACGGCTTCGGGCTGCCCTTCGGACGCTGGCTCACCGAACACCTCGCGCTGCACGAACTGGCCTATGGCAGCCTGCAGTCGCTGCGCGCGCGCGGCTGGGTGCGGCCAGAATTCATCGACCAGTTGTTCCGCAGCCGGCTGCAGGAACATCCCGGCTACTACGGCGAGATGGTGTGGATTCTGATGATGCTGGAGCTGTGGATGCAGGCGCACCAGTCCGCGCCGGCCGCCCCCGAACCCCGGCCGCAACTGCCCGCGATGGCCTGATTCCCCCTGTCGCAAGCGTTTACAACCGCGCCCTGACGCGCCCCCATGCATGTCGAGAATCAAGCGCTTAGCGCTTGGCGCAGTGCTTGCGTTCGGCCCACACCAGCCGGCTGTTGGCGTCGAGGAGGGCGTGATGGCATCCACATTGGCGGTCCCCGCAACGCGCGCCTTGCGCGTTGCGTTGGCAGGTCCGATGACATCGGGCATCGGTGAAGCGCTGCGGCGGCACCCGGTCTCCGTCACCGAACTCGGCACCGCCGGGCCGCTCGATGCGGTGGTGCTGCTGCCGGGCGCCGATCCGGCGGGCGTGTACGCGCGCATGGCCCAGGACGGCCATTTGCTCGCGGCCGTGCTCGATTTGAGCGGCGCGCGTTCGCCGCGCGCGGATTTCAGCGCCGAAATCAACGCCCCGGACGGACTCGCGCGCGGGCTCGATACCGCCATGCTGCTGGCCGAGGCGCGCGCAGCCGTCGCGCCGCTGCCCGACAACGAGGACCGTCCCGGCCTCACCGCGCTGGCGCTGTCCATCACCCGCAAGCGCGACCTCGAACCGCGCCTCGATGCCTCGCTGCCCTGCATGTTCGACTATCCGCTGCTCGCGGGCATCGCCGGCCCGCGCGCGCTGCTCGAACAGCTCGCCGATGCGGGCCTGCTGAAACGGCACTTCCACGAGCGGGCGTATCTTTGCGGCAGTTGCCAGAGCAGCCGCATGCTGGCGCGCGACGTTTGCGTGGCCTGCGGCGGAGCGCACCTGGAGCAGCAGACGCTGATCCACCATTACCGCTGCGGCGAGCAGGCGCCCAAGTCCCACTTCCTGCGCGGCGACCAGCTCGTCTGTCCCAAGTGCGACCGTGTGCTGCGGCATTTCGGCGTCGATTACGACGCACCCGGCCCGGTCTACGTCTGCCGCAGTTGCGGCAAGACCGCTCCCGAGCCCGAAGCGCGCTTTCTCTGCGCCGACTGTCATGCCTCCACGCGCGGCATCGATGCCGAGGCGCTGGACTGGTACAGCTACAGCCCCACCGAAGCCGCTCATGCCGCGGTGGCGGAAGGGCGGCTGCCGCATGCGGGACTCGAATGCCTGCTCGACAGCCTGCCGGGCTGGCGCACGCCGCGCGACTTCGCGCTGACGCTCGACCTCAGCCGGCGCCTGCACGCCCGCTACAGCCGTCCCTATGCCGTGCTGCGCATCGATGCGCAAGCGAGCGCCGAGGCGATGGAACGCTACGGCCGCGCGGGCGTGGCCCAGATGCACCAGATGCTCGCCGACTTGGTACGCCAGACGGTGCGCGAGACCGACTGCTTCGCGCAGATCGACGGCAAGCTCCTGCTGCTCCTGCCGGAGACCTCGCGCGAACACTGCGAAGTGCTGTTCGAACGCCTGCGCACCCGCGCCGCGGAGATGCTCGGCCCGCACGTGCAACTGCTGGCGCAACTCGACGAAGAACAGATCGACGCCCTGATCGCGCGCCTTGCGCGCTAGGCTCATGCTGCTTGAAGCCTTCGATTTCCTGCGCGCGCTCGATTTCGCGGGCGTATTCACGGTGTTCTGGTTCTTCTGGCTGTTCGAGATGCCGCGCTACTGCCTGTCCACCTTCGCGGTGGCGGTGCAGGCCGCCTTCGGCCGCAAGTACCCGCGCCCCGATCCCGAAGTACCGGTGAGCGTGCTGCTCATCGGCTTCAACGAGGCAGACGGACTGCGCCGGTCGGTGATGTCCCTGCGCGAGCAGAGCCATCGCAATCTGGAAATCATCGTGGTGGACGACGGCTCCACCGACGGCATGGGCGATGTGGCGGCCGCCATGATGCGGGAAGGGCTGATCGACCAGTTCTTCCGCTGCGGCACGCGCGGCGGAAAGTGCGCGGGGCTCAACCTCGCCCTGCACTACTGCAAGCACGACATCTTCCTCGTGCTGGACGTCGACACCTCCTTCGACCGCGACGCGGTCTCGAAGCTGATCGCGCCGCTCGTCGCCGACCCGGCCGTCGGCGCGGTGAGCGGCAACCTGCAGGTGCGCAACGTCGACGAATCGCTGCTCACGCGTTTCCAGTCCATCGAGTACTACAGCAACATCACCGTCGGCCGCCAGTTCACCGACATGATGAACTGGCTGATGATCGTCTCCGGCGCCTTCGGCGCCTTCCGCAAGCAGGCGGTCGATCAGGTGGGCCGCTGGGACGTCGGCCCGGGAGACGACTCCAACATCACCGTGAAGCTGCGCCGCGCCGGCTGGCGCATCGTGTTCGTGCCGGAAGCCTGGGCGATGACAAACGTGCCGGCCACGCATGCCGCGCTGTGGCGGCAGCGCAAACGCTGGAGCCGCAGCCTCATCCGCCACCGGCTGCGCAAATGGAAGGTGGTGTTCAACCCCTTCGTCGACAACTTCAGCTTCGACGACATGCTGGCGATCCTGATGCAGCTCTGGTTCAACGTCGCGCTCACCTTCAGTTTCGCGATCTACATCGTCTGGGCGCTGGTGAACTACGGCCGCTTCGCCGTGGTGGTGATGTTCGCGCTCTATCTGATGAACCTGTTCTTCAAGTGCTGGGAGTTCCTCGTCGCGTGGATCTTCCACGGCCGTCCGGGCATGTGGCGACTGCTGCCCTACCTGCCGGCGCAGACCTTCTATGTCGGCTACTACATGCGTCTGAACCGGCTCATCGCCTACATCAGCGAACTCGTGCTGCGCCGCTCCTACCAGGACGACTACTACCCGATGAAGGTGCACAACGCGCAGGATCAGTTCTAAGAGGAGGCCGCGATGAAGTACATCCGCAAACCGCAGCGTGTGGATGCCCTGCGTACCGAGCCGCGCGTGCGCAAGCGCGGACGGCTCGGCAAGTACGTCTACATCGTGCTGCTGCTCGGCGTGGTGGCGTGGATGGTGGATCTCACCGCGGGCAAGCTCTTCTACCTCAAGGCGGAAGGCATGGTGACGCGCGAAGCCGCCGCTATCGCGTCCGAATACACCGCGCGCATCGTGTCGCTGGAAGTCGGCGAAGGCTCGCCGGTCGAGCGCGGCGCGACGGTGGTACGCGTGTCTTCACAGGAAATGGCCGAATCGCTGGCGCGCATGACCACCGAACTGGTGCGCTACCAGGTCCAGTTGAGCGAGCTGCAGCTGCGCAAGGGACGCATCGAGGCGATGCTGCCCGACGCGCGCCGCCGCGCCAAGGTGTCCGAGGAGGAGTGGCGCCGGGTGGAGCAGTTCAAGGAAGCGGGCATGATCACCATCATGCAGCGCGCCCGCGTCGTGCACGACGCCTACGACAGCGTCGCCGATCTGCGGCAGCTGGAACTGGAAGCGAAGCTGATCGCCGCGCAGATGCCGGAACTGGAACGCAGCGTGAAGCGCGTCCAGGCGAGCATCGATCAGTTACGCGCGGTGTACGGCGACGGCGCGCTCGTCTCGCCCGTGGACGGCACGGCCTCGGAAGTGCGCGTGGAACCGGGTGCCGTGGTGCGCCCGGGCGAACCGATCCTGCGCATCTATCACGGCGAGAGCTTCGTGCTCGCCTACGTGCCCACCGGCACACTCTACAGCGTCAAACCGGGCGACCGCGTGCACATCCGCACCGGGTTCCATGTGCTCACCGGCTATGTGGAGACGCTGCTGCCCGTGGCCTCGCAACTGCCGCAGGAATTCCAGAAAGCCTTCCAGGGCGCGCAGCGCGAACAGCTCGTGCGGGTGCGTTTCGACCCCGGCCAGGAGCTGCCGCCGCTGTTCACCACCGTCGAGGTTGCCTGGGATCTCAGCCCGGTGGCCCTGCTGCTGCGCGGACTCCGGGGATGAAACCTGCGCGCAGACGTCTGTTGCAGGGCCTCGGCGGCGCACTGTTGTGCGCCGGGCTGCCCAAAGCCGCGCCGGCCGCGCAAGACTTCGCCGCCCTGCCCAAAGCGCTCTGGGTATGGCTGAAGTCCTTGCACGAACTGGAAGGCCTCAGCCGTTTCGCCGGGCAGCACGGCTTCGAGGCCCTGATGATCCATTTCCGCAAGGACGCCCGCGCGCTGATGCTGTCCGCGCAGCCCGAGGCGCTTGCGCATCTGCGCAGCTTGCGCGAAGGCGGCATCGCGATCTACGCGCTCGCCGGCGAGCCGCAGTGGGCAATGCGCGACGCCGTGCCGGACACGGTCGAACAGCTGATCGAAATCGAGCGCCGCCACGCGCTCTTCGACGGCCTGCACTACGACGTCGAGCCGCATTCGCTGCCGGCCTGGCGCGAGCGGGGCGGCCGCGAACGGCTGATGCACGGCCTCGTCCGCCTCGCCCGACACACACGCACCGCACTGCCCAGTCACCTGAAACTGCAATTCGCCCTCAATCCCAGGCACAGCCTCGTGTCCACAGGCAGCGCGGACGCGCTCTCGGGACTTGCGCCCTACGTCGACGAAGTGGCGCTCATGGCTTATCGCGACGCGCCGCAACGGCAACTGGAAGCGGCCGCGCCCGCGGCGGAGCGCTTGCACGCGCTCGACATCCCCTGGCGCATGGGCGTGCTCAGCAATCCGCCCAGGGAGAAAGGCGTGTCCTATCACGGTCTCGCGGCAGAGGCCTTCGAGGCGCGCATGCAGGAACTGTGGGCCGGGGCGCGCCGGCTGCCGCACTGCCGCGGCCTCATCTTCGAGAACTATCACAGTCTGCGCGCATTGCTGCGCGGCCCGTCAGCCGCCTGAAACGGACCGCGCGCATCGATCTTGCACGCGGCGTTATCATGCGAGCGGCGGGGACGCGTCCCGGCCTCGCATCCCTTCCCCTCAAAAGGATGCCGATGAACCGCAGTCTCGTAATCGTTTTCCTGTTGCTGCTCGTCGCCGCGGGCGCAGGTGTCTGGTACTGGTGGCAGCGTCCCACGCCGCCTGCGACGGTGCCCGTGCCGCCGACGCCGCCTGCCGAAACCCGGGCGGAGGAGCAGCCCGCTGCGCCCGAACCCGAAATCCGCCATCCCATCGAGGAGGTCGCACCCGAACAGCCCGCGGAAGCCCCGCTGCCACCCGAGCGTGCGGACGAAACGCTCGAAGCCGCGCTCGTCGAGCTGCTCGGCCGCGACGCCGTCTCGCAATTCCTGCGCCTCACCGATCTGCCGCTGCGCTTCGTCGCGACGGTGGACAATCTCGGCCGCGCCCATGCCACGCCCAAGGCCTGGCCGGTGCAGCCCATGCCCGGGCGCTTCGCCTTCGAAGGCGCGGGCGAGGAAACGCGCATCGGCGAAGCGAACTTCCGCCGCTACGACGCCTTCGTGGACATGCTCGCCGCAGTGGACACGAAACGCGCCGTCGCGCTGTACAAGAAGCACTACCCGCAGTTCCAGCAGGCCTACGCCGAGCTCGGCTTCCCCAACCGCTATTTCAACGACCGCCTCATCGCGGTCATCGATCTGCTGCTCGCCACGCCGGAGCCCGAAGGACCGCTGCGCGTGCGCCCACCCGAGGTCATGGACGAGGGACAGAAGGTGCGGCCCTGGGCGCACTACCGGTTCGCCGATCCGGAGCTGGAAGCGCTGCCCGCCGGACAGAAGATGATGCTGCGCATCGGGCCCGGGCATCGCGCGCGGCTGAAAGCGAAGCTGCAGGAAGTGCGCGTGCACCTCGTGGGCGGCGAGCGCCGTTGAACGATGCGGCTCACAGACTGCCGGCGCGCTTGATTTCGAGGTAGCGGTTGACGAGCGTGATCGGCAGGCGCTGCGGCTCGACGTCGAACGCCTGCACGCCCGCGCCGGCGATGCGCCGGAACGCCGCCTCGCGCTGACGCAGATAGTCGGCCGTGGCGGCATGCGTGAGCGCATCGTCCAGTCGCCGCACGGGCGCTTCCAGCGCCTCGACCAGCGCGCGCTCGCGCAGGCTGGCGAGCACGACCAGATGGCGCCGTCGCAGCAGGCGCAAGGCCGGCACCAGGCTGTCGTCGTCCTCGTCGCGCAGATTGGTGAGGATCACCACCAGCGCGCGCTTGCGCAGACGCTGCATCAGCGCCGTCGCCGCCAGATAGTAGTCCGTCGCGGCCAGCGTGGGCTGCAGGTCGTACACGGCGTTGAGCAGCGCATCGACGGAGCGCGACTTGCGCGGTGCGAGCCAGCGCTCCGCGCCGGCGGTGGTCATCAGTCCCACGGCATCGCCCTGCCGCATCGAGACGTAGGCGAGCAGCAGCGCCGCGTTCAGCGCATGGTCGAAGTGCGAGAGCTCGCCGTCCTGCGCGCCCATCCTCCGTCCGCAATCGAGCAGCAGCACGACCTGCTGATCGCGTTCGTCCTGGTATTCGCGCGAAATGAGCTTGCGCATGCGCGCGCTCGCCTTCCAGTCGATCTGGCGCGTGCTGTCGCCTTCGCGGTATTCGCGCAACTGATGGAAATCCAGACCTTCGCCGCGACGGCGGCGCTGCAGCACGCCGAGCTGGGACAGACGGTGATCGGTGGCGAACAGCGCGTAGCGGGTGAGCGCGGCGAAGTTGGGATAGACCCGCACCGTGCTTTCGACCGGCACGCGCCGCTGGCTCTGCCACAGGCCCAGGGGCGAATCGATGCGCAGGCTCAGCGCCTCGAAGCGCAGCTCACCGCGCCGCACCGGCTTCAACCGGTAAGCCTGCACCGTCCAGCCTTGCGCGCCGAGCCGCAGCGCGAGCGGCAGGCCTTCGGCTTCGCAGCCGTCGGGACAATGGTCCTGCACCGCGACCTTGAGCGGCATCGGCATGCGGTTCGTGAGCCGCAGGCGAACGTCCTGCCGGACGCCGAGCGGCAGCGCCCCGGCGATCAGCCGTTCGACCTGGGGTGTGCGGCAACGCGCAACCTGTACGGCGTCCAGCGCGGCAACGAGCGCCAGCGCCGCGACCACGCCCAGCCACGGCCCGAAGGCCGCGGGTTGCGCCGCGACATAGACACCGCCTGCGGCGACCGCGGCCGCGGCCTGCAACAGTCGGGAACCGGGAATCAGCATGCTCTAGATGCGCGGCGCCTCGATTTTCTCCAACAGCCCGGTGAGCAGGGCGTCGCTGTCGTGGCCTTCGATCTCCAGCTCGGGCGCGGGCACCACGCGATGGCGCAGACAAGGCAGCGCCATGCGTTTGACGTCGTCAGGCGTGACGTAATCGCGTCCGGCGATCAGCGCCGCCGCACGCGCCACGCGGATGAGCGCGATGCCGCCGCGCGGACCGGCGCCGGCCGCGATGCCGTTCCAGCTTCGCGTGGCGCGCACGATGCGCAGCGCATAATCGAGCACCTGATCGTCCACGCGCAGATTCGCGGCGATGGTCTGCAGCGTGACCACGGTATGCGGCTGCACGACGGCGGCGACGCTCTCCACATTGAGTTTGTCGCCCACCTGGCCGGCGGTCACGCGCCGCAACATCTGCCGTTCCTGATCTGCCGGCGGATAGTCGATGACCACCTTCAGCAGAAAGCGGTCGAGCTGCGCTTCTGGCAGCGCATAGGTGCCTTCCTGCTCGATGGGGTTCTGGGTCGCGAGCACCATGAACGGCGGTTCGAGCCGGTGCGCGACGCCTTCGATCGTGACCTGTCCTTCCTGCATTACCTCCAGCAGCGCGGCCTGCGTCTTCGCCGGCGCGCGGTTGATCTCGTCGGCGAGCAGCAGATTGGTGAACACCGGCCCGCGGCGCGTGGTGAACTGCCCGGTGGACTGGTCGTACAGGGTGTGACCCGTCACGTCGGCGGGCATGAGATCGGGCGTGAACTGGATGCGGCTGAAACGACCGTCGAAGGTGCGCGCCAGCGCACGCACCAGCAGGGTCTTGCCCAGGCCCGGCACGCCTTCGATCAGCACGTGGCCCGCGGCCAGCAAGGCGGCCAGCACCTGCTCCACTACTTCCGTCTGGCCGACGAAGGCGCGCCCGATCTGATCGCGCATCGCCGCGACCACCTTGGCCGCCTGTTCGAATTTTTCCGTGGGAATGGCGTTCATGTTGCGTTCTCCCCGCTGCGGCCGGCAAGCCGCGCATGCAGACGTTGATAGAGGGCGATCACGGCGACGAACTGCGCCGTGCCGTTCACGTTGGCGCCGAGGACGACGCAGCGCGCTTCGGCGTCGCTCAGCGCATAACGCTTCTTCAGTTCGGCGGCGAGCGCAGGGACCGACAGGCCGCGCAGCACCGGTTCGTGCCGCAGGAGGCGTTGCAGCAGCACGCGCCGCGCGCACTCGGCAAGCTGCGCCCCCGCGCCGCTCTGCCACTGGAAGCGGCCGCTCGCGTTCAGGTGTTCCAGCAGACTGCGGCGTTCGGGCGCCGCGTCCGCCGCCGCGCGGCCGAAGCGCGGCACGATGCGCCACAGCCACAGCAGCAGGCACACAGCCGATCCCGCCAGCGCCGCGGCGGCATGCTCGCGCAGCCATTGCCACAGCGACAGGCGGCCGATCTCGTGCACGAAGCGCACCGTACCGGGTCCGCTGCCGGCGTGCAGCAGGGCCCAGAGGAATTCGGCGTGGTCGTGTTGCCCCAGCGCGGCGTTGGTCATGAAATGCAGATCGTTCAGTACCGTGACATGCCCTTCGCCCAGACGGAAGTGCAGCATGTGCGTCACGCCCTTGTGACGGGCCGCGGCCAGCACGGGCCGGTTGGTCTGCAGGCTTTGCATGGCATGCATTTCCACTTTGTAGGCCGGCCCTTCCGGCGACAGCCGGATCTCGACCGCGCGCCGCTGCGGGCCGAGACCGCGCACCGCTTTGACGCCCAGCGCGTCGAGCAGCGCGTCGCCGCGTCCGATGGCGCGATCCTCGGTGACGAGATGTCCGCCCGCGCGCACCCATGCCAGCAACGCGGCCTGCGCCTGCGCCGTGAGGCCGTCGCGCGCGTCGGTCAGAATCACGACGCCTGCGGCCGGCAGCGATTCCGCCGCGCTCAAACCGTCGGTCTTGTGCGCCTCGACACCCAGACGCGCGAGCGTGCGCTCCGCCGCGAGAAAAGGATTGCGGCGCGCGGCCTCGCTCATGCCCACGAAATAGCGCTCGGTGCGGCGCTCGTAGTTCTCGAAGAACCAGTACGCGCCCGCCGCGAGCACGAGCACGAGGAGCAGGAGCAATCCGATCCGCGCCTTCATACGGCACGCTCCGCAGCGAAGTGGCGCGCCCATTCCCGGCACAGGCTCAAGACCTCTTCAGCATGCGGGGCGCGGCTCGCGTAAGCGGTCTGTGTCCAGAGCTGCACCAGGCGTGCGAAATAGCGTTCCGCCCCGCTGTCGAGAACGTGCGCCGCGCGGCGCAGGCTGTCCGCTTCGGTATCGCCGGCCGTCAGCCGCACCTGATAGCGATGCACCAGCGCAGACAGGGCGCCGCGGTAAAGCAACGACAGCGCCTCGCGCATGCGCCCCTGCCGTGCGCATTCAGCCGCTGCGGCCGCGATGTCCGCAGGCAGGCTTTCGGGCCGCAGGTCCAGACCGAACAGGGCGTGCGGCGGCGCGTAGGCGGCAGCGCCCTCGGCGCTGCCGCGCCGGCGCAGGATCACATGGAGCAGAAAGGCGACGAGCAGGCCGAGCAGCACCCACACCACACCCTGCGCGAATTCGGCGACGACCTGCGCCGCTTTCGCCAGCCACGTCACGTCCGACGCGCCGCCTTCCCGCTCCGCCGAGGAGGCGCCGCGGTACACCCAGCGCGTCTCTTCGCGATAGGCCTGGAAGTCGGGCTCTTTCAGCACTTCGGCGGCCGCCTCCCAGGGCGTGAGCGTCTGCGCCTCGGCCGGCGGCGTAAAGGCAGCGAGGCTGCACAGCAGCACCGTGGCCGCGACGCCGGCGGCGCGCGTCAGACGCTGTGCCAGACGCCGCAGCGCGAGCTCGATGTCCCAGGCTTCGAGACTCGCGCGCCGGTTCAGGTACAAGGAGAAGCCGGCGCAGACGTAGAAGGGTTCGACGATCGACACCGCCAGCACGTAATAGAGCATGTCGCTCCAGCTCCACGGCTCGGTAAGCGGGTACAGATAGATCTGCCAGGCGAAGTCGGCCTCGACCGCTCCCGGTACGAGCCACAGGTGCAGCAGGGCGAAGCCGTACAGCAGCAGCCATTCGAAATGCGCGCAGACCACGGTGAGCCAGACGGCGTAGCCGCGCATGCGCCGGCCCAGCACCTTGCGCCGCGCACGCGCGGCGCGTCCGCGCTGGCCTTCGAGCTGCACGACGGGCAGCATCATGGAACGCGCGAGATCGGCGCGCCGCCACAGCAACGTGCCGACGCATCCCGGCCGCAGCCATTGCCGCGCGTTGCGCAGCGTGTCGCGCAAGGCCGGCGGCACACCGAAGACCGCCTGGCTGACGACATGCATCAGGGCGCGGTCGAACAGCGGCTTGAGCCACCACAGCAGCAAGGTGGCGTACCAGAGCCGTTCGCGCAGCAGCAACGCGAGCAGCAGCGCCACGGGCAGGTAGAGCGCGAACCAGACGGTCCACAGCGGACGCCACCATTGGCGCGCGATGCGGAAACCCAGATCGATGGCCTGCCAGCCGCTGCGCGGCTGCACGCTGACGGCGAGCGACTCAAGCCGCATCGCGCACCTTTCCGCGCGGGCGTCCGGCAAAGACGAAGTACGCGATGACGAGCACCCACATGCCGATGCCCACGGCGTACTTGAGCGCCGGCGGGAACAGCGTGTGCGGCGACCAGAAGGCTTCGACCGCAGCAGCGGCGAACAGCATCAGCGCCGCGCCGTAGACCAGTCGCACCGCAGTCGGCGCAACGGCGCGCAAGGCGGCCGTGCGGCTGCGCGGTCCCGGCGCGATGACCGCCAGCCCGAGCTTGAAGCCCGCCGCGCCGGCAATGACGAGCGCCGTCAGTTCCAGCGCGCTGTGTCCCGCGACAAAAGACCAGAACGGCGTGCCGAAACCGGTGGCGGTGAGATAACCGGCGATCGTTCCGATGATGACGCCGTTGGCGACGAGGTAGAACACCGTGCCGATGCCGAAAGCCAGTCCCGTGGCGAAGATCTGGAAGCCGATCCTGACGTTGTTGCCGATATAGACGGCGAACATCTGCACATTGGTGTCGGCCTCGCGCATGCCGATCCGCCGGTTGACGGGATCGTACATCTCCCTGATATGAGCGATCCGTTCGCCGTCGAGCACGTAATGCACGAAATCGGGGAAGTACTGCAGCGCCACCAGCAAGGCGAACAGCGGCACGTAGAACAGCAGTGCCGCCGCGGCGACCAGCCGCCATTCCTGTCTCACCAGCCGCGGAAAGTCCGTGGTGAGGAAGACGCGCCAGCCCGGCAGGCCGCGATGGCGCGCGACGTAGAGCGCATGATGGCCGCGCAGCGCAAGGGCATGCAGACGGTCGATCACCTCGGCGCTGTACTGCCGCTGCCGCGCCAATGCCAGATGCTGGCAAATGCGGCGGTAGACGGCCGGCACCTCGGAAGCGGCAATGGGCGGCGCCCCGACATTGTGTCGCCCGCCTTGCGCCTCGCGCCAGGCGAGCCAGGCTTCGAAACGCTGCCAATCGTCTTGGTAACGCTCGACGAACAGCGACTGCTTCATGGCCTGCGTCCGACCAGGTGATTGGCGATGCGGATCAAACGCTCGGCGGCGCTGGTGCGGCGGTCGTCGCCCAGCAGTGGCGCCACTAGTTCGGCCAGTTCTTCGGCGCGTTCGGCCGTGAGCCCGCCGGCGCGTTCGGCGAAATCCACGATGGCGCGCTGTTCGTCGAGCGCGAACGGCACCGCGGGTGCGAGCGCCGGCATCTGCGGCACGGCATGCGCACGGCGCCTGTCCTCGCGATACACCACAACGGTGCCGGCGGCGAGGTCGCCGAGCCGCTTGAAGTCGCGATTCGCCAGCATGCTGCAAAGGCCGAGGCCGTAGAGGAAGGGCAGGAAGTCGATGGCGCGCAGCAGATTGCGGATCAGCGAAGCCGACCAGCCCACCGGCGTGCCGTCGTCATGCAGGACCTGCAGGCCGAAGGCGCGCTTGCCCGGCGTCGCGCCGCCCAGGTGCGCTTCGCAAACCACCGGATAGAACCATTCGAGGAAGAAGGCCAGCAAGATCAGCACGGCGGCATTCAGCTCCGCGCCGAGCAGCGCACTCACGCCGCTGACGATGGTGAAAATCCCCAGGCGCAGCAACAGGTCGATCAGCCACGCCAGCGCCCGGGGCACGGGACCGGCCAGCGGCAGGCGCAGCTCGATGCCCTCGGGCGTGGCGACGCGATGCGCGATATCCAGCAAATGCCCGTTCAATCCTGATAGAACACGTCGCGGTAGCTGGTGTACACCGCCAGCACGCAGACCGGCACGGCGAGGATCAGCCCCAGGCCGAAGGGCAGCGAGGCGATCGTCATCATGATGAACACCAGCAGGCCGTAGATCATGAAAGGCAGGACGTTTTTCAGGCAGGCCTTGAAGCTCGTCACCAGCGCCTGCGAGACCGTGAACTCGTTGATGATCACCAGCGCCGGCGCGAACCACATCGCCATGTAGATGGGCACGGACAGCGACATGGCGATCAGCACCGCCGTCATGAGCGCGGCGTAGCCCGCGCCGGCGTCGTTGCTCGCGCCGACCATCGCCGCAAAGCCCGCGCCGCCGATGCCCGCCGCCACCGCGAACACCGCAAAGCTCGCGATCAGCATGAACAGTCCCAGCAGCATCAGGCTGCCCAAGCGATGGCTGAAGCCCGCGAAGAGTTTGCCGAATTCGAGCCGCTCGCCCGCGGCGAGCTGATGCGCGCCGAGCATGATGCCGCCCAGAAGCACGGGAACCGCAAGCGAGACCAGGATCTGGCCGATATAGGGCAGGAGCGCAAGCAGGATCATGATCACGCCCATGGCCAGAAACTGCCCCAGCCACACCAACGGCTGTTCCTTGAACAGCCCCCACGCTTGGGCGAGCCAGCTCAGGCCGCGGCCGGCATTGACGCTGCGTCCTTCCTCGACGAAAGCCCCTTCGCCGTCGATGATCGCCACGTCCTCGACCTGTGCTCCGGGTGCCGCATACGGATTGGTGGACATCGCCTCCTCCTTTGTTGTTCGTGTACGCGCCAAGGAACAGCTTGCAGGCCGGCAGCCTATGGGAAGGGCTTCCGGGCCGCAAGCCTCGATGACATTGGAATGCGGAGTTTGGCGACCTCCGTGCAGCCGGAACCGGCCTTCTTCCCCCGAAGCCGGTCGGAATTGATGTCCGTCAGGTGCGGCCGCGCGCCGGTGCGCCGTATTACACTCCTCCCATGCAGAAGGTTCATGAAGCCTACGTGCAACTGGCCGAGCGCATCGCCGCGCGGCTCGGCGGTCCGCGCGTGCGCGCGTTGCATCTGCCGCCGCCGTCCGCCGGCAAGGACGCCGAGTTCTGCGCGCTGGAACTGGAGGACGGCGCCATCGGCCTGTCCTACATCCGCCTGGCAGGCACGGAAGCGGCGCTGCGCGAACGCTACGGCACGTCCGATTTGCACGGCGTCGAGGCCGCCGCGCTGGCACAGGACTTCGCCGCCGCGGACCCGGTGGCGCGCACGCTCGGCATGGCGGCGGTCAACGCGTTGTCGCAATCGCTGTTCACGCACGCCGGCTGGCAGCCTTCGGCAAGCGGCGACCCGCTGGGCGCGATCGATCCGCAGCCCGGCGAGCACATCGGCATGATCGGACTGTTCGCGCCGCTCGTGCCTGCCATCCTGAACGCGGGCGCACGGCTCACCGTCCTGGAACTGAAACCCGAGCTGGTGCGTGAAGAGGGCGCGCTGCGCGTGACGCTCGATCCCGCCGCGCTGCGCGACTGCGGCAAGGTGCTCAGCACCTGCACCGTGCTGCTCAACGACACCCTGGACGAGGTGCTGGCCGGCTGCCGCCACGCCCGTTACTTCGTCCTCGTCGGCCCCACCGCCGGCTGCGTGCCCGATCCGCTGTTCGAGCGCGGCGTGCATGCCCTGGGCGGCCGGCGCGTGGTCGATCGCGAACGCTTTCTCGACGCCTTCCGCAGCGGCGGCAAATGGGGTCCTCATGCCGCCAAGTACGTGCTCGCGCGCGAGGACTATCCCGGCGTCGAAGCGCTGCTCGCGCGCCTCTAGTTCACCCGGCACTCGATATCGGTACAAGGATGACGAACTGGTTGTATCTCGCCGCCGCCATCGTCGCCGAAGTGGTGGCGACTTCGGCGCTCAAAGCGAGCGCAGGTTTCACCCGCTTACTGCCTTCGCTCATCGTCGTCGCGGGTTACGGCATCGCCTTCTATCTGCTCGCGCTGGCGCTGCGCACCATTCCCGTGGGCGTCGCCTACGCCGTATGGTCGGGCGCGGGCATCGTGCTGATCTCGATTGCGGGCTGGCTGCTGTTCGGTCAGCGACTCGACGGTCCCGCGCTGCTCGGCATCGCGTTGATCGTGGCCGGCGTGCTGGTGCTGCATCTTTTTTCGAAGTCCGTGGCCCATTGAATGGGGGCTTTGCAGCAACACGGCTGCGTCTCTTGCTGAGAATCGGCGCGTCCCGGCTTGCGCGCCAATGCTGCAATCCATCTCGGCGCGTTCCCTACGCTGTGTAGCGCCGCGCGGATATTGTGCCGCTTCGATCGGCGAAATCCGGATCAAACCCGGCCGTACGTAAGTACGATTGCCGATCTACTAAGTTAGTTGATCGATTACGCAGCCCGATGAGCAATTCCCTCCGAAGTTCAATGACGCACAATTCGAACTTCGTGCTTCGGTCTGCTTGCCCTCTCCATTCGAAGTTCGCAGTGCATTGAGCGCCTTGCTGTATACACGACCGGCCCGCCGCTTATGATTGGCGCGTTCCAGCTTCAGTGTCGCGCCATGTTCCCGCTCAAGACCGCCGCCCTTTTCGCCCTCACCGCCGTCGCGGAAATCGTCGGTTGCTATCTGCCCTATCTGTGGCTGCGTGAAGGCCGCAGCGCCTGGCTGCTCGTGCCGGCGGCGGCGAGCCTCGCGCTTTTCGCCTGGCTGCTATCGCTGCATCCGACCGCCGCCGGCCGCGTCTATGCCGCCTACGGCGGGGTCTACGTCTGCGCCGCGATCCTCTGGCTGTGGGCGGTAGACGGCATCCGTCCCACGGTATGGGATGTCGTCGGTTCGGCGGTGGCGCTCTGCGGCATGGCGATCATCATGTTCGCTCCGCGTGCGACGGGTTGAGACGCCGGGCACCGATCGTGCACGCCGGAACGCCGTCATGTCCGCGCCCCTGACAATCTGGACAATCGGCCATTCCACGCGCCCGCTGGACGCGCTGCTCGACCTGCTGCGCGCGCACGGTATCGAGGCGCTGGCGGACGTGCGCCGCTATCCCGGCTCGCGCAAGCACCCGCACTTCAACCCCGAACCGCTGCGCGCCGGCCTCGCCGCGGCCGGCATCGCCTATCACCCGTTTCCGGAGCTGGGCGGCCGGCGCGCGCCGCGGCCCGATTCGCCCCACACGGCCTGGCGCAATGCCGCGTTCCGCGGCTATGCCGACTACATGGATACGCCCGCTTTCGCACAGGCACTGGAACGGCTCGTCGCGCTTGCGCGCGCACGGCGCACGGCGATGATGTGCGCCGAAGGCCTCTGGTGGCGCTGCCATCGCGCGCTGATCGCCGATGCGCTGAAAGCGCGCGGCGTGGAGGTGTTGCACATCGTGGACAAGACCAGGACGGAAGCGCATCCCTACACTTCCGCCGCCCGGGTGGTGGACGGCCGGCTGCATTACGGTCCCGCCCAGGGGCGGCTGCCGTTCTGAGCGCGCGGTAGACTGTCGGCGCATGCCTGCGCGGCGTGCACCGGAAGAGGAGGAGGAACCATGCAGCAGCTTTGTCGCCTCGCGGCGCTCGCGCTCGGCCTCTGCGCCGCGCCGCTGTCCGCGCTCTCTGCCAGCGTCACCGTCATCCCACTCGGCAGCCACGACGGCGAGTTCTGCCGCTACGACCGCGCGCTGATTTTCGAGGACCCGGACGGCACGCGCATCCTCTACGATGCCGGCCGCACCGTGCGCGGCCCCGACGATCCGCGCCTGGGCAGAATCGACGCGGTGCTGTTGAGCCACGTGCACGGCGATCATCTGGGCGACGTGCATCAGCCCGAGGCCAATGCCGGCACCTGCGCCGAACCGGATTTCTCGGTGAAGATCACGCCGGTGTCGAACACCGTCGCCATCGCGGCGGCGAAGAAGGCGAAGCTGGTGGTGGGCGGCGAGATGCCGGCCTTCTTCGCGCCCAAGTTGAAAGCCGCGGGCGGCGATCCGAAGCAGGTGCAGCCGCTGCGCTTCGGCGCGATGACGAAGATCGGCGGCGTGGAGATCGCCAGCGTGCCGGCGGTGCACAGCAACGGGCTCGACCCCAAGTTCATCGAGCACGAACATGCGCAGGCGCTCGCGGCGAGCGGACTCACCGCGTATGTGGGTCCGCCCGGCGGCTATGTGCTGCGCTTCAGCAACGGTCTCGTCGCCTATCTTTCCGGCGATACGGGCATCACCGCCGAACAGGATCTGGTGGTGCGCCGTCACTACCGGGCGCAGCTCGCGGTGCTGAACATCGGCGGCACGTTCACGACCGGCCCCGCGGAAGCGGCCTACGTGATCAACGAGCTCGTCAAGCCGGCGAGCGTGATCGCCTCGCATGCGAACGAAGAGGCGACGCGCAACGGCAAACTGCTGCCCGGCACGAAGACCGCGGCGTTCAAGCAGGCGGTGCGGGTACCGGTACATGTGCCCTTGAGCGGCAAGCCGATGCAGTTCGATGCCGAGGGCAAGTGCGTGGCGGGCTGCTGAGGCCCGGCGTCGGATGAAACGGCGAGGCGCGCGAGCATGCGCGCCTCGCGCATCGCGTCAGTCGCGGAACACGCGGTCCCGGCCAAGCATGGTGAGGGTGACGAAACGGCTGCCGTCGCGGTTCTCCGGCGAGAAGCGCACGGTATAGCCGCCGACGTCGAGATCGTGGAGGCTGTCGAGCGCCTTCACCAGCGCGGCCCGCGTCGGATTGGGGCCGGCGCGTTTGAGGCCTTCCACCAGCGTCTTCGCGGCGATGTAGCTCTCCAGCGCGGTGAAGGAATCGGCCTTGTCGGGCGCGACCTTGGCGATCGCCTCCTTGAATTCGCGCACGACCGGAATGGTGATGCGCGAAGGCGTGGGCACCACCTGCGACATCAGCACGCCGACACCCTTGTCGCCCAGTTCCGCGGCAAGGGCGTTGGCGCCCGCGAAGGAGGTGCTCACGAATTGCGCGTTGGAACCTTGCGCGCGGGCGCGCTTGATGAATTCCGCCGTGGCGTCGTAGCGCGTGGTGGCGATCACCACCTGCGGGTTGGCTTTCAGCACGGCCGCGACCGAGGCCGTCACCGCTTCCTTGCCGCGTTCGATCGCGGCGACGGCGACGGGGCTGAGCTTGTGGGCCTTGAGCGCCCGTTCCACCGCGGCCAGGTTCTGTTTGCCGACCGGGTCGTCGTAGTGCACGATCGCGAAACGCGTCATGCCGAGCGTGCCGTAGTGCTCGACGATCTTCTCCAGTTCGTCGGCGTAGCTCGCGCGCAGGTTGTACACGTAAGGACGCTGGCGCAGCACGTCGGCGCCGCTGAAGGGCGCGAAGAACGGCACCTTGGCCCGTTCCGCGATTTCCAGCGCCGGCACGCTGAGCGTGGCGCTGCCGTAGCCGAACAGGGCGATGACGTTGCGTTCGTCCACCAGCGTCGCGGTGTTGGCCTTGGCCTTGGCGACGTCGTTGGTGTCGTCGAGCGAGACCAGTTCGATCTTGCGCCCGTGTACGCCGCCGGCGGCGTTCACTTTGTTGAAATAGGCGAGCGCGCCGGCACGGATATCCTGTCCGACCGCCATGACCGGACCCGACAACGGCGCAGACTGACCGATGAGCAAAGGCGATTGCGCGCAGGCCGCGCCGGCGAAGAACATGCCGGCCAGCGCCGCCACGCGCAGGGCGAGCGAGCGAATCATCGTCTACTCCGTGTTGTAGTTGTTGGAGGGTGGAACTTCGTCACGCGGTGCGGCACGATGCCGCGCAAAAAAACCGCGCCGCTGCGGCCGGGGCCGGAGCGGCGGAACGATTCTATCGACGGACGTGACGAGCGCCCGCTAAAAAAGCCTTATGCGGGCATTAGCGCGGGAACGGACAAAGCGCAGCCTGCGACTGCACGCGCGCGACGCCTGAACGCTAGCGTTGCGCTTCCTCCAAGGCGCGCTGAATGCGCGCGCCGACGCTTTCGAGCGTGCGGATGCCTTCTTCGATGCTGCGCGCCGCTTCCTCGAAGTCGCGGTAGACGGATTCGTCCTCGGGCGGATTGCGATCCTCGACCGGCGCGGGCGGCTGCCGCCCCCCTTCCTCGGCGTCCTCGCCGCCCCAGCGGCGCAGCGTGCGGTTGAGGCTGTCCCACCAGTCGCGGAAGATGTTCTCGCCGCGCGGGCGCGGAAACTCGGCCGACTCGTCGAGCAGGCCGGCGCGGAAGGCGCGGCGGTAGAAATCGCCGACGATGAGCAGCGCGTTGTTGCCGCCCTGCCCCCAGTAGGCGCTGCGCATGTGCACGCGCGGATCGTTGAAGCCCACCCATGCGCCGGCCACCAGTTGCGGATGCATGAGGATGAACCAGCCGTCGGCGTTGCTCTGCGTCGTCCCTGTCTTGCCCGCCACGTCGGCATCGATGCCGAAGCGCGTACGGACGCCGCGGCCGGTGCCTTCGTCGATCGCCGCGCGCAGCATGTCGATGAGCTCGATCGCCGTCTCTTCCTTCATCACCGCCTGGTGCTCGCGGCCGAATTCCTCCAGCACGTTGCCGTGGCGGTCGGTGATGCGCCAGACCATCCACGGCGCCTTGTAGCGGCCGCGGTCGGCGATGGTGGCGTAGGCCGACACCATTTCCAGCAGGCTCACGGGACTGGTGCCGAGCGCGAGCGACGGCACGGGCTGCAGCGCGCTGTTGCGTACGCCGAGCCGGCGCGCCGTATCGACCACCGCCTCGGCGCCGATTTCGCGGATCACCTGTGCAGTGATGTTGTTCTTGGAATAGATCAGCCCGTCGCGCATGGGCACCGGCTCGCCCGTGGGTTTGCGGGCGTCGGCCGGCCGCCACACGCTGCCGTCGGGCATGGGGATTTCGACTCTCAAGTCCGGGAAGGTGCGGCGCCCGTCGATGCCGCGCTCCAGGGCCGCGGCATAAACGAAAGCCTTGAATGTGGAGCCCGGCTGGCGCTGCGCGGCGTTGACGTGGTCGTATTGGTCGAGGCCGAAGTCGCGGCTGCCCACCCAGGCACGCACCGCGCCGGACTGCGGTTCGATGGCGACGAAACCCGCCTGCAGACGCGTCTTCTCCGCGCGCAGCTTCTTCAGGAAGCTGCCGTCCTCGCGCAGGCGCGCCAGCGCCGCCTCCGGCGCTTCGCCAGAAGCGACGGCCTTGCGGTATTCCTCGCTCGCGACGATGAACTGCTCGAGCAGGTCGGCGCGGCTGCGCCAGAAGTAGTCGAAGGGCTGGACGCGCTTGGCGAGCGCCACATAGTGGCGCGGATCGGTGGCGCGCAAGCTGTTCTTGGGCGCCGACCATTCCACGTCCGCGACGGCCTGCAAGTACGCGGTCTGGCGTTCGACCGCCTCGTTGGCGAGCGCCTGCAGCCTGCGGTCGATGGTGGTGTGCACGCGCAGCCCGTCCGCATAGATGTCGTAGCCGCGTTCCGCCGCCCATTCGGCGAGCCAGTTGCGGATCTGATAGGCGAAATGCGGCGCCGGCCCCAGCGCCTCGGCCGGCGGATTGAAGTCGAGCTTGAGCGGCCGCTTCTGCAGGCGTGCGGCGGTCTGCCCGTCGAGCATCCCGCGTTTCGCCATCTGCGCCAGCACCACGTTGCGCCGCTCGAGCGCGCGCTCCGGATGGATGCGCGGGTTGTAGTAGTAGGTGCCCTTCAACATGCCCACCAGCGTGGCGCTCTCCAGCACGTCCAGTTCCGCGGCCGGTTTGTCGAAATAGGTGTGCGCCGCCATCTCCACACCGTGGGCGTTGTAGAGGAAGGGCACGGTATTCACGTAGAGCTCGAGGATCTGTTCCTTGCTGTAGGCGCGTTCGAGCTTGAAGGCGGTGATCATCTCCTTCAGCTTGCGCGTGACCGAACGCGAACGGCCCAATTCGTCCGGATAGAGGTTGCGCGCGAGCTGCTGCGTGATGGTAGAACCGCCCTGCATATCGCCGCGCAGGGTGTGCACGACGGAAGCGAGCGTGCGCCGCCAGTCGATGCCGCGGTGCTCGTAGAAACGATGGTCCTCGGTGGCGATCAGCGCTCGGACGAAATGCGGCGCGACTTTGTCGAGGCTTACCCAGTTGCGGTTGACGCGCCGGTAGGCGGTGAGTACCGAGCCGTCGGTGGCGAGCAGCAGCGACGGTTCTTCGGTGCTGCCCTTGTAGGCGTTGGACACATCGGGCGTGAGGGGGATGAGCAGCAGGACGTAGACGATGCACAACGCCGCGCACGCCGCCCCCAGCCGGAGAAGTCCCTTGCCCGCCGCGCGCAGGCGTGCCGCGAAGGACATGCCGCCGGCAAAGGCGATGCGCCAGGGTTCGACAAATGCGGCGAATAAGGACTTGTGTTTCAAGGCGTCCGTGAAGCCAGACGGGAGCTTTGGATTCTATCGGCGAACCCGGGCCGAAACCGGGCCGGAATCAGGCAGCGAACGGCAAAGTCCGTCGGGCAACGACGACAGATGTTAAGAACGCCGGGGTACGGCCCCAAACAAAAAGGGCGCTTGCCGGAAGCGCCCTTCGAAGTCGGATTCCAATAGCTTCACTTCGATTCTGAATCTCCTGCCGGGTTCTTGGGTGCCATGCGGCCCGCACGGGTCCAGACCGAATCCGTGCTCTCGGAACTCGAACCGCTTGCGGATTCGCCGGCCGAGCCTGATGCCGCGGGCGCTTCGCTCGCCGTACTGCCGGAGGAGCCGGAAGAGCCCGTCGCGGCGGCCGGCGGCGCGCTGGAACTGCCCGTATTGGTCTCCTTCTCGCCGCAGCCTACCAGCGCAAGCACGGCCAATGCCATAATGGCCAAGATTCTCTGCATGGATGTCTCCTTTTCCTGGGGAAATCGTACTGCCCTTTATTTAACCAGCGCCACGACCACCAGCAAGAAGAACCATGAAGCTGCTCAGCTCTCTAGCGATCGCAACGCTAGCCCTCCTTACAGCCAGTACAGCATACGGCTTCGAGGATGGGGCCGCAATAAAAGTAAAGACCATCCTGAAGACCACCACGACCTGGGAAGGCAAACCCATCGTCTATCCGCAGGGTCAGGCCGAGATCACCGGCCTGACGATCGAACTGGCCCCGGGCGGCGAGACGGGCTGGCATGCCCATCCCGTCCCTTCCTTCGGCATGATCCTGGAGGGACCCTGGCCGTGACGTTGAAGGACGGCCGCACTCGCGTCTTCCAAGCCGGCGATTCGGTGGCCGAGGTGATCGGCACCCTGCACAACGGCCGCAACGTCGGGGAAGGGCCGGTGAAGCTGCTGGTGTTCTACGCCGGCAGCGTCGATACGCCCCTCACCGTCAAAGCGCCGGCCGAAAGCCAGGACAAGCGCTGATGGGCCTGCGCAAGCTGCTCGGCGTGGCGCTGATCGCAGCAGGCGTACTGGGTCTGGTCTACGGCGGTTTCAGCTATACCAAGGAAAAGCACGGCGCCAGGATCGGTCCCTTCGAACTCTCCATCGCGGAGAAGGAACGGGTCAACGTGCCGGTCTGGGCGGGCGTGGGCGCGATCGCCGTCGGGGTCGTGCTGCTGCTCGCCGGCCCCAGACGCTAGACGCTCAAGGCCGCAACACCACCTTGATGCATTCCTCGCGCTTGTCGCGGAACAGCCGGTACGCTTCCGGCGCTTCGTCGAGCGCCATGCGATGGGTAACGATGAAGCCGGGATCGATCTCGCCGTTCCGGATGTGTTCGAGCAGCGGCTGCATGTAGCGGTGCACGTGCGTCTGGCCGGTCTTGATGGTAAGCGCCTTGTTCACTAGCGCGCCCATCGGCAGTTTGTCCACGAAACCGCCGTACACGCCCGGAACGGAAACGGTGCCGCCCTTGCGGCAGGCCATGATCGCTTCGCGCAGCACGATCGGGCGGTCGTTCTCCATCATCATCATCGCCTGCTTGACACGATCATAGGCATGCAGCCCGTCGTGGGCATGCGCTTCGAGCCCCACCGCGTCGATGCAGCGATCCGGACCGAGTCCGCCGGTCAGCGCCATGAGCGCTTCGTAGACCTCCGTCTCTTCGTAGTTGAGGGTTTCGGCGCCGCTGTGCGAGGCCGCAAGCCGCAGCCGCTCCGGGAAGCGGTCGATGGCAATCACCCGCTCCGCCCCGAGTAAAAATGCGCTGGCGATGGCGAACTGCCCCACCGGACCGCAGCCCCATACCGCCACGGTGTCGCCCGGTTCGATGTCGCACTGCTCGGCCGCCATGTAGCCGGTGGGAAAGATGTCGGACAGGAACAGCACCTGTTCGTCCGACAGCCCGTTTTCGGGAATCCTGAGCGGCCCCACGTCGGCGAAAGGCACCCGCACGTACTCCGCCTGCCCGCCGGCGAATCCGCCGAGCAGATGCGAATAGCCGTAGATGCCGCAAGGCGAGTGGCCCCACATCTTCTCGGCCATCCAGGCGTTGGGATTGGAGTTCTCGCACAGCGAGTAGAGCTGCTTCTCGCAGAAGAAGCAGACGCCGCAGGCGATGGGAAAGGGCACCACGACCCGGTCGCCCACCTTGAGCTTGCGCACCGCGGGGCCGACCTCCACCACCTCGCCCATGAATTCGTGGCCGAGGATGTCGCCCTTCATCATCGCTGGCACGAAGCCGTCGTACAGATGCAGGTCCGAGCCGCAGATGGCGGTGGCGGTGACGCGCACGATGGCATCGCCCTCGTTGATGAGCCGGGGATCGGGTACGCGCTCCACGCGCACGTCGTGTTTGCCGTACCAGCAGGTGGCTTTCATGCGGCTCTCCTCAAGATCGCCTCGCGAACCGCGGCTCAGGCCCGGCTCGTGTCGATGCGGTTCGTGCCTTCGCTGCGCTGGGCGCCGGCTGGTTGGCCGCGCGTGGAAATGATCTCGCCCACTTCCACCAGTTGCTTGAGCCGCCGCAAGGCGTCGGTGACATAGCGCTCCGGCGCCTGGCCGGTGATGCGCGCCAGCGCCGCGCCCAGGGCGCCTGCGGGCGGCACGTATTCCAGATGCACCGAGACCACGGTGCCGCGCCCGCCCGGCGCTTCGCGAAAGCGCACGCTGCCGAAATGCGTGAGCGCGCTGCCGTGGGCGGCGCGCCAGGCGATTTCCTGACCCGGTTCGTCGCGGGTGATTTCCGATTCCCATACCGCTTCGCGTCCCTGCGCGCCCTGCATGTGCCAGCGCGAGCGCAGCGCATCGAGTTGTTCCACGCGCGTGACGCGCGGCGCGAACCGGGGCAGGTTGTCCAGATCACGCCAATAGCGATAGAGCGTGTCGCGGTCCGCCCTGATGGTGATCGCCTGATCGAGCACGATGGTTTCGCCGGCCGCGCGCTCCGTGGGCTCGCGGTTCACGCGTATGCCGAGCGGGCGGAACATCGGGTTGTAGCCCGTGTAGGCCTGATAGAGCAGCCAGCCGCCCAGGCCCGCCGCGCTGCCGCCGATCCAGTTCCGCCTGCGCAGGCCCCAGCCGAGCAGGGCCAGTCCGCCCGCCACATAGCCCCAGCGGTCGATCTGCATGAGATTGATCTTGTCGCGCGTTTGCATGCCGCCTCCGTATCCGGTTTTCCGAAGGCTGCAAGGCGTGTACCGGTCGGCGGCGCCGCCGCGCGGTCTGTCCACCGCAACTCAGCGATACGGGATGATGCTAATGCCGCCGTTCACTTCGATGACGGCGTACTTGATCTGGTCGAGCCGCTCGATGCCCTGCAGTCTGCGGGCGGCTTCGAGGATGTCGTCTTCGTCCACGCGCGCCTTGGCCATGCGCTCGCGCAGGCAGCGGCCGTTCTCCACGATCACGGTGGGCACGCCGTCCAGCACTTTCTCCATGCGCCGCGAGCGCGACTTCAGCAGCGAGAGCATCACGTCGACGAACAGCAGGGTCGCGATGATGATCACGGCGTTGGTGATGGAGAAATCCTCGCCGAGCATCGCCTGCTGCGTCGCCTCGCCGATGATCAACAGCAGCACGAAGTCGAAGGTGGTGATCTCGGCCAGCGTGCGCCGGCCGGCGATCCGGAACAGCAGCAGGAGCACGAAGTAGATCAGCACAGCGCGCGCGACGGCATCCATGACGGAACCTCAAGGGTAGATCATCGGCTGCAGCGTGATCGGCGGCCCGTCCGCAAGACCGATGCCGACCCGCGCGGGACCGCTCGACAGCGGCCGCAGATAAAGACGGATGGTGGCGAGCGCGCCCAGATCGGCGACGGGGAAGCGCAGCCGCACGCCTTCCTCGACGAGCTGCCATTGCGCGGGACGCGGCACCACCCGCTCGATGTCGAAGGTCTCGACGAAAGCCTCGTCCAGCAGCAACGCCACTTCGTCGTCCCGCACCGCGGCCCGGCCGATGCGCACTTTGAACATCGCCGGCGAGCCGCTGCGCAGGAAACGCTCGTATTCGACATGCAGGCGCGCATCGCCCGCCTTCACGTTGCTGAGCGGTCCGGGACCGAGCAGCCCGGCGAGCGCGGCGGCGATGATCGCACCCATCACCGCCCAGCCGATCCGCTCGAAGCGCCAGGTGCGGCGCTGGAAGTCGAGATCCTCGTTGACCTCGAATCTCCGGTCTTCGCTCATGCCGCGGGCCTGCGCCGCGCAGGCGGTTCGAAGGGCGACACTTCAGGCCCTCGCGCCGGCCGGCGCACCCTCCATGCCGAGCGCCGGCTGCGGCGTTGCCGCGCGTTCCTGCGGCGCGGGCGCGAGCTCGCGCTGGACGACGACGTTCGTAACCACCAGCAGGGCCATCAGCACATAGGGGTAGTCCCAATACGCCAGACCGAGGAAGGAGCCGCCGACGAAATAGCCCACCAGGCTCACGTGGATCATGGCGGCGAGATCGTGTGCCCAGCGCAGGTCCTCGCGCTCCCGCGTGGCGGCGATGATGCGGTTGCCGGTGCGCCACGTCAGCGCCCATACCAGGATGAACAGGAACAGGCCGACGAAGCCGTGCTCGCCCAGCACTTCGAACCAGATGCTGTGCGCGTCGTGGAAGTCTTCCGGAATCGGCGCGTACTTGTAGAAGTTCTCGCGCGTGAAGGTCTCGAAACCGCCGCCGGTGAACGGGCGCTCCTTCGCCAGATTGAGCGCGAAGCCCCAGGCGTTGATCCGCCCCATGGCCGAGCTGTCGTCCTGGTAGGTTTCGATGGTGGACATCTTCTCGAACCAGCTCGGCGGCATGAGGCTGATCAGTGCCGGCACCAGCATCAGCACGATGAGCGTGATGGCGATCTTCTTGCGGCTCTTGAACCACAGGAACACGCTCATGCCGAGGATCGCCACCAGCCCGCCGCGCGAGTAGGTGCCGATCACGCCGATGGCGGTGAGCACGATCGCCGCCTTGAGCGCGAGCTTCACCCAGGCGGTGTTCGACTGCAGCACCAGGTACCACAGCAGCGGTACCGTCATCACCAGCGCGAGCGCGATTTCGGTGTTGCCCTGCATGAAACCGCCGGGCGGGCCGAGCACGTAGCCGCGGCCGCCGGCGAGCGTATAGAGTCCGCCCTTGACGCCGAAGAAGGCGATGGACAAGGCCGCCACCCACACCAGCCAGCGGATGCGTTCGCGGGTCTGCATGACCATCATGGTGATGAAGATGAACACCTGGATGGTGAAAACCTTCTCCCACTGCACCAGCGCCTTGTCGGTGTTGATGCTGAAGGTCGTGGTCACCGCCATCCAGACGGCGAGCGCCATGAGCGCGACGACCGGCCCCTGCAGCGGCAGCCGCTTCGGTTCGCGCGAGACGAACAGCGCCACCAACGTGGCGAGCCCGCTGATCACGCCGAAGGGCATGTTGTAGGCGAAGCTCCAGGTGAGCTTGTGCGGGTTCATCAGCCCGATCCAGGTCCACAGCAGGATGCCGATATGCGGACGCGACAGCGCAAAGGGCAGTACCGCGGCGACGAACAGGACGAGGGTGATATCGCGTAGGGGCATGGATCGGCTTCCCGGTGATGCGCCCGTCGTTATGGATGCGTTGCCCAGAGACTAGGCAATCCGGACACCGCGGGTTGCAAACTTTTATGGCGCCGGGGCATGCGAGGCGCGCTTTTGCGCCCTTCCCAGCGCGGCGTTGGCGTAGATCTCGAACAGCCGCGCCTGCACGCTCGGCCAGGCGTAGGCCGAAGCCGCCCACAGCGCGTTGGCGCGCAGCGCCGCCGCGAGCAGCGGATCGCGCACCAGCCGCAGCGCCGCGTCCGCCATCGCGCGCGGATCGCCCGGCGGCACCAGCAGCGCGGTCTTGCCGTCCTCCGCGAAATAGGGGATGCCGCCGACATCGGTGCTGACCACCGGCACCCCGCTTGCGAACGCCTCCAGCAGCGCGTTGGGCATGTTGTCCACCCGCGAGGGATTGAGCATCACGTCGGCCTCGCGATAAAGCGCTGCCATGGCATCCGGATCGAGCCGGCCGCTGAAACGCACGGCGTCCTCGATGCCCAGTTCCTTGCAGCGACGTTGCAAGCTCGCCAGCTCCGGTCCGCTGCCCGCTACGGTGAGCCGCGCTTGCGGCAACTCGCGGCGCAGGATCGCGAAGGCTTCCAGTGCCGTGCCGATGTCGTAGAGCGGCTCCAGATTGCGCGTGACGATGAAATGCGGTCCGCCGCGCGCGGCGCCCGGCATGCGCGCAGCTGGATGGAAGCGCGCGAGATCGACAATGTTCGGCACGATCTCCGTGCGGATGCCGTAACGTGCGAACACGTTGTGCAGGAAGCCCGAGGGCACCGCGACGCAATTGGCGAGGCGCAGCGTCGGCCGTACCCAGGCGGCCTGCGCCCGCAGAAAGGCTCCGGCGCCGCCGCCCCGGTAGTTCACGATCACCGGCGTGCCGCGCAAGCGCGCGATCCATACCGCAGGCGCGGCGTGCAGATGCCAGGCCCAGCCGGAGTTGGCCATGACGTGCAGGAGCTCGACGCGCCCTGCGCAGCGCCACAGCGCTCGTACATAGGGAAGCAGGCGGAACAGCGCGCGCACGCCGCGCAGTCTGCCGATCCACGCCGGCCGGTACGGTGCATTGGTCCGCACCAGTTCGACCTCGACACCCGCCTCGCGCAACAGCCAGGCGAGCTGCCGGGTCTGGTTCGCCATGCCGCCCGCGGGCGGCGGCAAAGGCCCCACCAGTCCCACCCTTCGCGGGGCGGACAAGCCGTGTTCGAGAGGGGTCGGGGCATCACGCGGTGGCGACATGTTCCACTCTCCACAGATTGCGCATCAGACGCAGGGCGTAGGCGAGCGGCGCGCGATCCCAGGGCGTGAAACGCGGAATCTGATAGATGTCGCAGCCGTAGTGCGCCGCGCCCCAGGCGGTGCACAGGGCGGCGTCGAAACCCGCTTCGCGCACCATGCGTACGTGCGCGGCGGTGTAATCGCGTTCAGGCTTGCCGTTGGGATAGGCGAACAGGTTCACCGGGCGTTTGAGCAGCGATTCCAGGTGACGTTTGCTCTCGGTGATCTCCTGCCAGGCCACTTCGTCTGGAATGTTGGCGAGGATGGGATGCGAAACGGTGTGCGCGCCGATGCCCATACCGGCTCCGGCAAGGACGCGCAGTTGGGTCGTCGTGAGCATCAGGTCGTCGGGCAGCGGCGCGCCGACCCGCGCCGCAATCTGGTCGGCGAGGCGCTGACGCTGATCGAGCGCGTAGTACTTGAGGCACCGGATGATGTGCTGGATGGCCGCGCGCCGCTCGGCCACGGTCGCGATCGGATGGCGGCCGAGTTGCAAGTCTTCCAAATCGAGCGCCGGCCCGGGCGCGGCGCGCACCGCCTCGATCACCGTGTCGTTCCACATCCTGCCGCCGTCGAGATAACCGGTGGCGATGAAGAAGGTGGCGTGCAGGCCGAGCGCGCGCAGGACGGGCAGCGCGAAGGTGCAGTTGTCGGCATAGCCGTCGTCGAAGGTGATGGCCGCGGCCCGCGCCGGAAGACTGCCTGTGCGCAGGCGCCGCAAAGCCTCTTCCAGGGGCAGCACGCGGAACCAATCGCGTATCCAGCGCATGCGCGTTTCGAATTCCGCGACATCGGCCTCGTTGGGAAACAGCGGATCTTTGTGCGGCCGGACGCGATGGAAGAGCAGCACCGACAGGCGGCCGCGCCGGCCCGCAGGAGAAAGCGCATCAAAAACCCAGCGCAGGCTCATGCTCGCCCCAGCCAAAGCAACAAGACGCCGGCCATGCCGAGGGCGAACACCCACACTCCGCGACGCAGCTTGCGATGCAGGCGTGCGAGCGCGTCCGCCGCCGCGCGGTTCTCGGCGGTGAGGTAGAGGCGGATACCCGGCTGCACGCCGAGAAGCGCCGCAACGCACTGCGCCGCCGCGGGGTGCAGGCGCGAGGCGATGCGCACGAGCGGATGCGCATCGTAGCTGTAGACCGCGTTGCCCCAGATCAGATACCACTCCCCCGCGCCGCGGCGGTAATAGGCCCACAGCTTGTGCGGATGGACGAAACCCGGCCTGCCGGGACCTGTCCGCTCGATCGCCGCCTGCGGTCGCAAACCGAGCACGCAGTCGCGGAACTCCAGTGCGGAAAGCGGCGCGCGCGTCGCCGGATCGAGGACGTGGAAGTTGTTGTACACGTCGAGCATCGCCCATTTCGCGCGCTCGGCGTCCCACACTTCCACGAACACGTGGCCGTTGCCGCCGAAGCCGTTGTGGCTGAAGGCCCACTGCCGCACGAACAGGCCGGCGGCGTGCGCCAGCGCGACATAGACCTTCACGAAGTCGGCGCAATGGCCGTAGCCCGCGCGGATGGCGCGATAGGTCGTCGCGAGATCGGACCGGATCGGTCCGCGGTCCTGCGCGCGCTCGGTGAGATGCCCCGCGAGCGCACGCGCCTTGTCCCAATCGCTCAAGTGTCCGATTCGCAGATTCTCGACCGCGCGTGCGAACAAGGCGGGCGGCGGCCGCCGTTCCACGAGGAAATCGCCCGGCACGTTCGCAGGCGTCCAATCGAAGTCCGCCGGCCCGCTCGGCTGCAGCATCCAGGCGTTGCGCAGACGCACGCCCTCGATGCGCGGTCTCGCCCCGGTTTCAGGCGGCAGCGCGTCGCTCTCGTACATCGCGCGCTCCCCCTTCCGATCCCCAGCACAAGCCGATGTAGCGTCCGCGCAGTCCTTCGCGATCGGCGAGACGCACGAGATCGAGGACGACGTGCTCGTCGCACGCATGGCGCTTGAGCTGCGCGAGCACCTCCTCGTCCTGCAGCCCGACCACGAGCAGTTCCGAATCGCGCGCCACCGATTCGAGATCGGGACGCATCAGCTGGCCCAGATGCGGCACCTGCTCCTCGATGTAGCGACGATTCGCGCCCAAGAGCCGCGACAGGTGCACGTTGGGATCGTAGACCAGCAGTTGCATGCCTTCGCCGACCAGGTGTTTGGCGAGCTGCACCAGCGGGCTTTCGCGCAGATCGTCGGTGCCGGTCTTGAACGACAGGCCGATAAGGCCGATGCGGCGCTTGCCGGTCGCGGCGATCTTGGCGATGGCGTGTTCAAGATGCGCGCGGTTGGAGGCGAGGATGCTGCCGAGCATGGGCAGCTCGACGTCGCGCATCTTGGCGAGATAGGCGGTCGCGCGCAGATCCTTGGGCAGGCAGGAACCGCCGAAGGCGAAGCCCGGCTTGAGATAGGCGCTGGAGATGTTGAGCTGCGTATCGCGGCAGACAAGGTCCATCACCTCGAAGGGATCGACGCCCAGCGCCTCGCACAGCCGCGCCGATTCGTTGGCGAAGGTGATCTTGAGCGCGTGGAAGTTGTTGCAGCAGTACTTGACCGTCTCCGCCGCGGGAATGGAGGTGCTGATGAATTCGCAGGGCAGATGGCCGTACAGCTCGCGCAGTCTTTCGCGCGGATAGTCGTGATTGGCGCCGACGATGGTGAAGGGCGGCCGGTCGTAGTCGCGGATGGATGAGCCTTCGCGCAGGAATTCCGGCTGGAAGCAGACGTGGAAATCCACGCCTTCGGTCTTGCCGCTTTCGCGCTCGAGGATCGGTTTCAGCACTCCTTCCACCGTGCCGGGCACGACGGTGGAACGGAACACGAACACGTGCGGGCCGATCTTCTCGCGCATCGCCGCGCCCAGTTCGGCGGCGATGCGCAGCAATGCGCTTTGATCCTGGCTGCCGTTGGGCGCCGAGGGCGTGCCGACGCAGATGAGCGAGAGCTCGCTGTCCTTCACCGCCTGCGCCGTGTCCTGCGTCACCGCCACGCGGCCGCTCGCCACCACCTGCTGCACGAGCTCGACCATCCCGGCTTCCACGACCGGCGTCTTGCCCTCTGCGATGAGCGCGAGCTTGGTGCGATCGACGTCGACGCCGATGACGCGATGGCCGTCGCGCGCGAGGCACGCGAGCGATACGGCGCCTACATAGCCCAATCCGAAAATGCTGATGTTCACTGCACCGGCTCCTTTTCCAGGTTGAGCGCGTGTTCGGCATGACGCGCGAGACAGCGTTCGATAATGCGATCGAGGCGTTGCATGGATTTCGACCAGGCGTGATGCGACAGCACCCGCTCGCGCCCGGCCCGCGCGAGACGGGCGCGTTCGGCCGGGTCGTCGAGGATGCGCAGGATCTTGCGCACGTAGTCTTCCGGTTCGTCGGCGACGAGAAAGTGCTGTTCGTCCTGCGCGTCGACGCCGCCCGCGGCTACGCGGCTCGTCACCACCGGCACACCCATGGCCATGGCCTCCAGAATCTTGTTCTGCGTGCCGCGAGCGATCCTGAGCGGTGCGACCATCAGGGCCGAGTTGCGGACATAGGGCCGCACGTCCGGCACCGAACCGGTGACGATCACGCCGGGCTGACGGCCCAGTTCGCGCACGGCCGGCGACGGATCGGCACCGACGATGTAGAGCCTGAGCCGCGGACGCAGGGCGCGCAGACGCGGAAAGACCTGCGCGCAGAACTCGAACATGCACTGCTGGTTCGGGTAGTAGTCCATGCGCCCGACGAAACAGATACGGCCGGCGTCGTAAGGCTCGTCGCCCGGCGAGAAGAATTCGTGGTCCACGCCGTTCGGAAACCAGTCGGTGGGCACGTCCACGCGGTAGCCGTTCAGCGTCTCCCACTCCGCGCGCGTGGTGGCGGTGCAAAAATCGAAGCGCCGTGCGAGCCGCTTTTCCTCGCGCCACAATTTTTGACCTTCGAGCCAGTAGCCAGCCGACAGCGGAAAAGGCTTGTAGCGTGCGTACTCCAGCCACTTCTGCGAATCCATGTCGCCGAAGTCGAGGATCTTGGGGATGCCGCGCACATGCTCGACGTAGGGCGCCATCGAGGAGCAATGCACGAAGATCAGGTCGTAGCGTTTGCGCGCGAGCGCCGCTCGGATCTGACGCGCGAGCGCGGGCGAGTGGAAGAAACCGAAGGAAGACGGCCGCGTCGTGGGCAGACGCGCGACCATGCGCAGTGTCTGCACGCGGTCGTCCACGCGCGCGGCGAGGATCTCGGCGCAGTGCTTCGCAAGGCCTTCTCCCTCGCGGGCTTCCTCGTCGGAGCGCAGCAGGGAGGCCACCGTGACTTCGTGGCGCTGCGCGAGATGACGGATCATGTTGAACGGCCGGATCTTGCCGCCGCGCTTGGGCGGAAAGGGAAAGCGATGGCACAGGTAGAGGATGTTCATGCCGCCACCGCTTGCAATTCTTCGGCCACCCGTTCGGGCTCGCGGCCGTCGAGGTAGATGCGCGCCCAGATTTCCAGGTTCATCAGCGCGAGCAGCCGGTCGGTGCCGTCGGTGCGGCTCGCTTCGTGGTCGGTGATGAGCCGGCGCACCGCCTGCGGGTCGAAGATCCCGCGCGCGCGTACCGCCTCCTCCGACAGCAGCTCGTCCAGCACGGGCGCGAGCTGCCGCTTCAGCCAGGCGCCCATCGGGGCGCCGAAGCCGCGCTTCCTGCGTTCCAGGATGTCGGGCGGCAGCACCCCGGCGAGCGCCTGTTTCATCAAATGCTTCAGGCGGCCGCCGCGGATCTTGATGTCCTCGGGGATGCGCGCCGCCAGTTCCACCAGCTCGTGATCGAGCAGAGGCACCCGGCATTCCAGCGAAGTCGCCATCGACATCTTGTCGGTCAGCAACAGCAGGTCGTCGGGCAGCTGGGTGGCGAGATCCACCACCAGCATGCGATGCAGGGAATCGCCGGAAGCGGCTCTGGCGAAGGCTTCACCGAGCGCGTCCCGGCGCGGCACGCCGTTCACACGGCGCAGCGCGTAGGCGCTGTCGGGCGGGAAAACCTCGACGTAGCGGCGGTAACGGTTCTCGAAGGATTCGTTCGCCCCGGCAAGAAAGCCCTTCGCGTAGCGGCTCCAGTCGAGGAGCGGCGAATGCCGGTCGGCCGGCAGTTTGCGCGCCACGCTCACCGCCGCCTGTCTCAGCCAGCCCGGCAGCCGGTCGAAATGCTGCTGATAGCGGTGGCCCAGATAGCGCCGGTAACCGCCGAACAGCTCGTCGCCGCCCACGCCGGAGAGGATGACCGTGACGTCCTCGCGCGCGAACGCCGACACCAGGTAAGTGGTGATGAAGGCGGTGTCGGCGATCGGCTCGTCCATGTGCCACACGAGTTGCGGCAGCAGCCGCACCACATCCGGACGCACCAGGATTTCGCGATGTTCGGTGCCCAGGTGTTGCGCCATCCGGCGCGCATAGGGCAGTTCGTTGTAGTAGCGCTCCGCGCCCTCGCCTTCGAAGCCGATGGCGTACGTCTTGACGGGCCGGTCGCTGTGCCGCGCCATGAAGGCGGCCACGGCGCTCGAATCGATGCCGCCCGACAGGAAGGCGCCGATGGGCACGTCGCTCACCATCTGTCGCGCGACAGCCGCTTCAAGCTTCGTGCGCACCGCCTCGATCCAGTCCTGTTCGCTCAAGGCGCGGTCGATGTCCTGCGGCGGCTCCCAATAGCGGCGCGCATGAACGCCCGCGTCTTCGATGCGCATCAACGTCGCAGGCGGCAGCTTTTCCATGCCGCGGAACATCGACTGCGGTGCCGGCACGTAGCCGAGGTGCAGATAGGCGTCGAGCGCAGCCGGGTCGAGCGCCGGCCGGACGCCGGGCAGCGCGAGCAGCGCCTTGGCTTCGCTCGCGAAGGCGATCAGGCGCTCGTCGCGGTAGAGATAGAGCGGCTTCACGCCCAGCCGGTCCCGGCCGATCAGCAGGCGTTGCCGCTCGCCGTCCCAGAGCGCGAAGGCATACATGCCGTTCACGTGCTGCAGGAAATCCTCGCCGTACTCGCGATAGAGGCCGAGCAGCACTTCGCAGTCGGACCGGGTCTTGAAGCGATGCCCCCTGGCTTCGAGGTCGCGGCGCAGCTCGCGGTAGTTGTAGATCTCGCCGTTGCATACCAGCCAGTACTTCCCGTCCGTGCTCGACAGCGGCTGGCGGCCGCCGGCGAGATCGATGATCGACAGGCGCCGCATGCCGATTGCGCACGGCCCTTCGACGTACTGGCCCTCGTCGTCCGGGCCGCGGTGCGCCGTCACGTTGCCCATGGGCGGCAGCCACGCCGCGTCGGCCGGTGCGCCGTCGAATCGATAGAAGCCGTAGATGCCGCACATGGTGACGCCTCAGACCGCGAGCGGCGTGCGGCCGCGCGAAGGAAGTTGCCGGTAGACGTGGACGTAGCGCGCCGCGCTGCTTGCCCAGGTGCGCTCGGTTTCCACGAAACGGCGCGCCTTGGCCCGCACCACATCCCAGCCCGAACGTTGCGCGAGCACCGCTTCGATGGTGGCGGCCAGCGCATAGACGTCCCCGGCGCGGAACAAATAACCGGTCTCGCCGTCGCGGATCAGTTCGCGGTGTCCGCCCACGTCCGAGGCAATCAGCACCCGCCCTTGGGCCATCGCTTCCAGCGGCTTGAGCGGGGTGACGATTTCGGTGAGCCGCATCGGACGGCGCGGATAGACCAGCACGTCGATCAGGTCGTAGTAATGCTGGATCTCGTCGTGCGGCACGCGGCCGGCGAACACCACCCGGTTGTCGATGCCCAGGTCGCGCGCCTGCTTGCGCAGCGCCTGTTCCTGCGGCCCGCCCCCCACCAGCAGCAAGCGCAGCTCCGGCCGGCGTGCGGCGAGTTGCGACACGGCGTCGATGAGCAGATCGAGCCCTTCGTAGGCATAGAAGGAGCCGGCAAAGCCGAGCACCGTCGCGCCTTCCAGGCCCAGGCGCCGGCGCAGCGTGAGATCGGGCGCACCGCCGACGCGGAAGACGCGCGGGTCGACGGCGTTGGGGATGACCGTCACGCGCTCCGGTTCGATGCCGCGCAGCGTGATGTCGCGCCGCAGGCCTTCGCAAATGGTGGTGATGTGGTCCACGTGACGCAGCGCGAAGCTTTCCAGCGCGCGCGAGGCGCGGTAACGCAGGCTGCCTTCGGTGGTGGTGCCGTGATCGACCGCGGCGTCCTCCCACAGCGCGCGCAGTTCGTACACCACCGGTAGACGGTACTTGTGCGCGACACGGATCGCCGGCAGCACGTTGAGCACGGGCGAATGCGCGTGCAGCACATCCGGCTTGTAACGGCGCACCAGCTCGTCGATGCGCCTGGCGGTGGCGCGCATCTCGTCCAGATAGATCGCGCCCGGCAGCCGGTGCCAGGGCTTCGGTTTCAGGAGCGTGCGATGAAACACCCAGCCGTCCACTTCCTCCACCGGCATGCTCGGCACGCTGTGGCGCGGCGTGGTGAGCTGGATGGTCTCCCAGCCTCGGGCACGCTGCTCGCGCAGGAGCGACACGGTCCGGAACACATAGCCGCTGTGCAGCGGCAGCGAGTGATCGAGGATGTGCAGGATGCGCATGCTCAGACCTCGCTCGTCAGCGTGACGGGAGAGCCGGCGGCCGGAGCCTGCGGCGGCGTCTTGATCCGCGTGACCACGTAGGCGTACTTGCCGGTCGGCTCCGGTTCGATCCGGTCCAGGAATTCGGGCTCGACCTGCACCGGCCCGAGGAAATAGCGGAATTGCTCGACGATCTTCGGCATGGCGGCGCGCGCGTCGAATTCGTCGGTCACCACGAGCTGCAGACGGATGCGTTCGAGCGATTCCTGGATCACCTTGAACTGCCGCATGCCGGGCAGGCGCCGCAGCAAGGCGCCGAAGGTCACCGCGTGCACGCGCGCGCCGTTGTGGGCGTAGAGCAGATCGAGGCTGCGGCCCTGGATCTCCTTGATGAGCGGCAGCCCGCGCCCGCACAGGCAGGGCGTGTCGTCGAGCGCGGCGATGTCGCCGTTCTTGAAACGGATGAAGGGGAAGTCGTGCGAATGCAGATGCGTGATCAGCACTTCGCCCGGCTCGCCCGGCGGCAGCGGCCGCCCCTGCTCGTCGACGATTTCCACGATCATGTCCTCGGCCGTGATGTGCAGGCCGCCGTGCGGACATTGATGGGCGATGAAACCGGAGTCGCGCCCGCCGTAGCCGTTCGCCACCGGGCAGCCGAAGCCGCGTTCGATCCAGTCGCGTTCGTAGGGATAGAGCCGCTCGGCGGTGGCGAAAGCGACTTTGATGCCCTGACGCGTCAAATCCATGCCGCGCTCGATGGCGCGCTGTGCGACCAGCGCGAGCGAGGACGGATAGCCGAACAGCATCTTCGGCCGCATGCGCCGGATCTCGGCGATCACTTCGTCCATGCGCTCGGTGGTGAGCGCCATGGTGGACATGGTCCTGGTGCGCAAGAGACGGTCGCGCAGTTCGCGCAGCCGGTCCTGCGCCTTGATTTCGATGGGCGAGCTCCAGCACACGATTTCCGGGTCGCCGATGTCCACGCCCCACCAGCGCGTCGCGCGCCATTTCGCCGCGACGTCCGCGCTCTTGCGGCCGATGCCGGTCTTGAAGCGCAGCGGATTGCCGGTGGAACCGGTGGTGTATTGCCAGGGCAGCCGCTTCGCCGCTTCCGTGCCCATGCGGTCGCCTTCCACGCGGATGATGTCCTTGGTGAGGATCGGCAGGCGCCGCAAGTCCTCGATGCGTTCGACGCGGCGCGGATCGAAGCGCGCGCGCGCGAAGGTCTCGCGGTAGTACGGCACGTGCTCGCCGGCGAAGGCGAGCAGACCGCGCAGACGTTCGAGCTGCAGGCGTTGCAACCGCTCGCGGTCGTACCACTGCGTGCGCATGAGCTCGCGCAGCATGGCGACGCTGCGATGCCCCTTCAGCCGCTCGTGCAGCGGGAAGATCACGTTCGCGCACAGCCTGGTGTAGAAGTCGCCCATGTTCTCTTGATGCGCTTCCTAGCTGGCCTGCCGCAGGACGCCGGCGGGCTCGTTCAATTCGGTCCGACGTACGAACGCGTCGAACATCAACAGCGACCACAGCACGGCGCTGTGGTCGCGCAAGCCGGATTGATGCTGGTCGACCAGCCGCTGCAATTGCGCGCGGTTGAAGAAACCGGTGTCGAGCAGGCGCGGCCCGAGCACCGCCGCGCGCACGCGGTCGCGCAGCGGACCGCGGAACCAGCGTGCCAGCGGCACGGCGAAGCCGCGCTTCGGCCGGTAAAGGATTTCCTTCGGCAGGTGCGCTTCCATCGCCTTCTTGAGCAGGTATTTGCCCTCCTGCCCGCGCAGCTTGAGGGACGAAGGCAGGCTCGCCAGCCATTCGACCAGCGGATGGTCCATGAGCGGCTCGCGCACTTCCAGCGAATGCGCCATGCTGGCGCGGTCCACCTTGGTGTTGATGTCGCCGACCAGATAGGTCTTCAGATCGAGGTACTGCACCAGCGCGAGCGGGTCCTCGACGTCGGCGCGCGCGGCGTGGCGATGGAAGACTTCCACCGCGTTGTAGCCGCCCAGTTGCGCGCGGAAGCTGCCGCTGTAGAGCGCGCGGCGGGCGTCGTCGCGCAGGATCGAGACGCCGGTGAAATACGCTTCGACGGCATCGCGCGATAGCGCCTGGAACGTGGCTTTGGCGCGCAGCACGCGCGGCGCCCAGTCGGCCTTGGGATAGACGCGCCCGAGCAGCCCGAACACCGGGCGGCGCAGTGCGAGCGGCAGCGCGCCGCGCATGCACTCTTCCGCAAGATGCAGGCGGTAGCGCCGGTACCCGGCGAAGCTCTCGTCGCCGCCGTCGCCCGACAGCGCGACCGTGACGCGCTTGCGCGCAAGCTGGCAGACCCGGTAGGTGGGAATGGCCGAGCTGTCGGCGTAGGGTTCGTCGTAGAGCGCGGCGAGCGTGTCGATGAGATCGAAATCGTCGCTGCCCACCTGCTCGACGTAGTGACGGGTGCCGTAGCGCTCGGCCACTTGTCTGGCATAGGCGCTTTCGTCGTAGGCCGGCTCGTCGAAGGCGATGGAACAGGTGTTGACGGGCTCGTCCGATACCTGCGCCATGGTCGCCACCACGGCGCTGGAATCCACGCCGCCCGACAGGAAAGCCCCCAGCGGCACTTCGGACATGAGCCGCATGCGCACCGATTCGCGCAGCCGCGCCTGCAATTCGTCGAGCGCATCGTCCAGGGCGATGCGGTTGTCGAGCGTGAAGCGCACGTCCCAGTATTCGCGCGCCTCGGGCAGCGCTTCGCCGCGCCGCACGAGCAGCGTGTGCGCCGGCGGCAGCTTGCGGGCGCCGCGGAAGATGGTGCGCGGCTCGGCCACGTAACCGAGCGCGAAATACTCCTCCACCGCGCAAGGGTCGATGTCGCGCGCCAGGGCGCCGTGGGCGAGCAGCGCCTTCAGCTCGGAGCCGAACAGCAACAGCCCGTCGGGCAGCAGCGCGTAATAGAGCGGTTTGACGCCGAGCCGGTCGCGGGCGAGGAACAGGCTTTCGCGCCTGCGGTCCCACAGCGCGAAGGCGAACATGCCGCGGAAGCGCTCGACGCAGGCCTCGCCCCACTCCTCCCAGGCATGCACGATCACTTCGGTGTCGCTGCGCGTGCGGAACGCGTGGCCGCATTCGACGAGCTCGGCCATGAGCTCGCGGTAGTTGTAGATCTCGCCGTTGTAGACGACGGCCACCGTGCCGTCCTCGTTGTAGAGCGGCTGATGTCCGGCGGAAAGATCGATGATCGACAGGCGCCGGTGACCCAGACCGAGACCGGGTTCGACATGGACGCCGCCTTCGTCCGGTCCGCGGTGCCGTTGCGCCTCGTTCATGCGTTCGAGCACGAGCCGGTCAATGTCGCGCTTGCCGCGGGTATCGAAAATGCCGACGAGACCGCACATGATCGTTCCGTTCAGGTCGTCTTCAAGCCGGGGCGCGAATGCAGCCGCCCGCCGAGCAGGCTGGTGTAAAGCGTCTCGTAGCGATGGGCCATGTAGTCGAGGCTGAACTTCCGTTCCACCCTCGCGCGAGCGGCGCGGCCGTGCTCGCGCGCGACATCGGGCAGCGCGTAGTAGCCGTTGATGGCTGCGACCAGCGCATCGAGATCGCCGCATGGAACCAGCGTGCCCGTCACCTGATCGACCACGAGTTCCGGATTGCCGCCCACGCGCGTGGCGATGACCGGCAAGCCGCTCGCCATCGCTTCGAGAAGTGTGTTTGAGACGCCTTCGGCGAGCGAAGGCAGCACGAAACAGTCCATGCCGCGCATCAGTTCGGGAATGTCGGCGCGCTCGCCGGGCAGCCAGGCGTACTGCCGCGCACCGGCCGCCTCCAGGCGCGCCTCGGCCTGTGCGCGCAAGGGTCCGTCGCCGACCATCACCAGACGCATGCGCGCTCTCGCTTCCGGCACCGTGTCGAGCGCCCGGAGGAAGGCCTCCACCAGGGCGAGCGGATTCTTCACCGCATGCATGCGGCCGACGGTGCCCACGACCCAGTACTTCGGATCGTTGAACGGCGAATCCGCGACCGCTTCGCGGCCCGCGTCCGCCGGACGGAAACGCAGCGTGTCGACGCCGTTGTAAATCTGGGCAACGCGGTAGGGCGCGATACCCACCGCATCGACCAGGTAGCGTTCGAGCTCGCAGGACAGCGCGACGTAACGGTGGACGAAAGGACTGAAGGCGCGCCGCAGCCACCGGTATCTGAGGTTGGACCCGTCCAGGTCGGCCAGGTCGCGCCCATGTTCGCTGTGGACGCGCACCGGCACGCCCGCCAGCGCCGCCGGCAACGCGGCTTCCAGCGCCGAGAGATTGCGCGTGTGCACGATCGCCGGCTGCAGGCTGCGGAACAGCCGCACCAGCGCCGGATAGAGGCGCAAGGCGTGGCCCGCCGGCTTGCCGAGCGCGATGTACTGCACGTCATCGCGTTCGATGCGCGAACGGAAGTCGGTGATCTCCGTCATCGCCACCACGGCATGGCGGAATTTCGCCCTCGGCATGCGGTTGATGAGATTGGCGACGCCGTTCTCCAGTCCGCCCACGGCGAAACGGTGCAGCACGTGCACGATGAGCGGGCGGCTGTCCGGGAAGCGATGGGGTGCGCACGTCATCGGGCGGACCTGCGGGTTCGTTCCAGTTGGCTGCGCAACTGCGGGGCGATCGCGCCGACGAAGTCGGCCAGCCTGCGATCCGCTTCGGCGTCCTCGGCGGCATGGGTGTAGACGACGATCGCCGCGGAATCGTCGCCGCGGCGGGCGAGCTTGGACCACGCCAGCCGCGCCTTGGCCATATAGGCGTTCGCCGTCATGTGACCGTCGATCCAGTACCAGCGCCACGCCACCACCCGTTCGCGCGGATGCAGGTATTCGTTGCGTAGCGCCGAGACCCGGTCGAAAGGCAGCGTGACGCTGCCGGTACGCAGCAGACGCCAGCCTTCTTCGGCGTTCGCCTCGTTGCCGCCGACCGCTTCGGATTGCTGCGACTGATTGCGGTAGTAGGCGATGCGCAGCCCCACGACGGCTCCGTCCTTGGCGAACGCCTGTTCCACGGATGCGGCCGGCCGGTCGAGCGCGGGCCGCCACAGGGGCAGCGCATCGGCATCGGCCGTTTGCCAACCCGCCACGCCCGCCAGCGGCTGCAGCGTGACCGCGTTCGCGTCCGGCATATCGAGCGCGTAGGCGAGCGGCCGCCACATGCCCGCCGCCAGCAGCGCGGCCGCCGCGACGGCCCAGGTCGTACGCGGCAGCAATTTCGCCGGGATCGCCGCGACCGCGGGTGCCGGTCGCGCCGGCGTCTCTGCCAGGTCTTCGCGCCAGCGGGTGCCGATCCAGAACATGATCGCCATCACCACGCCGAAGAAGATCCAGCCGTAGATGAGGTGATCGACGCCGGCGGCGAGGCGGTTGTCGCTCAGATGACCGAGCATCACGATCAGATAGGCGCGCAGCCAGTTGGCGACCAGGGGCACCACCATCGACACGCCCACGAACAGCAGCCTGCGCTTGAGGGAGCGGTAGGTGAGATAGGCGTAGAGCGTGCCGACCATGACCGAGGCGATGAGGTAGCGCAGCCCGCTGCAGGCCTCCACCACCGACCATGCGCCGCTCGGAATGACGAACATCATGCCTTCGCGATAGACCGGCACCCCGCTCAGCCGCACCGCGCTCACGGTGAAATCGGCGGTCCACTCCATCAGCCAGGGCAGCATGAAACCGCCGAAGGGCACCGCGAAGAAGAGGAACACGAGCGGGAAGGCGAGCGCACGCGCCGCGCGCAGACCCAGCACCGCGCACACGGCGCAAGGCACCATCGCCACCATCGCGAACTGCGACACGCTCAGCGTGGCGCTCAACTCGCCGAGCATCCAGACGAAGCCGGCCAGCGCGAGCGGAAGCAGCGCCGGGGCATAGGGCTTGAAAGGCACGGCGTCGAGGCGCGCGCGGTCGCGCCAGACGAGCCAAGCGAAGATCGGCAGCACCAGCAAACCGTGCGCGAAGGTCTCGGTGCGCCACCAGGTGTTCGCCATCGACGCGAAGGTCGGCCAGTGCCAGCCGAACACCGCCGCCACGCACGCGGCGACGGCGAACAGCATCGCCGCGCGGCGCGGCCGCACGGCGAGCGAAAGCTGCGCCTCGATCTGCCGTTCAGCGTGCATGCCGCCTCCCGTTCATCCCAGCCCCCGCACCAGATACGGCCCCAGGGTGTTGGCGACGGGCAGCGGCAGCCGGCGCCACAGCGCGATGAAGGCCCGGTACCTGGGGTTGTCGGGATTGTTCTGCGGCACCGTCTCGCGCTTGTAGAGCCGGTACTCGTAATGCAGCGGCGTCGGCGCGAAGCCCCAGTTCTTCTTGAAATCGAAGGCCCCGCTGCCGCGTTTGCTGCGGCCGTAGTCGAACACTTTGTAGCCGCGCTCGCAGGCACGGCGCATCAGCTCCCAGTACTTGAAATCGTTCGCCGCGAGCTCCCGCGCGCGCACGAGATCGCCCGCGTAGTAGGGCAGCACTTCGTCGCGGAAGTAGAACGTGAGCACGCCCGACACCGGCTCGCCTCCGGCATCGCGGACGATCAGCACTTCGCAGTCCGCACCGAACACGCGTTGCAGGGTTTCGAAATAGTGTCGCGGCAACGCCGGCGTGCCGTGCCGGCGGACGTTGTCGGCGTAAAGCCGGAAGAACCGGTCGACCGTGGAATCGATTTCGCTCACCAGGCCGTTCCTGATGCCCTTGCGCACCATCGCGCGCTGCTTGCGCGGGATGGCGAGCAGGTTCGCCTCCACCTCGGGCAGGATCTCCTTGCGGAAGGTGACGTAGAGCTCCTGCCTGGGCCAGTCCGGCTCGCGCGAATCGCGATTGCGCAGTTCCAGATGTTGCACGCCAAGCGCCTGCGCGATCGACTCGGCTTCACGATGCAGGGCCGCGACCGCTTCGGCATCGGTGGCCGCCACGCCGCCGTAGACGGCGAAAGGCAGGGAGCACAGCGCGTGGCCGAACAGCGCCGTCTTCACTTCGGCGAGCGGCAGCACGCCCACCACGCTGCCCTCGCGTTCGGCGAGCAGATAATGGGTGCGGTGGCGGAACACGTCCTCCAGCACCGTCTTCCAGCCGATGCGATGGAAGAAGGTCGCATCGGGACAGCGTTCGACGAAGCTCTCCCAGCGTTCGCGGTCGGCGTCGGTATAGCGGCGCACATCGATCCTGCCCCGTTGTGCCACGCGCGCATCAGTCGGCTTCATGCTTCGCCTCCCAGGAACACGTTGTCGACCCGGTCCCAGTTGAAGTCGCGCAGCAGCCAGCGCAGCCGCGTCTCCATGCGCCGCAGGTTGAGGTAATGACGGAAGCGCGTCTTCACGCCGAGGCCCCTCACCCGCGGCTGTTCGGGGTCGAGCTCCCAGGGATGGAAGTAGAAGACCGCCGAACGGCGGTCCTCGCGGTTGACGCGCCGGATCATCCAGCGCGACAGCTCGTAGGGCATCAGGCGGAAGTAGCCGCCGCCTCCGCCGGGCAGATTGGCGCTGAAGAGCCGCACCGTGGTGATGGGCACTTCCAGCAGCCCCACGCGCGCTTCGTAAGGGAAGCGCGGCGCGTCCGGCATGCCGTAATGGTCGTGGCGGATGGGATAGACGCTGGAGCTGTAGCGGTAGCCCGCTTCGGCGATGCAGTCGAACGCCCAGAGGTTGCGCTCGCAGATGGAGAAGCTCGGCGCGCGGTAGCCCTTCACCTCCACGCCGGCCGCATCTTCGATCACAATCTTGGCGAGCCGGATGTCGGCCAGGAAAGCTTCGGGCGTCTGCTCGGTGACGCGGTGATGGCCGTAGCCGTGGCTGGCGATCTCGTGGCCTTCCTCGACGATCGCGCGCACCAGGCGCGGATAGCGCTCCGCGATCCAGCCGAGGGTGAAGAAGGTCGCGCGCGCGCCGGTCTCGCACAGCAGCTCGAGGATGCGCTCGACGTTGCGCTCGACCCGGCCGGGTAGGCTGCCCCATTCGCTGCGCTGGATATAAGGCGCGAACGCCGAGACCTGGAAGTAGTCTTCCACGTCAATGGTGAGTGCATTGACGAAATCCTCCGCACGCGCGGGCATGGCTCATGCTCCTGCGAGCGCCGGCTGCCGTTGCAGCCATTGCGCGAGATGCGAGGCGATGCGTTCGGCGGCGCGACCGTCCCACAGCTCCGGCATGCGTCCGCGCTTGCCGCCGTTGCGCAGGACGTCGCGCACGCAGTTCAGGATCAGTCGCCGGTCGCGCCCCACCAGGGTGTTGGTGCCCTGCTCCACCGTGACCGGCCGCTCGGTGTTTTCGCGCAGGGTCAGACAAGGCACCGCGAGGGCGGTCGTTTCCTCCTGGATGCCGCCGGAGTCGGTCAGCACCAGCGTCGCCGAAGCCTGCAGGCCGAGCATCTCCAGATAGCCTTGCGGCGGCAGCACCACCATGTTCGGCCCGTCGATCAGATGCGAGAGCTCGAAACGCTCGATGTTGGCGCGGGTGCGCGGATGCAGCGCGCACACGAGCGGCAGCTCCGCGCTCACTTCGCGCAGCGTGGCGAGCACGTCGCTCAACACCTCCGGCCGGTCGACGTTCGACGGCCGGTGCAGCGTCACCACCCCGTAGCCCGCGGGATGATCGAGGATCGAAAGCGGCGCGCCCGCGCGCTGGAGCGTTTCACTGGGCGGCACGGCGCGCGCGCGATGCGCCAGCAGCGAATCGATCATGACGTTGCCGACGAAATGCACGCGTGCCGGATCGATGCCTTCGCGCATCAGGTTGTGGTGCGCGCTGCGCTCGGTGGTGTAGAGCACCGCGGCCAGCTGGTCGGTGAGCAGCCGGTTGATCTCCTCCGGCATGCTGCGGTCGTGACTGCGCAGGCCGGCTTCCACATGTACCACCGGCACGCCCTTCTTCGCCGCCACCAACGCGCAGGCGAGCGTCGAGTTCACGTCGCCCACCACTACCACGCAGCAGGGCCGCAGTTCGTCGATCACCGGATCGAAGCCGCGCATCACTTCCGCCGTCTGTACGGCATGCGTGCCGGAACCGACGCCGAGGTTCAGATCGGGTCGCGGCAGGCTCAGATCCTCGAACAGGCGTTCGTTCAGGATGAGGTCGTAATGCTGTCCGGTATGGACCAGCATCGCGCGCGGCAGGCGCGGCTCGGCGGCGAAGGCGCGCAGGATGGGCGCCATCTTCATGTAGTTCGGCCGGGCCCCGACCACGCAAACGATCGGACCGTGGTGGCGTCCGAGATCTCCCATAGTCAGCGCCCCGGGGGTTCCGCCGTCCGTTCGGCGGCGGAGTCGGTATTCACGTTGGCGAGCTGCTGCAACAGCGACAGCGTGGCGTGCAGCGTCTGTTCCAGATGCGTGATGCGCCCCTCCAGGCCGGCCAGTACGCTGCCGCTCACGATCTGGCGCGCGAGCCCCGCCTGTTCCGCATTGAACAGCGGGCGGTCGCTCCTGAACTCGCCGATGTGCGGCACGCGCGGGAAAGGATGCTGGGCCGGCGTGGCGCGGGTATTGTTCACGTCGCTCGCTGGCGCGAGCTCCACGCCGAGCTCGTCCTTGATCTCCTCGACCACGTTCAGCACGTCGCCCGCCTCGATGCGGTGCTGCTCGGCAAGGTAGGCCGACATCAGCAGGCGGTTGCAGAGCGTGTTGATGCGGCGCGGGATACCCTTGGTGGCGCGGTGGATCTCGGCGAAGCACTGGTCTTCGAACGCCGGATCGCCGCGCCAGCCCACGCGCGCCAGACGATGCTCGATGTAGGCGCGGGTTTCGTCCGGGTCGAGCGGCCCGAGGTGATAGGAGGCGAGCACGCGCTGCCGCAGTTGCTGCATGTGCGGGCTGCGCATGGTCTCGCGCAGCTCGGGCTGACCGATGAGGAAGCTCTGCAGCAGCGCATGATTGTCGAGCTGGAAGTTCGACAGCATGCGCAGCTCCTCCACCGCCCGAGGGGTGAGGTTCTGCGCCTCGTCCACGATCAGCAGCGCACGCTTGCGCTTGGTGGCAAGCGCGACGAAATAGCTCTCGAGCTGCACGAGCAGCGCGGCTTTGTCCGTGGACTTGATGGGCAGACCGAAGGCCGCGGCCACCGCCTTGAGCATGTCGTCGGCGTCCAGATGCGTGCTGACGAGCTGCGCGGCAACCACCTTGTTGCTGTCCAGTTGCTGCAGCAGCCCGCGCAACAGGGTCGTCTTGCCTGCGCCGACCTCGCCGGTGATGACGATGAAGCCTTCGCCCTGGAACAGCCCGTATTGCAGGTAGGCGAAAGCCCGCCTGTGCCCGCGGCTGGCGTAATAGAACGCCGGGTCGGGATTGAGCTGGAAGGGCTTGCCGCTCAGACCGTAGAACGTTTCGTACATGTCTAGAACCTGTGCGTGAATCCGACGAACACGGCGGTCTCGCGGTAATCGTGGAAAACGCTTTCGTCGGCATCGAAAATCACGTGGCGCGCACCGACGTAGGCGGTCGTGTCCGGACTGAGCCGCACGTTGACGCTGGCGCGCAGGGTGTGCTGGGTGGAGTCGCGTCTGAAGGGCTCGTCTTCCTTCACCCTGGTGCGGTAAAGGCCGACGTTCAGGCGCGTGCGCCCCGTGAGCCGGTGACTCCAGTGCACGCTCGCGCCGCGCTGGTCGATGTGGCGCCCGAACAGGGTGTTGAGCTCGACCGCGGTGGGATCGTCCTCGTCGGCGAAGCTCTCGGTCTTCAGCCGGTAGACGGTGAAAGTCACGGTGTTGCGCGCGCCGGTGAGCGCGAGCGAGATCTCCTGCCGCTGAAGGATCTGCAGCTGCTGATTGAAGAAGGGCACGCCCGCGGGCCAGTTCGAAGGCAGCGCGCCCTCGGCCATGAGCTGCAGGATGCCGAGCAGCCGCTCGGTTTCGTCCGGCCAGCGCCGTTCGTAGACCGGATGGTTGAAGAACAGCTCGCCCAGGTTCGCGCCTTCCCGCAGGGTGAACAGGTTCTGCGGATAGGTCGTGAGATCGCGCGTCGCGCGCGCGCGCAAGGTCATGAGCGGGCGCCGGTGCTGCAGGCTGAAGAGATAGCCGGTGCCGAACACGCGCCGCTCGCCGTAGGCCTCGATCGAAGTGCGCGGCGTGGGGAACCACTGGAAGCCGCCACCGTAAATGTCTTCCTCGCGGTCGGCGAACAGCGACTCGACCCGCTCGTAACCCACGCGCGCGTTGAGGATGAACTGCGGGTCCAGCCGCCAGTAGCCGATGGCGCGCGAGATCTCGGTGGACAGCTCCTGTGGACTGTCGTCGTAGGAGGTGTCGTTGCGGTCGTAGGTGAGCGCCAGCCCGAAGGTGCGGATCGGCGTGGCGAAGCGGCCGGTGTACTGGTCGGTGCGCGTGTCGCTCAGCACCGAGCTCTGGTCGGCGTTGGTCCAGATGCTGCTGTAGCGCAGCAGATAGGTGGAATCGCCGAATATCCGGCCGCGCAGGTACGGCGCGACGTAATAGGAATAGGCGGTGTAGCGGTTGTCGGTGTCGCTGACGGGGTCGATCGGCTGCGCGCCGAAGGGCGATTCGAACTGCTGGGTCGCGGAGCCGCCGATCTCCAGATAGGCGAAATCGGACACCGCCTCGTAGGTGCCCTTGCCGTCGAAGCGGTGATCGACGCGGTTGCGATCCCAGTCCTGCAGGTAGAGCAGGCCCAGCGCCCGGTAATCGAGCGTCACATCGAGCCGATCGCCCTCACCCCGCACGAAGAAGCCGGGTTCCACTTCGGTGATCAGGTCCCACTCCTCTTCGCCGTCCTCGGACAGCGACACGTTGTTGGTCCACGTTTCCTGCACCCGGATCGTCGGCGTCACGGTCCAGCGCGCCGCCTGTGCCGGTGCCTGGACGAACACCGAGGCCACCGCCAATGCCACGGCCGCCCGTTTCAGCCGCACACGGACGGCACCCGCTTCCCGTTGGGCGAGTTCGATTCCCACAAGATCCCTGAGCGTTGTTGGTTTTGATTGCGCAGGCACGCGGCCGCGCCGGCGGGGCGACGCCCCGCATGGCTCACGCCTGCGCGGCACGCGAATAACCGTAGTACCCGTAGTACTGGGCCACCTCCGAGCGAACGGCTTTGTTCAACATCGTCAGCACCACCGGACACGACTCCACATGCGCCAACGCCTGCTTGAGGTTGCTGTGCGTGGTGGTATCCGCCTCCACCACCACGATCACCTGGCCCATGTGCGTGGCGAGCACGCGCGACTCGGTGGTGGGCAGCAGCGGCGGCGAGTCGAAGATGATCACGCGGTCGGGATAGCGCGCCGCCATTTCGGCCACCAGCTGCCCCATGAGATCGCTCGCCAGCACTTCGGTGGCGCGCTGATGATGGGTGCCGGCCGGCAGAATCGAGAGCTTCTCGACGTTGGTGCGCAGAATCACGTCGGAGAGACTCACGTCCGGATTGGTCAGCACGTCCATGAGGCCGCGCGCAGGCGGCAGTCCCAGCACTTTCAGCAGGCCCGGATTGGCGACGTCGGCATCGACCAGCAGCACCGTGCTGTCCAGTTCCATGGCGATGCTCATCGCCAGGTTGAGCGCGCTGAAGCTCTTGCCCTCGCCCGGCAGCGCGCTGGTGATCATGATGAGGTTGGCGTTCTTCACCGGCACCGGCGATTTGCCCTGCGCATTGGCGAGCAGAGGGCGCTTGATCACCCGGAACTCGTTGGCGATGGGCGAATGCGGCGCTTCGGGCGTGACCATGCCCATGGCAGCAAGCCGCGACAGGTCCACCTCGACGACACGGCTGTACTGCACCGGGCCTTGCGGCTGCTGGCTCTTGAGCGGCGTGTACTCCGGACCGCTGTCGTCGCCTGCGGCAGCGGGCGTGCCCTCGACGACGTCGTCGGGCACCGCGACGCCGGTGCGCTTCAGTTCCTCCAGCCGCTGGGCCGCTTTTTCGATCAGGCTCATCTGACACCTCTCAGAATCGGGGACCGCCGACGGTCAGCAGCATCATCGCCGCGCCGTACACGGCGAACAGACCCGCCACGCCGCCCGCGAACAACGCGACGTTGCGCCTCCGCTGACGGTTCATCGCGGCATTGGTCAACAGGGACACGGTGCCGAGCACCGGACGTCCGGATACCTCGCGCAGCATGCGGGCATCGTGGAAGGTCGGCAGCGCCTGGCTGATGACGAAGGCGAAGAACAGGCCCGCGCCGAGCGCGACGAACAGCACTGCCGGCAGCATCAGCAGGCGGTTCGGCGCCACGGGCGTGGGCGAGACCGAGGGCGGATCGATGATGCGGAAGTCGGCAAGGCCCGCGGCCGCGTCCATTTCGCCGGACAGCGTGGCCGATTCGCGCCGCTGCACCAGCGTCTGGTAGTTGCGCCGCTGCACGTCGTAGTCGCGGTTGAGCGCGGCGTACTGCGCTTCCACCTCCGGCAGCATCTGCGCCGCGGCACGCATCTTCTCCACCCGCGCCTGCAGTTCGTTGGCGCGCGCCTGCAATGCGGCGATGTGCGCCTCGGATTCGGCCAGCGCGACCTTCAATTGCTGGAACACCGGATTGGTGTTGAGCGGCCGCGAACCGACCGAACCCGCCATGCTCTGGCCACCCGAAGCGCCCTTCTGTTTCTTCTCCTCCTCGAGCGAGGCGATCAGCCGTTTGGTGTACTGCACGTCGGGATGCGCTTCGGTGTAGCGCCGCAGCAGTTCGTCCAGGTTGCGCTTCTGCGCTTCGATACGCAGATCCAGTTCGGAAGCCGGACCGGCCGGCGCGAGCGCGGTCCCGTCCGGGAGATAGACGGCCTCCTCGCCGTCGAGCTGGCGCTTGTAGGAGTCGCGCACCTGTTCGGCCGCGCGCAGTTCCAGATTGACGCGCGCGAGCTCTTCGTTGAGGCGCTGCATCTGCTGGTAGTAGGCGTTGCCGTCGCCACCCATCATGCCCATGTGCTTGAGCTTGAATTCCTTCACGCGGTTCTCGGCTTCGCGCAGCTTGGCCTCGTACACCGCGATCTGTTCGTCGATGAAGCGGCGTGCGGCGTCCGAGCCCTTGCGTTTATCGCCGATGCCCGACTCGACGAACATCGACAGGAGCGCCTGCACCACCCGCTTCGCCTCGGCGGGATTGGTGTGGCGATAGGTGATGGTGTAGAGGTTCTGCCGGTCGCTGCCTTTGAGCTGCAGCGTCTTCATCAGATGATCGATGAGCTGCTCCTTCTGGCGCGTGGTCTGGATGTTGTGGTCCAGGTCCGCCATGCGGATCAGCTTCTCGATGTTGGGACGGCTGATCAGCGTGCGGCTCAGGATGGCGATCTGCTGATCGACGTTGGGCTGCACCGCCAGGCCAGACATCAGCGGCTTCAGCACCGACTGGGTATCGACGTACACCCGCGCGCTCGCCTCGTACTGGTCTGGCATCTTGAACAGCATGATCGCGCCGGCGATGCCGACGATCCATGCCACGGCGAGCCCCGGCCAGCGGCGCCGCCACATGCCGCGCAGGTACGTCATCAGTTGTTGCAGCAACTCGTCCATGAATCACCACCTCAGCAGAACGTCTCAATCACCGCGCCGGGCCGGCGGCCGTTCGACGCTTCCTCGTCATCCGCCGAGCGCCGCCGTTCCGCTAGAACCAGCTTTGCGGAATGATCAGCACGTCTCCCGGCTTCACGTCCACGTTGGCCGTCACGTCGCCCCGTTTGACCAGATCCTTCAACCGCACCGTGTACTGCTTGCCGCCTTCCGAAGTACGCAACAGCACCGACGCATTGCCGTCGGCGAAATCGGTCAGCCCGCCGACCGCGATCATCACGTCGAGCAGGGTCATGTTCTGGCGATAGGGCAGCGTCTGCGGTTTGCCCGCTTCGCCGATGACGCGGATCTGTTCGCTGTAGGGACCGACGAAGTTGGTGACGATGACCGTCACGACCGGATCGCGGATGTACTTGCTCAGCGCTTTCTCGATGTCGCGCGCGAGCGTGGTCGGGTCCTTGCCCGCGGCGGGCAGGTCTTCCACCAGCGGCGTGGTGATCAGTCCGTCCGGGCGCACCGGCACGGCGAGCGAAAGTTCCGGGTTGCGCCACACGATGATGCTGACCTGGTCGCCCGGGCCGATGACATAGCGGTAATCCGGTGTCGCCGCGGAAGTCGGCGCCGGCGGATAACCGATCCCAGTGCCGCAGCCGGCGAGCAATGCGGCACACAGCATGGCGAACATGTGATGACGGAACTGTGCGGCAACAGACATCGACGGTCTCCCTAATTGACGATCGTTCGTTGGTCTTCTCGGCTGGAGCCGTACACCGATTCGAAACTCCGTTGGACATGGGCTGGAACGCGCTCGGCATACACGCGCGGACAGTAGAGCCGCGAGACTAACTCCGCCCTCTGTACCGATGGGCGAAGTTGACAATGTTTAACTGCCGCTCCGTGTGCTGGACGCATGCCATATACGGCAAGCGCTGCGCCGGAACCGGTGCGCGCGACAGTTGTTGACGAGGTTGTTAAATCTGATGACGGTAGACGAGCGCGCTCGCGCGCGGACGGCCGGCACGCACCGCAGGCGGCGCGGCGTAGCCGAAACGGAACACCATGACCGGATGCGCATCGGGCACCAGTTCGCGCCAGGCGCGCACTAGGCGCGCACGCGCCGCGTCGTCGAGCGCGCTGCGCCCGGCGCGTGCGAGCGCCACGGCGGCGGCGAAGGGTTGCGCGGCGAGCCCCCGGCGCGTGGCGGCAAGCCAGAGGCGCTCCATCGCTCTGCCCGCCCGCAACAGCGCATCGATACTTTCCAGCGCCGTGCGTGAGGCCAGCACACAAAGATGCGGCGCCCGGCGCGCGGGAAACGCGCTCGCACGCGCAGCGATAGCGTGATGCAACCCCGCGCGGGCAAGCGCTCGCGCCAGCGGCCAATGGCGTAACAGCGAGAATGCGCCGCGCATGCCCGGCTCGATCCCGAGCGCCGCGGGCGGCAATCCTTCTTCCGCGCTGCGCCGCCAGCCGACGTCGAAGCGGATGCCGGCGAACATCGCCCGGTGCAATTCGGCGTTGGCATAACGGTGCGCTTCGGCTTCGCGCAGCAGCCTGCACAGCGGCTTGCGGGTCTCGTCGTCATCGAACCAGTGCAGCCGCCAGTTGCCGCCCAGGGGAGCGAGCGCGGCTTCGAGCGCCGCCCGCTCGTCGGCGCTCAGACGCGGACCGCGATAGAACAGTCGCCGGTTGGTGTGACGTTGCCCGATACAGGCCGCGAGCTCGTCGGGTGCCGCGTCCCGATGCACGAAGTCGATGCGGATGTCCGCGAGCTCCGACAGACGGTCGCGCGCGATCTCGCAACGCAGACCGTGCACGCTGGCGGCAACGACGATGTTCTCCAGAGCCGCGCCGATCGACAGCCACATGGCGTAATGCTGGTCCGCGCTCGCCTGCGCGATCGCCGGATCGGGATGCAGACGCAACTGCATGCCTTCGAAACTGTAACGGAAGGCATGGCGGTTCTCGGCCGAAGGCGCCCACACCGCCGCTTCGAGCAGATCGCGTCGCACCGCCGCGTCGAGCACCGTTCAATCCTTGGCCGCAAGCTGACGCGCGATGAGACGCATCAGCAGTTTCTGCAGCGGATTGGCGTTGCCCCAGGGCCGCCAGGTTTTTTTGTATTTGTTGCGGTAGGCGTCGAAATGCAGGCCGTACGGTGCGCTCACCACCTCACCGCGCCGCAGGATGAGCTTGAGCGTCTCGGTCGCTGCCACGCCCGCGCAGAGCTGGCAGGCCATGGGCGTCGAGGGTCCGGCGCCGCGCGCCAGCGCGACGCGGCTGCGGTCCACGAGATAGCTGCGTTGCAGCATGGCAGGCGTGAGGCCGGCGAGGAAACGCAACGCCATCTCGGCCTCCGAGCGGCCTTCCAGACGGAAGTATTCCTCGAAGCTCATGCCGCCCGGCAGGAAGTTGAGCAGCGCAACGCCCATGCCGATGGGTGCCGCGGTGGTGGCCGGCACGCCGAGCCGCGCGCAGGCGGCGAAGGTCATGCGGCGCGCCTCGAAAGCGAAGAAGTCGAGCCCGTCCACATAGACGTCGGCGTCACGCAGGAAGTCGTCGACGTTGTGCGGCTGGACGCCTTCGGGAAAGATACGGATGTCCAGCTCGGGGTTGATGTCGCGCGCCATTTCGACCATCACCTCGAGTTTCGGCCGCCCCAGCGTGGACATGGCCGCGCCGGCCTGGCGGTTGAAGTTCGCCAGCCCGAACCGGTCGAACTCGGCCAGATTGAAGGCGCCGATCCCCAGCCGCGCGAGCGTCAGGAGATGGAAACCGCCCACGCCGCCCAGCCCGGCGATCGCCACCCGCGCACGGCGCAGCTTTTGCTGTTCGGCCGGCGTCACCCAACCGATGTTGCGCGTAAAAGCGGCGTCGTAATCGAAGGCGTTCACGAGGGCTCGGACTCCGGAATCGGGCGGCGTGCCGCGAGATGCCAGGATCGTGCCGGGTGCGAACGACTTGCTTTTGGAAATCCGGCCGACCGTCTTGCTGACCGATCTCTACATCGCCTTGCGTAACGTGCTGCGCCACCGGCGCCGCAGCCTCATGGGCATCGCCTCCATCGCCTTCGGCATCGTCGCCCTCATGCAGGCCGCGGGCTTCGTGGAATGGGTGTACTGGGCCATGCGCGAGGACACCATCCGTTCGCGCCTGGGGCACATACAGGTCGTCCGGGAAGGCTATCGCGAACGCGGCCAGGCTGATCCTTTCGCCTATCTGCTGCCGCAGCGCTCGCCGGTGCTCGATGCGATCGAAGCGCTGCCGCACGTGGTGACGGTGGCCCCGCGCCTGCATTTCTCCGGGCTGGCGAGCGCAGGCGACACCACCTTGTCCTTCATCGGCGAGGGCATGCTGCCCGAGCGCGAGACGGCCTTCGATCGCGGCGTGGTGTTCACGGCCGGGCGCGACCTCGCCGCGGACGAAAGCGCAGGTATGGTGCTCGGCCACGGACTGGCGCGCAATCTCGGTGCCGCGATCGGCGACAACGTCGTGCTGGTGGTCAACACCGCCTCCGGCGGCATCAACGCGGTGGAAGGACCGGTGCGCGGCACCTTTTCCACGGTGGCGAAGAGCTACGACGATTCGGCCCTGCGCGTGCCGCTCGCGCTGGCGCAGCAGCTGCTGCGCGTGGAAGGCGCGCACGTGTGGATCGTGGTCCTCGACGACACCGCCCGCACCGACGAAACGCTGACCCTGCTGCGCGCACGCTACGGCGACAGCGAACGTCTCGCGTTCATTCCCTGGTACGAGCTGGCGGACTTCTACAACAAGACGGTGGCGCTGTTCTCCAAACAGGTGGGCGTGGTGAAGCTCATCATCGCCGTCATCATCGTGCTCAGCATTTCCAACACCCTCACCATGAGCGTGCTGGAACGCACCGGCGAAATCGGCACCACGCTCGCGCTGGGCGCGACGCGGCGGCAGATCCTGCGGCGCTTTCTGGGCGAAGGGCTGTTCCTGGGCGTGATCGGCGGGCTGGTCGGCCTCGCCCTCGGCTGGCTGCTCGCGCTGGCGATTTCGGCGGTGGGGATTCCGATGCCGCCGCCGCCCGGTATGGCGCGCGGTTTCACGGGCGCGATCCGCGTCACGCCGGCGCTCGCTTTCGATGCCTGGCTGCTTGCGGTGCTCACCACGCTCGCGGCCAGCGTCTACCCCGCCTGGCGCGCGTCGCGGCTGGAAATCGTCGACGCGTTGCGGCACGCGCGCTAGAGGGCAGCCGATGCGCATCCCGATCCTCCGACTGGCTTCGCGCAACATCCTCCGGCACAAGCTGCGCACGGCGATGACGCTCGCCGCTATCGTCATCGGCGTGTGCGGGATCATCCTCACCGGCGGCTTCGTGCGGGACATCTTCGTCCAGCTCGGCGAAAGCTTCATCCATTCCCAAAGCGGCCATCTGCAAGTGGCCAGGCCGGAATTCTTCGGTGAAGGTTCGCGCCGTCCGGAAGCCTTCCTCATCGAGGACGAGGAGGCGCTGAAACGCCTGGTCGCCGCCCAGCCGGGCGTGGCCTTCGCCATGGGCCGGCTCAATTTCCACGGCCTGCTCAACAACGGCCGCACGGATTGGGCGGTGATCGCCGAAGGCGTCGAGCCCCAGCTCGAAGCGCGGCTCGGCTCCTCCTTGCAATACATCGCCGGCACGCCGCTCGGCGTGGAGGACGACAACGCCATCGTCATCGGCGAAGGGGTGGCGCAGACGCTCGATCTGGCGCCCGGCGATGCGGTCACGCTGGTGGTCAGTACGCCCGAAGGCGCCATGAACACGCTCGATTTCGCGGTGCAGGGCGTGTTCCGCACGTTCTCGCGCGATTACGACGCGCGCGCGGTGCGCCTGCCGCTCGCCGCCGCGCAGGATCTGCTCGCCACGCCGGGCGTGAGCGTGATCGTGGTGGCGCTGGAACACACGGAAGACACGGCGCTCGCCAAGCGCCGCATCGCCTCTGCCGTGCAAGCGCAGGGCCTCGCGGTGCGCGACTGGCAGGAGTTGAACGATTTCTACGAAAAGACGGTCGCGCTCTACGAGCGGCAGTTCGGCGTGTTGCAGCTCATCATCCTCGTCATGGTGCTGCTCACCGTGACCAATACCGTCAACATGGCGGTGTTCGAGCGGCAGGGCGAGTTCGGCACCATGCGCGCGCTGGGCAACCGCGGCCGCGACGTCTTCGCCCTGGTGGTCACTGAGAGCCTGCTGCTCGGCGCGATCGGCGCGGCGATCGGCATCGTGCTCGGCATCCTGCTCGCCCTGACGATCTCGACCGTGGGCATTCCCATGCCGCCGCCGCCCAATTCCAACGCGGGTTACACCGCTTACATCCGCCTGGTACCCGACGTGATCGCGGGCGCGGGCCTGGTCGGGATGCTTGCGGCGTTGTTCGCCAGCCTGCTGCCGGCATGGCGGGTGGCGCGCACGCCGATCGTGGATGCGCTGCGCCAGAACGTCTGAGACATTCGCGGCGCCGGTCGTCCGGCCTTTGTCTATGTCGCCATATGGCGACTCGCGTTTTTCTTTGAAATGCGTGGCTTAGCCGAATGTACCGCGCGGCCGTCGTTGCAACCCAACGTCCGCTCTCGCAACGGCTCTCCACTCTTTGAGAGAACGAACTGATTATTAAGACTTTTCCATCGTGGCGCGGGGCTTGCTCAATGAGCGCGAGCAGGTTTTTTTACAACGACTCATAAGCAGGGCCATCCCATATGCATATCGCTCGATTTGCCGTCGCGCATCGCCTCGAAAACGATCACCGCATGAGCGAGCTCGGCGAACGATGGCGCAGCGGCAAACCGTTCATCCTCACCCCCGCGTCGTTCAAGCGTTGCGTGCTGGAAGATGTGCATCTGAATGTGCGCGCCACCATCGCCGACCGTCCTGCCGACTTCGAGGCCGCGCGCCTGCTGGTCGCCCAGCGCTACACCGCGCGCGGCTACCGCAGCATGTGCGACGCCGGCCGGCCATGCCAGGAAACGCATGCCGTCACCATCCTGGCGGCCCGGGACAGCCGCACGGTGGGCACCATGACTCTGCGCTTCGATTCCAGCGAGGGTTTGAACGTGGACGAGGCCTACCGCACGGAAGTCAACGCAGTGCGCGCAGGCGGCGGCGTGGTCTGCGAACTGACCTGCCTGGCCGTGGCGCAAGGCACCGACTCCCACGCCGTGCTGGCGGTGCTGTTCCGGATGGCTTTTTATGTCGCGGACAAAATGGGCGTGACCGACGTGTTCATCGAAGTGAACCCGCGCCACGAACGTTTCTACAGGCGTGTGCTCGGTTTCGCCGTGGCCGCCGAACAACGGCTTTGTCCGCGCGTGCAGGCGCCCGCCGTGCTGCTTCATCAGGACATGGTCGCGCTCGGAAAGCGGCTGGGCGGTTTCCCGCCGCCGACCGAGTACGGCACGCGCGCCCTCGCGGCAACTTGAGTTCCTCCCTGGCCCTCCGCCTCGGGCGGTCTGCGGATCGCCCGTTTTTTTAGTTTAGAAGTCGTAACGCAGCTCGGCGTACACGCGGTCGCGGTTGTTATAGCGGCCGAAGAACCCGTCGTCGGGCCCGGCGAAGATGTCGACCCCGAAGGCCAGCGTGGCGTTCTGCGTCACGTACCAGTTGAGCCGCGGCCGCAGCATGCGGTCGCCGCCGTGCGAGAGGCTTTGAATCCAGAGCAGTTGCGGCTCCAGCACAGGCGTGATCTTGTGACTGATCCACACGCTCGCGCCGAAACCGTCGGACTTGGGCACGATGTGGTCGGCGTCGCCGAAGATGTGACGATGAAAGACCTGGATATTGAGCCGCATGTCGGCCGGCACGGCGATGTCGAAGCCGAGGATGTAGTCGAAACTGTTGCGCTTCACCACGCCGTCGGCGTCGTCGAGCGTATCGACGCTGTAGCGCTGGCCGTCGGTATAGACCGCTTCCCCGCGCAGCACGAAGGCGCCGAGATCCTTGCTCAGGGTCGCGCCCGCCTGCCAGATCCGCGCGTGCCGCGGCGTGAACACGGCAATCGGCGTGCCGTTCACCGGCACGATGTCGCGATGGAAAGTCGGCGTGGCGCTGTGGCTGCGGTAATAGAAGGCGGCGAGGTCCCAGCCGTCGACGAGCGTGTTCACGCGCACGCCCCATGCGGAATTGGAGACGTTGCGCGCCGGGCGGTCGTCCGAAGCGAAGACGGCATCGGGGATGTCGTCGGCGATAAGCCCCGCGGGATAGAACTCCGCGCCCGGCCTGTCGATCTCGTCGTAGCTTTGATAGGGAATCCACACCAGCTCCGCGTGCCAGTCGTTGCCGAAGTATTCGGCGCGCGCGGCCCACTGCGGAATGCGGATGACGTCGAAGCTCGACAGGATGAAGTCGCGCTGGTCGCGCGCGGAGACTACGTCGGCGAAGAACAGTCCCACCACTTCGCCCCAGATGATGTGCTGGCGCCCGAGCCGGAACTCCCAGTCTCCGGCGCTGAAGTCGAGATAGTTCTCGCGCAGCATGAATTCGAAGTCCTGGTCGTCCTGCACCCGGCCGGGATAGAAGTTGCTGTCGAAATACACCGGATCGATGTCGGCGCGCGCGGATACGACGTAGCGCACGCCGGGGACGAGTTCGCCGCGGCCTTCCAGTTGCAGCCGCGAGACGGCGCGCGACCAGTGACCGGGATGGCTGTGCGTGTAGGCGAGCTGACCGTTGTAGAAGCCGCCCCAACGGAAGGCCCGCGCCGGTTCTTCCTTCTCCTCGAGCCCGAACAATTCGCCGCGCGAAGGCTGAGATTCCGCCGGCGGAGCGGGCGGCGTACCGAACAGCTCGTCGCGGGAGCGCGGCTCGGGCGGCGGCGTCTCAGGCTTCGCCGGACTGACGCCGAAGAGCTCGTCGCGCGAAGCCTGTGCGAACGCGTCGACATGCGCGGCGCAGAACGCGGTCCACAGCAGCGCCGGTACTATCGTCCTCATCATCCAGTTCATGCCCGCACTCCCAGTTCAAGCATTGCGTTGCTGCCGTTCGCGCCGGCGCATTTCGTCGACCAGCAGCCAGCGGCTGCGCCGTACGCCCAGCGCGCGGATCTGCCCGTCTTCCATCCGCACCAGCCGGTCGGCCTTCGCCATCACCTTCTTGTCGTGTGTGGAAAAGATGAACGTGGTGCCGAAGCGCTGGTTGATGTCCTTCATCAGCGCCAGGATGCCCTCGCCGGTCCTGTGGTCCAGGTTGGCGGTGGGCTCGTCCGCCAGCACGAGTTTGGGATGGGTCGCCAGCGCGCGGGCGATGGCCACGCGCTGGCGCTGTCCGCCCGAAAGCTGATTGGGCCGGTGATCGGCGAACTTGGAAAGCTGCACCACGTCGAGGAAATGTTCGACCCGCTTGCGCCGCTCTTCGCGCGACAATTCCTTAAGTTGCAGGAGCGGGTACTCCACGTTCTCGCGCGCGGTGAGCACCGGCAGCAGATTGAAGGTCTGGAACACGAAGCCGATGGTGCGGGCGCGCAGCTCGGCCAGCTCGTCCGGCGTGCGGCCGCTCACATCCTGGCCGTCGATAAGGATTTTTCCGCTGGTCGGCGTGTCAATGCAGCCGATGAGATTCAAAAGCGTGGACTTGCCGCTGCCCGAGGGCCCGGCGATTGCGAGGAACACCCCGGCCTCGATGCTGAGGCTGACATTGCGCAGCGCCTGCACCCGCTGCTCGCCGAGCAGATAATCCTTGGAAACGTTTTCCACCCGCACCAGTGACATGACTTGCTTCTCAAAGCTCGAACGGATTGAACACGATGCGAATCGCTGAACTGCTCGCCGCCGGCCTGGCGGCCCTCGCTTTCGCCGCCGGCGCCCATGCCGCCCAGGAACCGCCCGATGCCGCCGCCATCGTCAGGAAAGCCGATGAGGTGCGCTTCCCGGACCACGGCTTCGAGGTGGAGGTCGACATCGAATCGCAGCTCGCCGACGGCAGGACCGAGTCACGCAAGTACAAAGTGCTGTCCAAGGGCAACGAGAACACGCTGGTCATGGTGGTGGAACCGGCTTCGGAACGCGGCCAGATCCTGCTGATGAAAGGCCGCGATCTGTGGATCTTCCTGCCCAACGTCTCGCAACCTGTACGCATCGGTCTCGCTCAACGGCTCACCGGCCAGGTCGCCAACGGTGACCTGGCGCGCGCCAACTTCGCCGGCGACTACACGCCCAAATTGCTGCGCACCGAGGACATCGACGGCGAGCCGCATTACGTGCTCGAGCTCACGGCCGTCGACCGCGGTGTGACCTACGGCAAGGTGATGTACTGGGTACGCGCATCCAACTACTGGCCGCACAAGGCGGAGTTCTATTCTTTGTCGGGCCGGCTGCTGAAGACGGCGCACTATCGCGGCTACCAGCAAATGGCGGGCCGGATGCGCCCGACCCAACTGCTCATGGAAGACGCGTTGCGCAAAGGCGAGCGCAGTACGCTCGAATACCGCAACATGAAGCCGCGCGACCTGCCGGACAAGGTCTTCACCAAGGATTACCTCAAACGCCTGCAATGAGCTTCAGCCGTCGCGGTTGCGCGCAGCATCCAGTTCGCGCAGCCGGCGCAGGATGCCGCGCTCCTCCTCGGGCGAAAAGCCGAAGGGATACAGCGAACGCACGCTGCCGGCCAGTTCCGCCTTGCCGCCGTAACGCGCGATGCCCTCCGCGATGGTTTCGAACGCTACGCACAACAGCACGGCGGGCGCGTTCACGCGCCTGTTGATGCGCTCCGGCCCGATCTGTTCGAAACCCAGCGCCCGTTCGTAGAAGCCGACGTGGCGCGGATTCACCTCGATCACCGCATGGTCGTATCCCCGCACCACCGAGGCATAGAGATAGGCGGTGTGAAAGAGCCCCGCCAGCACCGGTTTGCTGGCCGTGCGCACGTCGACCGCGAGGCGGGTGAATTCGCAGATGCGCCAGCCGCGCCGCCGCAACGCGTCCAGTTCCTCGCGATAGAGCTCGTCGGCGGACAGTCCGCGCGGCGAATCGAGGCGGATGCTCACGGTGCCGACCACCGCGCCGTCGTCGTAGGCCAGGAAGGAATAGAGATCGGGATCGCTGGGAATGCCCGGAACGATATAGCCGCGGTCGCTGTAGCGGCGGCTCACCAGAGTGCTCGCTTCGCGCCGGAAACCGGCGGATTTGGCCAGACGGATCTTGAACGCCGGCTGCGTATCGCTTTCGTCCGGGAACTCGCTCTGACCGGCTTCCGGCAGCGTCAGATTGCGGAAGCGGCGCGCGGGAAGCTCCGGGGCCGCGAACACGGTTACGCCGCTTCGTTCGGCGGCCGGCGGTACGGATTCGCCGCCGTGCGCGGACGCATCGTTGCGCGCCTGCGCACCCTTGCCACGCCTGGCGCCGAACCACCTGAGCAGTTTTTCTTTCATCTGGAGGCGCACTCCGCCCAAGGTTGACCGGGCCGGCGCCGCTGCGGACGCGTGGGACACCGGACCGTACCGGCTTGGCTGAAGCAAGCAACCGGCCGACCCGAAGCGGCGCAAGTGCGGGGCTCGCCGGCTGTGCGGCACGCACGAGGCGCTGCGCCCCGCCCGGCCGACCGCTCAAGCCTCGTTGCCGTCGGCATCGAGGGGCAGCAGAAAGCTGAAACGCGCCCCCTGGTTCGGCGCGCCTTCGGCCCGGACCCGGCCGCCGTGCCGGTCGACGATCCTTTTCACGATCGCCAGGCCGACCCCCGTTCCGGGAAACTCCTGGCCCTGATGCAGGCGCTGAAACACCTCGAACAGTTTGCCGGCGTAACGCATGTCGAACCCCACGCCGTTGTCTTCGATGGTGTATGCCGCCCAGCCGTCGTCCTGCACGCCGCCGAAGATGCGGATCACCGGCTGTTCCGCCTTGCCGGAGTATTTCAACGCATTGTCGATGAGGTTCGCCCACACCTGACGCAACAACGCTGCGTCGCCGAAGGCCTGCGGCAGATCGCCGACTTCGAAACGCGCCCGCAGGGTGTCGCGCGAATCGGCGCGGAAAGCGGCGATCACCTCTTCCACCAATGCCTTCATGTCGACGGGCTCGCGATGCAGCGCCTGACGGCCCACGCGCGAAAAGGCGAGCAGATCGTCGATGAGCCGGCCCATGCGCTCGGCGTTGCCGCGCACCACGCCAAGCAGGCGGCGTCCTTCGGCATCGAGCGCCGCGCCGTACTCTTCCTCGAGGATATGCGCGAAGCTCGAAATCGCGCGGACCGGCGCGCGCAGATCGTGCGAAACGGAATAGGAGAAGTCCTCCAATTCCTTGTTGATCGCCTGCAACGCCTCGGCGCGCTTTTCAAGGGCGCGGTTGAGATCCATCACCCGGCGCTGGATCGCCCGGTGCGCCCGCGCGGTGCGATCGAGATACATGAGCGCCAGGATCAGAACGAGCAGGCAGATGCCGAAACCGGCGACGATGAGCGTCTGCAAGGATGCAGCCGCGGCCTCCGCCTCGGTCTGGTTGCGTCGCAAGCGCTCGCGCTCGGCATCGGCCAGCGCCGTCAGCAGCTCGCCGATGCCCGCCAGACGCAACGCCGACGCCCGCTCCTCGTCCGAGGCCGGGCCGCTGCCCGCGCGCGCACCGGCGCGCAACCCGGCGAGATCGTCCTGCATGAGCCGGTCGAGGCTCAACAGTCGTACGCGTTGTTCGGCGCCGTCTATCGCCACTTCGAGCTGCGCTATGCGCGCGCCCGTCTCGCGGACCGCCGCTTCGAATTGCGCCAGGCTGGAGGGATCGCCCGCGGATGCGTACGCCTCCCAGGCGCCACGGGCGCGCCGATGCGCCGCCGACGCCTCCTGCAGCTGCACGAGCGCATCGTGCGCCTGCACGATCGCCCGCAGGCGTTCCTGTTGTCTCAGGACACCCTGATAACAAAGGCCGGCGACGAGCGCCAGCACCACGAGCGCGCCGGCGATGGCCGCGGTGGCAACCCGGCGTTGCAGCGCGGACGTGCCGTCCGCGCCTGAAACGCGTTCCGTAGACCGGCCACTCAACTGCAGCGCTTTCATTGCATCCGCGACGATCGAGGCTCCCGGATACGCGGCGCCCGGCGGTGGACGCTGAACGCCGCGGCGTCGCCCTCCCGGCCGGGGGATGGGAATCGAACCAGGCCGACAGACCGCCGCTCACGAACGCCGCGATACTGTGGCGCTTGGCAACTGAAGCAACTATGGTGCCCTGGACATAACCGCGCGGGCCTGCATCGGTCCGTCAGGTCGACTCGCCACCGCCGCCTTCGCCTGAAAACGGAAAAGCGCCCGCTCCGACGGCAAAGGACGCCCCTTGTGGTGGTAATGCGCGCCGCGCCGCCGGGCGCGTCGCTCAAAGGGAAGCCGCCTCGAACGAGGCGGCCGACTCGCTGGAACGCCGTTACAAAGAGAGCCGCGGCGAGCGGCGGGCTATTCCACTGTCACCGACTTCGCCAGATTCCTCGGTTTGTCTACGTCAGTGCCGCGGCGCAGCGCCACGTGATAGGCCAGCAGCTGCAAGGGGACGGTGTGCAGGATGGGCGAGAGCAGGCCGGCGTGATCGGTCAGCGGAATCACGTGCAGCCCCGGCTCTTCCGTGACCTCCGAACCTTGATCGGCGATGACGTAGAGCTCGCCGCCGCGCGCGCGCACTTCCTGCAGGTTCGACTTGAGTTTCTCCAGCAGCGCGTCGTTGGGCGCGATGGCGATCACCGGCATGTTCTGGTCCACCAGCGCGAGCGGACCGTGCTTGAGCTCGCCCGCCGGATAGGCTTCGGCGTGCACGTAGGAGATTTCCTTGAGCTTGAGCGCGCCCTCCATGGCGATGGGATAGTGGATGCCGCGCCCGAGGAAAAGCGCATGCTGGCACACCGTGAAACGGTCGGCCCAGTTCTCGATGGCCGGCTCGATGCCCAGCACCTGCTGCAGCGCCGCGGGCAGATGCCGCAGCGCGCCGATCAGCTCGCGCTCGCGTTCGACCGAGAGACGGCCGCGCATTTTGGCCAGCACCATGGTGAGCAGCACCAGCGCGCCGAGCTGGGTGGTGAAAGCCTTGGTCGAGGCCACGCCGATCTCGGGGCCTGCACGGGTGAGGAAGCGCAGCTTGGACTGGCGCACCAGCGCGGACTCCGGCACGTTGCAGATCGTCAGGGTATGCGCATGGCCGAGCGACTTCGCGTGCTGCAGGGCGGCGATGGTGTCGGCCGTCTCGCCCGATTGCGAAATGGTCACAACGAGCTGGCGCGGATCCGGCACGCTTTCACGGTAACGGTATTCGCTGGCGATCTCCACCGTGCAGCGCATGCCGGCCACACCCTCGATCCAGTAACGCGCCACCATGCCGGCGTGATAGCTCGTGCCGCAGGCGAGGATGAGCACCGAATCCACCTGCGCGAAGACATCGGCCGCTTCCGCGCCGAACAGATGCGGGGAAATCGACTGGGCGTTGGCGACCATTTCGAGCGTGTTGGCCATCGCCCCGGGCTGCTCGAAGATCTCCTTCTGCATGTAATGGCGATAAGGTCCGAGCTCCACCGCCGCGGCCGTGAGCTCGCTGACGTGCACGGTACGCTCCACGGTCTCGCCCGCCTCGTCGACGATGCGGCAGCTGTCCAGGCGCAGCTCGGCCACATCGCCTTCTTCCAGATAGATCACGCGCTGCGTCACCTGCAGCAGGGCCGAGACGTCGGAGGCGGCGAAGTGTTCGCCTTCGCCCAGCCCGAGCAGCAGCGGCGCGCCCTTGCGCGCGACCACCATGCAGGTGGGATCGCTCTGCGTCACCGCGGCAATGGCGTAGGCGCCCTGCAGCTCCGCCACCGCGGCGCGCGTGGCCGAGAGCAGATCGGGATGCGTCTTGAGTTTGTCGTGCAGCAGATGCGCGATGACTTCGGTGTCGGTGTCGGACTGGAACTCGTAGCCGCGCTCGCGCAACATGCGGCGCATGCTTTCGTGGTTCTCGATGATGCCGTTGTGGACGACGGCCAGACCGCCGCTCACGTGCGGATGCGCGTTGCGTTCCGAAGGCACGCCGTGCGTGGCCCAGCGCGTATGAGCGATGCCGACGTTGCCGCTGAAGCGTTCGGCCTGGGCGAGCTTTTCCAGTTCCGCCACGCGCCCGGTAGTGCGAAGCCGCCGCAGCCCGCCGTTCAGCACGGCGATGCCGGCCGAGTCGTAGCCGCGATACTCCAGGCGCTTCAGCCCTTCGATGAGAACCGGAACGATGTCGCGCCGCGCTACGGCGCCCACGATGCCACACATGTCTACACCGTCACTGAGAATGCTGGTTGTACGGGACCCGTCCTATCCACGGACGATCACTTCGGCGTCTTGGTCGGCCGCTTCCAATTCGCGATCGATACCTGCCGCACGCGCGACAGGGTCAGCTGTTCCGCCGGCGCATCCTTGGTGAGGGTCGTGCCGGCCGCAAGGGTCGCGCCGCGGCCCACGCGCACGGGCGCGATGAGCTGCGTGTCGGAGCCGATGAACACGTCGTCCTCGATCACGGTGCGATGCTTGTTCGCGCCGTCGTAGTTGCAGGTGATGGTGCCCGCACCGACGTTGACGTTGCGCCCCACTTCGCTGTCGCCGATGTAGCTGAGGTGGTTCGCCTTGGAATGGGCACCGATGGAGCTCGCCTTCACTTCGCAGAAATTGCCGATGTGCACCGACTCGGCGAGCTGCGTTTGCGGCCGCAGGCGCGCATAAGGTCCGATCCGGCAGTTGGCTCCGATGTCGGCGCCGTCGAGATAACAGAAGGCCTCGATGCGCGTATCGGCCGCGATGCGGACGTTGCGCAACACGCAGTTCGGGCCCACGTATACGCGGTCGCCCAGGACCACTTCGCCTTCGAACACGCAGTTGACGTCGATGTGGACGTCGCGCCCGCAGGCAAGCGACCCGCGCACGTCGAGGCGCGCCGGGTCGGCGAGCGTGACGCCCTGCTCCAGCAACTGCGCGGCGATGTTGCGCTGATGGATGCGCTCCAGCTCGGCGAGCTGGGCCTTGCTGTTGACGCCGAGCGTCTCCCAGACGGCGCCGGGCTGAAAGGCGCGCACTTCCACGCCCTCCGCCACCGCCCGCGCGATGATGTCGGTGAGGTAGTACTCGCCCTGCGCGTTGTCGTTCTGGAGCGAGCCGACCCAGGCGGCGAGCCGCCGGGTGGGCAGGGCCATGATGCCCGTGTTCACTTCGCGCACACGCAGCTGCTCGGGCGTGGCGTCCTTGTGTTCGACGATGCGCAGCACGCGGCCGTCGTCGGCGCGTACGATGCGGCCGTAGCCGGCGGGATCGTCGAGCTCCACGGTCAGCAGGGCCAACGACCCTTGTGCGGCCGCCTCGAGCAGCGGCTTCAAGGTCTCCGCCCGGATGAGCGGCACGTCGCCGTAGAGCACCAGGGTCGGCCCGTCCGGATCGAGATGCGGCAGCGCCTGCTGCACCGCGTGCCCCGTGCCGAGCTGCGGCTCCTGCAACACCCATTGCACGGCGGCGTCGGCGAAAGCCTCGCGCACCGTTTCGCCGCCGTGACCGTACACCACGCAGATGCGCCGCGGCGCGAGCGTCTGCGCCGTGGCGAGGACGTGGGCGAGCAGCGGACGGCCGCCGAGTTCGTGCAGCACCTTGGGCCGGTCGGAATGCATGCGCTTGCCCTGACCGGCGGCGAGAATGACAATGTTCATCGACGCGATTTTCTGGTGGAAGGAGTCGGTACTGGCGACGCGCCGATGGTACACGCGGTTCTTCGCGGCTTCCAGCCGAGGGACTGCAGCATGCGCGTTGCCTCATCCGGGACGAAACGTCCCGCCGTACAACCCGCCGACATGCCGGAGGTCAGCCATGGCCGCATTACCCGTGCAGCACCTGCTCGCAGCCTGCGCCGTAAGTGTGCTCAGTTTGGGCTTCGCTGCATCGGCCGGTGCAGAAATTTACAAATGGACCGACGAGCGCGGCGTCGTGCATTACAGCAACAGCCGTCCCGCCGCGGTGCAGAAGATCGAGCGTGTGTCCGATGACCGCTTGAGCGTGGTGGAGATGCGCAAGCCCTCGGCCGAGGAAGTACGCGCATTGAACGAGCGCCTGACGAACCGGCGCATCCGTCAATTGGAAGAGGCTTTGTACGCCGCCCGGCAGGCGCCGGCCATCGCCTACGCATCGCCTGCGGAAAGCGCGCCGGTCTATTACCCGGCCGGCGGCTATTACTGGGGTTCGGCGCATCCGCCCGTGGGCGAGATCCTCATCGATCGCAACCTCGACGAGCGGGGCCGCAGCCGGCATACCCGCATCCAGCTCCTGCCGCGCTACCGGATCGGGCCCGGCCCTTACGGCATCGGCGGCCAGGCCATTCCGGTCCAGCCGCGCGAACCCAGGCACTTCCTGTCGCGCTCGCTGCGCTAGCGGCTTCAGCGCGGCAGCAGGGACGAGCCCATCAGGTATTCGTCCACCGCCCGCGCGCACTGGCGACCTTCGCGGATCGCCCAGACGACGAGCGACTGGCCGCGCCGCATATCGCCCGCGGCGAAGACCTTGGGATGGGAGGTCTGGTAGCAGCCGGGACCGTCGGTGGAAGCGCGCACGTTGCCGCGCGGATCTTTCTCCACGCCGGCCTGTTCGAGCAGGCCCGTCTGCACCGGACCCACGAAACCCATCGCGAACAGCACCAAGTCGGCGGGGATCTCGAATTCGCTGCCCGGAATCTCGCTCATTTTCATCTGGCCGGTGGCTTCGTCGCGCTTCCATTCGACGCGCGCGGCGACCAGCGCCTTGACCTTGCCGTTCTCGCCCCTGAAGGCCTTGGTCGTCACCGCCCAGTCGCGCTGCACGCCTTCTTCATGCGAGGACGAGGTGCGCAGCTTGAGCGGCCAGTACGGCCAGGTGAGCTCCTTGTTCTCGTGCACGGGCGGCTGCGGCAGCAGTTCGAGCTGGGTCACCGACTTGGCGCCCTGGCGGTTCGAGGTGCCCACGCAGTCGGAGCCGGTGTCGCCGCCGCCGATCACGACCACGTGCTTGCCGGTAGCGGTGATCTGTCCCGGCACCGGATCGCCCGCCACCACTTTGTTCTGCTGGGCGAGGAATTCCATCGCGAAATGGATGCCATCCAGCTCGCGGCCGGGCACCGGCAGGTCGCGCGGCTGTTCGGCGCCGCCGGCGAGCACGACGGCGTCGTACTCGTCGAGCAGACGCGCGAACGGCAGGTCGCGGCCCACGTTCACGCCAGTACGGAACTGCACACCCTCTTCCTGCATCTGCGCCACGCGGCGGTCGATGTGGTGCTTTTCGAGTTTGAAGTCGGGAATGCCGTAACGCAGCAGCCCGCCCACGCGGTCGGCTTTCTCGTACACCACCACGTCATGGCCGGCGCGCGCGAGCTGTTGCGCGGCGGCGAGGCCCGCGGGACCCGAACCGACGACGGCGACGCGCTTGCCGGTCTTGTGCTTGGGCGGCTGCGGCCGCACCCAGCCCATCTCCCAGGCCTTGTCGATGATGGCGTGCTCGATGGACTTGATCCCGACCGGATCGTCGTTGATGTTCAGCGTACAGGCCGCCTCGCAGGGCGCCGGGCACACACGGCCGGTGAACTCGGGGAAGTTGTTGGTGGAATGGAGGACCTCGATCGCCTCCTGCCACTTGCCGTTGTAAACGAGGTCGTTCCAGTCCGGGATGATGTTGTGGACCGGGCAGCCGTTGGTGCAGAACGGGATGCCGCAATCCATACAGCGCGCCCCCTGCACCTTGGCTTCCTCGTCGCTCAGGCGCAGCACGAACTCGCGGTAATGCTTGACCCGTTCGCTCGGCGGTTCGGTCGCTTCCTGCAACCGCTGGAATTCCATGAACCCGGTGATCTTGCCCATCGCTGTTTACGTCCTGTTGTCCGGCACCGGGCGCAGCATCCGTCGAGCGTACGGATACGCGCCCGATCCCATCGAAATACTCTCGGTGATCAAGCCGCCAGCGCGCTGCGCTTGGCCGCGAGTTCGCCCAGCGCACGCCGGTATTCGTGCGGGAAGACCTTCACGAACTTGGCGCGGTAGTCGGCCCAGTCGGCGAGGATCTTCTTCGCCTGCGCGCTGCCGGTGTAGCGTGCGTGGTTCTCGATCAGGCCCTTCAGCACCGCCTCGTCGCTGCGGCCGAGATGCCAGATCTCGCGCGGCACTTTCGCTTCCTGCTCGGTCTCGGACAGCACCGGTTCGAGCTGCACCATGGCGAGGTTGCAACGCTGGTGGAACGAGCCGTCCTCGTCGAGCACGTAGGCGATGCCGCCCGACATACCTGCGGCGAAGTTGCGACCGGTCGCACCCAGCACCACCACCGTGCCGCCGGTCATGTATTCGCAGCCGTGGTCGCCCACACCTTCGACCACCGCCTGGCCGCCGGAGTTGCGCACGCAGAAGCGTTCGCCCGCCACGCCGCGGAAATAGGCTTCGCCGCAGATGGCACCGTACATCACCGTGTTGCCGACGATGATGTTCTCGCGCGGATCGCCGCGGAACTTGGGCGAGGGCATCACCACGATGCGGCCGCCGGACAGCCCCTTGCCGACGTAGTCGTTGCCTTCGCCGATCAGCTCCAGCGTGATGCCGCGCGCCAGGAAGGCGCCGAAACTCTGGCCCGCGGAGCCGGCGAACCGCACGTGGATGGTGTCGTCCGGCAGGCCGGCGAGGCCGTAGCGCTTCGCCACTTCGGCCGAGAGCATGGTGCCCACGGTGCGGTTGACGTTGCGGATCGGCATTTCGATCGACACCTTCTCGCCGCACTCCAGCGCCGGCTGGGCCAGCTCGATGAGGCGATGGTCGAGCGCCTTGTCCAGGCCGTGGTCCTGTTCTTCCTTGTGATAGCGCGCGACCTCGGCCGGCACCTGCGGGCTGTAGAAGATCTTGCTGAAGTCCAGGCCCTTGGCCTTCCAGTGCTCGATGCCCTTGCGCATGTCGAGCAGGTCGGTGCGGCCGATGAGGTCGTCGAACTTGCGGATGCCGAGCTGCGCCATGTATTCGCGCACTTCCTCGGCGACGAAGAAGAAGTAATTGACGACGTGCTCGGGCTGGCCCTTGAACTTCTTGCGCAGCACGGGGTCCTGCGTCGCCACGCCTACCGGACAGGTGTTGAGGTGGCACTTGCGCATCATGATGCAGCCTTCCACCACCAGCGGGGCGGTGGAGAAGCCGAACTCGTCCGCGCCGAGCAGCGCGCCGATCAGCACGTCGCGGCCGGTCTTCATCTGGCCGTCCACCTGCACCGCGACGCGGCCGCGCAGGCGGTTGAGCACCAGGGTCTGCTGCGTCTCCGCGAGCCCCAGCTCCCAGGGCGTGCCGGCGTGCTTGATGGAGGACAGCGGCGAGGCGCCGGTGCCGCCGTCATGGCCGGAAATGGTGACGTGGTCGGCCTTGGCCTTCGCCACGCCGGCCGCGACCGTGCCCACGCCCACCTCCGACACCAGCTTCACGCTGATGGAGGCATTGGGGTTGGCGTTCTTGAGGTCGTGGATGAGCTGCGCCAGATCCTCGATGGAATAGATGTCGTGATGCGGGGGCGGCGAAATGAGGCCCACGCCCGGCACGGAGAAGCGCAGCTCGGCGATGTACTCCGAGACCTTGTGGCCGGGAAGCTGGCCGCCTTCGCCGGGCTTCGCGCCCTGCGCCATCTTGATCTGGATCTGGTCGGCGTTGACGAGATACTCGGTGGTCACGCCGAAGCGGCCGGAGGCGACCTGCTTGATCTTCGAGCGCAGCGAATCGCCCTCTTTGAGCGGAATGTCCACTTCGACGCGATGGCGGCCGAGCTTGGACATCAGCGTCTCGCCCGCCTTCACCGGCTGGTAGCGCACCGGATCCTCGCCGCCTTCGCCGGTGTTCGACTTGCCGCCGATGCGGTTCATGGCGATGGCGAGCGTGGCATGCGCCTCGGTGGAAATGGAGCCGAGCGACATGGCGCCGGTGGCGAAACGCTTGACGATTTCCTTGGCCGGCTCGACTTCCTCGATCGGAATGGGCGTGCACTTGTCGGTGCGCAGCTCGAACAGGCCGCGCAGCGTCATGTGGCGCTTCGACTGGTCGTTGATGATCCGCGCGTATTCCTTGTAGGTCGCGTAGCTCCCCGCGCGCGTCGAATGCTGCAGCTTGGCGATCGCGTCCGGCGTCCACATGTGCTCTTCGCCGCGGATGCGGAAGGCGTATTCGCCGCCGGCGTCGAGCGCGTTGGCGAGCAGCGGATCGTCGCTGAAGGCTTCTCGGTGCAGCCGGATCGCTTCCTCGGCCACCTCGAAGATGCCGATGCCTTCGACGTTCGAAGGCGTGCCGGTGAAATACTTGTCCACCAGCGCCTTCGACAGGCCGACCGCCTCGAAGATCTGCGCGCCGGTGTAGGACATGTAGGTGGAGATGCCCATCTTGGACATCACCTTCATCAGGCCCTTGCCGATCGCCTTGATGAAGTTCTGGATCGCCTTCTTGCCCTCGGCGTCGGCCGGCAGCACGTTCTTCATGTGCAGCAGCGTCTCGAGCGCCAGATAGGGATGCACGGCCTCGGCGCCGTAGCCGCCCAGCAGGGCGAAGTGGTGCACTTCACGCGCGGAGCCCGTCTCCACCACCAGGCCGGCGCTGGTGCGCAGACCCTTGTTCACCAGATGCAGATGGATGGCAGAGAGCGCGAGCAGCGCGGGAATGGCGACATGGTCGCGGTCCAGCTTGCGGTCGGAGATGATGAGGATGGAGTAACCGTTGCGCACCGCGTCTTCGGCCTGCGCGCACAGGCTCGCGAGGCGCGCCTCGATCGCTTCCTTGCCCCAGGCGACCGGGTAGCAGATGTCGATCTCGTACGAGCGGAATTTGCCGCCGGTGTGCCGGTCGATGTGACGGATGATCTCCATCTGATCGAAGTCGAGCACCGGCTGGCTCACTTCCAGACGGATGGGCGGGTTGGTCTCGTCGATGCCGAGCAGATTCGGCTTCGGCCCGATGAAGGACACCAGCGACATCACCAGCTCTTCGCGGATCGGGTCGATCGGCGGGTTGGTGACCTGCGCGAAGAGCTGCTTGAAGTAGTTGTAGAGCGGCTTGTTCTTGTTCGACAGCACCGCAAGCGGCGCGTCGTTGCCCATCGAGCCCACCGCCTCTTCGCCCGTGGCGGCCATCGGCCCGAGGATGAACTTGATGTCTTCCTGGGTGTAGCCGAAGGCCTGCTGACGGTCGAGCAGCGAGGCGCGCGGCGGTTCGCGGTCCACCTGACCGGCGGGCAGATCGTCGAGCTTGATGCGGATGCGCTCGATCCACTCGCGATACGGCTTGGCGTTGGCGAGCGTGTCCTTGAGTTCCTTGTCGTCGATGATGCGGCCCGCTTCGAGGTCGATGAGGAACATCTTGCCGGGCTGCAGCCGCCACTTCTTGACAATCTTCTCTTCCGGCACGGGCAGCACGCCGGTCTCGGAAGCCATGATGACGTAATCGTCCTCGGTCACCAGATAGCGCGCCGGACGCAGGCCGTTGCGGTCGAGCGTGGCGCCGATCTGGCGGCCGTCGGTGAAGGCCACTGCGGCGGGCCCGTCCCAGGGCTCCATCATCGGCGCGTGGTATTCGTAGAACGCGCGGCGCGCCGGATCCATGAGCGTGTGCTTCTCCCACGCCTCCGGAATCATCATCATCATGGCGTGCGCGAGCGAATAGCCGCTCATCACCAGCAGCTCGAGCGCGTTGTCGAAGGAAGCCGAGTCGGACTGGCCGTCGTAGATGAGCGGCCACAGCTTGTTGAGATCCTTGCCGAGCACCGGGCTCGAGATCGCCTGCTGGCGCGCGCGGATCCAGTTGACGTTGCCGCGCAGGGTGTTGATCTCGCCGTTGTGGGCGATCATGCGGAAGGGATGCGCCAGCTCCCAGGTCGGGAAGGTGTTGGTCGAGAAACGCTGGTGCACCAGCGCCAGCGCCGAGACCACGCGCTCGTCCTGCAGATCCTTGTAGTACTTGCCGACCTGGTCGGCGAGCAGCATGCCTTTGTAGACGATGGTGCGCGCCGACATCGACGGCACGTAGAACTCCTTGCCGTGCGCGAGCTTGAGCGCCTGGATCGCGTGGCCGGCCACTTTGCGGATGACGTAGAGCTTGCGCTCCAGCGCATCGGTGACCGTGACGCCCGCGCCGCGACCGATGAAGACCTGGCGGATGACGGGTTCGATCTTGCGCACCGACTCGCCGAGGATTTCGCTCGCCACCGGCACGTCGCGCCAGCCGAGCAGCACCTGGCCTTCGTCCTTGATCGCACGCTCGATTTCGTATTCGCACGCCAGGCGCGAGGCCGGTTCGCGCGGCAGGAACACCATGCCGACGCCGTATTCGCCCGGCGGCGGCAGCGTGACGCCCTGCTTGGCCATTTCCTCGCGGAAGAACCGGTCGGGGATCTGCAGCAGAATGCCGGCACCGTCACCGGCCAGCGGATCGGCGCCTACGGCGCCGCGGTGCGTCAGATTCTTGAGGATTTGCAGGCCTTGCTCGATGACCTGGTGGGATTTGCGGCCCTTGATGTGGGCGATGAAGCCGACGCCGCAAGCGTCGTGTTCGTTGGCGGGGTGATAAAGACCTTGCGCGTGAGGTGCAGACCCAGACTCCACAATCACTTCCTCGTTCCAGGGGCCCCGCCGGGGACCCGTCAGTGCAAGCGCGCACCAGGACGAACGGCGCTCGCCCTTCGGCGCGGGGGGAACGACTATACGCTTCGCATCCCCCGCACTCAAGAACGAATTCACTCGAAGTTGTCAATGCCCAGAAATGGTGCGGGTCTGAGGCCGATTTCACCGAAATGGTGCAGCTCAATTCACCGAGTTGGTGCATGCGTCCACGATCGCGCGCAGCGCATCGCGGTCGACGCTGTCGTGGACGAAGGCATCGCCGATGGCGCGCAACAGCACGAAGCGCAGCCGCCCGCTCTCGTTCTTCTTGTCCACGCTCATGAGCTCCAGATAGCGCTCGAAGCCCAGCGCCGGTCCCGCCGCCGGCAGGCCGGCGCGCGCGATCAGCTCGCGCACCCGCTCGCGCGCCGCGGCATCGATCAGGCCCAGCCGGCGCGAGAGGTCCGCGGCCATGACCATCCCCGCCCCGACGGCTTCGCCGTGCAGCCAGGTGCCGAAACCCAGACCGGCCTCGATGGCATGGCCGAAGGTATGACCGAAATTGAGCACCGCGCGCAGTCCGGACTCGCGTTCGTCCAGCGCAACGACCTCGGCCTTGATTTCCACCGAACGCTTGATGGCATGGATCAGCGCTTCGGCATCGCGCGCGAGCAGACGCTCGATGTTCGCTTCCAGCCATTGGAAATAGTCCGCGTCGCGAATGGCGCCGTGCTTGATGATCTCCGCGATGCCGGCCTTGAGTTCGCGATCCGGCAGCGTCGAAAACGTGTCGATGTCGGCCAGCACCGCGATCGGCTGATGGAAAGCGCCGATCATGTTCTTGCCGAGCGGATGGTTGATGCCCGTCTTGCCGCCCACCGAGGAATCCACCTGCGCGAGCAGCGTGGTCGGCATCTGCACGAAAGGCACGCCGCGCATGAAGGCGGCGGCGGCAAAGCCGGTGATGTCGCCGATGACGCCGCCGCCCAGCGCGATCAGCGTGGTCTTGCGGTCGCAGCGGTGCCGCAGCAGGGCGTCGAAAATGAGATTGAGCGTCGGCCAGTCCTTGTGGTCTTCGCCGTCGGGAAGCACCACCGACAAGGCTTCGATGCCCGCGCGTTCGAAGGCTCGTACGACGCGATCGAGGTAAAGCGGCGCGACGACGGTGTTGCTGACGATCATCACGCGCCGTTGCGGCAGGAGCGGCGCGAGCAGATCGATACGCTCGATCAGACCGGCGCCGATGTGGATGGGATAGCTGCGCTCGTCGAGCGCTACGCGGATCGTTTGCATTCTTCAGGCAGTGACAACAGCAGTTCCTTGGTCAGGCTCGCCACGCTCTGCTGACCGGTTTCCAGCACCAGGTCCGCCGTCTCGCGGTAGAGCGGATCGCGAATCGCGTACAGCTCCTTGAGCTTGGCCAGCGGATCGGCGGTGCGCAACAGCGGCCGGGACTTGTCGTGACGCGTGCGCTGCCACAGATCCTCCGGCTGCGCATGCAGGTAGACGACATAGCCGCGGCTGCGCAGGCGTTCCCGGTTGAGGGCATCAAGGATAGCACCGCCCCCGGTCGCCAGGACGATGCCGTCGAGCTGCGTCAGCCGGTCGATGGCTTCCACCTCCCGCGCACGGAAACCGGCCTCGCCCTCGATTTCGAAAATCACCGGGATGCGCACGCCCGTGCGCGCCTCGATCTCGTGATCCGAGTCGTAAAAGGCCTTGTCCAGGCGCCGGGCAAGCTGTTTCCCGATCGTCGTCTTGCCCGCCCCCATGAGGCCGACCAAAAAGATGTTCCGGCAGCGCATGCCGCATTGTAGCGGGCGGCGGCCCCAAAAAAGAAAGCCGGGGGCGAAACCCCGGCTTTCCGCGCCTCAGGCGTGTTTCAGCGCACGGTGAGCTTGTCCTCCACGATGCGCGGCGTCAGGAAGACCAGCAGCTCGGTCTTGTTGTCCTGCCGCAGGGTGTTGCGGAACAGGTTGCCCAGCCCCGGAATATCGCCCAGCAGCGGGATCTTGTTGACCTGATTGCGCTCTTCCTGCGTGTAGATGCCGCCGATCACCACGGTACCGCCGTTTTCGACCAGCACCGAGGTCTTGACGTGCTTGGTGTCGATCGCGGGCGCACCGGCCGCGCCGGTGAATTGCGAGACGGCGTCCTTGTTGACGCTGACCTCCATCATCACGTTGCCGTCGGGCGTGATGTGGGGCGTGACGCGCAGGGCCAGGACCGCCTTCTTGAACTGCACGGAGGTGGCGCCGCTGGAACTCGCCTCCTGGTAGGGGATCTCCGTACCCTGCTCGATCACCGCTTCCACCTGGTTGGCCGTGACGACCCGCGGGCTGGAGATGATTTTGCCCTTGCCGTCCGACTCCAGCGCGCTGAGCTCAAGGTTCAGGAAGCGCGACAGCGAACTGCTGAACAGCACCATCGAGAATCTGCCGGGCGCGGGGCCGCCGGGGATATTGGCGGGCAGATTGACGCCCAGCACGTTCTCGAACGCGGGCTGATCTTCCAGCTGACCGGTCAGGTAGGCCGGCCCTTCCAACGCCCCGCCGAAGGTGACGCGCGTGCTCTCGTTGCCGAGCAGGGCGGACGATCCGTTGATCGTACTGTTGTAGCCCAGGCGGGCGCCCAGCGTACGGGCGAACCTGTCATCCGCTTCGACGATGCGCGCCTCGATCATGACCTGTTTCACCGGTACATCGGTCACAGCGATGATCTTGCGCACCTCCTCCAGCCGCGAGGGGATGTCCTGAATGAAGGCGACGTTGGTGCGCTGATCCCACACCGCGCTGCCGCGCTTGGACAGGATGCGCTGTTTCTCGTCGGTCAGGATCTTCGCCAGATCCGCCGCCTTGATGTAATTAAGATGGAAGGTCTCGGTGCGCAGCGGTTCCAGCTCCTCGATCTGCTGACGCGCCTCGTGCTCGAGTTTCTCCTTGGTCGCCAGTTCGTCGGCCGGCGCGATCCAGACCACGTTGCCGTTCTTGCGCATCGCCAGCCCGCGCGTCTGCAGGATGATGTCGAGCGCCTGATCCCACGGCACGTCCTTCAGGCGCAGGGTCAGGTTGCCCTGCACCGAATCGCTGGTGATGATGTTGAGATCGGTGAAGTCGGCGATGACGTTGAGCACGCTGCGCACTTCCACGTTCTGGAAGTTGAGCGACAGCTTTTCGCCCTTATAGCCGCCGCGCGTACCCTGCACCAGCTTGTTCGGGTCGTATTGGACGGGCTTCACCTCGACCACGAACTGGTTGTCGGTCTGATAGGCGTTGTGCTCCCAAAGACCGGTCGGCTCGATCACGACGCGCGCGTTCTCGCCTTGCGCGAAGGCCTTGATGTTCGTGACCGGCGTGCCGAAGTCGGCGACGTCCAGACGTTTGCGCAAGTGCTCGGGCAGGCTCGTGCGGATGAAATCCACCACAAGGGTATTGCCCTGCGTGCGGATGTCGATGCCGGTATCAGGATCGGAAAGATCGACCACGATGCGGCCTTCGCCGCCGGGCCCGCGCCGGAAGTCGATGGCCCGCACCGCGTGCCTGGCGCCGACGTTGCTGCTTTCCGCGAAACGTGCGGCCTTCGGCGCGGCGGCCGGCTGCCCGCTGCGCGTCAGGTTGATGATGAGCGCGTTGCCGTCCACCTCCGCCTTGTGGACCATCGGCGCATTGAGGTTGAGCACCACGCGGGTACGGTCGCCCGCCTGCACCACGGTGTAGCTGCGCAGATCGCCCTGGTTGACCTCGTCGCTGTTCTTCGGCAGCGCACTGGCCGTGTTGGGGAAGTCGAACGCGACGCGCGGCGGCGAAACGACGCTGAAGCTGGCGGGCGCGGCCTGCAGAGGCTCTTTCATGGACAGGCGCACGACGACGCTGCCGCCCCGGTCCATGACGTCGATCGCCTGGATGCTGTTCTGCGCGCCCTGCGCTACAGCGGCGAAGGACAGGAACAGCGCCAGCAGGAACGCTTTGGTCAGTGTAAAGGCTTTCATTTTCGTTTTTCCTCCGCTTCCTGCAGATGCAGGCTACTTTCGCGCTCGGTCCAATCACCGGCAGCGTCTTGAATCAGTTCCTTGACGCGGATTTCCGTCTCGTCGATGGCCGTGATGAGGCCGAAGTTCTGGCCGATGTAGTTGCCCACACCGACCCGGTAGAGGCCCGAAGAAGCCTTGATCAGCGCGTAGGTCTTGTTCTTCTGCTGCAGCACGCCGACCATCGCCAGCGACTCCAGCGGATAGGCCTCCAACGGCTCTTTCGGCCGGTTGAAATCGGGCTTGATGCCGCTGCCGCCGCCCTGTGTCTTGGTGGCCAGCGCGATCTTCTCCGGACCGAAGGGATCGGGCAGATCGAAAGCGGCATACGGCACCGGCTCGTACGGCTTGACGACCGGCAGCGGCGGCACGCGCCCGCGCAGATCCTTGGTGAGCGCGTCCAGTTCGGCCTGCAACGCCTTTTGTTCGCCGCCTTCGCATCCGAGCACGAACAGCGTCATCCCCAGAATCAAGAGCTTTCTCATTTCTTCCGGCCCTTCTTCTTCGTGCCCTGCTTCGCCTTCGCGGCCGCACGCTGTGCGGCGAGCTCCTCTTCGTCGAGGTAACGGAAGGTCTTGGCCACCGCATCGAGCGTCAGCATGCCGTCCTTGCCGACCGTGAGCGCGAGGTCGTTCAGCGTGACGATGCGCGAGAGCTGGCTGATGTCGCTGGCGAAGGCGCCGATGTCGTGATAGCGGCCCGTCAGCTTCACGGTGATGGGCAGCTCGGCGTAGAACTCCTTGATGGTCTCCTGCGCCGGCTTGAACAGCTCGAACTGCAGCCCGCGGCCGAGGCCCGCCTGGTTGATGTCGACGATCAGCGCTTCCATCTGCGACTTGTTCGGCAACTGCTTCAGCAGCGCGCCGAACGAGCTGTCGATCTCGCGCAACTGCTGGCGATAGAGATCGATGTTGACCGCCTGACGCTTCTTGTCGACGTATTCCTTCTTGAGCTTTTCCTCCTGCTGCCGTCCGCGTTCGAGCGCTTCCAGCTGCCCCCGCCAGCCGAACAGGTAGGCCAGCACCAGGATGACGACGAGCAGGCCGAATAACAGGGCGATCTTGGGCGCCGGCGGCCAGGTGCCGGGATCGCGCGTGTCCAGATTCTGGAACTGTTCGATCAACGCTTTCATGGTCAGCCCTTCTTCGCCGGCGCCGACTTGGCCTGCACCGGTTTGGCGGGCGCCTGTTCCTCTTCCTGGCTCAGCGTGGGCTTGAGCTTGAAGTTCATGTTGAACGCGGCCAGGCGCCGGTTGTTGACGTTGGCGGCCTTGATCTCGATCAGGCGCGGCGAGGTCTGCGAGTTCTCGACGATGTCCGTGGCCTGCAGATTGCGCATGAACATCGAGACCCTGGCGCTCGACTGCGCATAACCGGTGACGTTGACCGTCAGACCCGTCTGTTTGAGGGAGGTCAGATAGACCCCGTCGGGCGTCTGCCGCACCAGCTCTTCGAGCAGCAGCACGGGACGCGCGCGGTCGCTCTGCAGCGTTTCGATGATCTGCTTGCGCGACAGCACCGCGTCGATTTCGCTTCTCAGCCGTTTGATCTCGGCGATTTCCTTGTCGAGGCTGGCGTTGACGCGCTTCAGGTAATCGATGCGATCGTTCTGGACGGCGATATAGCCCGCGATGATGCCGTGCACCAGCAGCCAGATCGCCACGCCCAGCGCCGCCACACCGGCCGCCAGCACGCCGAGCTGGCGGCGCATGGCCCTGCGCCGCTCCTCGCGATGGGGAAGGAGGTTGATGCGGATCATTCGTCGAACCTCCGCAATGCCAGTCCGCAGGCCACCATGAGCGAGGGCGCGTCCTCCATCAGGCGCTTGAGCTGCACGTGCGGGGAGACCTGCATGTTGGCGAAGGGATTGGCGATGATGGTGTTGACACGCGTACGCGTGCTGACGACCTCGTCGAGGCCGGGCAGCGTGGCCGTACCGCCGATAAGCAGAATGTGCTCGATGCTGTTGTACTGGGTGGAGGTGAAGAAGAACTGCATGGCGCGCTGGATCTCGGCCGCGCAGTTCTCCATGAAGGGCCGCAGCACCTCGGCCTCGTAACTTTCGGGCAGCCCGCCCGTGCGCTTGGCGATCTCCGCCTCTTCGAGCGGCAGGGCGTACTGGCGCGCGATGTCCTGCGTGAGCTGGTTGCCGCCGAAGGCCTGTTCGCGGGTATAGACGGCCTCGTCGTTCCGCAGCACGGTGATGTTGGTCGTGTACGCGCCGATGTCCACGACCGCCACGTTCTGGTCGATGCCTTCGTTGGGCAGCTGCGGGCGGATCGCGTCGAAGGCCGTCTGCATCGCGAAGGACTCCACGTCCATGATGACGGCCTTCAGTCCCGCGGCTTCCGCGACCGCGACCCGGTCCTCGACCTTTTCCTTGCGCGAGGCGGCGATCAGCACCTCGACCTCTTCCGGTCCGGAAGGCGCCGGACCGAGCACCTGAAAGTCGAGATTCACTTCCTCCAGGGCGAAGGGGATGTATTGGTTGGCCTCGCTCTCGACCTGGATTTCCAGATCCTGCTCGCGCAGCCCGGCGGGCACGATGATCTTCTTGGTGATCACCGCGGCCGAGGGCAGGGCCATGGCGCAATGCCTGGTGCGCGTGGCCAGCCGTTTCCAGGCGCGCCGGACGGTCTCGGCCACCGCCTCCAGATTGGCGATGTTGCCGTCCATGATGGCATCGCGCGGCAGGGGTTCGATCGCGTAGCGCTCGACACGCTTGCCACCCTTTGCCACTTCCACCAGTTCCACCATCTTGACCGAGGAGGAACTGATGTCGAGCCCGAAGATCGGCGGAGCCTTCGGCTTAAAGATATCGAGTCGCAAGCGAATTCCCCTTTTCCATCAATCTTTTACGCGTTGTTATCTGCTGGTCGAGAGCCTAACAACAAGTGTCGGATCGGTCGCTGCAGTTTTTCACGTTTGCCGCCGAAGCCGCCCCGCCTATAATTTCCCTTCGCCTTCAAGAGAAAGAAGTTTCCATTGAAGTACTTGCGTTGGGTCGGCATACCGCTGGCCGTCCTTGCGGGCCTTGCGGTACTCGGCGCCCTGCTGATCGCATTCGTTGTACTGCTGGCCTATCCGAAGCTCCCTTCCGTCGAAGTCCTCGCCGATTACCGGCCCAAAGTGCCGCTGCGCGTCTACACCGCCGACGGCGTGCTGATCGGCGAATTCGGCGAGGAGCGCCGCGCCTTCGTCCGCATCGGCGATGTGCCCGAAGTGATGAAGCAGGCCATCATCGCGGCCGAAGACGAGCGCTTTTACACGCATCGCGGGGTGGATTATGTCGGTGTCATAAGAGCCGCGTATAGCAACCTTGTCACAGGCGGCAAGCGACAGGGCGCCAGCACCATCACCATGCAGGTGGCCCGGAACTTTTTCCTGTCCAGCGAGAAAACCTGGACCCGCAAGCTCTACGAGGCCCTGCTGGCCTTCAAGATCGAATCGACCCTCAGCAAGGACCAGATCCTCGAGATCTACCTGAACCAGATCTATCTCGGCCAGCGCGCCTACGGCTTCGCCGCCGCGGCGCAGACCTACTTCGGCAAGGCGCTCAAGGACGTGACGCTCGCCGAGGCGGCGATGCTGGCCGGCATGCCCAAGGCGCCGTCGAGCTACAACCCGGTGGTGAACTTCAGCCGCGCCAAGCAGCGTCAGCTCTACGTGCTGCGGCGCATGCACGAGCTGGGGTTCATCGACGACGAGCAGCTCGCCCAGGCGCAGACGCAGAAACTCACCATCGTGCGCGAGGTCGCGGACACGCCCCAGACAGACGCGCAGTACCTGGCGGAGATGGTCCGGCAGGTGCTCTACGAACGCTATCCGGAGGACGTCTACACCGCGGGCTTCCGCGTTTACACCACGGTTCACTCCAAGGATCAGGAGGCCGCCGTCGCGGCCTTGCGGGAAGGACTGCTGGAATACGACCGGCGTCACGGCTACCGTGGTCCCGAGGCGTATGTGGAGTTGCCCGCGAACGCCGGCGAGGATGTGCTCGACGAAGTGCTGCATCCGTACGCGGACAGCGGCGATCTGCTCGCCGCGGTGGTGCTCGATGCGAGCGCGAAACAGGTCAAGGCCTATCGTCGCGGCGGCGAGACGGTCACGATCAGCGGCGAAGGTCTGCGCTTCGCTCAATCCATGCTGAGCGCGCAGGCGCCGCCCAACAAGAAGATCCGCCGCGGCGCGATCGTGCGCATCCGCAAGGATGCGAAAGGCCGGTGGCAGCTCTTGCAACTGCCGGCGGCCGAGGCCGCTTTCATCGCACTCGATCCGCAAACCGGCGCGGTGCGCGCGCTGGTCGGCGGCTTCGATTTCTGGCGCAACAAGTACAACCACGTGACCCAGGCCTGGCGGCAGCCCGGCTCGGCCTTCAAGCCCTTCATCTATTCCGCCGCGCTCGAAAAGGGCTTCACCCCCGCCACCATCATCAACGACGCGCCCGTAGTGGTCGATGCCAACATGACGGGCGGCCAGGTGTGGGAGCCGAAGAACTACGACGGCAAGTACGAAGGCCCGATCCGCATGCGCACGGCGCTCGCCAAGTCGAAGAACATGGTGTCGATCCGCCTGCTGCAGGCCATCGGCCCGCAATACGCGCAGGACTACATCCGGCGCTTCGGCTTCACGCCGGAACGTCATCCGCCCTATCTCACCATGGCACTCGGCGCCGGATCGGTGACGCCCTGGCAAATGGCCCAGGCCTACACGGTGTTCGCCAACGGCGGCTATCGTGTCGAGCCTTATTTCATCGAGAAGATCGTCGACGACCGCGGCAACGTCCTAGCGCAGGCCGAACCGCGGCGCGCCGGCGACGAGTCGCTGCGCGTCATCGACCGCCGCAACGCCTTCGTCATGCACACCATGCTGCAGGAGGTGGTACGCACCGGTACCGCGGTGCGGGCCATGCAGCTCGGCCGCCTGGATCTCGCCGGCAAGACGGGCACGACCAACGACAACGTCGACGCGTGGTTCGCGGGCTATCAGCCGAACCTGGTCGGCGTGGCGTGGGTGGGCTTCGATCAACCCAGGAAGCTCGGAACGAACGAGACCGGCGCCGTGGCGGCGCTGCCGATCTGGATAGACTTCATGCGCAGCGCGCTCAAGGACATTCCGCCTGCGGACTTGGTGATGCCCGAAGGGGTGGTGGCGGTGTCGATCGATCCGGAAACCGGGCTGCGCGATCCGGCCGGCACCCTGACCGAATACTTCTATGAAGAGAACGTGCCGCCGTTGAAACAGACGCCGCCGCCGGAACAGCCCGGCTCGCGTACCATCGAGGAAGTGCTCGACCAGTTGTTCTGATCAGCCGAGCCGCACCGGCTCGCCTGCCTGTTCGCCGATGTAGCGCGCCAGGGCGGAGAACAGCTCCTCGCCGTCGCGGGTGTTGCGCCAGCGGCCGTCGGCATAGCGGAAATGGTAGCCGCCGGAGCGCGCCGCCACCCAGATCTCGCGCGCGGCGTTGTGGCGGTTGACGATGATCCTGCTGCCGTCGGCGAATTCCAGCTCCAGCACTCCGCCTTCCTTCAGCTCGACGTCCACGTCCGCGCCGCAGTCCTCGACGGCGCGTTCGATGCGCGCCAGGGTCTGGTCGGCGATTTCGCTGAACTCGCTTTCGGTCATGTGTATGATTCCCATTTTTGCAACGCGACCATGCGCCGCATCCTGATCCTCGTCCTGCTCGCCGCGATCCTTCAAGCCTGCGGCTCGAAGGGACCGCTCTATCTGCCGCCCGGCCAGACGCAGGTGGAGCCGCAGTCGCCGCAGCCGATCGATATTAAGTCAAAGTCACGTTGATGTCGGAATTCCAGTATCGCAACGGCGTATTGCACGCCGAGGACGTGGATCTGAACGAGGTCGCCGCGCGCTTCGGCACGCCCTGCTACGTGTATTCCCGTCGCGCGCTGACCGAAGCCTATCGTGCCTTCGCGGCATCGCTCGCGGGACGCGAGCACCTGATCTGCTACGCCATGAAGGCGAATTCGAACCTCGCCGTGTTGAATCTGTTCGCGCGGCTGGGCGCGGGCTTCGATATCGTCTCCGGCGGCGAGCTGGAGCGCGTGATTGCGGCGGGCGGCGATCCCGCCAAGGTGGTGTTTTCAGGCGTGGGCAAGACCGAAGCGGAGATCCGCCGCGCGCTGGAAGCCGGCATCCTCTGTTTCAACGTCGAATCGGCTGCGGAGCTGCGGCGCATCGAGGCGATCGCCGCCGCCATGCGACGGGTCGCGCCGGTCTCGCTGCGCGTCAACCCCGACGTCGACGCCAGGACGCACCCTTACATTTCCACCGGCCTGAAGGAAAACAAGTTCGGCGTCCCTTACGAGGAAGCCGAGGAGCTCTACCGCCAGGCCGCCGCATCGCCGCATCTCGAAGTGAAGGGCATCGACTGCCACATCGGTTCGCAACTCACCGACACCGCGCCCTTCATCGAGGCGCTGCATAAGGTGCTGCAACTGGTCGACAGGCTGGAAGCGGCCGGCATCCGGCTCCATCACCTCGACGTGGGCGGCGGGCTCGGCATCCGTTACCGCGACGAGACGCCGCCGACGCCTCAGGCCTATGTCACCGCCTTGTTGAGCACGCTCGGCGAACGGCCGCTCAAGCTCCTGCTGGAGCCGGGTCGCGCCCTGGTCGGCAACGCCGGCGTGCTGCTGACGCGGGTGGAATATCTCAAGCGCAACCTCGACCGCCATTTCGCTGTGGTCGACGCGGCGATGAACGATCTCATGCGTCCCGCGCTCTACGACGCCTTCCATGACATCAGACCGGTCAGGCCGCGTGCGGGCGCCGCGTGCCGTTACGACGTCGTCGGGCCGGTTTGCGAGACCGGCGATTTCCTCGGCAAGGATCGCGAGCTGGCGCTCGAAGCAGGCGATCTGCTCGCCGTGATGTCGGCCGGCGCCTACGGCATGTCGATGAGCTCCAACTACAACAGCCGGCCGCGCGCCGCCGAGGTGATGGTCGACGGCGGGACGATGCATCTCATCCGCGAACGCGAAAGCATCGCTACGCTGTACGCCGGCGAGCGCCTGCTGCCCGGCTAGTCTCCGTCCGCCGCCACGCCGCCACCCGGTACCCGAGCAGCAACGCGAGCAGCACGGCGTAAATCGCGGGTTCGGTGATGTCGCGCTTCACCATCATCCAGAAGTGGACGACGCCAAGCGCGGCGATGAGGTACACGGCGCGATGCAGCCGCGTCCAGCGCCGCGCGCCGAGCCGCTTCACCATGGCATTGGTCGAGGTGAACGCGAGCGGCAGCATCAGCAGCAGCGCGATCATGCCCAGGGTGATGAACGGCCGCTTCATCACGTCGCGCAGGATCTCTCCCGCGTCGAACACCTGATCGAAGGCGATGTAACAAGCGAAGTGCAGCAGCGCATAGAAGAACGCGTACAGCCCCAGCATGCGCCGCAGCCGCGCCAAGTCCGGCAGCCCGAAGAGTCTGCGCAGCGGCGTCACCGCGAGCGTCAGCAAAAGGAAGCGCAGCGTCCAGTCGCCGAGCGTGCGTGTGAGCGTCTCGGCCGGATTCGGCCCCAGGGCTTCGACGTTCCAGAGTGCGCTATACGACAGTTGAACGAAGGGCAGCAGCGCCAGCACGAAGACGGCGGCCTTCAGCGCGGCGAAAGGAATCGGGCGCCGGCCGGACATCAGTAGTACTTGCGCAAGTCCATGCCCGCGTAGAGGTGGGCGACCTGTTCGGCGTAGCCGTTGAAGGGCTGCGTCTCGCGGCTGGCGAAAAAGGCCGGCAGCCGCTTTTCGCGCTTCTGGCTCCAGCGCGGATGATTGACCGCGGGATTCACGTTGGCGTAGAAGCCGTATTCATGCGGCGCCGCCTTTTCCCAGGCCGTACGCGGCTGCTGTTCGGTGAAGCGGATGCGCACGATCGATTTGGCGCTCTTGAAACCGTACTTCCAGGGCACCACCAGCCGCAGCGGCGCGCCGTTCTGGTTCGGCAATACGCGCCCGTACAGGCCCACGGCCATGATGGTGAGCGGATGCATGGCCTCGTCGATGCGCAGGCCTTCCACATAAGGCCATTCCAGCACGGGCAGCCGCGTGCCCGGCATGTTCTCGGGCTGGTAGACGGTGGTGAACTCGACGAACTTCGCTTTCGAAGTCGGCTCCACCAGGGCGGCAAGTTTGTTGAACTCGAAGCCCACCCAGGGAATGACCATCGACCAGGCCTCGACGCAGCGCAGCCGGTAGATGCGTTCTTCGAGCGGCAGTTTCAGCAGCTCCTCGATGCCGATCGTCCGGGGCCTGGCCACTTCCCCTTCGATCACGACGGTCCACGGCCGTACCTGCAGTCGGTGGGCGTGGCGCGAGGGATCGCGCTTGCCGCTTCCGAACTCGTAGTAGTTGTTGTATTGCGTGATCGCGTCCCAGCTGTTCGGCTCCTCGGTCGTACTGTAGGCGCTCTTCGCGATCGGCCCTTCGAGCGGCGGGTACGCCTGCTCGGCTCCGGCGGCGGCGAAGCGCATGCCGGCCGCGTAAAGAACACCGGCGCCCGCCATCCGCATGAAGTGGCGCCGCTCGCGATAGACGGTTTCGGGCGTGATCTCCGAGGGCCGGATGTCGGCGGGGCGTTTGATCAGCATGGGCAGGCCTCGCGGGGTACGCTCTGCCGGTTATGATCGCCGTGCCGCGCGCGCGTTCAACGGCGGCAACAAAAAAGGCGGCCCTGCGGCCGCCTTTCAGCGAAAAGGGATACGCGGCTTTTAGCGCAGGCCGGCGATGTAATCGGCCACGGCGCGGATTTCCCTGTCGGTGAGCTTGGCCGCGGTCGTGGTCATCATCTTGTTGGGGTCGTTGTCGCGCTGCCCGTCGCGGAAGGCCTTCAGTTGTGCCTCGGTGTACTCGGCGAACTGGCCGGCCAGGCGCGGATACATCTTCGGGATGCCCTCGCCGCGCGGGCCGTGGCAGCCGGCACAGGCAGGCACGCCCTTCTCGGCGATGCCGGCGCGCCAGATCTTCTGGCCGAGCGCCGCCAGTTCCTGATTCTTCGCCACTTCGGGCTTGAGCTGCTGCGAGCCGTAGTAGGCGGCGACGTCGCGGATCATTTCCGGCGTCAGGCCGGCCACCATGCCGTTCATGATCGGGTTCTTGCGCACCGGTTCCTTGCCGTCCTTGGCTTGGAAATCGTGCAGTTGTTTTTCGAGGTATTCGGGAATCTGGCCGGCGAGCTTCGGATTGGCCGAGATCGGGCTGTTGCCGTCCGGGCCGTGACAGGCGGCGCAGACGGTCGATGCGGTGATCTTCCCTTTCTCAGGATCGGCTTTGGCCGGCGGTTCGGCTGCGACGACCGCGCCGGCGATCAACGTTGCGGCGACGCCTCCGGCAAGCAGCGCAAGGCGAAGATTCATGGTCTCCCTTTCCAGCAAGACGGCTTAAAAAAGCTGCTATTCTAGCCCGGTTTAGCGCGACTTAGCGACGCGATGTCCTTGTTCCGTAACGCCCGCTTCGTGCGCTCGGTGCACGATCTGCGCGATCTCCCACCGCCGGGCGGCTTCGAAGTGGCTTTCGCCGGCCGTTCCAACGCCGGCAAGTCGAGCGCCATCAACGCCCTCGCCGACCATAACCGCCTGGCTTTCGTCAGCAAAGTGCCCGGGCGCACGCAGCTCATCAATTTCTTCGCCCTGCCCGGCGGCGGGCTGCTGGTCGACCTGCCGGGCTACGGTTACGCCAAGGTGCCGGAGGCGGTGCGCAAGCACTGGGAGCACAGCCTCACGACCTATCTACAGACCCGGGAGACGCTGCGCGGGCTGGTGCTTGTCATGGACGTTCGCCATCCCCTGACGCCGCTGGATTACAGTATGCTGGAATGGTTCCGGCCGACGGGACGGCCCGTGCACGTACTGCTCACCAAGGCCGACAAGCTCTCGCGCGGCGCGGCGCTCGATACGCTGCGCAAAGTACGGGCGGCGCTCGAGGCCTATGGACCGCAGCACAGCGCCCAGCTCTTTTCCAGCCTGGACGGCACGGGCGTGGAGGAAGCGGAGGCCGTGCTGGCGCCGTGGTTGGGCCAGGACATAAAAAAACCCCAGGCTAAAGGGGAAAGCCCGGGGCCAAAAACGCCTTAACAGGATTAAGGCACCCGCTCAGGGAGGAGAAGCGGGGGACGGCCAACGGCCGTCCGCTTGTGTGACTGAAGCGATGTGCGAAAGTTCCGACTTTCGGATACCGATTTCGAACAGCATTCCTAGCGACTGGGTCTGAGGGTTTCGCCGCTATGAACATCTACGGACAATTTCCCGGACGGCGCATGCGACGTATGCGCCGGGACGATTTCTCGCGCCGGCTGATGCGCGAAGCCACGCTCAGCGTCGACGACCTCATCTACCCGGTGTTCGTGGTGGACGGCCACGGAATCAGCCAGGCCGTGCCTTCCATGCCCGGGGTGTACCGCCACTCCATCGACCGGTTGCTCCCGGTCGCCGAGGAAGCGCTCAAGCTCGACATTCCCTGCCTGGCGCTGTTTCCCGCCATCGATCCCGCCCTCAAGACACCCGACGGCGCGGAGGCCACGAATCCGGAAGGCTTGGTGCCCCGCGTCGTGCGCGCACTGAAGAAGGCTTTTCCGGAACTGGGGATCATGACCGACGTGGCCCTGGACCCCTACACCAGCCACGGCCAGGACGGTCTGGTCGACGAAACGGGCTACATCGTCAACGATGAAACCATCGCGGTGCTATGTAAGCAGGCGCTTACTCAAGCCGAAGCCGGCGTGGACATCGTGGCGCCCTCCGATATGATGGACGGCCGCATCGGCGCCATCCGGCAGGCACTGGACGGGGCAGGGCACATCCACACCCGCATCATGGCCTACGCGGCCAAATATGCGTCGTCGTTCTACGGCCCTTTCCGCGACGCCGTCGGCTCCGCGGCCAACCTGGGCAAGGGCAGCAAGGCGAGCTACCAGATGGACCCGGGCAACAGCGACGAAGCGCTGTGGGAAGTGGGTCTGGATCTGCAGGAAGGCGCGGACATGGTCATGGTGAAGCCGGGCATGCCGTACCTCGATGTGGTCCGTCGCGTCAAAGACACTTTTCTCGCCCCGACCTACGCGTACCAGGTCAGCGGCGAGTACGCGATGCTCAAGGCGGCGGCGCAAAACGGCTGGCTCGACGAACAGCGCTGCATGCTGGAAGCCCTGCTCGCCTTCAAACGCGCCGGCGCCGACGGCATCCTCACCTACTTTGCGCTCGACGCGGCGCGGGCGCTGAAAACGCAGCGCGGCTGATCAAGGCGAAGGCGCATCGCGCAGGCGCGTGACGGCAGCCGCGCGCAAGACCTGCCACAGCGCGTGCCCGTTGCGGTTGAGGTTGTAGACCTGCACGGGCAACAGATGCCGGGCCGGGTCCAGCCAGACCTCGGTGATGTCGCCGTCCAGGTTCTGGCGTTTGACGTGGTAGGCGACGACGGTCTCCTCCCCGGCTTCGACCGCGTCCGCGCCCATGTTCATGAACAGCATCTGCTCGACCCTGCGGGTGGTGGCGATGTGCATGATCACACCCGGGGGCAGCGGCTGGTGGAACTGCAACTGATGCACGGCGGAAAGCGGGTCCTGCGTGCCGGGTTGCAGCGGTACTTCGGTACGGCGGCCGCGCCGTTCGAGACGCAGCGTGCCCGCCTCCCAGTCGAACACCGCCTGTTCTTCGCGCCCGCCTTCACGCACGCTGTAGCGCTCGGGCACGAAACCGGCAGGGCCCAAGCGCCCCTCCGAACGCTGCACATAGCCGCCTCTGAACAGCGATGCCAGGCCGACCGGCTCGGCCGTGGAGGTGATGGCGTAGCGATCGCCCTCCAGTTCCCAGGTTTGGACAATCTCGCCCACCAGCGTGCGCGCTTCGCCGTAATAGACATCGAACACCAGTCTGGCCGCGCGCAGCGGATATTCCGGCAACGACGGTGCGACGGTCGTTTCGCGCTGCACCTCCCGCTCGACCGGTTCGGCGTCGGATGGCGGCGCGGCCTCCGTCACCTCGACATCGGGCGGGGGCGGCGACTCCACCGTTTCGAGATCGCGCTCCACCGGTGGCGCCGCCGCGGGCGGGGAGTTCTTTTCCACGCGGGGCCTGGGTTTCGCACGCGGCGCGGGCGTTTGGGGTGCTTGGCGTACGACGGGCTGCGGCAAGCGGACCAGCTCGAGCTCGAGCGGCTGCAGCGATTCTTTCCGCTCGCGCGAGAAATCGAAGGGCGGCGTGCCGAATATCGCCAGGGCATGCAGCGCCAGGGAAAGCGCCATGGCGAGATAAAGCGCGCGCATTCGCAATGCGTCCGGTTTGCGCACCTTCGACATGAATACCTGATGCGGCATTAAAAAATCGTTATGGCGGCTCGGGCGAATCGCCGGTTCGCGTGCGCTACCATGCGCGCTCGCTCTAGCACGACACGCAATGCTATACGTCGACCATGGAGCCGGCGGCCCGGCCAGCGTGATGCGCGTAGTCGAAGGACCGCTGCCCGCGCTCAAACCCGGCCACGTCCTGATCGAAGTCCATTACGCCGGCGTCAACCGTCCCGAGCTCTATCAACGGGCCGGACTCTATCCGCCGCCGCCGGGCGCTTCGCCCGTCCTCGGCCTGGAAGTCTCCGGGCGCATCGTCGCCTGCGCGGACGATGTCACGCAATGGCAGGTGGGCGACTTCGTGTGCGCGCTCACCCCCGGCGGCGGTTACGCGGAATACTGCGCGGTGCCGGCCGGGCATTGTCTGCCGATCCCGCGCGGCTTGTCGCTGCTCGAAGCGGCGTCGCTGCCGGAAACCTATTTCACCGTCTGGGCCAATGTCTTCGATTGCGCCCGCCTGCAGCCGGGCGAACACTTTCTGGTGCATGGCGGCTCCAGCGGCATCGGCGTGGCGGCCATCCAGCTCGCCAAGCTGCACGGCGCCACGGTCTACACCACCGTCGGCAATGCCCGCAAAGCGGCGGCGTGCCGAGAATTGGGCGCCGATTTCGTCTACGACTACCGGGCCGAGGACTGGTATAAGGCCGTCCGGCAAGCGACCGACAAGCGCGGCGTCGACGTGATCCTCGACATGGTGGGCGGCGACTACTTCATGAAGAACGTGCGCTCGCTCGCCGTCGACGGCCGGCTGCTGCTCATCGCTTTCATCCAGGGCAGCAAGATCCCGGACTTTGACGCCATGTACGTGATGATCCGGCGCCTGACCATCACCGGCTCCACCATGCGCGGACGCAATGTGGAACAGAAAGCGGCGATCGCCGAGGCGCTGCGGCGCAACGTCTGGCCGCTGTTCGAGGCGGGCAAGCTGCGCACCCTCATCCACGAGGTGTTTCCGCTGCGGGAAGTGGTTGCGGCGCACGAACTGATGGAATCCTCCGCGCACATCGGCAAGATCGTGCTCGAAGTGCGCCGGTCCTGATCGGGTCGGCGCATCTACGGACGCGCGCTCCTCGTCCCGTCAGCGCCCGCGAGCGCCAGTGACGGGCTTGAACTCGCGCACCTGTTTGTGGGGCGGATAGCAGATGCCGATGATGTCGGCGCAACCCTGCGACGTGACGACCAGTTGCCCGCGCTCGGCATGGCCGCTCACGGGAATACGGATGCTGAGCTCGCCGCTATAGATTTCCGTCCTGCCGAAAAAGGGGTCCTCCTTGACCTGCCCGGGCGGAAACGACGCTTCGCCCAGCCGCAGCGTCCCGGGCTGCACCTCGAACGCGAACTTGTCGCGGTACATGTAATAGCCCTCGGCGATGCGGTAGCGCACTTCCAGGACATCCGGCGCCGCCATGCGCACGCTCAACCGGAAAGCCCGGTCGGGTTCGAGCGGCTCCTGCTCCTGCGCCTGCGCGCCGGCAGCCAGCACACACAGCAAAACGACCCATCGCCAAAGCCGCGTTCGCATCGGCGCTCCTTCAATTCTCGGCGCGCGTCTCGGCCACGACCCAGTCGAGATAGGCCGCGAGACCGCGCTCGATCGGCAGCGCGATGAGTTCCGGCACCTCGTAGGGATGCAGCTCGCGCACGATGCGCTCGACGAGGGCGTAGCGGTCGGCGGCGGTCTTGATGAGCACCGGCACTTCCTCGCTTTGCTCCACCGCGCCTTTCCAGCGGTATACGGACATGCACGGCGCCATGATGTTCACGCAAGCCGCGGCCTGACGCTGCACCAGCGCGGCGGCGAGCGTCTCGGCGGTGGCGCGGTCGGGCAGATTGGAAATCACCAGCAATGTGGACGGCGTCATCTTGTCCCCTCGATGGCAACGGGCACGCCCTCGCGTACCGTGGGATAGCGCAGACGGAAACCGAGTTCGCGCTTCAAACGGGCATTCGACAGGCGCCGCGATTCCGACATGAACGACAGCAGCGCCGGCGGAATCACGTCCGCCGCCTCAGCGCGAGAAACCCGCGGCGGGCGCGGCAGGCCGTGGCGGTCGGCGACGAAGTCGAACCACTCGCCCATCTTCATTTCCGTGTCGTCGCTGACATTGTAGAGCCCGCCCTCGGGCGCGCGCTCGAGGGCGGCGAGCAGCGCGGCGGCAAGGTCCTCGGCATGGATATGGTTGGTATAGACATCGTCCTCCTCGCGCAACACCGGAATGCCCTGGCGCAGCCGCGCGAGCGGCAGACGGTCGGCGGCATAGATTCCCGGTACCCGCAGGATCACCGTGCCCGGCTGCCACGCCCGCAACACGCGTTCGGCATCGAGCCGACGCCGGGCACGCGCGCTTTGCGGATTCGGCGCGCGCGTTTCGTCCACCCGCGCGCCGCCGCAATCGCCGTAGACGCCGCTGGTGCTGATATACACCACCCTGCGTGGTAACATGCCCTTGGCCGTCAGGACGGCAACGAGACCGCGCGTGCGCCGGTCCTCGTCGCCGCCATCGTCGGGCGGTGCCAGATGCAGCAGATGATGCACCGGCCCTGCGAGTTGCGACAGCGTCGCCGGCCGGTCGAGGTCGGCCACGAACGTGTCGATCCCGCGCGCACGCAAGGCCGCGGCATCGTCCGGGTCGCGTACCAGCGCGGTAACGGCGTAACGCGCCTTCAGCCGCGGCAACGCGCGGCGCGCGATGTCGCCGCAACCCACGATCAGCAATCGTTCCATTTCGCAATTCTAGGCAATGCGGCGGCATCCGGCCGCCCGCGCCCACACTACAAGATGAGCTATCGCGTCACGATCCAGCCCAGCGGCAACAGCTTCACGGTCGAGGAAGACGAAACCGTCCTGCACGCCGCGCTCGACGACGGTTTCCATCTGCCCTACGGCTGCCGCAACGGCGCCTGCGGTTCCTGCAAGGGCAAGATTCTCGCCGGCGAGGTCGAATACGGCACCTACCAGAACAGCGCGCTCTCCGACGAGGAACGGGCAGCCGGCTTCGCGCTCTTCTGCGTCGCCCGTCCGCGCAGCGATCTGGTGATCGAATGCCGCGAAATCGGGGCGGTGAAGGATATCCCGGTCCGCAAGCTGCCCTGCCGGGTACAGAAGATCGACCGGATAACCGACGACGTCATCGTCCTGCATCTCGCCCTGCCCGCGAACGAGCGGCTGCAGTTCCTGCCCGGCCAGTACATCGAGTTCATCCTCAGGGACGGCTCGCGCAGGAGCTTCTCCATGGCCAACGCACCGCACGACGACGCCACCCTGGAGCTGCACATCCGTCACGTGCCGGGCGGCAGTTTCACCGACTACGTCTTCAACACCATGAAGGAACGCGAGATCCTGCGCTTCGAAGGGCCGCTGGGTTCCTTCTTCCTACGCGAGGACAGCGACAAGCCGGTGATCTTCGTCGCCAGCGGCACGGGCTTCGCGCCCATCAAGTCGATTCTCGAAGCGGCGTTCAGAGAAGGCGTACAGCGCGACATGGTGCTGTACTGGGGCGGCCGCCGGCCCAAGGATCTCTACATGGCGGCGCTGGCCGAGCAATGGGCCGCGACGCATCCGAACTTCCGCTTCGTGCCGATCGTGTCCGACGCGCTGCCGGAGGACAACTGGCAGGGCCGCACGGGTTTCGTCCATCGCGCGGTGATGGAAGACCACGCCGACCTCTCCGGCTACCAGGTCTACGCCTGCGGCGCGCCGGTCATGGTCGAAGCGGCGCGCCACGACTTCCATCACGAGCGCGGCCTGCCGCTGGAGGAGTTCTACGCCGACGCCTTCCTCACCGCCGCCGATCTGGCCAAGGGCCAGCACATCGGCTGATTCAGCCGGCGGCGCTCTCGCCGAGATAGGCCGCGCGCACCTTGGGATCGTTGGCGAGCGTCTGCGCCGCGCCCGACAGCGTGATGAGGCCGCTCTCCATCACATAGGCGCGCGCGGCGAGTTGCAGCGCCAGCTTGGCGTTCTGCTCGACCAGCAGGATGGTCGTGCCGGCCTGGTTGATGGCGTGGATGACTTCGAAGATGCGCTGCACGACCATCGGCGCAAGGCCCATGCTCGGCTCGTCGAGCAGCAGCAGTTGCGGACGGCACATCAGCGCGCGGGAGAGCGCGAGCATCTGCTGCTCGCCGCCGGAGAGCGTGCCCGCGAGCTGTTTGCGCCGTTCCTTCAGGCGCGGGAAGAGCTCGTACATCCGCGCCATGTCCTCGGCGACCGCCGGATCGCGCAGCCGGTTGAACGCGCCCATCTCCAGGTTCTCTTCGACGGTGAGCCGTGCGAACACGCCGCGGCCCTCCGGCACCAGCGCCAGGCCGTGCTTCACCAGCTCGTGCGGCGCCAGACGGGCCAGATCGAGTCCCTGGTAATGCACCATGCCGCCCGCCCAGGGCAGCATGCGCATCAGGGCCTTCAAGGTCGTGGTCTTGCCGGCGCCGTTGGCGCCGATGAGCGCGACGAGTTCGCCCCGGTACACCTCCAGATCGATGCCTTTCACCGCCTGGATGCCGCCGTAGGCCACGCGCAGGCCCTGGACGCGTAGCAGCAATTCGCTCATGCGATCGTCCCGCCCAGATAGGCTTCGATGACGGCCGGATCGCGCTGCACTTCGGCCGGCGAGCCTTCGGCGATCTTCCTGCCGTAATCGAGCACCGCGACGCGGTCGCAAAGTCCCATCACCAGCGCCACATCGTGTTCGATCAGGAGCAGGCTGACGCCGTCGTCGCGGATGCGGCACAGCAGAGCGCGCAGACGCTCACGCTCGGTGGCGTTCATGCCGGCGGCAGGTTCGTCGAGTGCCAGCAGTTTGGGCTCGGTTGCGAGGGCGCGCGCGATTTCCAGCCGCCGCTGATCGCCGTAGGAGAGATTCTTCGCCAGCTCGTGCTGACGGTCGGCCAGGCCGACGTATTCGAGCAGCGCATAGGCACGCTCGTGAACGGCACGTTCCTCCGCACGCATGCGGCGCGTGCGGAAGATGGCGCTCAGCACGCCGCTGCGCGTACGCGTGTGGCGGCCGACCATCACGTTCTCTAGCGCGCTCATGTTGGCGAACAGCCGGATGTTCTGGAAAGTGCGGGCGATGCCGCGCCTGGCGACTTCGTGCGGCGCATGCGTGGCCAGCGGCTCGCCGTCGAACACGAACATGCCGCCGTCGGGACGGTAGAGGCCGGTGAGGCAGTTGAAGAAGGTGGTCTTGCCGGCGCCGTTCGGACCGATGAGGCCGTAGATCTGCCCCCGCGCCATCGACAGCGAGACGTCGGTCAGCGCCTGCAGGCCGCCGAAACGCTTGTCGATGTTGCGGGCTTCCAGCAGCACCGTCATTGCGTCAGCTCCCGCTTGCGCACCTGCGAGGGCCACAGCCCGGCCGGCCGGAACAGCATTACCAGCACCAGCGCCGAGCCGAACAGCAGGGTGCGCAGCACTTCCGGATCGACGATCTGCTTGCCGAACAGATACTGCTGCGCCGGCATGATGGTGTAGCGCAGGAACTCCGGCAGCGTGGCGAGGATGATGCCGCCGAGGACGACGCCGGGGATGTTGCCCATGCCGCCCAGCACCACCGCGCACAGCACCACGATCGACTCCATGAGGATGAAGCTCTCGGGGCTGACGAAGGCCTGGAAGCCCGCGAACAAACCGCCCGCGACGCCGCCGAAGGTGGCGCCCATGGCGAAGGCGAGCAGTTTGACGTTGCGGGTGTTGATGCCCATGGCCTTGGCAGCGATTTCGTCTTCGCGGATCGCCACCCAGGCGCGGCCGATGCGCGAGTCCTCCAGCCGCATGCAGATGAAGATCGTCAGCAGCGCGCAGACGAGGAAGAAGTAGTAATGCAGATGCGCGCTGCTCAGCGTGATGCCGAACAGCGTCTGCGACTTCGCGAGCGAGAACTCGCCGAAGGCGAGCGGGTCGATGCGCGAAATCCCCTGCGGACCGTTGGTGATGTTGACCGGCGCGTTGAGGTTGTTGAGGAAGATGCGGATGATCTCGCCGAAGCCGAGCGTGACGATGGCGAGATAGTCGCCGCGCAGCCGCAGCACGGGCGCGCCGAGCAGCACGCCGAAAATCGCCGCCATCACCGCTCCGATGGGCAGCAGCGTCCACGCCGGCAGATGGATGTCGAAATGCGGCGAGGCGAGCAGCGCGTAGCAGTACGCGCCCACGGCGTAGAAGGCGATATAGCCGAGGTCGAGCAGCCCGGCGAAGCCGACCACGATGTTCAGGCCGAGCGCGAGCATGATGTAGAGCAGCGCGAAGTCCAGCACCCGCACCCACGCGGGGCCGCCCACGCTGCCCGCGACGAACGGCAGGAGCACGAGCGCCGCCGCCACGAGCAGCAGGCCGGTCCACTTCGCCGCCGGGTGGCGTTTCAGGGCCTCGAACCGGGCGTTCATGCGCGCTCCGCCACCCGCTCGCCCATCAGGCCCGAGGGCCTGAAGATCAGCACGACGACCAGCACGAAGAAGGCGAACACGTCCTGGTAATGGCTGCCGAGGAACCCGCCGGTGAGGTCGCCGATGTAGCCCGCGCCGAGGCTTTCGATCAGGCCGAGCAGCAGCCCGCCCAGCATCGCGCCCTGGATGTTGCCGATACCGCCCAGCACCGCGGCGGTGAAGGCTTTGAGGCCGAGAATGAAGCCCATGTAGTAATGCGCGATGCTGTAGTTGGCAGCCACCATCACCCCCGCCACGCAACCCAGTCCCGAGCCGATGATGAAGGTGATGGAAATGATGCGGTTGATGTTCACGCCCATGAGCGCGGCCACGGGCTGGTTCTCCGCTGTCGCGCGCATGGCGCGCCCAAGACGGGTGCGGTTCACCATCAGGGTGAGCCCCGCCATCAGCACCGCGGCCAGGGTGACGATCATGATCTGCACGGGCGTGATCGTGGCACCGAAGACGTCGATCGGCGCGTGCGAGACCAGCTCCGGAAAGGTGAAGTAGTTGCGGCCCCAGATCATCATCGCCGCCGCCTGCAACACCATGGAAATGCCGATCGCGGTGATGAGCGGCGCCAGGCGCGGCGCTTTGCGCAGCGGCCGGTAGGCCACGCGCTCGATGGTGAAGCCCAGCGCCATGCACACGGGCGCGGCGCCGGCGATGGCCAGCAGCAGCACCAGCGCATTCGGTAGATCGGGTGCCGCGTTCTGCAGGGCGACGGCGATGGTGAGCGCCGTCATCGCGCCGATCATGACCACGTCCCCATGGGCGAAATTGATCAGCCCCAGGATGCCGTAGACCATGGTGTAACCGAGCGCGACCAGCGCATAGACGCTGCCGAGCACGAGGCCGTTGATGATCTGCTGCAGCAGGATGTCGAACTGGAAGCTCATCGTCTTGTTATCGGCGCGCGCATCGCGCCGTGTCTGTCCGCCCCGGTGCCGGAGCGTGAGGAGTGTATAAACAAACGGCACCCGCAGGTGCCGTTTGCGCAAGTCCGCGCAGCGCTCAAGGCTGCGTGCTCAACGCTTTGGCGGCGCTGTCTCCGGCCTGTTTGGCCGCGTCCACGCCCGCCTGCACCGCGGCGGCCGCTTTGGCGATCGGGCTGCCGCCGACGATTTCGCGGACTTCGTGCTTGCCGTTCACCACTTGATAGACCGTCACGGCGCCCTGGCGCAAATCGCCTTTCTCGTCGAATTCGATGCGGCCGCTCACCCCGTCCAGGCTGGTGTTGCGGATCTCGGGCAGGTACTTGGCCGGGTCGGTCGAGCCCGCCCGCACCATCGCGCCGACCAGCACGTGCACCGCGTCGTAGGAATAGGGCGAGTAGATCTGCACCGGGGCGTTGAACTTCTCCTGATAGCGTTTGGCGAACTCGGGCCCCTTGGGCATCTTCTCCAGCGGCAGGCCCGTCTGCGAACAATAGGCGCCTTCGGCCGCCTCGCCCGCCAGCTTGATGAATTCCGGCGAGCAGCCGCCGTCGCCGGACATGAACTTGGCGTCGATGCCCAGCTGCCGCATCTGCTTGACCATCGGACCGGCCTGCGCATCCATGCCGCCGTAGAACACCACGTCCGGCGCGCGACCCTTGATGCTGGTCAGGATGGCACGGAAGTCGGTGGCGTTGTTGTTGGTGAATTCGCGCGCGACGATCTCGGCCCCCGCTTCACGCGCCGCTTTCTCGACCTGATCGGCCAGGCCCTGGCCGTAGGCGGTGCGGTCGTCGATGATCGCCACCTTCTTCGCGCCGAGTCCGCGTACGGCGTACGCGCCCAGCACCGAACCCTGCTGGATGTCGTTCGCCATCACGCGGAACGTGGTGGCGAAACCCTGCAGCGTGTAGGTGGGATTGGTGGCCGAAGGCGAAACCTGCGGAATGCCTGCGGTGGCGTAGATCTGCGAAGCGGGAATGGTGGTGCCGGAATTGAGATGGCCGACCACGCCGGCCACCCCCGCGTCCACCAGCTTCTGCGCGACGACGGTCGCGGTCCGCGGATCGGCCTGGTCGTCCTCGCCGAGCAGCTCGATCTTCAGCGTCTTGCCGCCGATCTTGAGCTTCTGCGCGTTGAGATCCTCGACGGCGAGCCGCGCGCCGTTCTCGTTGTCCTTGCCGAGGTGGGCGATGTTGCCCGTGAGCGGGGCGACATGACCGATGACGACCCGAATCTCGTCCGCATCGGCCGCACCGGCGGGTGCGCCTTCCTGACCCTGGCCGCAGCCGTGGAGCGCGCTCACACCTGCGATGGCGAGCGCGGCAGCGATGAAACGCGTTTGCATTGGACCTCTTCGGTAGGGTTGTAGCGGACGCCAAAGCGCGGTCGATTATGGGGAGCCCGTTTCGACGTTGTCAATTTGCAACTGCGTCCACCATCTTCTTTGTCAATGCATGCGCCGCACACAAAAAGCCCCGCGCGAAGCGGGGCTGGCGGGCGCAGTCTCCGGGCTCACTTGAGCGACAGGATGTGCTTCACCATCGCGCGGATGTCTTCGTCCTTCACGTGCGCGTTGGGCGGCATCGGCACCTGGCCCCACACGCCCGAGCCGCCTTTCTTGACCTTCTCGACCAGCTTGGCTTCGGCGTCCTTCTGGCCGCGGTATTTGTTGGCGACGTCCTTGTAGGCCGGACCGACCAGCGGCTTATCGACGGCGTGACAGGCGGTGCAGCCGCTCGACTTCAGCAGTTCCTCGGGGGAGGCGGCCGCTGCCGTGCCGCTCCAGAGCGCGGCACACAGCGCGCCGGCGGCGATCGCGGGGATCATTGCTCTCATTGTTTGAAGCTCCTGCTCAGGTTGCACACAAAAAAGCCAATGCTACTGGATTTGGCCGGACTGCAGTACCGCCCGCAGCGATTCGGGCGATGCGACCGGGGCCAGACAAGTCATCCCGCGGCAGACGTAGGCCGCGACGCCCGCCTCCGGCAGCGGCTGCGCCAGCGCGGGCGGCAGGGCCTGCGTCTCGCCCCGGGGCGCGAGCATCAACGTCTCCGGCCGATACTCGCGCGCGAATTCCGCCTGCCAGGCGGCGACGGCCGCCGCATCGCCGCGCAGCACGACCAGCGACGGCGGCGTCAGATGCTCTTCCAGGGCCATGAGCAGGCTCGCACAACCCACCGGCTGTTCTTCCATATATCGGTAGAAGGCGCCCAGGGCGCGCGCCGCGGCATCGAGGTAGCGCGTCTCGCCGGTCAGATGGCCAAGCCGCTGGAGTGCGAACGCCGCGATGCCGTTGCCGGCCGGCATGGCGCTGTCGTGCATGGGTTTGGGACGGTGGAACAAGGCCTCGTGGTCGTGGCTGGTGAAATAGAAGCCGCCGCGGGCCTCGTCCTCGAAATGTTCGAGCAAGCCTTCGGCGAGCGCACGACCGAATTCCAGGTCCTCGCTGCGGTAATCGGTCTGGAGCAGCTCCACCACCGCCGCGAGCAGGAAAGCGTAGTCGTCGAGATAGGCGTTGAGATGCGCCCGTCCGTCCTTGTAGGCGGCAAGCAGCCGCCCGTCCCGCCACAGCGTCGAGCGGATGAAGTCGAGCGCGCGCCGCGCCGAGGCGAGCCATGCCGGTTCGCCGAATACGCTCGCCGCATGCGCCATGCCTTCGATCATGAGCGCGTTCCAGCTCGTGAGAATCTTCTCGTCGCGCCCCGGCCGCACTCGCGTTTCGCGGGTGGCCAGCAGTTTCGCACGCGCGCTCGCCAGGCGTGACGCGCAGGTCGAAGGATCGAGATCGAGCCGCCGGGCGACCTGCTCGAGCGGCTGCATCACGCGCAGATGCCAGGCGCGGTCCTCGAAATTGGCCGGCAGGTCGAGCCCGTAATACTTGGAGGCGACGTCGTATTCCGCGTCGCTCAAGAGCGCCGCGACCTGCGCCGGCGACCAGAGGTAGTACCGGCCTTCCTCGCCCTCGGAATCGGCGTCGATCGAGGCGTAATAGCCGCCTTCGGGCGCCTGCATTTCGCGCATCGCCCAGGCGGCGGTTTCGCGCACCACCTCCGCGAAGCGCGCGTCCCGGGTCAGACACCAGGCGTCGGCGTACAGACGCAGCAGCGGACCGTTGTCGTAGAGCATCTTCTCGAAATGCGGAATGGTCCAGGTCGCGTCCACCGCGTAGCGGTAGAAGCCGCCGCCCAGATGATCGTAGATGCCGCCTTCGGCCATCTTGCGCAGCGTGAGCAGCACGAGTTCGCGCGCATCGTCGTCGCCGGCGGCCGCGGCGCGGCGCAGCACGAAATTCAGATCGCCCGGATGGGGGAACTTGGGCGCCGTACCGAAGCCGCCCTGCTCGCGATCCATATTGGCTTTGAGCGTGTCGAGCGCCACGTCGAGCAGGATGGAGGAAAAGGCATCGGCAGCGGCCGTCTCCTCCGGTTCCAGCTGCCGGAACGCGGCCTGGATCTGCGCGCCGCGCTGCGCGAGCTCCTCGGCATGCTCGGCGTAATAGGCCGCCACCCGCTCCAGCAGTTGCACGAATCCCGGCAGACCGTGACGCGTTGTCTTGGGAAAATAGGTGCCCACGAAGAAGGGCACCTGCTCGGGCGTGAGGAATGCGGTGAGGGGCCAGCCGCCCGGCCGCCGGTTGAAGAGCAGATGGGCGGTCTGATAGATGTGATCGATATCGGGCCGCTCTTCGCGATCCACCTTGATGTTGACGAACAGCCGGTTCATCACCGCCGCGACCGCCGGGTCCTCGAAGGATTCGTGCGCCATCACGTGGCACCAGTGGCAGGCCGAGTAGCCGATGGAGAGGAGAATGGGCTTGCGCTCGGCGCGCGCTCTCTCCAGCGCCTCGGGACCCCAGGGATACCAGTCGACGGGATTGGCGGCGTGCTGCAGCAGGTAGGGACTGGTTTCCCGGGCGAGGCGGTTCAGGGCGGGATCTGCGGGCATGGTCGAAGGCGTGGCGCGAAAGGGGAGATTATCCCCCAGCAGGACGGGTGCCTGTTCGCTTCGCCGCGCTCAGCCGTTGCGGACCCAGGCGAGGATGGGTTCCCACATCGCCACTTCGCGCTCGGCGAGATAGGGCGGCAGATCGAAGATCGATTCGCCCTGGAACGCCGCGTTGGGATAGAGCTGGGTATCGCGCAGCCAGCCCACCAGCGGCACGTCGTGTTCGCGCAGGAAGTTCGCAAGTTGCGTGGCCGCGCGCGTGCGCGGGTCCACGCGCATGCCGATCACGCCGATCGCCTTGCGCCGGCTGAGCGCCTGATCTTCACGCAGCTCCCGCAGGAACGCGCCGGAGGCGGCGATATCGAACAGCGAGGGCTGGATGGGCACGAGCACCTTGTGCGCCTGCTTGAGCATTTCCTGCAGACGCTTGCCGTGCAGCGCGGCCGGCGAATCGAGCACCAGCCAGCTCGCTTCGCGCGGCGCCTGGTCGCGCTGATCGAGCCGGGCGATGGGCGGCAGATGATCCGGCCGCCGCGCCAGCCACTGCAGCGCCGAATGCTGCCGGTCGAGGTCCCACAGACAAACGCCTTCGCCGGCATACGCCAGTCCGGCCGCCAGATTGACCGCGAGCGTCGTCTTTCCCGCCCCGCCTTTGGGATTGACCACCAATACCGATCGCAACATGCGCCCCCTCCCCTTTCGATGTCGCGTGTCGTGCCGTGTCCAGGCGCGAATGTACTGCGCGCCGCCCCGGCCGTCAGTTCCGGCCGGGAACCCTCGCACAGACGGGGGAAATTTTTCTCCGCCGGGCGGCCCGGCCGGCGACCAGGCCCGCTTATTGCGACCCGGCATTGCATGTCCCCGCCTCGGATGGCTTTTATATGAAAAGGGTCCTGATCGTCGACAACGAGTACGACACGCGCGCCGTGCTGGAAGTCATCCTTGCTGCGCAAGGCTACCGCACCTGTTCGGCCTCTCATGGTCTCGAGGCACTGAAGCTGATCGAGCAGCAGGCGCCGGATCTCGTCCTGACCGACATGATGATGCCGATCATGGACGGCATCGAACTGTGCGCCACGCTGCGCACGCATCAACGCACGGCGGCGATTCCGGTGGTGCTGATCACCGCGTCGAACAACGTCCCGCAGCAGCCGATGTGGGACCACTGCGTGCGCAAACCCATCGACGTCCCCACCCTCGTCCGGACGGTCGAGGCGCTGCTGCACGCAAACGCCTGACCGCCCCCGCGGAACTCAGCAGTCTCCGTCGGTGATGGCGCCCTTGCTGGCGCTCGACACGAGCTTGGCGTACTTGGCGAGCAGGCCCTTGGTATAGCGCGGCGCGGGCTGCTTCCACTTGGCGCGCCGGCGCTCCAGCTCCTCGTCGCTGACGTTGAGCTGGATGAGCTGCTTGTGCGCGTCGATGGTGATGGAGTCGCCTTCCTCGACCAGGGCGATGGGGCCGCCCACATAAGCCTCTGGCGCGACGTGCCCCACCACCATGCCCCAGGTGCCGCCGGAGAAACGGCCGTCGGTGATCATGCCCACGGACTCGCCGAGTCCCTGGCCGATGATTGCCGAAGTAGGCGCTAACATCTCCTGCATGCCCGGGCCGCCTTTGGGCCCTTCGTAACGGATGACGATCACGTCGCCCGGCTTGATCCGCCGGTTCATGATCGCCTCCATGCATTCGGGCTCGGAGTTGAACACCCGAGCCGGACCGGTGATGGAAGGATTCTTGAGGCCGGTGATCTTCGCCACGCAGCCTTCAGGCGCCAGGTTGCCCTTGAGGATGGCGAGGTGGCCGTGCGGGTAAAGCGGGTTGTCCCATTGCCGGATCACGTCCTGATCCTTGCGCGGCGCGTCCGGCACGTCCGCCAGTTCCTCCGCCAGCGTGCGGCCGGTGATGGTGAGGCAGTCCCCGTGCAGCAGGCCGTGCACGAGGAGCATCTTCAGCACCTGCGGCACCCCGCCCGCACGGTGGAAGTCGGTGGCGACGTAGCGTCCCGAGGGCTTGAGATCGCACAGCACCGGCACCTTGCGGCGCACGCGCTCGAAATCGTCGATGGTCCACTCCACGCCCGCCGCGGCGGCGATGGCAAGGTAGTGCAGCACCGCGTTGGTCGAACCGCCGGTGGCCATCACCAGCGACACGGCGTTCTCGATCGACTTGCGGGTGATGATGTCGCGCGGCCGGATGCCTTTCTTGATCGCCTCCACCAGCACGCGCGCCGACTCGGCGGCGCTGTCGGCCTTCTCCGGATCGACCGCCGCCATCTGCGAGGAGCCGAGCAGGCTCATGCCCAGCGCCTCGAAGGAGGAGGACATGGTGTTGGCGGTGTACATGCCGCCGCAGGCGCCGAAGGTGGGACAGGCGTTCTTCTCGATGCCGATGAAGTCCTCTTCGCTCATCTTGCCGGCGGTATAGGCGCCCACCGCCTCGAAGGGGCTAACGATGGTGAGGTCCTGCCCCTTCCACTTGCCCGGCTTGATGGTGCCGCCGTAGACGTAGATGCCCGGCACGTTCATGCGCGCCAGCGCGATCATGCCGCCCGGCATGTTCTTGTCGCAGCCGCCCACGATCAGCACGCCGTCCATGGACTGGCCGTTCACGCTGGTTTCGATCGCGTCGGCGATCACCTCGCGCGACACCAGCGAGTACTTCATGCCCTCGGTGCCCATGCCGATGCCGTCGGTGACGGTGGGCACACCGAACACCTGCGGCATCGCGCCGGCCTCCTTCAGGGCCGCCATCGCGCGGTCGACCAGCGGCTGGATGCCGGCGTTGCAGGGATTCATGGTGGAGTGGCCGTTCGCCACGCCGACGATGGGTTTGTCGAAATCCCCGTCGCCGAAGCCGACCGCGCGCAGCATGGCGCGGTTGGGCGAGCGGGCCACGCCCTGGGTGATGATGCGGGAGCGCCAGTTCGCCGGCGCAGCTTTCTTCTCCTCAGCCATGGCTCTGTTCCTCGACTCAAGCGGATGGCGCCGATCCTACGCCGCGCGCGCCATACCGTCCAATACATTAAGATGCAGCATCCCATACCTTTACGGTATCGTATGGAACTGCGGCATCTGCGCTATTTCGTCGCCCTCGCCGAGACGCTGAACTTCGGCCGCGCCGCCGCGCGGCTGCACATCTCGCAGCCGCCGCTGTCGCGCCAGATCCGGGCGCTCGAGCACGAACTCGGCACGCCGCTGTTCATGCGTACGGCGCGCGGCGTGCAGCTCACCGAGGCGGGCGCGCTGCTGCTACCCAAGGCGCGCCGGCTGCTGCGCGACGCCGAGGCGCTGCGCGCCGGCGCCCGCCATATCGCCAGCGGCGAGATCGGCCGGCTCAACATCGGCTTCATCAGCACCGCGGCCTACAACATCCTGCCTGCGCTGCTGCCGGCCTTCCACCGCGCCCACCCGCACATCAAGCTGCAATTGCAGGAGGCGACCTCGGACGTGCAGCTCGCGGCCCTGCGCGACGGCGGCCTCGACGTGGGCTTCGTGCTGCCGCAACCGCTGGAAGCGGCGCTGCGCTACCAGCCGCTCTACCGCGAGCCGCTCATCGCGGCGCTGCCCGCCTCGCGCCGCTGGCCGAAAGCGCTTTCGCTCGCCGCGCTGGCCGACGAGCCCTTCGTGCTGTTCCCGCGCAAGTTCGGCAGCGCGCTCTACGACCTCGTGGTCGGCTTTTGCCAGCGCGCCGGTTTCAGTCCGCGCATCGAGCAGGAAGCGATCCAGATGCAGACCATCGTCAGCCTGGTGGCCGCCGGCATGGGCGTGGCGCTGGTGCCCGCCTCGCTCATGCATCTGCGCCGCACCGGCGTGGTGTACCGTCCCTTGCGCGAGCCCAGCCCGTTGATGGAAATCGGCTTGGTGTGGCGCGCGGACGACGATTCGCCCGCCATCGCCGCCTTCGTCGCCGCGGCGCGCGCTTCGGCACGCAGCCTCAAACGCCCGGCCTGAACGGCGCTGCAGGCGCCATGCCGCGCCGCTTGCCCCGGACAGCGCGGCGTGTGATATATGGCTGATCCCGTCACACCGCAGGAAATCCGATGCTCGTGCACCCGCAATTCGATCCCGTCGCATTTAGCGTGGGCCCGCTCGCGGTGCGCTGGTACGGGCTGATGTACCTCGTCGGCTTCGTGGCCGCCTATCTGCTGGGCCGGCTGCGTATCGCGCGCGGACAGAGCGGGTCGGTGGATCAGCGGCTGCTCGACGACACGCTGTTCTACGGCGTGCTGGGCGTGGTGCTCGGCGGGCGGCTGGGTTATGTGCTGTTCTACAAGCCTGCCTACTACTTCCAGCATCCGCTGGAGATCTTCGCCGTATGGCAGGGCGGCATGTCTTTCCACGGCGGTTTCCTCGGCGTGCTGCTGGCGCTCTGGTGGGTGGCACGCCGGTCCCGCGTGCGTTGGCTCGCCCTCACCGATTTCGTCGCGCCGCTCGTCCCCATCGGCCTGGGCACCGGCCGGCTCGGCAATTTCATCAACGGCGAGCTGTGGGGCCGCGTCGCGCCGCCCGATCTGCCCTGGGCGATGATCTTCCCCGCTGCCGGCCCCGAGCCGCGCCATCCTTCGCAGCTCTATCAACTTGGCCTGGAGGGCATCGCGCTCTTCGTGCTGTTGTGGTTTTATGCCGCGAGGCCGCGCCCGACGGGTGCCGTGTCGGGGATGTTCCTGATCGGCTACGGGGTATTCCGTTTCATCGCCGAATTCTTCCGCGAGCCGGACGCTTTCCTCGGCCTGCTCGCGCTGGGCATGAGCATGGGACAATGGCTGTCCCTGCCGATGATTGTCGGCGGCATCGTGCTGATGTGGTGGGCACACCGGCACGACGCCGCGGTCCCGGGTGCAGGCGGGCGGCGATGAACGTAGACGAATTGTTGGAACGCCTGGCGCAACTGAAACGCGAACATCGCGAGCTGGACGAATACATCCGCGTCGAAGGCGCGCGCCCCGGCTGCGACCAGCTGCAATTGCAACGGCTCAAGCGCAAGAAACTGCTGCTCAAAGATCAGATCGCCTGGATCGAGCGCCAGCTCGATCCCGACGTACCGGCATAGCCCATGAACGCCTACAGTTATTTCGCACGTGCCTTCGCGCTGCGCCTGCCCGAAACCGTGATCGCCTGCGACCGCGGCGAGCGCTACACCTACGCCGACCTCGAACGCGAGAGCGCCCGCCTGGCCGCCTATCTGACGGGCCTGGGGTTGCAACGCGGCGACCGCGTGGCGGTGCAGGTGGACAAGAGCCCGCAGGCGCTGTTCCTCTATCTCGCCTGCCTGCGCGCGGGCCTGTGCTATCTGCCGCTCAACACCGCCTATCAGACGGACGAACTGCGCTATTTCCTGCAAGACGCGAAACCGCGCCTGCTCGTCTGCCGGCCGGAGACGCGCGAGCATCTGCGCACGCTGGCGGACGAGGCGGGGGTGGAACACCTGCACACGCTCGGCGACGACGCCACCGGTACGCTGATCGACGCGGCGCGCGAAGCGCCCGACCGCTACGACGACGCGCAAGTGGAGGACGACGCGCTCGCCGTCATCATCTACACCTCCGGCACCACCGGCCGCTCCAAGGGCGCGATGGTGACGCACGGCAACCTCATCACCAATGCGCAGGTGCTGACGGACGAATGGCGGTTTTCCGCGACCGACGTGCTGCTGCACGCGCTGCCGATCTTCCACATCCACGGGCTGTTCGTCGCCTTCCACACCGTGCTGCTCGCGGGCGCGCGCATGCTGCTCTATCGAAAGTTCGATGCCGCCGCGGTGCTGAAGGGGCTCGCGGACGCCACCGTGCTGATGGGCGTGCCGACCTTCTATACCCGCCTGTTGAACGAGCCGGGGCTCACGCGCGAGGCGGTCGCGCACATGCGCCTGTTCGTTTCCGGCTCGGCGCCGCTGTTGCCCGCCACCTTCGAGGCGTTCAGGGAACGCACCGGTCACGCCATCCTGGAACGCTACGGCATGTCCGAGGCCGGCATGATCACGTCCAATCCCTACGCGGGCGAGCGCAAATGCGGCACCGTCGGCAAACCGCTGCCCGGCGTGTCGGTACGGGTGGTGGATAAAGACGGCGCGCCGTGCGCCCCCGGCGTGCCGGGCGAAATCCAGATCCGCGGCCCTAACGTCTTCGCCGGCTACTGGGGCATGCCGGAGAAGACGCGCCAGGAATTCACCGACGACGGCTGGTTCCGCACCGGGGACATCGGACAGTGGGACGAAGACGGTTATCTCTCCATCGTCGGCCGCGCCAAGGACCTGATCATCAGTGGCGGCTACAACGTCTATCCCAAGGAAGTGGAGCTGGTGCTCGATTCGCTGCCCGGCGTGGTGGAATCGGCGGTGGTGGGCGTGCCGCACGCCGATTTCGGCGAAGCGGTGGTCGCCGCCGTGGTCTGCGAGAACGGCCACCGCTGGGACGAACGCGGCATCATCGATGCGTTACGGCCGCGCCTGGCCAACTACAAAGTGCCCAAGCGCGTGCATTTCGTCGACAGCCTGCCGCGCAACGCCATGGGCAAGGTGCAGAAGGCGGCGCTGCGCGAGCGTTTCTCCAAACCCTGATCCTCACCAGATCATCATCAGCATGCGCGTGGCGAGCAGGAACAGGAACACGGCGAAGATCCGCCGCAAAAGCCGCGTGGGCATGCGGTGCGCGAGCCGTGCGCCGACCGGCGCGAGCAGTACGCTCGCGGCGACGATGCAGAGCAGCGCCGGAACGTCCACGTAGCCGACGGCGGTGGCGGGCAGCCCTTCCACCCGCATGCCCGTCCACACATAGCCGACCGTGCTCGCCAGCGCGACCGGAAAACCGATCGCGGACGAGGTGCCGACCGCCTGGATGATGGGCACCGCGCACCACACCAGGAAGGGCACCGTCATCATCGCGCCGCCGATGGCGATCATGGCCGAGAGCAGGCCGATCACCGTGCCGACCGCGATCAGGCCCGCGAAACCCGGCGTCGTGCGACCGGGCGCGGGCTTGCGGTCGAACCACATGTTGGTGGCCATGAGATAGATGAACACGGCGAAGAACAGCGCCAGCCCGAAAGAGGACAACTGCCCCGCCACCAGGGAACCCAAGAAACCGCCCAGCAGCATGCCCAGGCCCATCGGTTTGGCGAGGTCCCAGCGCACCGCGCCGCGGCGCGCATGGGCGCGCACGCTCGACACCGAAGTGAAGATCACCGTGGCCATGGCTGTGGCCACCGCCATGTGCACGAAATGCTCGCGCGGGTAGCCCTGCTCGAGGAACAGCCACGCCAGGATCGGCACCATCATCCCGCCGCCGCCGAGCCCCAGCAGGCCGGCGAGGAAGCCGGCGACCACGCCGAGCAGCACGTACGCCAGGACGATCTGCCATGCGATATGCGACCACCACTCCATCGGTTTCACCTTGTCTTGCGTGCCGCAAACCGGCGCTCGTCACCATACCCGTGCTGTCGCGCGGCTGCGAGGGGCCGACAGCATAACGCGCAGATAACGCCGGTTCAACACTAGAACCAGCGCGCGCCCGTCTGCAATACGCGCCATGCGAACAGGAAGGCGCCCGCGTTCCACGACTGGCCGTCCATGCCGCCGGGCACGCAGGTCTGTCCGTGCAGCCATTCGTTGAACGCCCAACCGCCCAGTTCGTTGGCGCGCGCGAGTTTCACCAGCTCGCGCTGCGCGGCGTCGCGCCGGCCGACGGCGACCAGGGCGGCGACCCAGAAACCGCCGACGAAAGGCCAGATGCCGCCGTTGTGATACTGCCACGCGAAGTTCTGGCGGTGGCGCGACATGTACGGCCGCCACAGGAAACTCTCTTCGAGGATGGGATCGCAGACCACGCGCACCGGATAAGGCTCGTGCACCTTGGCGCGCTCGAGCGCTTTGATGACGCGATGCGCGTCCGACTCGTCGGCGAGACCGAACAGGATCGCCAGCACGTTGCCGAACACGTCGCCTTCGTCGCCGTAGAAGGCGAAGTTGACGAAGCTCAGGTAGAGGTCGCGGTTCCTGGCGTTGCGGCGCGAGTAATGCGACAGCAGCCGCGCGCGGCGGTATTCGGCGAGATGTCCGCTGAAGGGATAGAACAGGTGGTTGGCGTTGGCGCGCGTCGCTTCGGCGTGCGGCAGCTCGTAGAGCCGCTTGACCAGGTACCACAGCGCGTTGGTGTAGAGCACGAAGCCCGAGCGCGGCATGATATCCGCCCAGTCGCTCGCCTCGTTCTGCTGCAGCAGCCGGAAGCGCTGGTGTTCCTGGCATTGCAGCCAGACGATGGCCTGTTCCACGTGCGCGCGCAGCCGCCGGCGCAAGGCGCTGCCCTGTAGCTCGTCGAGCATCGCCACGGCGATCAGCCACCACAGCGTGGCGTCGATGCAGCCCACGTACCAGAAATCGGCCTCGCTGCGGCGCACGTCGACGAACTTGGGAATCTGGCCGTTTTCGGCCTGGTGCTCCGCTAGCGTCAGCATCGCGGTGGACGCTTCACGTTCGAGCACCGGGTCGCCCGAGAGCGCCATGCCCAGGGCGCAGATCGCGGCATCGCGCGCGAAGATCGCCGTGTAGCTGCGCGACTCCGCGCGCGCCCCGGGCGTGGCGGCGAGCACGCCGGCCGGCGACAGATTGCGCTTGAGCAGCTCGATGGAACGCTGGCGGCAGTTTTCCAGCAGCTCGGCTTCTGCAGGCTTGATTTGCATGATGCGGCGGCGGGCCGCGCGCTAGCCGTAGACGAGCAGCGCGGCGTTGAAATGGGCGAACACTTCCGCGAGCGGCAGCATGCCGTCGCGCGGCGCTAGCTTCTCTCCCGTGAGCACATTGGTCAAGCGTACGCCCTCGGGCAGAAAACCCGCGTCCAGGCCGCCGTCGCCCCATACCGCCGCGCCGAGCGGCGGTTCGCCCGCCTCGAGGCCCAGCGAAGCGTAGAGCCGGCCGACGGCGAGGATCGCGCCCTGACCGCCCAGACGGCGGGCAAAGGCGAGCACGTGCGCGGCGCGCGCGCCTAGCGCCTGCACCGGCAGATAGTCGCCGTCGCGGAACAGCGCCTCCCGTTCGCGCCGCAGGCCGAGCGCACGCCACGTCACCCAGAGCTTGGCGCGCCCGTCGTGGATGTGCGCGGGCTCGATCAGACTGCGCACCGCTTCGGCCAGTTGCGGACGCTCCGCCATCGCCTGCAATTCGCGCAGCATGCGGTGGCGGTGTTCGTAATTTACCGGACGGCGGTTGTCGGGATCGACCAGACTGAAATCGAGGATCTCGTTGCCTTGATAGATGTCCGGCACGCCGGGCGAGCACAGCTTCACCGCCGCGGCCGCGACGCTGTTCAGCGCCCCGTACCAGGCGACGGGTTGTGCCAGCGCGCGCAAATCGTCGAGGAACAGGTTGTCCGACACCTTGCCGAGCAGTGCGCGCACGAACTCGATCACCGCCTGTTCGTAGTCCGCGTTCGGGTTCAGCCAGCTCGTATGCACCTTCGCCTCGCGCATCGCCTTGATCATGTAGCCTTCGATGCGCTCGCGATAGGCCGCCAGGGCCGCCTCGTCCAGCTCGCCTGCGGGCAGGCTGCCCAGCAGGATCTGGTAGAGCAGATATTCGTCGTTGCGCGAAGGCGCCGGACGACCGTCGAGGCGTGCGTGCCTGGCGCGGTTGATGCGGCTCCAGCGCCGCAGCGCGAGCCGCCAGTTGGCCGGCATCTCCGAGAGCACGTTGATGCGCGCGCGCACGTCCTCGGAGCGCTTGTTGTCGTGCGTGGAGGAAGCCAGCATGGTATGCGGCCAGTGTTGCAGACGCGCCAGGCTCGCGCCGTGGAAGGCTTTGACCGTCATGCCGAACTGGTGCGGATCGCCGCCCACTTCGTTGAGCGACACCAGGCGGTTGTAGCGGTAGAACGCCGTGTCCTCCACGCCCTTCGCCGTCACCGGGGCCGTGTATTGCTGGAACCGCATGGCGATGGCGCGGTATTCGTCCAGCACTTCCGGCGGCGCCCCTTCCGGCGCCTGCAGCAACAGCACGTTGCGGATGAAATCGAAAATGGTGTCCTCGGCCGCGGGAATGCGGCGCTTGGCCTGCGAAACCGCCCAGTCGATGTAGCGCCGGTCCTGCGCGCTCGCCGTCGCGTTCACGTAAGTGCGGTAGACCGGAAAGCAGGCCACGACTTCGGCAAGCGCCTGGCGCAGGGTGTTAAGCGTGAAGTCGCGCGTGCGCCGGTCGAGGCGGGCGATGCGCAACAGGCGGTTCGACAGCACGGTGAGTTCGGCCGCGAGCGCCACGCGCATCATCAGCCGCTTGCCGCGGTAGGCCTGTTCCTCGAAAGGCAGCGCCTCTTCGCCGACGAAGCTCGACCAGGTGCGCGTCATCGCGCTCTTGGCCGCCGTATCGACGAAGACGCCGTTCAGCACGTTGGCGTAGCGGTAACCGGTGGTGCCGTACACCGGCCAGTTCTGCGGAATGTCCTCGTGCGGCGCGGCGATCTTCTCGATCACCACGTACAAGGGTTTGGTCTGCGGATCCACGTCCGCGCCGGCGAGCTGGGCGTAACGCGATTGCAGCCGTTCGAAGTAGCCCGCGGGATCGTAGAGACCGTCGGGATGGTCGATGCGGATGCCGTCGATCTTGCCTTCCACTGCCAGGTCGAGCACGAAGCGGTGCGTGGCCTCGAAAGTCGCCGGGTTCTCCATCCGCAAGGCGGCGAGATCGTTGATGTCGAAGAAGCGCCGGTAGTTGATTTCGTCCGAGGCGACGCGCCAATAGGCGAGGCGATAGGCCTGCGCCTCCAACAGCGAGTCCAGAGCGTCGAAGCTTTCCCGCTCGCCGGGTCTGCCGTTGTAGTGCTCGACCATCCTGTCGATGGCCTCGGCAAGCAGGGGCTGTTCGCGCACCAGCGTCGCCAACCTCGCCTTGTGCACTTCCTTGTCTCGTTGCCGTTCCTCGCGCGCCTGCGGGTCCGTGGTATCGCGTGCCGGCAAGTGGCGGAAAGCGTTGGCGAGCGCCTGACATTCGGCCTGCACCTGAGCAGGCACGTTCGGCGGTAGCAGCGCGACCGCGGCCTGCAGCAGGCTCGCGTAGGACTGCGGGTCGATGGGAAAGCGATGCGCGTAATAGCTGACCGCGAAGCCGCCCGTTTCGCGGTCGAAGCCGAGCTTCAGCTCGCCGCGCTCCAGCACCACACCGTAGTGGTCGCCCAGCACCGGGATCAGCACCTTGCCGCGCAGGGCGGGGTCGAGCGGCTGCCAGTCGATATCGAAGAAATCGGCATAGACGGAGCCCTGGCCGTTTTCCAGCACGTCGAGCCACCAGGCGTTGTCCGCGCCCATGATGCCCATGTGGTTGGGCACCATGTCGAAGATCTGGCCCATGCCGTGCCGTTTCAGTTCCGCGACGAAACGCTCGAAGGCTTCGCGGTCGCCGATCTCCGGATTGAGCGTGTTGTGGTCGATGATGTCGTAGCCGTGCGTGCTGCCCGGCCGCGCGCGCAGATAGGGCGAGCAATAGACGTGGCTCACGCCCAGCTCGGCGAGATAGGGCACGATGCGCGTCGCCGCCTCGAAATCGAAGTCGCGATGAAGCTGCAGGCGGTAGGTTGCGCGCGGAATGATCGCCTTGCGCTCATTCCGCGCCGCGGGCTTTGGGCGCCACGTCCCCCGCCTGGCGGACAGCACGTTGGCGAGTTCGATGAAACGTGCGTCGCTGCGCAGGCGTTCGAGCGTGAGCGGCAGTTTGCGTTTCCAATTGGGACACTCGTCCGTGGTACCGGGCATGTTGGCCTGGTCCACGACGCCCAGCACGTCTTCGAGCTGCATCACCAGCACACGCGCCGGCGTTGACGCCAGATAGGCGGCGATGGCGCGGATCAGCTCCGGCGTCATGTGCGGCGCCGAAAGCGGATCGGGCGTGATGCCGTGCGGCAACAAACCTTCGCGTTCCAGCGCGAGCAACAGCCGCGCGCGGTCCTGCGCACGCTGCACCAGCTGCTGCTCGCGCACGGCCTCGTCGGGGAAGAGATGCAGCTCGGCGCGTTGCGCGATGTCGCGCCCTTCCCACCAGCCCGAGAGCGTGGGCAGGTCGTGAGTGGTCGCGGCGACAATGGCGTCACGCGGATACTCCCGCGGCGCCTTGAATTCGCCGCCGTCGCGGCGTTCGAAATACAGCAGGCGATAGGAGAGCACGCAATGGCGCGCGAGCGCCTCGCGCACTTCGTCCGGTACGGTGCCGAGGTCCTCGCCGATCACCAGACATCGGTGGCGATGGCTTTCCAGCGCGAGGATGCCGAGCAGGTCCTCGAAGGGATAGCGCATGTACGCGCCTTGCGTCGCGTCGCCGCCGGGCGGCACCCAGAACAGGCGCGCCAGTCCCATGACGTGGTCGATGCGCACGGCGCCCGAGTGGCGCATGGTGGCGCGCAGGATGGCGATGAACGGCCGGTACGCCGCCGCGCGCAGGCGCTCGGGAATGAGCGGCGGCAGACCCCAGTTCTGCCCCTTGAGATTGAACTCGTCGGGCGGTGCCCCGACGCTCACGCTCAAGGCATAGAGCTCCTGATGCGACCATGTTTCGGCGCCGCCGCGATCGACGGACACGGCGAGATCCTCGTAAAGGCCCACGCCCAGATGCAGGTCGAAGGCGCGCTTGCCGGCCGCCGCAAGCTGCAGATCGGCCTGCCATTGCAGCCATTCGTAGAATTCGACGCGCTCGACGGCTTCGCGCTCGAAAGCCGCCACCTCGGCCGAGCACGGATCGCGATAGGCCTCCGGCCATACCGGCCAGCCCCAGATCGCGGGATCGCGGCGGTGGAAGTGTTCCTGCAGCGCCTCGAACAAGGCGTGACGGCGCAGGTCGTCGCCACCCGCCTGCTGGAAGGCACGGAAAGCCTGCGCGCGTGCCGTGTTATGCACCAGATGCACGTGCCGGAAATGCGCGTACAACCGTTCGAGCACTTCGAACTTGGCTGCCGCCACGCCGGGATAATCGACCAGCTCGGCATCGCGCAAGGTCTGCAAACGTGTCTGGAATTCAGCGCCGCGCACCTGCGCGCGCACCGCTTCGCATTCGCGGTACTCCTCGATCGCCTCGACGTCGAGATAGAGCACGTTCTTGAACAGGCGGCTCGAGGGGCTGTAAGGACTGTCGTGCCAGGGATTGTGCGGAAAGAGCGCGTGCAGGGGATTGAGACCGATGATCCCGGCGCCGCGCTGCCCCCATTCCTCGATCAACGTCAGCAGATCGCCGAAATCGCCGATGCCCCAGTTGCGTTCCGACCGCACGCCGTAGAGTTGCACCGCCGCGCCCCAGACGCGGTTGTCCTCGCGCACGGCTTCAGGCAGAAAGCAGGTCTGCGGTGCGACGATGAAGGAGGTTTCAGCCAGCGCGTCTTCTCCGCGTCGCACGCGCAGACGGTGATAGCCCGGCCCGACCGGCGCTTGAACCTCCAGCATGCGGCCGCTGTGCTCGCCGGCGGGCGTGTGCGCGCGCTCGACTTCCGCCAACTGTGCGGGTTCGAAGTGCCCGCGATGGAGGCCGCCGGTTTCCTCTTCCAACTGCCACTCGAGCGGCGTATCGAGCGCGGCGACCGGCAGGTTGAGGCGAACCCGCCACGGCTGTCCGACGCGCAGCACGCAAACGGGCGGCAGCACTTCCTTCCAGCGTTCGCGTTCCGCCGCCGCGAGCGCCGCCTCGATCGCCTGCGGCGTGTCGGCCTGTATGCCGATGGCACCGAGCAACGCGCTCAGCGACGCATCGCTTACCTCGTGCCGTTTGCCCCAGATGTCGTAGTAGTCGGGAGCGATGCCGTGCAGCATCGCCAGCCGGACCAGCGCTTCGCGCATCCTTACCTCAGCTCGTTTTCAGGAAGCAGTTGGACCGTCCTGCAACGACCAGACCACCGACCAGGGCGGCAGACGTCCGTCGCGCAGTTGCGGGTCCTTCACTGAAGGACTGCAGTAGATCGGCGTACCGACGGGGGGCGTGACGTCCTCGGCCGGCGTGTCGCGCAGGTTCGCCCTCAATTCCAGCCGCGCACCGTCCCCGAGCGTCCATTGGACGTGCAGCCCGGCGCGCTCGTGGGCGACATAGGAGCCGCTGGGCGTGATGCCGCGCAGCCGCGGGACGATGTGGCGATGGCGCAAGGCGAGCAGCTGACGGTAGAGCGCGAGTCGCGCGGCATGCCGCGCTTCGCCCACTTCGTGCCAGCGCAGCTTGGAGCGCTCGAAGGTCTCCAGCTCCACCGGATCGGGAATGCTGCGCTGCGTCTCGGGGTCCTTGAAGCGCTCGAAACGGCTGAACTCGCCGCGCCGGCCGGCGGTGACGCTCGCGCTCAGGTCCGGGCCGAAGTCGCAGAAGAATAGAAAAGGCGCCGAGGCGTCGAACTCCTCGCCCATGAACAGCATGGGAATGCCCGGCGCGAGCAGATAGCAGGCTGCGGCGGCCTCCACCGCCTCGGGCGGCGCCAGATGGCCGATGCGCTCGCCGAAGGCGCGGTTACCCACCTGGTCGTGGTTCTGGATGAAGTTGACGAAGGCCGTCGCGGGCAGATGCACGCTCGGTTCGCCGCGCAACCGTCCATGGCCGTAGCGCGAGACGTCGTGCTGATAGGCAAAGCCTTCGGCCAGACAACGTCCCAGATGGGCGAGCGGTTTGTCGCTGTAGTCCTGGTAGTAGCCGTCGCCCTCGCCGGTGAGCAGGACGTGCACGGCGTGATGGAAGTCGTCGTTCCACTGCGCCGTGGCGACGAGCGGCCGGTGGTCCGCATCGCGTCCCAGATAGCGCGCTTCGTTGCGCTCGTTTTCGAGCACGAGGTGCACGTGCCGGTCGCGCCCGGGTCCGGTGTGTACGGCTTCGGCGAGCTCCTGCAGGATGTGCGGCTGCGAATCGTCGGCGATGGTATGAACCGCGTCCAGCCGCAGTCCGTCGAAGTGGTATTCCTCGAGCCAGTAGAGCGCGTTGTGGATGAAGAAGCTGCGTACCGTGCGCGCGTCCGGGCCGTCGTAGTTGATCGCCGCGCCCCAGGGCGTCTGATGCCGCGGATTGAAGAAGGATTCGGCGTAGATATGGAGATAATTGCCTTCGGGGCCGAAGTGGTTGTAGACGACGTCGAGGAACACCATCAGCCCGCGCGCGTGGGCAGCGTCGATGAAGCGCTTGAGATCCTCGGGCCTGCCGTAGTTGGCGTTGGGCGCGAAGAGCAGCGCGCCGTCGTAGCCCCAGTTGCGCTTGCCCGGGAATTCCGCCACCGGCATGAGCTCGATCGCGGTGACGCCGAGATCGACGAGGTAGTCGAGCTTCTCCATCGCGGCGGCGTAGGTGCCCACCGGAGTGAAGGTGCCGACGTGCAGCTCGTACAACACCGCTTCCTCCCACGGCCTGCCGCGCCAGTCGCCGTCCTGCCATTCGTAAGCGAAAGGATCGACGATTTCGCTCGGCGCATGCACGTCCTCGGGATTGAAGCGCGCCGCCGGATCGGGCACTGAAATCCCCCCGTCGATGCGGTAGGCATAGCGCGCCCCCACGCTCGCGTTGGCGACGACCGTCTCGTACCAGCCGTCCTCGGCCGCACGCATGGGCAGTTCGGCGCGCCCGCTTTCCATCGCCAGCACCAGGTCCACGTGCCGCGCGCTCGGCGCCCAAAGACGGAAGCGCACGCCGCCGCCTTCGAGCAGTTGCGTGCCGAACGGCATGAGGTGACGTCGCTTCATCGCTATATTTCCTTCCGCTGAGGCCATGCAGCCGCGCCGGGGCGCGCGCCGGACACGGCGCGGCAGACATGGTAGGGGCTCATCCCAGCACGGGTTTGCGAACGACCTGCACGAGCAGTGCCAGGGAACGTGCACGCAACGGATAACGCTCGCCGCCCGCGTACTCCCCTTCCGCGCCGTTGTCGGGGCGGCTCGAATCGATCAGCACCCGCCAGCGCGGCGTTTCCCCGTATTGCGGCAGAATGAAAGGCAGATCTTCGTGATGCGCGTTAAACAGCAGCACGAAATCGTCGTCCTTGAGCACTCTGCCACGCTCGTCGGTCTCGGTCATGGCCTGGCCGCTCACGTACACGCCGAGACAGCGCGCGAACTCGTGATGCCACTCCTCGTCGCTCATCTCGGTGCCGTCGGGCTTGAGCCAGACGATGTCCTTGGCGCCGCCCTGGATGGGCCGGCCCTGGAAGAACTCGCGTCGCCGGAACACGGGATGGGCGCGCCGCAGGGCGATCAGGCGGCGCGTGAATTCGAACAACTGCTCACGTTCCGGTGCCTCGTTCCAGTCGAGCCAGCTGATCTCGTTGTCCTGGCAGTAGGCGTTGTTGTTGCCGCGCTGGGTACGGCCTCGCTCGTCGCCGGCGAGCAGCATCGGCACGCCCTGCGAGAAGAACAGCGTGGCGAGCATGTTGCGCTTCTGCTGTTCGCGCAGCGCCTTGATCTGCGGATCGTCGGTCGGTCCTTCGACGCCGCAGTTCCAGGACAGGTTGTGGTCGTGGCCGTCGCGATTGTCCTCGCCGTTGGCCTCGTTGTGCTTTTCGTTGTAGGAAACCAGATCGTGCAGCGTGAAGCCGTCGTGCGAGGCGATGAAGTTGATGCTCGAATAGGGCCGCCGGCCGCCGCGCCCGTAGAGATCGCTGGAGCCGGTGAGCCGCGTGGCGAATTCGTGGATGATGCCGCCGTCGCCTTTCCAGTAGGCGCGCATGGTGTCGCGGTACTTGTCGTTCCATTCCGCCCAGCCGATGGGGAAGTTGCCGACTTGGTAGCCGCCCTCGCCCAGATCCCAGGGTTCGGCGATGAGCTTCACCTGCGAAAGCACCGGGTCCTGGCGGATGATGTCGAAGAACGCGCCCAGGCGGTCGACTTCGTGGAGCTCGCGCGCCAGCGCCGAGGCGAGATCGAAGCGGAAGCCGTCGACGTGCATCTCCGTCACCCAGTAACGCAGGCTGTCCATGATGAGCTGCAGCGAGCGCGGGTGCTGCATGTTGAGGGTGTTCCCGCAACCGGTGTAATCGTTGTAGTAGCGCGGGTTGTCCGGCACCAGGCGGTAGTAGGAGGCGTTGTCGATGCCGCGGAAGGACAGCGTCGGCCCCATATGATTGCCTTCGGCGGTGTGGTTGTAGACCACGTCGAGGATCACCTCGATGCCCGCCGAGTGCAGCGTCTTCACCATGGTCTTGAATTCCGCCACCTTGCCGCTTGCCGAATAGCGCGCCTCGGGCGCGAAGAAGCCGATGGTGTTGTAGCCCCAGTAGTTGGACAGCCCCTTCTGCACCAGATAGCGGTCGTCGACGAAGCTGTGCACGGGCATCAGCTCCACCGTGGTGACGCCCAGCCGCCTGAGATAGTCGACCACCGGCGCGGTGGTGAGCCCCGCGTAAGTGCCGCGCAAGGCGGGCGGCACGTCCGGGTGCTGCATGGTGAAGCCGCGCACGTGCAGCTCGTAGATCACCATGTCGTCCCAGGGAATCTTCGGCCGCCGGTCTTCGCCCCAGGTGAACGCAGGATCGATGACCTTGCATTTGGGCATGCCGCCCGCGCTGTCGCGCCGGTCGAAGGACAGGTCTTCGCGCTTGTTGCCGATCTGGTAGCCGAACAGCGCGTCGCTCCAGCGCAGACTGCCGACGATGTTGCGCGCGTAGGGGTCGAGCAGCAGCTTGTGGGGGTTGAAGCGATGCCCTTCCTCGGGTTTGTAGGGCCCGTACACGCGGTAGCCGTACAGCAGACCGGGGCGCGCTTCCGGCAGATAGCAGTGCCAGATCTGCTCGGTGCGTTCCTTCATGGTGATGCGCTGCACCTCGCGCCGGCCGGCGGCATCGAAGAAACAGAGCTCCACTTTCTCCGCGTGTTCGGAGAACAGCGCGAAATTCACCCCTTCCCCGTCCCAGGTCGCACCCAGCGGGTAGGGTTTGCCCGGCCAGACGGCCGTGACGGGCTGGACGGCAAGACGCGTGCTCATTCGTAGGCGTCGGCGCGCGACATGATCTCGGCCATCGGCACCACCACGATGCCCGATTCGGTGACGTGGTAGCGCGCGGCGTCGGCCGCGCGGTCGTAGCCGATGCGTTCGCCTTCGCCGATGATGTTGTAGCGGTCGATGATCGCCCGGCGGATGCGCGCGCCGCGCGAAATGACGCAGTAGTCCATGATGATCGAATCCTCTACGACCACATCATCGGCGATGCTCACTTCGCGACGGATGATCGAGTTGCGTATGGTGCAGCGGCCGTAGCGCCCGCCCGCGCCGATGTGACTGTTCTCCACCCGGGTGTCGAAGAGACTTGCAGGCGGTCCCTGGTAGTTGCTCGAGCGGATCTGCCACTGGCGGTTGAAGAGCTGCAGACGCGGCTCCGGCCCCAAGGTGTCCATGTTCGCATCGTAGTAGGCATCCAGCGTGCCCACGTCGCGCCAGTAGGCCGGCTCTTCGTAGGGGCGCACGCCAGGGATGCGGTTCTTGGAGAAGTCGTAGGCGTAGACGCGGTGCGTCTTCATCAGCGTCGGGATGACGTCGTGGCCGAAGTCCTTCTCGCCGCGCTGCTTGGCGGCGATCAGCGCCTCGATGAGCACTTCCGCATCGAAAAGGTAGTTGCCGGTGGAAGCCAGGGCGTAGCCCGGACGGTCCGGCATTTCCGGCGGGTCCTTGGGCTTTTCCACCCAGCTCGTGATGCGTCCGTCCTGCGCCACGCCCATGATGCCGAAGCCCTGTGCCTGCTCGCGCTTCACCGGCACCGCCGCCACCGAGACGTCGGCTTTGTTGGCACGGTGCGCCTCGATCATCTGCCGCACGTCCATGCGGTAGACGTGGTCGGCGCCGAATACGGCGACCAGGGTGGCGCGCGCGTCGCGGATCAGGTTGATGTTCTGGTAGATGGCATCGGCCGTGCCCTGGAACCACTCCGGCCCCTCGCGCATCTGCGGCGGCACCACGGTGACGAAGTGACGTGGAAAGATCGGCGACAGCACCCAGCCGTTGCGGATGTGCTCGATCAGCGACTGCGATTTGTATTGCACGAGCACATAGATGGAATAGATGCCGGAGTTGACCAGGTTCGACAGCACGAAATCGACGATGCGATAACGGCCGCCGAAGGGCACCGCGGGTTTCGAGCGCGGCACGGTGAGCGGCGACAGCCGCGTGCCCTCGCCGCCCGCCAGCACCATCGCGAGGACGTTTTCGTTGCGCGTGATCATGACCTTCTCCTTTCCGCGCCGCATGCGCGAGCCGGCAAGCGCCGACGATCGGGCGGTACGATGCCACTCTAATGCATCGGTCTCGGCTCGGCCAGTTCCAGCAGTCCGCCGATCGGCACATCAAGCCAATCGGGCCGGTGATCCAGTTCGTAGCGCACCTCGTAGAGCGCTTTCTCGATGATGAACAGCTCCAGCAGGTCGCGCAACGCGACGGGATCGCGCGGCACCGAGTCGATGTGCGCGGTCGTCTGCCTGTAGCCTTCGATGAACGCGGCCGTGACCACGCGCCGCCACTCCCGCGCGGCGTCGAGCAGGCTCGTCTGCCGCTCGACGGCGCCCGCGCCCAGGCGGGTCAGCACCGTACGCGCGCAATAGTCGGCCGAACGCACCATGCCCGCCACGTCGCGCAAGGGGCAGTGCTTGCGGCGCCGTTCGGCGAGCGGCCGGCCCGGTTCGCCTTCGAAATCCACGAACAGATAGTCCTTCTGCGCGATCAGCACCTGGCCGAAATGCAGGTCGCCGTGATAGCGGGTCTTCATCAGGCCGTCCGCGTGCAACTGCAGCGCGTCCAGCCGTTCGATCAGGCGCAGACGTAAGGCCAGCACCCGGTCCACCAGCGCGCGCATCGTCTCCGGCAGCGAACTGCGCCGGCGCTCGAGCTGGTCGAAAGTCATCACCAGTTCGTCGCGCACGTGGGTGCGCCAGCTCTCGATCTCCTCGGCGGTGACGGGCTCGGGGTCGAAAGCCGGCTCGCCGGTCGTGCGCGCAAAGGCTTCGTGCAACTGGCCGAGACGCCTGCCCAGGCGGTGCGCCTGAGCGACGAAGAAGGCGTGCAGATTCTGTTCCTCCCGCCGCTCCACGGGTTCGGTCTGCACGCCGAAAGCGGCGAGATAGCGCTCCAGGTAATCGAGCGAGTACTCCCACAGACTGCCCTGGTTCTCGACGTAGGCCTGCAGCACCGCGAGCGTGACGCGCTCGCCGTCGGCCGCCACGTATTCCAGCGCGCCCGCCACCGGCGCGATGTGCGGGAAAGGCGCGCTGACGGTCAGGAAACGGCCGATCTCCAGTTCCGGGTTCACACCGGCCTGCAGCCTGCGATAGCCTTTGAGATAGGCGCGGTTGCCGAAGAACACGCCGGTATTGGTCTGTTCCGTCGGCGGCTGGCGCACGTCCTCGTCCAGGCCGTCGGCGAGTTGCGCGAAGACCGGCGTGGAGGAAAAGCTCAGCCGTCCGTGGCCGAAGGCGATCTCGCGGTTCTCGCCCATGGCGCGGGCGAGCGCGCGGCAGAACCTGGGATCGCCGAAGGCGCTGTGGAGAATGCCGACCTTGGCCTTCTGCCGCACGCGCGCCAGGGCTGCCGAACCGTATTCGGCGGCGGGATCGTAACCGGGCTGTTCCCAGGCGATGCCCAGCGGCAGGAAATACACCTGCGCGGGCGCGTCCTCGAGCTCGACGCGCACGAAGGTGAACAGCCACTCGCCGCCGTCGGGCGAACGCCATTCGCCTTCCTCGATGATGCTGATGTCGGCGATGCGATGGCCCTTGGCCGCGAACCAGCGTCGCGACTGCAGATGCGGCAGCAGCACTTCGCGCTGCAACTGCTCGCGGCTGCGCGAGGCGATGGCGCGGCGCACATCGCTCGCGCTGCCGCTGCCCATGAAGAAGGTGCGCCAGCCTTCCAGCAGCACGAGCGTGGGCAGGTCGCTGTGCACTAGGCGCTGCTCGTGCCATGCGGGCGGCGGCGCATCTGTCGCCAGACGGAAGACGTAGTAACCGTAGCCGGGCAGGGTCAGCAGATAGGGCAGCTTGCCGATCGGCGGGAAGGAGACGCGGCCCAGCACTTCCACCGGCACGCGATTCTCGAACTTCGACAGATCGAGCTCCACCGCCTGCGGATAGCGCGAGAGATTGGCGACGCACAGGATGGTTTCGTCGCGGTATTCGCGCAAGTAAGCGAGCACCTTGCGGTTGCCCGGCTCGAGGAAGTGCAGGCTGCCGCGTCCGAAGGCCTTGTAGCCCTTGCGCATGGCGATCATGCGCCGCGTCCAGTTGAGCAGCGACGAAGGATTGCGCGCCTGCGCCTCGACGTTCACCGCCTGGAAACCGTAGACCGGGTCCATGATCGGCGGCAGATAAAGACGCTGCGGGTCGGCGCGCGAGAAACCGGCGTTGCGGTCGAAGCTCCATTGCATGGGCGTGCGCACGCCGTTGCGGTCGCCGAGATAGATGTTGTCGCCCATGCCGATCTCGTCTCCGTAGTACACGACCGGTGTGCCCGGCAGCGTGAACAGGAGGAACGACATCAATTCGATCTTCGCGCGGTCGTTGTCCATCAGCGGCGCCAGCCGCCGGCGGATGCCGACGTTGAGCCGCATGCGCGGATCGGTGGCGAAGATCTCGTACATGTAATCGCGCTCGCGGTCGGTGACCATTTCGAGCGTGAGCTCGTCGTGGTTGCGCAGGAAGATCGCCCACTGGCAGTTGGGCGGGATGTCCGGCGTCTGGCGCATGATCTCGATCACCGGATAGCGGTCCTCCTGGGCGATGGCGAGGAACAGCCGCGGCATGAGCGGGAAGTGGTAGGCCATGTGGCATTCGTCGCCGTCGCCGAAGTATTCGCGCACGTCCTCGGGCCACTGATTCGCCTCGGCGAGCAGCACTTTGCCTTTGTAGTTCGCGTCGAGCTGCCTGCGGATCTCCTTGATGATGGCGTGCGTCTCGGGCAGGTTCTCGTTGATGGTGCCTTCGCGCTCGACGAGGTAGGGGATGGCGTCGAGGCGGAAGCCGTCCACGCCCATGTCGAGCCAGAAGCGCATGATGCGGATCACCGCCTTCAGCACGTGCGGATTGTCGAAGTTGAGGTCCGGCTGATGGCTGAAGAAGCGGTGCCAGTAATGCGCCTGCGCCACCTCGTCCCAGGCCCAGTTCGACTTCTCGGTGTCGGTGAAGATGATGCGCGTACCGGCGTACTTGTTGGGGTCGTCGGTCCAGACGTAGAAGTTGCGCTTGCTGGAACCCTTGGGCGCGCGTCTGGCAGCCTGGAACCAGGGATGCTGGTCGGAGGTGTGATTGACCACCAGCTCGGTGATCACCCGCAGGCCCCGCCGGTGCGCTTCGCGCACGAACTGACGGAAGTCCTGGCGCGTGCCGTAGTCGGGATGGACGTTATGATAGTCGGAGACGTCGTAGCCGTCGTCGCGCATCGGCGAGGGATAGAAGGGCAGCAGCCACAGCGTGGTGACGCCCAGCTCCTGAAGATAGTCGAGCTTCTCGGTCAGCCCGCGGAAGTCGCCGATGCCGTCGTTGTTGGAATCGTAGAACGCCTTGACGTGCAGCTCGTAGATGATGGCGTCCTTGTACCAGAGGCCGTCGTCCGCCTCGGCGAGTTGCAGCAGTTTCGGTTCCGGTTGATCCACGCCTGACCGCTCAGAGGAAGTAGTCGAAATCCTGCTCGCGCCGCACCCGGCGCCGCAGCCGGAAGATGTGCGCCGGCGCGCGCTGCGGATCGAGGCTCACGTAGTTGCGGTTGCCGTGCCAGAGATAGCGCGCGCCGGTGAGCAGCTCGTGCATCTGATAACCGGCCGTGGCATCCAGGCCGAATTCGGCCGGGTCCAGCGTGACCCAGCCCGACTGGGTGTGATGGTAGTCCAGGTTCACCACCGTGAGGATGACATCCTCCTCGTCGCGCTTGGCGTAGGCCAGCAGGTGCTCGTTGTCGACTTCGAGGAAGCGCAGGCTGTGGTTGCGCTGCAGCGCCGGGTGTTCGTGGCGGATGCGGTTCACGCGGGCGATGAAGTCGGCGAGGCTGTCCTCGCGCCCGAGGTCCCAGTGACGCAGCTGGTATTTCTCGGAGTCCAGATATTCCTCGCTGCCGGGCTCGCGCGGTTTGTGCTCCATGAGCTCGAAGGCCGGGCCGTAGATGCCGTAGCTGGCGGACAGCGTCGCCGCGAGCACCAGCCGCGCCATGAACGCCGGCCGGCCGCCGTATTGCAGATGCTCGGGCAGGATGTCGGGCGTGTTGGGCCAGACGTTGGGCCGGAAATACTCGGCGCCGGGACCCCGGGTGAGTTCGGTGAAATACTCGGTCAGCTCGCGCTTGGTGTTGCGCCAGGTGAAGTAGGTGTAGGACTGCGTGAAGCCGAGTTTCGCCAGCCGGTGCATGACGCGCGGCCGGGTGAAGGCCTCGGAGAGGAACACCGTTTCCGGATGCGTCTTCTTGATTTCGGCGATACACCATTCCCAGAAGGGGAAGGCCTTGGTGTGAGGGTTGTCGACGCGGAAGATCGTCACGCCCTCGTCGATCCAGAAGCGGAAGACGCTCAACAGCTCCTGCCACAGGCCCTGCCAGTCCGGCGATTCGAAATCGAAGGGATAGATGTCCTGGTATTTCTTCGGCGGGTTCTCGGCGTATTGCACGCTGCCGTCGGGCCGTTTGCGGAACCACTCCGGATGCTCCTGCACGTAGGGATGATCGGGCGCGCACTGGAAGGCGATGTCGAGTGCGATGCGGATGCCCAGCTCGCGCGCGCAGGCGACTAAGCTGCGGAAATCGTCCATCGTGCCGAGTTCGGGATGAATGGCTTTGTGGCCGCCTTCGGCCGCGCCGATCGCCCAGGGGCTGCCCACGTCGTCGGGCTGCGCGACGAGGCTGTTGTTGCGTCCCTTGCGGTTCACCCGTCCGATGGGATGGATGGGCGGCAGATAGAGCACGTCGAAGCCCATGCGCTTCACATAGGGCAGACGCCGCTCGACGTCGCGCAAGGTGCCGTGGCGCCCAGGTTCGTCGGCCGCCGAGCGCGGAAAGAGCTCGTACCAGCTGCTGAAGACCGCGTGCGGCGGATCGACGACGAGGCGCAGCGGCTCGAAATAACAGGCGAAACGGCGGTCGGCATGACGCGCGGCCAGGGCGGCGAAGGTTTGGTCGAGCCCGATCGCCTTGAGCCCCTGCGGCGCGGTGCCGGCGCGCAGGCGCGCGGCCCAGTCGAGCAGCAGATCGCGATCGCCGGCGCCGGCGCGTTGCGCCGCCTCTTCGGCGAGCTGCGCCCCCACCAGCGCGGCGATGCGGATGTCGTCCGGATCGTCGCGGCGCGCGAGATCGCGGCGCCAGGACAGGAAATGATCGACCCAGGCCGCCACCCGGTACTCGTAGACGCCGGGCGAATCGACCGCGAAACAGCCGCGCCAGCGATCGTTGCCGACCGGCTCCATGGGCGTTTCCTTCCAGTCCTTTTCGCCGGCGCGGCGCCAATGCAACACCGCGGCGACGGCATCGTGGCCGTCGGCGAAGCAGTCGGCCTGTATTTCCACCAGGTCGCCCACGATCCGTTTGGCGGCGAAGCGGCCGCCATCGACCTGGGGCGTGACGGATTCGATGACGGCGCGGATGCGGCCGTCACGCCCGGCGATCGAAGGAACGTTCGCTTGCAAAGGGGCCTCCTTTCCCGGCGATCCGGCGCGAACGGCCGTGATCAATCCTGCTCGCCTTCGTAACGCAAGTAGAGCGCCGACAGCGGCGGCAGCGTGAGCGTGAGCGAATGCAGCCGGCCGTGGGCCGGGACCGGCGACGTGTGCAGACCGCCCAGATTGCCCATGCCGCTGCCGCCGTAAAGGGTCGCGTCGCTGTTGAGGATTTCGCGCCAGTAACCGCGATGCGGTACGCCGACGATGTAGTTCTCGCGCGGCACGGGCGTGAAATTGCAGACGACGGCGATCGGACGGCCCGCGTCGCGCGGCTTGCGGATGAAGCTGAACACGCTCGTCTCGCTGTCGTTGGCGTCGATCCACTCGAAACCGTGCTGGTCGAAGTCGACCTGATGCAGCGCCGGCTCGGTCCGGTGCGCCCGGTTCAAGTCGGCGACCCAGCGCTGCAGGCCCGCGTGTTCTGGATACTGCAAGAGCTCCCACTGCAGCGCGCCGTCGTGATTCCATTCGTTGCGCTGCGCGATCTCGCCGCCCATGAACAGGAGCTTCTTGCCCGGATGCGCCCACATGTAGCCGTAGAGCGCGCGCAGGTTGGCGAACTGCTGCCAAAGGTCGCCCGGCATCTTGTTGATGAGGGAGCCCTTGCCGTACACCACCTCGTCGTGCGAGAAGGGCAGCACGAAGTTCTCGTTGAAGGCGTACATGAGCGAGAACGTCATTTCGTGGTGGTGGTACTTGCGGTGGATGGGGTCCTCGCGCATGTAATGCAGGGTGTCGTGCATCCAGCCCATGTTCCATTTCATGCCGAAGCCCAGCCCGCCCAGGTAGGTCGGCCGCGACACCATCGGCCAGGCGGTGGACTCCTCGGCGATGGTCTGCGTGTCGGGGAAATCGCGGTAGACCATTTCGTTCAGCGCGCGCAGGAAATGGATCGCCTCCAGGTTCTCGCGGCCGCCGTAGCGGTTGGGAATCCATTCGCCCGGCTTGCGCGAGTAATCGAGGTAGAGCATCGAGGCGACCGCGTCCACCCGCAAGCCGTCGATGTGGTAACGGTCCAGCCAGAAGCGCGCGCTGGAGAGCAGAAAGGCGCGCACCTCGTTGCGGCCGTAGTTGAAGATGTAGGAGTTCCACTCGGGGTGGAAGCCCTGGCGGGGATCGGCGTGTTCGTACAGATGCGTGCCGTCGAAATACACCAGGCCGTGCTCGTCGCCGGGAAAGTGCGAAGGCACCCAGTCGAGGATCACGCCGATACCGTTCCGATGCATGACGTCGACCAGGTACATGAAGTCCTGCGGACAGCCGTAACGCGAGGTGGGCGCGAAATAGCCGGTGGTCTGATAGCCCCAGGAACCGTAGAAGGGATGCTCGGTGACGGGCATCAGCTCCACGTGGGTGAAACCGAGTTCGTTGACGTACTCGGCCAGCCGGTGGGCGAGCTCGCGGTAGCCGAGCCAGGTGCCGTCGGAACCGCGCCGCCACGAACCGAGATGCACTTCGTAGATCGAGATCGGCCGGTCGAGGGCGTTGCGCTCGCGCCGCTGGCGCATCCAGTCGCCGTCGCCCCATTCGTAATCGAGCCGCCAGGCGCGCGAGGCGGTGGCGGGAGGCAGCTCAGCGTAGAAAGCGAAGGGATCCGCCTTGTCGACCACGTAGCCGCCGTGGTTCGACCAGATGCGGTATTTGTAGGCCTGCCCCGGCATGACGCCCGGCACCTCGCCTTCCCAGATGCCCGACTGGTCTTCGCGCGGCGCGAGGGGATGCGCGTCCGGATTCCAGCCGTTGAAGTCGCCGATTACGCTCACGCGTCGCGCATTGGGCGCCCACACGGCGAAGTGCGCGCCTTGCGCATGCAGATGGCAGCCGAGCTTTTCGTAAAGACGGCTGTGCGTGCCTTCCCTGTACAGGTAGACGTCGTGGTCGGTGAAACGCACGGAGGAGGCGTCGGAGCTCGGCATGAGCGCTTGATGTTGCGGCGGAGACATCGTCCTGATCGTCAGACGGCGAAGGGCATTGTGCGTCGGCAACCGCCTGCGTGCAAACCCGGGCTTTGAGGGGGATAGCAATCGACGCGCCCGTGGCCGGGCACGGCCGCAACAAAAAAGGCGGCTCGCGGCCGCCTTTGTCGTGCACTGAAGCGGTGCTTACTTCTTCTTGCGCAGCTTGCGGATCGCCGCCAGTTGCGCCGCCAGCATGGCGAGCTCCGCCTCCACCGCGGCGATTTCGACCTTGTCGCGCGCGGCGGCGCGCGCCTCTTCGGCGCGTTTGATCGCTTCCTGCGCCTTGGCCTCGTCGAGGTTGCGGCCGCGGATCGCCGTGTCGGCGAGCACGGTCACGATGTGCGGCTGGACTTCGAGTATGCCGCCGGCGACGAAAATGAGTTCCTCTTCACCGCCGTCCGCCGGCTGGATGCGCACCGAGCCGGGCTTGATGCGCGTGATCAGCGGTGCGTGACGCGGATAGATGCCGAGCTCGCCCGCTTCGCCCGGGAGCACCACGAAAGAGGCCTCGCCCGAGTAGATCGACTCCTCGGCGCTGACGACATCGACGTGCAAGGTATTGGCCATGGATTCTCCAAAAGCGGGCGGCACGGCCGCCCGCTTTCCTCAACATTACTGCAGGGTCTTCGCTTTTTCGAAGGCTTCCTCGATGGTGCCGACCATGTAGAAGGCCTGCTCCGGCAGGTGGTCGCACTCGCCGTCGAGGATCATCTTGAAGCCCTTGATCGTGTCCTTGAGGTCGACGATCTTGCCCGGCTGGCCGGTGAACACTTCCGCCACGTTGAACGGCTGCGACAGGAAGCGCTGGATCTTACGGGCGCGCGCCACCACCAGCTTGTCCTCCGGCGACAGCTCGTCCATACCCAGAATCGCGATGATGTCGCGCAGTTCCTTGTAGCGCTGCAGCACCGACTGCACGCCGCGGGCGACGTTGTAGTGCTCCTCGCCCACGATCTGCGGGTCGAGCTGGCGCGAGGTGGAGTCGAGCGGGTCCACCGCCGGATAGATACCGAGCGCGGCGATGTCGCGCGACAGCACCACGGTCGCGTCCAGGTGCAGGAAGGTCGTGGCGGGCGACGGGTCGGTCAGGTCGTCGGCCGGCACGTACACGGCCTGGATCGAGGTAATGGAGCCCACCTTGGTCGAGGTGATGCGCTCCTGCAGCTTACCCATCTCTTCCGCCAGGGTCGGCTGATAACCCACCGCGGAAGGCATCCGGCCCAGCAGCGCCGACACTTCGGTACCGGCCAGGGTGTAACGGTAGATGTTGTCGATGAAGAGCAGGATGTCGCGGCCTTCGTCGCGGAATTTCTCCGCCATGGTGAGGCCGGTCAGCGCCACGCGCAGACGGTTGCCGGGCGGCTCGTTCATCTGACCGAACACCATCGCCACCTTGTCGAGCACCTTCGACTCCTGCATTTCGTGATAGAAGTCGTTGCCCTCGCGGGTGCGCTCGCCCACGCCGGCGAACACGGAGTAGCCGCCGTAGCTCTTGGCGATGTTGTTGATGAGCTCCATCATGTTCACGGTCTTGCCGACGCCGGCGCCGCCGAACAGACCGATCTTACCGCCCTTGGCGAAGGGGCAGATCAGGTCGATCACCTTGATGCCGGTGGGCAGCAGCTCGACCGAGGGCGAGAGCTCATCGAACTTCGGCGCGGGCTGGTGGATGGCACGGCGCTCGTCGGTCTGGATGGGGCCCGCCTCGTCGATGGGCCGGCCCAGCACGTCCATGATGCGGCCGAGCGTCGCGGTCCCGACCGGCACGGAAATGGGCGCGCCGGTGTTGACCACTTTCATGCCGCGGCGCAGACCGTCGGACGAACCCAGCGCGATGGTGCGCACGACGCCGTCGCCCAGTTGCTGCTGGACTTCGAAAGTCAGCCCCTTTTCCACGTAGGGGTTGGCGTCCTCTTCCGCGAGAACCAGCGCGTCGTAAACCTTCGGCATCGCGTCGCGCGGGAATTCCACGTCGATGACCGCGCCGATGCACTGGACGATGGTGCCTTGTGCTTGTGCCATAACGAGTTCCTAAACGTTCAATTCTCTAGTGTCACGCCGCGTCAACCGCCGCGGCGCCGCCCACGATTTCCGAAAGCTCTTTGGTAATCGCCGCCTGGCGCGCCTTGTTGTAGACCAGCGTCAGCTCGTCGATCACGGTGGCCGCGTTGTCGGAGGCGGCCTTCATCGCCACCATCCGCGCCGACTGCTCCGAAGCCATGTTCTCGCACAGCGCCTGATAGATGATGGCCTCGATGTAGCGGGTCAGCACCTGATCGAGCACGACGCGCGCATCCGGTTCGTAGATGTAATCCCACGAACCTTCCGGCAACCCGACGCGCTCGCCCGAGAGCGGCAGCAGCTGTTCGGCCACCGGTTCCTGCCGCATGGTGTTGATGAACTTGGTGTAGAACAGCACCACGCGGTCGAAACGGCCCTCGGTATAGCCGTCCAACATGACCTTGACCGCGCCGATCAGCTTCTCGAGCTGCGGCTTGTCGCCCAACTGGGTGACCTGCGAGACGATGTTGGCGCCCAGGCGCTGCATGAAGTTGAGACCCTTGTTGCCGATGCAGCAGACCTCGAAGCTCTCGCCCTCGGCCTCCCATTCCTTCATCTTGTTCAACACCAGACGCTGGATGTTGGTGTTGAGGGCGCCGCACAGGCCCTTGTCGGTGGTGACGAGGATGATGCCGATGCGCTTCACCGTGTCCCGCTCGACCAGGAACGGATGGCGGTACTCAGGGTTGGCGTGCGAGATGTGCGCGACCACGTTGCGGATCTTCTCGGCGTAGGGCCGCGAGGCGCGCATGCGCTCCTGCGCCTTGCGCATCTTCGACGCGGCGACCATCTCCATCGCCTTGGTGATCTTGCGCGTGTTCTGCACGCTTCGGATCTTGCTGCGGATCTCTTTACTGCCTGGCATCGCTTTGCCTATTTCTCAATGACGGCGGAACGGGACGGTGCTCAGTACGAGCCGTTCTGCTTCCAATCCTTGACCGCCTCGTGCAGCTTGGCTTCGTCCTCGGCGGAGAGATCCTTGGTCTTCTCGATGTTCTCCACCAGCGCGGCGTACTTGGTGCGCACGTATTCGCGCAGGCTCTTTTCCGCGGCCAGGGCCTTCTTGACGTCGATGTCGTCCAGATAGCCGTTGTTGACCGCGAACAGCGTCAGCGCCATCTCCCACACCGCGAGCGGCTGGTACTGCGGCTGCTTCATCAGTTCAGTGACCAGACGGCCGCGCTCGAGCTGCTTGCGGGTGGCTTCGTCCAGATCCGAGGCGAACTGCGCGAAGGCCGCCAGTTCGCGGTACTGGGCGAGTGCCAGACGCACGCCGCCGCCGAGCTTCTTGATGATCTTGGTCTGCGCGGCGCCGCCCACACGCGACACCGAGATACCGGCGTTGATCGCGGGACGGATACCGGCGTTGAACAGGTCCGTCTCCAGGAAGATCTGGCCGTCGGTAATCGAGATCACGTTGGTCGGCACGAACGCGGACACGTCGCCGGCCTGGGTCTCGATGATGGGCAGCGCGGTCAGCGAGCCGGTCTTGCCCTTCACCTTGCCGTTGGTGAAGCGCTCGACGTATTCCTCGTTCACGCGCGCGGCGCGCTCCAGCAGACGCGAATGCAGGTAGAAGATGTCGCCCGGATAGGCTTCGCGCCCAGGCGGACGGCGCAGCAGCAGCGAGACCTGACGATAAGCCCAGGCCTGCTTGGTCAGGTCGTCGTAAACGATGAGGGCATCCTGGCCGCGGTCGCGGAAGTATTCACCCATCGTGCAGCCGGAGTACGGAGCGATGTACTGCATCGCGGCGGATTCGGAAGCCGACGCGGCCACGACGATGGTGTATTCCATCGCGCCGTGCTCTTCCAGCTTGCGCACTACGTTGGCGATGGTCGAGGCCTTCTGGCCGATCGCGACGTAGATGCAGATAAGGTTCTTGCCCTTCTGGTTGATGATGGTGTCGACTGCGACGGCCGTCTTCCCGGTCTGGCGGTCGCCGATGATCAGCTCGCGCTGGCCGCGGCCGATCGGCACCATGGAGTCGATGGCCTTGAGACCGGTCTGCACCGGCTCGGATACCGATTTCCGCCAGATCACGCCGGGCGCCACCTTCTCGATGACGTCCGTCTCGGCAGCGTTGATCGGACCCTTGCCGTCGATGGGCTGGCCGAGCGAGTTGACGACGCGGCCGATCAGTTCCGGACCGACCGGCACCGACAGAATGCGGCCCGTGCTCTTGACCGTGTCGCCTTCGGAGATGTGGGTGTAATCCCCCAGAATCACCGCGCCGACCGAATCGCGCTCGAGGTTGAGCGCCAGACCGAAGGTGTTGCCGGGGAATTCCAGCATCTCGCCCTGCATCACGTCGGACAGACCGTGGATGCGGCAGATGCCGTCGGTGAGCGAGACGACCGTGCCCTGATTGCGCACGTCCGCGGAGAGCGCGAGATTCTGGATCTTGCTACGGATCAGATCGCTGATCTCGGCGGGGCTGAGCTGTTGCATGGTTACTCCTGAATCCTTGGGTTCAAATCCGGGCCAACTCGGCGGCCATGGCGGCCAGCTTGCCGCGCACCGAGGCGTCGATGACGGCGTCGCCGACCTGGATGGTCGCGCCGCCGATCAGCGACTCGTCCACGCTGACGTGGGGATTGACCTTCAGCTTGAAGTGGTCTTCCAGATCGGCGACCAGCGCCCGCAGTTGCGCGTCATCGAGCGGGAAAGCCGACACGATCCTGGCGTCCACCACGCCTTCGTGTTCGTGCTTCAGCGCCTCGTAAAGCGTGCGGATCTGCGGCACGAGCTCGAGCCGCTTGTTCTCCACCAGCAGCCGGATGAAATTCCGCACCTCGCCGGCGATGCTGCCGGTCGCCGCGGCGTCGAGCAGCTCGACAAGCTTGTCCTCGCCCACGCGGGGATCGCCGAGCACCTGCTGGAACTCCGGCGTCGACACGGCCGCCGCCAGCGCGCCGAGCGCGCCCGACCATTCGTCCAGCTTGCCGGTGGCGTCCGCCTGCTTGAATACGGCCTCGGCGTAGGGGCGGGCTAGGGTCGCGATTTCGGCCATGGTGGCTTAGAGCTCCTGCTTCAACTGGGCCAGCATTTGCGCGTGGACCTTGGCGTCGATTTCGCGGCGCAGGATCTTCTCCGCGCCGGCGATGGCAAGCGCCGCCACCTGTTCGCGCAGGTCTTCCTTCACCCGGGACACTTCCTGCGCCACTTCCGCCTTCGCGGCGGCCAGCATGCGCTCGCCCTCGGCCTTGGCCGCGGCCTTCGCCTCTTCGACGATCTGGGTCGCCCGCTTCTCGGCCTGGGAGATGATCTCGGCCGCCCGGGCGCGCGCCTCGTTCAGCGCCTCCTCGGCGCGGCGTTCGGCGGAGGCGAGCTCCTGCTTGCCGCGCTCGGCGGCGGCCAGGCCCTCGGCGATCTGTTTCTGCCGCTCGGCCATGGCGCGCTGCAGGTGCGGCCAGATGTACTTCATCGTGATCCAGATGAAGAAGCCGAACCAGAGCGCCTGGGCCAGCAATGTAGCGTTGATGTTCACGCCAGTCTCCTGTTCTTACCCGGCGACCCGGACCACACAGTCGCGAGCCGCAACCGTCGATCGCTTAGGAACCTTGAACCAGGGCGATGAAGGGGTTGGCGAACAGCAGGTACAGCGCGATACCGACACCGATCATGGTCACGGCGTCCAGCAGACCGGCGACGATGAACATTTTCACCTGCAAGGTGGGAATCATTTCCGGCTGGCGGGCCGAGCCTTCCAGGAAGCGGCCGCCGAGAATGCCGAAGCCGATGGCGGTGCCCAGCGCACCGGCGCCGATCAGGATCGCGACGGCGATCGAAACGTTACCCAAGAGCGATGCAAGTTCCATTTTTTCCTCGTTTCAGAGCTGTGGGGTGGATTGACAAAAATCAGTGCGACTCCGCGGCCATGCTCATGTACACGATGGTGAGCATCATGAACACGAAGGCCTGCAGGGTGATGATCAGAATGTGGAACAGCCCCCAGCCCAGGCTCAGCAAGGACGCGAACGGCACCCAGAGGAAGCCGGCGCCGGCCCAGACGGCGAGCAGAATGAACACCATTTCCCCCGCGTACATGTTTCCGAACAGTCGCAGGGCCAGGGAAATCGGCTTGGCGATGTCTTCGATGATGCGGAACAGCAGGTTGACCGGGAACAGCCACTTGCCGAACGGCACGGTCAGCGCCTCGTGCAGGAATCCGCCGATGCCCTTGAACTTGAAGTTGTAGGCCAGCATCAGCACGAACACCGTGATGGACATGGCGAACGTCAGGTTGGGGTCGGTGGTCGGCACGGCCTTGAAGTAATCGGCGCCGGCCGCGTGCATGGCCAGGGGCACGAAGTCGACCGGGATCAGGTCCATGGCGTTCATGAGCCAGACCCACACGAAAATGGTGATCGCCAGGGGCGTGATCAGCTCACTCTTGGCGTGGAAGGTGTCTTTGACCTGGTTGTTCACCATGGTCACGACCATTTCCACGAAATTCTGGAAGGCGCCGGGCACGCCGGAAGTGGCCTTGCGCGCCGCCGCCATCATGGCGAAGAAGATCGCCAGTCCGAGCACTCCGGAGACCAGGATGGTGTCGAGATGGAAGGTCCAGAAGCCCTCGCCTACGCTCCAGTTAACGAGATGGTGTCCGATGTAGTCGGTGGAGGTCTGCGTCGTTCCGGTGGCCATTTCAGAAAACGAAAGCTCGTCAGTCCAATATCAGGGCCACCCAGTACACCAACAGGGTGGCGGCGTAAGTCAAAAACAGCGGCAACGCCGATACGCTGCCGTACAACAGGAAGACCGCGGCGAAGAGCCCCACCGTGACGCCGAAGCGCGAAAATTCGGCCACGTAGTGGGCACGTAACAACGACCTCGGATCATTGCCCTTCGGAACCGACATGCGCCAGGCGTATACCGAACTGGCGATGACCGCGATCGCCCCGCCCGCCAGGGCGGACCCCGCGACCCCGGTTCCGAACCGTGCCAGCAGCGCCAGGGTGATCAGGACGCCGACCGCGGCCTGCAGACCGATGATCCGGCGGATGCGCTCACCGGCAGGTCCTAGAGGTCTGGCCAATCGTCTACCCTGAGCCGCAAAACCGGCGGATTTTACGGGCCATTAGTGATAGGCGTCAAATCGCGCGCCCCGTCGTTCCGGCGATAGCGGCTATCGATAGAATCGATCCCGGAAGCCCTCTCGAAAGGCCGGGAATGCGGATTGTGCTGGACACCAATGTCGTGGTGTCGCTGCTGGTGTTTCGCGATCCACGCTATGCGCGTCTCGCGACCGCCTGGTTCGGCGATCGTGTGTGCGTCGTGTCCGACGCGGCAGTTTGCGAGGAGCTCGTCCGGGTGCTCGCTTACCCCGCCCTGGCCGGGCGGTGCGACCCGGCAGCCGTCTGGCAGATCTACCGCTCGCGTGTCAGCATGATCGAGCCTCGCGAGGCGCCGCCGCTGCCCCAATGCCGGGACGCCGACGATCAGAAGTTTCTCGTGCTCGCCGCCGCGGCGCCGGCCGATGTGCTGGTCACCGGCGACAAGGCGCTATTGCGGCTGCGGCGCCGCAGACTGCCCTTCGCGATCGAGCCGCCCGACATCTTCATCCGCCGGCTGGCGGACGAGACGCCGGACGACCGCGCTCAATGACGGCGGTGGTGGCGGGCGTGGCCGTGCTTGCCGTGGTGCGGCTTGACGTTGTGGTTAATGGTGAACCTCACGCACCGGCCGCCGCGGCACGTAGTGGTGATGATGTTCCACCACGCGCGGACGGTAGACGTGATGATGATGGTGGTGGTGGTCGTGGTCGCCCAGCACGTGGCCGATGACCGCACCGGTGATGGCACCGACGACGAAGATCCCGACCCGGTCGTCATGCGCCTGCGCCTGCGGTGCGAGCGCGAGGCCGGCGAGTGCCGCGATGATGACGAGTGTCTTGCGCATCCCTTGCCTCCTTTTCCCTCGTGTGTGGCAAGGCAAGCTTGCCGGGGACGAAGGCGCGGCAGGGTAACGATTTGTAAGAAACATTACAGCGGCGTAAACGAAACGCGTACCATGCGCGCCTTTCGAGGTCGAGCATGAACGCCGCACGCAAGATTCCTGTCCACAAACGCTTCGATTGCAGTCAATGTCCGGGTTACTGCTGCAGCTATCAGATCCCGGTGAACGAGCGCGATCTGGCGCGGCTCGCGAAACACTTCGGCGTGAGTCAGAAGGAAGCGGCCGAGCGCTACACCAAGACGTTCGAAGGCGAACCGGTGCTTCGGCACCGCAAAGACCACATCTACAAATCAGTGTGCATGTTCTTCGATCGCGACGAGCGTCGCTGCACCGTCTACCCGGTGCGTCCGTCGATCTGCCGCCGCTATCCCGGTGTGAACCGCTGCGGCTATTACGACTTCCTCAAGTTCGAGCGCGGACTGCACGGCGACGAGGATTTCATCCCCGACGCCTGAGGCTCAGGCCTCGACCGGGCGCAGCTGCTTGAGCAGCTCGTCGAGGTGGTCGTAGCTCATGTAGCTGATGATGAGCTTGCCGGTGCCTTTCTTGCCCGGCTTGACTTCCACCCTGGTGCCCAGCCGTTCGGACAGCTCCTCTTCCAGGCGCGCCACGTCGCGATCCTTGCGCGCGGCAGGCTTCGCCGGCGCGAGCTTGGGATTGAGGATGCTTTGCACCAGCTTTTCCGTCTCGCGTACGGACAGGCCCTCTTCCACCACGCGCTGCGCCACCTCGACCTGGCGATGACCGTCCAGCGAGAGCAGCGCGCGCGCATGCCCCATGTCGAGCTTTTCCTCGAACACGAGCTGCTGCACCTGCGCGGTGAGCTTCAACAGCCGCAGCAGGTTGGTGGTCGCGGCGCGCGAGCGGCCCACGGCCTCGGCCGCTTTCTCGTGCGTGAGGTTGAATTCGTCGATGAGCCGCTGGATGCCTTGGGCCTCCTCGAGCGGATTGAGGTTCTCGCGCTGGATGTTCTCGATCAGCGCCATCGCCAGGGCGGCCTGGTCCGGCACTTCGCGGATGATGACGGGTACTTCGCTCAGGCCCGCCAGACGCGCGGCGCGCCAGCGCCGTTCGCCGGCGATGATCTCGTAGCGTTCGGCCGCCACGCGCCGCACCAGGATGGGCTGCATGAGACCCTGTGCTTTGATGGATTCCGCCAGCGCCTCCAGCGAGGCCTGGTCCATGCGCGTACGCGGCTGATACTTGCCGGGCTGCAACTGGTCGACGGGCAAATTGGCGAGCGCCTCCCCGGCCTGCGGTGCGGCGGATTCCTCGCGGCCGAGCAGCACGTCGAGGCCGCGGCCCAGTCCCTTGAGCTTCGGTTTGCTCATCGCTCTTACCTCGTATTCAGGATGCGGTCGCACGGGCCGCCTGCGCGGCCTGCGCACGACTCAGGATTTCGTTCGCCAGGGCGAGATACGCCTGCGAGCCCTTGCACGCGCGATCGAACTGGATCGCCGGCATGCCGTAGCTCGGCGCTTCGGCAAGCCGCACGTTGCGCGGGATGACCGTGGCGTAGACCTTGTTGCCGAAATGCTGCTGCAGTTGCGCCGACACCTGCTGGGCGAGGGTATTGCGCGGGTCGAACATGGTGCGCAGCAGGCCTTCGATCTCGATGCGCGGGTTGAGGTTGGCGCGCACCTTCTTGATGGTGTTGACGAGGTCGGACAGCCCTTCCAGCGCGTAGTACTCGCACTGCATCGGAATCATGACCGCGTCGGCGGCGACGAGCCCGTTCAGGGTGAGCAGGCCGAGCGCCGGCGGGCAGTCGATGAGCACGTAGTCGTATTGGTCGGCGACCTGCGCCAGCGCGGCCTTGAGGCGGAGTTCGCGCCGCTCCATGTCCACGAGCTCCACTTCGGCGCCGGCGAGATCGCGGTTGGCGGGCAGCACGTCGTAACCGCCGCGTTCGGAACGCGCCTTCGCCTGCTCCGCGGTGGCGAGCCCCAGCAACACGTGATAGACGGTATGCGTCAGGGCGCGCTTGTCGATGCCGGAGCCCATGGTGGCGTTGCCCTGGGGATCGAGATCGACCAGCAGCACCCGCTTGCCCGCTTCGGCCAGGCCGGCGGCAAGATTGACGCTGGTCGTGGTCTTGCCCACGCCGCCTTTCTGATTGGTGATGACCAGTGTCCGGCTCATAGCTTCCCTATCAAAACCAGATGCCGCTCCGCCTCGAGGTACGGCACCTCGAGCCGCACGATGCGGCGCACGGCGTACCCCTCGGGCAGCGCCTGCAGTTCAGCTTCCGGGTACGCGCCCTTCATCGCCGCCAGCACGCCCTCCGGCGCAAGCAAATGCGCGCACCAGGACACGAACTGGGCGATGTCCGCAAACGCCCGGGAAATGATGAGATCGAATCGTTCCTCCGGCTGCCAGCGCTCCACACGCTGAGAGTGAACACTTACATTTTCGAGCCCCAGCGCGGCCGCGGCCTGGCGCGCGAAGACCGTTTTCTTCTCGCTGCTGTCCACCAGGCTTACCGGCCGTTCGGGTTGCGCGACAGCGATCGGGATACCCGGCAGCCCGGGACCCGTCCCCACATCGAGCAGCCGCCCGCCCGGAATATGCGGAACCACGGCCAGGCTGTCCAGCAGATGCTGACGCACCATGGCCGCCCGGCCGCGCACAGCGGTCAGGTTGTAGACACCGTTCCACTTCTCCAGCAGTTCGATGTAGCGAAGCAGCGTCTCGCACTGGGCGGCGGAAAGCGCAAGACCGAGGCGCGCCGCGCCGTCCGCCAGCACCGCCTGCGGGGTCATGCCGCCTGCTGGCGTCGGCCCGACGCACGCTTGAGATGGACCAGCAGCAGCGAAATGGCGGCCGGCGTGACCCCCTGGATACGGGCCGCCTGGCCCAGCGTCTCCGGCCGGTGTTCGTTGAGTTTTTGCTGGACCTCGGCCGACAGCCCTTTGACCGTGCGGTAATCCAAGTCCGGCGGCAGGGGCGTCGATTCGTATTGCGCCTGCCGGGCCACTTCCTCCTGCTGCCTGGCGATGTAACCGGCGTACTTGACCTCGATTTCCACCTGCTTCGCCACCACCGGGTCGGGATGCGGCTCGCCCGCGCCCGGCAGCTCGTGCAGCCTGGCGTAGTCCATTTCCGGACGCCGCAGTAAATCTGCCAGCGTGTGCTCCCGCTCCAGAGGTTTGCCGAACAGCCGTGTCGCGGTGGCCTCGTCCACCATCCGAGGATTGATCCACGTGGAACACAGGCGCTGGCGTTCCGCCTCGATGGCCTCGCGCTTGCGGCAGAACGCCTCCCATCGGTCGTCGGGCACCACGCCGAGCTTGCGGCCGATTTCGGTGAGCCGCGCATCGGCGTTGTCCTCGCGCAGCATCAGCCGGTATTCCGCCCGGCTGGTGAACATGCGGTAAGGCTCGGTCACGCCTCGGGTGATGAGATCGTCGACCAGCACGCCGAGGTAGGCCTCGTCGCGCCGCGGACACCAGGGTTCGCGTTCCTGCACCTGGAGCGCGGCGTTGATGCCCGCTAGCAGCCCCTGGGCGGCTGCCTCCTCGTACCCGGTCGTGCCGTTGATCTGGCCGGCGAAGAACAGGCCGCGGATGGCCTTGGTTTCCAGCGAACGGTGCAGCCCGCGCGGATCGAAATAGTCGTATTCGATGGCGTACCCCGGCCGCAGGATGTGCGCCCGCTCGAGCCCTTTGATCGAACGCACCATCTCCAGCTGCACATCGAAAGGCAGGCTGGTCGAGATGCCGTTCGGATAGACCTCGTTGGTGTCGAGGCCCTCCGGCTCCAGGAACACCTGGTGGCTCGACTTGGAGGCGAAACGGTGGATCTTGTCCTCGATGGACGGGCAGTAGCGCGGCCCCACGCCTTCGATCACGCCGGTGTACATGGGCGAGCGGTCCAGCCCGCCGCGGATGATCTCGTGCGTGCGCTCGTTGGTATGGGTGATCCAGCACGGCAGTTGCGGGGGATGCATCTCCGGCCGGCCCATGAACGAGAACACCGGCACCGGATCGTCACCGGGCTGGGGCGTCATGACCGAGTAATCGATAGTGCGGCCGTCAAGGCGCGGCGGCGTGCCAGTCTTCAGCCGGCCGACCGGCAGCTTCAGCTCGCGCAGGCGCGCGGCGAGGCTGACCGCAGGCGGATCACCCGCCCGCCCCGCTTCGTAATTCTGCAGGCCGATATGGATGCGGCCGGCGAGGAACGTCCCGGCGGTCAGCACCACCGTCCTGCCCTCGAACACCAGGCCCATCTGGGTGCGCACGCCGGTCACGCGGTCGCCCTGAAGCAGCAGGTCGTCCACCGCCTGCTGGAACAGATAGAGATTGGGCTGGTTTTCGAGCCGCTTGCGGATCGCCTGCTTGTACAGCACGCGGTCGGCCTGGGCACGGGTGGCCCGCACCGCCGGCCCCTTGCTGGCATTGAGGATGCGGAACTGGATGCCCGCCTCGTCGGCGGCCAGGGCCATGGCGCCACCCAGGGCATCCACTTCCTTGACCAGATGGCCTTTGCCGATGCCGCCGATGGATGGGTTGCAGGACATCTGCCCCAGCGTCTCGATGTTGTGCGTGAGCAGGAGGGTCCGACAGCCCATGCGTGCGGCCGCGAGCGCGGCTTCGGTGCCGGCATGGCCGCCGCCTACGACGATGACATCGAAACGGGTGGGATAAAGCATGGCGATAAAACTGCTGAACGGGTTCGAATGATACGCCTAGAGGACCGATCCTGGCGGCGCTTGTTCCACGTGGAACCTGAATGCGCATGTTTCACGTGGAACACGCGGAGGATGCAGGCTATTTACCGATACAAAAGCGGCTGAAGATTTCGCCCAGCAGATCGTCCGCTGTGAACGCGCCCGTGATGCGGCTCAGCGCGTGCTGCGCCAGGCGCAATTCCTCCGCCATGAATTCGGCTTGGTCGCTCACCGCCGCGGCGCGATGCAAGGCCGCCTGCGCTTCGCGCAGCGCAAGAAGATGACGCTCGCGGGCGAGGAATACGTCCTCGCTCTCCGCCTGCCAGCCGGCCGCCGCCTGCAGGCGGTTACGCAGGGCTTCGATCCCCGCACCGGTTTTGGCCGAGATCCAGACTTCGTCGGCAGTGGCCTCCGGCGCCGCCTCATCGCGCAAATCGACCTTGTTGTAGACGACGATGCGCGGCAGCCTGCCGGGCAGCTGGGCCACGATGCGCTCGTCCTCCGGCGTCACCCCGGTGCGCGCGTCGACCAGCAGCAGCACCAGATCGGCATCCTGGATGGCTTTCCACGTCCGGTCGATGCCGATCCGTTCGACCGTGTCCTCGGTCTCGCGCAGCCCCGCGGTATCGATGATGTTCACGGGCAGGCCGTGGACCTGGATGGTCTGCCGCACGGTATCGCGCGTCGTGCCGGGAATGTCGGTGACGATGGCCAGTTCCTCGCCCGCCAGCCGGTTCAACAGGCTGGACTTGCCGACGTTCGGCTGTCCCGCGAGCACCACGTTGAGGCCGGTGCGCAACAGACTCCCCTGCTCCGCCTTCCTCAGCACCTCGGCCACCGCCTCGATGAGGCCGTTCAGGCCCTGCTCGACCTCGCGGCGCTCGAGGGCATCGATCTCTTCCTCGGGAAAATCCAGCGCGGCTTCCACCCGCATGCGCAGCTCGATCAGGCGTTCCACCAGCATATCGATGGCGCGCGAGAACTCGCCGCGCAGACTGCGCCCGGCGCTTTTCACCGCGGCCTCGTTGGCGGCGTCGATGAGGTCGATCACCGCTTCGGCCTGCGCCAGATCGAGTTTGTCGTTGAGGAAGGCACGGCGCGTGAACTCGCCCGGCTCGGCCAGCCGCGCCCCCAGTTCCAGGCAGCGTCGCAGCAGCATCTGCAACACCACCGGACCGCCGTGAGCGTGGACCTCCAGGACGTCCTCGCCGGTAAAGGAGTGCGGCGCCGGGAAGTAGAGCACGAGCCCTTCGTCGATGACGGTGCCCGCTGCGTCGGTGAAGCGGGCGAACGTGGCGTGGCGCGGTTGCGGAATCTTGCCCGTCAGCGCCCGCGCCATCCCGGCAAGCTCAGGCCCGGAGACGCGGACGATGCCGATCCCGCCCCGGCCCGGAGCGGTGGCAATGGCAGCGATGCGGTCGGTCTCAGCGTTTGGCACTCGCTGTCTTGCGTTGCCCGCCTTCGATCATGCGCGTGATCTGCCACTGCTGCGCGATCGACAGGATGTTGTTGACCAGCCAGTACAACACCAGACCGGCGGGGAAGAAGAAGAAAAAGATGCCGAAAATGATGGGCATGGCGAGCATCACCTTGGCCTGCACCGGATCGGGCGGGGTGGGGCTCAGCTTTGTCTGCACGAACATCGACACCATCATGAGAATCGGCAGGATGTAATAGGGATCCTGCTGGGACAAATCGGTGATCCAGCCGTAGAACGGCGCATTACGCAGCTCCACGCTGCCCAGCAACACCCAGTACAGCGCGATGAAGACCGGGATCTGCACCAGGATCGGCAGACAGCCGCCGAGCGGGTTGATCTTCTCCTCCTTGTACAGCTCCATCATCGCCTGATTCAGTTTCATGCGGTCATTGCCGTACTGCTCCTTCAGCCGCTGCAGTCGCGGAGCGACGAGGCGCATTTTCGCCATCGACTTGTAGCTCGCAGCGGAAAGCGGGAAGAAGATCAGCTTGATCAGCACCGTCAAGGCGATGATCGCCAGGCCCCAGTTGCCCAGCCAGTCGTAGAACAGCTTCAGCACCCAGAACAGCGGCTCGGCGATCAGGGTCAGCCAGCCGTAGTCCACGACCAGATCCAGGCCGGGCGCGATGGCGCGCAGCCGGTCCTGCTCCTGCGGACCGGCGTAAAGCGGCACCGTCACCTGCGTCGATTCTCCGGGCTGCAGCGACGCCACGGGCAGGATCACGGCCGCGCCGTACAGGCCCTGCCCCAGCGAACGGATACGAAATTCGCGCGGCACCTGAGCCGGCGGCAGGAAGGCGGACACGAAATAGTGCTGCACCATGGCCACCCAGCCGTCCTGCGCCGTGCGACTGTACGGACCGTCGTCGAGATTGCCGAACGGCACCTTCGTGTACTTGTCCTGCTCGGTATACAACGCCGGACCGGTATAGGTTCTGGTCTTTACCGGATCGCCGGCCGGCGCCCGGTTGTCGCGCGTGAGCTGGAAATAGCTGTGCGCCGGGCCCAAGGGTTGCGCCGTCTCGTTTACAATTTCATGAGTAATATCAATTAGATAGCTTCCGCGCTGAAAGCCAAGGCGCTTGATCACGCGAACCCCGTCCGGGGTCGAGGTCTCCAGCCGGACTTCCAACCGGTCCTGGCCTTCTTGCAACACATACTCTTTGGCCTCGGCGCGATAGAGCGCATGGTGGGTGGGTAATTGCGCGCCGATGAGGCCGCTCTGGGCCACATAGCGATGGTCCGGGCCCAGCAACACCAGCGGCGACGGGTCTTCGTCGCTGGTGGGATATTTGTTCAGCAGAAGCCGGGTGATGGTGCCGCCCACCGGGCTGATTTCCGCCTCCACTAGGTCCGTACGCACGCGGATCGGCTCATGGGCAGCCTCCGACGCGGACGGCGATTGAGGCACCGCGCTCGGCGCGGGCATGGTCGCCTCCGGCACGCCGCTTTCCGGCGACGCCTGGGCAGCTTGCTCGACCACCTGCTGCGGGGCTTGAGGCGGCATGTTCCGCTGCAGCCAGGCATCCCACAGCATCAACAGGGAAAAGGAAAAGATGAGCAGCAGGATCAGGCGTCGGTTGTCCATCTGATATTCGTGTTCTGGTCAGGGAACAGGGTCGTAACCGCCGGGATGCCAGGGATGGCAGCGGGCAACCCTGCGCAGGGTGAGCCATAGACCGCGCAGCACGCCGTGGCAGCGCAGCGCTTCGGCGGCGTACTCGGAACAGGAAGGCGCGAAACGACAGTTGCGCCCGAGGAGCGGGCTGAGGCAATAGCGATAGCAGGCGATCAACCCCAGCAGGATCCTAAGCATCTGCCGCACGTCTCATGAGCGCCTGAAAGTCGGCCAGGCGCAGTTCGCCGTCCCCGAGCGGCCGCGTCATGCGCACTACACAATCGACGCCGCCCAGGCGTAGCTGTTCGAGGCGGAACGCTTCGCGCGCCAGGCGGCGGATACGGTTGCGGGCAACCGCCGTGCGGACCAAACGCTTGGGGATGATCAGGCCGAGCCGCGCATAGCCGACCTCGTTCGGCCGGCGATAGAGCACCAGCCCGGCAGGCGTACGCACCGGTTTACCCGCCTTGAGCGTGGCGGCGACGTCGGCCGCGCCCAGGCGCTGGAACCGACGCAGCCGCAAGCGTTGCGTCAAACGGCCAGACGGGCGCGCCCTTTGGCGCGACGGGCACGAATGACCGCACGTCCGCCCCGGGTGCGCATACGAACAAGGAAGCCGTGCGTGCGTTTGCGACGGACGACGGAAGGTTGGTAAGTGCGCTTCATTTCAGTTATCCAGCATCGGGCGAAAACCCGCTATTAAAGCAACCGCTTGCATGCGCTGTCAAACTCGCCCCCGCCTGTGGATAACTTCCGGGCCTCGGGGTATGATGGCGCGTTGCTCCAGCCTCCGCTCGGGCGCTCACACCAGAAAAGCAATTCAAGGATGGAAGGTTTCTGGCACCACTGCCTCGCGCGCCTCGAAAAAGAGCTTCCCGCACAGCAATTTACGACGTGGATCCGGCCGCTTCAAGTCGATCCCGAACGCTCCACGGAGGATGAGCTGTGCCTAACGGCGCCCAACCGCTTCGTGCTGCAGTGGATCAAGGACCGCTTCCTGTCGCGTATCGAGACCTTGGCCGGCGAGGAACGGGGCAAGCCGATACGCGTCAGTATCGCGCTCGCCGGAGCGGAGCCTGAACCCGCGGCGCCGGCGGCGCCGTTCGTCCGCCGCGCGGCGAGCAGCGAAAAGAGCGCGGCGCCCCGCCAGCAGGCAGCCACGGCCGATTCCCGCTCCAACCTGATTGCCGAGTTCACCTTCGACAATTTCGTGCCGGGCAAGGCCAACGCGCTGGCACGCGCCGCCGCCATGCAGGTCGCGGAGAATCCTGGTACCTCCTACAACCCGCTGTTCGTCTACGGCGGCGTCGGCCTGGGCAAAACCCACCTCATCCATGCCGTGGGCAATCACGTGATGAGTGAGCAGCCCGGCGCGAAGGTACGCTACCTGCACGCGGCCCAGTACATCTCCGACGTGGTGCGCGCCTATCAGCAGAAGTCCTTCGACGCGTTCAAGCGCTACTACCACTCGCTCGACCTGCTGCTGATCGACGACATCCAGTTCTTCACCGGCAAGGACCGCACGCAGGAAGAATTCTTCTACGCCTTCAATGCGCTGATCGAGGCACGCAAGCAGATCATCATTACTTGCGACACCTACCCGCGCGACATTGCCGGCATCGACGAGCGCCTGAAGACGCGCTTCAGCTGGGGGCTTACGGTGGCCATCGAACCGCCGGAGCAGGAGATGCGCGTGGCGATCATCCTGAAGAAGGCCGAGGCACTGAACGCCAGCATCCCGGAGGAAGTGGCCTTCTTCATCGCCAAGCACATCCGCTCGAACGTGCGCGAGCTGGAAGGCGCGCTGAAGAACGTGCTCGCCTTCGCGCGCTTCAGCAGCAAGGAAATGAGCGTGGAAGTGGCCAGGGAAGCGCTCAAGGACCTGCTCTCGGTCCACAACCGCCAGATCTCGATCGAAAACATCCAGAAGACGGTGGCGGAGTACTACAAGATCAAGGTCGCGGACCTGCATTCGAAGAAGCGCACCCGCGCGATCGCCCGCCCCCGCCAGATGGCAATGGCACTGGCCAAGGAACTGACGGAGATGAGCCTGCCGGAAATCGGTGAAGCCTTCGGCAACCGCGACCACACCACGGTGCTGCACGCCTGCCGAACTATCGCCACCCTGCGCACCAAGGATCCGGAGCTGAACCGCGACTTCCACGTGCTCGAACAGACGCTGAAGGGTTGAACAACGCATGTATAGTCTGACCAAAACTGTGTACAACGCGGCCGGCGCGCGGGAGGCAACGCAAGTTGTTCCGCTTCGTACAGTCCCGTCCACAACTTGGTCCACAAGCTATTCACAGCCCAAGTCCTTGAGCCGCAGAGCTTGTGGATGCTTATCCCCGTATTGAGCGGCGCTCATCATCCATAACCAGGGAAAAGATATGAACCTATTAAAGACAAACCGCGAGACGTTATTGAAGCCCTTGCAGGCAGTGTCGGGGATCATCGAGCGACGCCATACACTGCCGATCCTCTCGAACGTACTGATCGAACGCGACGCGACGCGGCTGTCGTTCATCGCCACCGACATCGAGATCGAGATCACGGCTTCGGTCGACGTCGACCCGGCCGGAGAGAGCAAGTCGATCACCGTCGGTGCGCGCAAGTTGCTCGACATTCTTCGTGCGTTGCCCGAAGGCAGCGAGGTGAGCCTCGCACTGGCGGACAAACGGCTGCAGGTAAAGAGCGGCAAGAGCCGGTTCAATCTGCAGACGCTGCCGGCCGAGGATTTCCCCCGACTGGCTGCGCCGGAAGGCTCGGGCGTGCAGTTCGAGCTGCCGCAGAAGCTGCTGAAGAACCTGTTCTCCCAGGTGCAGTACGCCATGGCGCAGCAGGACATCCGCTATTACCTCAACGGCCTGCTGATGGTGATCGACGCGGGCGAGCTGCGCGTGGTGGCGACAGACGGCCACCGTCTCGCGCTCGCTTCCAAAGAAGTGGCGAACAAGGAGTTGGGCAAACAGGAGGTGATCCTGCCGCGCAAGACGGTGCTCGAACTGGCCAAACTGCTCGACGACAGCGACGAACCGGTCGCGATCGAATTGTCCGGCTCGCAGGCCCGCTTCAAGTTCGGGGACATCCTGCTCGCCTCCAAACTGGTGGACGGCAAGTTCCCGGACTATCAGCGCGTCATTCCGACCCAGCATCCCAAGCGCCTGCAGCTCAATCGCGTGACGCTGCAACAGGCGTTGCAACGCGCGGCGATCCTCACCAGCGACAAGTTCCGCGGCGTGCGCTGGATGCTGACCGAGAACAGCCTCAAGATCAGCTGCAGCAACACCGAGCAGGAAGAAGCGCAGGAAGAACTCGACGTGGTCTATCAGGGGGATGCCCTCGACATCGGCTTCAACGTCGGTTACCTCCTCGACGTGTTGAACAACCTCGACGCCGAGGAAGTGAGCGTTGCTCTTGGCGACGCGAACTCGAGCGCCCTGATCACCGTGCCCGGCCGTGACGACTTCAAGTACGTCGTCATGCCCATGCGTATCTAGGAATAGAAATGAACGAAGCGACCCGCCCGGAAACCGAAAACGAAAAGACCGCCAGTACGCTCGACGGCAACGGTGGTTACGATTCCTCGAGCATCAAGGTGCTCAAGGGGCTCGAAGCCGTGCGCAAGCGTCCGGGCATGTACATCGGTGACACCTCGGACGGCACCGGCCTGCACCACATGGTGTTCGAGGTGGTGGACAACGCCGTCGACGAGGCGCTCGCCGGCTTCTGCGACGAGATCATCGTCACGATCCATACCGACAACTCGGTGAGCGTGTCCGACAACGGCCGCGGCATCCCGACCGAGATTCACGAAGAGGACGAGCTCAAGCGCTCTGCCGCCGAGATCGTCATGACCGAGCTGCATGCCGGCGGCAAGTTCGACAGCAACACCTACAAGGTTTCGGGCGGCCTGCACGGCGTGGGCGTGTCGGTCGTCAACGCCCTGTCGGACTGGCTGCGGCTGACCATCCGCCGCAACGGGCTCGCCCATTTCATGGAATTCCGACAAGGCGTGCCGGTCGAGCCGCTCAAGGTGCTGGGCAAGACTGAGCGGCGCGGCACCGAAGTGCACTTCCTGCCCAGCAAGGAGATCTTCGGCAACATCGAGTTCCACTACGACATCCTCGCCCGGCGGCTGCGGGAGCTCTCGTTCCTCAATAACGGCGTCAACATCCGCCTCATCGACCAGCGCACGGGCAACGAGGAGAACTTCGCCTTCAGCGGCGGGGTGCGCGGTTTCGTGGAGTTCATCAACCGCAACAAGAACGTTCTGCACCCGAACATCTTCCACGCCACCGGCGAGCGCGACGGCATCACGGTCGACGTGGCGATGCAATGGAACGATTCCTATCAGGAATCGGTGCTGTGTTTCACCAACAACATCCCGCAGCGCGACGGCGGCTCGCACCTCACCGGCTTGCGCGCGGCCATGACCCGTACGCTGGGCCGCTACATCGAGGAGAACGAGCTCGCTAAGAAGGCCAAGGTCGAACCGACCGGCGACGACATGCGCGAAGGCCTCGCCTGCGTACTGTCGGTCAAGGTGCCCGATCCGAAGTTCTCCTCGCAGACCAAGGACAAGCTGGTCTCGTCCGAAGTGCGTCCGGTGGTGGAGGAGATCGTCGCCGAGAAACTCATGGCTTTCCTGCTCGAGCGACCGCAGGACGCCCGCGCCGTGACGTCCAAGATCATCGAGGCGGCGCGTGCGCGCGAAGCGGCGCGCAAGGCGCGCGAGATGACGCGGCGCAAGGGCGTGCTCGACACCATGGGGCTGCCCGGCAAGCTTGCCGACTGCCAGGAGAAGGATCCTTCGCTGTGCGAGCTCTACCTGGTCGAGGGCGACTCCGCCGGCGGCTCGGCCAAGCAGGCGCGCGACCGCCGCTTCCAGGCCATCCTGCCGCTCAAGGGCAAGATCCTCAACGTCGAGCGCGCGCGTTTCGACAAGCTCATTTCCTTCGCCGAGATCGCCACGCTCATCACCGCGCTCGGTACCGGGATCAAGGACGACTACAACCCGGACAAACTGCGCTATCACCGCATCATCATCATGACCGATGCGGACGTGGACGGCGCGCACATCCGTACGTTGCTGCTCACCTTTTTCTACCGGCAGATGCCCGACCTGATCGAGCGCGGCCACATCTACATCGCCCAGCCGCCGTTGTTCAAGGTGAAGATCGGCAAGGAAGAACGCTATCTGCGCGACGAACACGAGCGCGACCAGTACATGCTCAGACAGGCGCTGGTCGGCGCGAGCTTCTATCCGCACGAAGGCGCCGAGCCGATCCAGGGCGAGGCGTTGGCGCAACTGGCCGGTTCCTACCTGCTTGCGGATGCGGTCATCAACCGTCTGTCGCGTCTCATCGATCCCGCGGCGCTGCGCGCGGTGCTGCAAGGCGCCCTGCTCGACGTTTCCACTGCCGAGGCCGCGCGGGCGAGCGCCGAAGCCCTGGCCGCGAAAATGCAGGGCCTGAACGCCAAGGTCTATGCGCGCTACGACGACAAGCAGGAACGGCATCAGATCGTCGTCGAGCGCATCCGCCACGGCAACGTGCGGCTCACCGTGCTCGACGAGGATTTCCTGCTGAGCGGCGACTACAAGCAGATTGCCGAGACGGCGCGGATGCTGGACGGTCTGGTGGGCCGCGGTGCCTACGTGCAACGCGGCGAGCACAAGCAGGCGGTGACCGACTTCGGTCAGGCCGTGCAATGGCTGCAGCGCGAAGTGGAGCGCAACGCCACCATCCAGCGCTACAAGGGCCTGGGCGAGATGAATCCGGAGCAGCTCTGGGAGACGACCATGGATCCCGCGTCCCGCCGCCTGCTCAAGGTGCAGATCGAAGACGCCATTGCGGCCGACGAGATCTTCACCAAGCTCATGGGCGACGACGTCGAGCCGCGCCGCGAGTTCATCGAACGCAATGCGTTGATCGCGACCCTGGACGTCTGAGCGCAGCGCGCGGCTTCAGCTCGCCGCGCGCCGGCGCGCCACGGTCTTCTTCGCGACGGTTTTCTTGGCGGCCGTTTTCTTCGCCGCGGGGGCCGCAGCCGTCTTCTTCGCCGCCGGCGGCGCCTTGGCTTTCAAGGGCACGGGTGCCTGCGCGGCTTCGGGCTGAGCGGGTGCTTCAGCGGCCGCCTTGGTGGTCTTCTTCGCTTCGCGCGGCGCGAACTCGAAACCGATCCGTCCGTCCGGCTGCCGCACCAGATAGGCGGAGAACGGCCGTCCCTTCTTGGAGATGAAGCGGTGCAGGAGATCGGTCTTGCCGGTCTCCAGCAGTTTCACGATCTGCTCCGGCTCGATGGGACGCTGCAGGATGATCTTGCCGGTGCGGAAGTCGCAGGTTCTGCCTGCACCGACCGCCTTCTCGCACACGTAGGCGAGCTCGTGATCGTAAACATTGTGGCCGCATTTGGGGCATTTTCCGAGCGGCTTCCTGTCGGAGAAATCGACCGGCTCGGCTTCCTGCTCGTCCTGGGACGACTGCCCGAAATCGAGCTCGGTGCTGAAGTCGTCCTTCAGTTTCACCATGGCCGCGAACGGCCGGCCCAGCCGGCTGCGGAAACCCTGCAGCGGGCCGATGGCGCGATCGCGGATCAGCGCCTCAATCTCCGCATTCTCCATGCGCCGGCTGGCGATGACCTTCCAGATCGAGAAATCACATTTCTCGCACTGGAACTTCTTGTAGTTCTCGTGCACCGCGCTGCCGCACTTCGGGCAGGGCACGGACAGCGTCGACAGCGGCTCGTCGATCGAGGTGCCCTGCTTGATCCGCCGCACCATGTCCTGGGTGAGCTCGACGATGTGCTTCATGAACTCGTCGCGCTGCAGCTTGCCCTGCTCCATCTGCTTGAGCTTGAACTCCCAGGCGCCGGTGAGCTCGGGCGAGCACAGTTCGTCGATGCCGAACTTGGACAGCGCGTACAGGAGGTCGAAGGCCTTGGCGGTCGGCACCAGCTCGCGGCCTTCGCGGTGTACGTACTCCTCCAGGATCAGGTTCTCGATGATCGCGGCGCGCGTGGCGGGCGTGCCCAGCCCCTTCTCGCTGATCGCGGCGCGCAGTTCCTCGTCCTCGATCAGCTTGCCCGCCCCTTCCATCGCCGACAGCAGCGTCGCTTCGGTGTAGCGCGCCGGCGGACGCGTCTGCAGGGCCTTGGCTTCGATCTCCAGCGTCTTTGCCTTGCCGTCCGGTACCGGGGCCAGCATGTCGCCCTCGCCCGCTTCGACCTCGCGGCCGTACACGGCGCGCCAGCCGGCATTGACCAGCACGCGCCCTTCGGTCTTGAAGGGTTCGCCTTCGACGCGCGTGATGCGCGTGGTGATCAGGTATTCGGCCGGCGGATAGAAGACCGCGAGGAAGCGCTTCGTCACCAGGTCGTAGAGCTTCTGTTCCGCTTCCGACAGATTCTTGGGCGCCTGGGTGGTCGGGATGATGGCGAAGTGATCGGACACCTTCTCGTTGTTGAAGATGCGCTTGTTCGGCCGCACCCAGCCTTGTTTCAGGATGGTGTCCGCGAACGTGCCGTAGGGCTGGCCGCCGTTGATCTTGGCCACCACCGCGAGCGTTTCCTGCACGGTCGACAGATAGTCTTCCGGCAGCGCGCGGGCGTCGGTACGCGGATAGGTCAGCACCTTGTGCTTTTCGTACAGCGCCTGCGCCAGCGCCAGGGTGGTCCGGGCCGAAAAACCGAAACGGGCGTTCGCTTCGCGTTGCAGGCTGGTGAGGTCGTACAGAAGCGGCGGCGCTTCCGTGGACGGCTTGGATTCCTCCGTCACCTCGCCCGGTTTGCCGGCGCATTTGGCGCGGATCGCTTCCGCCCGCGCCTGGTCCCAGATGCGCTCGGGACGCGCGTCCGGGTCGTCGCCCTTGCGCTGGAAGTTCTCGTCGAACCAGCGCCCGGTGTATTCGCCGCCCTTGCTCTTGAAGGTGCCGTGCAGTTCCCAATAGGAACGCGGCACGAACTGTTTGATGCGCTGCTCGCGCTCGACCAGGATCGCGAGCGTGGGCGTCTGCACGCGGCCGACGGTGGTCTTGTAAAAGCCGCCGTCCTTGGAATTGAAGGCCGTCATCGCCCGCGTGCCGTTGATGCCGATCAGCCAGTCGGACTCGGAGCGGCAGATGGCGGCGTCGGCGAGCGGCTGCATGGATTCGCCGCTGCGCAGGTTGGCGAAGCCTTCGCGGATCGCGGCGGGCGTCATCGACTGCAGCCAAAGCCGCTGGATCGGCTTCCTGGTCTTGGCGTGCTGCACGATGTAGCGGAAGATGAGTTCGCCTTCGCGGCCCGCGTCGCAGGCGTTGATGATGCCGACCACGTCCTTGCGTTTGATCAGCTTCACCAGCAGCTTGAGCCGGTCCTCGGTCTTTTCGATCGGCTTCAGGTCGAAGTGCGGCGGAATGACCGGCAGATGCGCGAACGACCATTTCCCGCGCTTGACCTCGTATTCGTCCGGTGCGGCGATCTCCAGAAGATGGCCGATGGCCGAAGACAGCACGTACTGGTCGCTTTCGTAATAGTCGCCGTGACGGGTGAAGCCGCCCAGCGCGCGCGCGATGTCGGCGGCCACGGAGGGCTTCTCGGCGATGATGAGGCGTTTGCTCACGGGTTACTTGTCGGTGGTCGCGGATCTTCTCGACGAGTGCGAAAAATGCACGATAGAGACTCGCCGCGGAGGAATCGGTTCACGCGCCGCGTGGAATGCGTCGCAGCGCAGGCAAAGAGCGGCGCAGTTTAAGGACAAGCCTGGGCGCAGGCAAGGCGCCTGCCCGCCGGCCATTAATGGACGTTGCGGGGGCCGCCCTCGGGCAGGAGCTCTTCCAGCACCAGGGTGTCGACGTCGCCCCGGTACGCCCACAGTACCATGAGGACGATGATCTTGAACTTGTCCAGGCCGACCACGTCGTCGGGCAAGGCCATGGCGCGTTCCAGGATCACTTCGCGCAACGCCGGCGTGAGTACGCGCGCGCTTTCGAGGAAAGCAAGGAAGCCGCGGCTATCGGCGGAGAGCCGCGCCGATTCCTGCTCGGTGTAGGCACGGAACGAGCGGCCGAGTTCGAACTGCGGCGGGAAGGCGGTTTCCTGCGGCGAAACCAGGCCTTTCAGCCAGTCCAGGGCGTCGTGAATGTCCTCGTCTTCGAATCCCGCCGCGGTGAGTTTGCGGGCGAGCGTGTCGTGGTCCGGATAGATTTCGTGCTGATAGTAGCTTTCGAACAGATAGACGAGGACGTCGAACATCGGCTGGCAGTGCGCTCCTACGTTTTGCGCTGGTATCGCCCGCCCGGCAGGCTCGTCACCTTGCCGTCGAGCTCATGCTGCAAGAGCATCGCCGATACTGTATCTGGCGTCAAGCCGCTCCTCTGACACAACATGTCGAGGGTGCAGGGGTCATAGCCCAGATGGCGCAGGATGGGGTCCTCGTCCGCCTCCTCCTGTTCCGGCACCGCGTCGAAGAGCTGTCTGGGCACCCAGTGGCCCAGTTCCTCCAGGATATCCTGCGCGCTTTCAACCAGTTTCGCGCCCTGTTTGATGAGCGCGTGACAGCCTTTGGAAAGCGGCGAATGGATCGAACCGGGGATGGCGAACACCTCGCGGCCCTGCTCGCCCGCACAGCGCGCGGTGATGAGCGAGCCGCTCGAGATCGCGGCTTCGACCACCAGCACGCCGTGCGCCAGGCCGCTGATGAGCCGGTTGCGACGCGGGAAATTGGCGGCGAAGGGCGCGGTGCCGAGAGGACATTCGCTGAGCATCAGGCCTTCGGCGGCGATGCGTTCGTACAGCGCGGCGTTGCCCGAGGGATAGCAGCGGTCGACGCCGGTGCCGAGCACGGCGACGGTCGAGGACGGTCCGCGCAGGGCGCCGCGATGCGCGGCGGCGTCGATGCCCAGCGCCAGGCCGCTGACGATGGTGAAACCTGCCTCGCTCAGCGCCGCACTGAAGCGCTCGGCGTTGCTCAAGCCCTGACCGGTCGCGTTACGGCTGCCCACCACGGCGAGCATGGGCCGCTTGAGCAGGTCAGGGTTGCCGCGGGCGTAGAGCAGAGTGGGCGGATCGGCGATTTCCAGCAGACTCGCCGGGTAGTTCGAATCGGCCAGAGTGAGGAAATGATTGCCGGGCTGCTCTCCCCAACGCAGCGCCTCCTCCACTTCCCGGTTGCTGTCGTGCGTGAGGGTGCGGCGCGCCAGATCTTCGCCCACCACCCGGACGAGGGCCGCGTGGCCGGCGGCGAAGATGTTGGAAGGTAGGCCGAAGGCCGAAAGCAACTCGCGCTGCGCCCGCGGCCCCAGGCCGGGCACGAGCGTGAGACGGAGCCAGGCGGCGAGTTCCAGGTCGCTCGACACGGCTCCGCCGCCTTTCGCTCAGGGCGTCGTGGCCCGGTCGCCCGGGGTCACCGGCCGCTCCGCCTGCATGACCAGGGCGTAGGAGAGGTTGTCGAAGACGCGGAAGACCATGGCCAGGCCGTAGCGTTCCTCCGGCAGCACCAGCGGCTTGGGCCGCGGCTCGCCCATGTACCAAGGCCCGATGCTGCGGTCGCGCGGCAGCACCATGCCGCGCGACAGCGCCAGCACGTGGCCCGGCTCGATGCCGTGATTGGCGCCCACGTTCAGGGTGATCATCGAGAACGGTCCGGCTTCGACGTAACTGCCGTAATTGGAGCGGATGGCCCGGTCTTCCCGGCCGCTGTAATACTCGGAACGCGCATCGGTGCGGCCGTCGTGCAGGGATATGACCCGCGCCCGGATTTCCTTCTCCGGCGCGCGCGGCGCATAGTGGAAGACCTGCGGCGGGGAGACGGCCACCAGGCGATCGCCTTCGCCGATCTCCCGCTGGGAGGAAATGATCTTGATCTTGGCGGGGTCGCCGAAGCGCACCACCTGGGCGGTACCGAGATAGACGGCCTCGTAGCCCAGGGTTTCATTGGTGTCCGGATCGACCAGGGCCGGGCCGCGCCGGTAGACGCTCCAGACTTCCGGGCCGGAGGGATCGAGGCCCTCGACATAGGCGTAACTGCCGGCGCCCAGGTTGACGCGGCCCTCTTCCGTCGCGGCGATGCACGGCGCGTTGTCCAGCCCGTCCTTCTCGATCACCAGCGGCCGCGAAAGGAAGGGCTCGATCACCTTGGCGGGAATGGTCGGCACCGGCTCCGCATCCAGCGAGGTTTCGCGGATGCGCGGCGAAAGCTTCTCCTCCCCGCTCACGCGGCCCTGCACCATCAGCTTCATCCGGTCGCGATCGAAGACGATGACATCGCCGGGATAAATCCAGTGCGGATCCTTGATCTGGTCCTTGTTCAGGCCCCAGATCTCGGGCCAGCGCCAGGGATCCTTGAGGAAGCGGCCGGAGATGTCCCACAGCGTATCCCCCTTTACCACCACATAGCGGTCCGGCGCATCGGGGTGGATTTGCAGGACGTTGCCCTTGTCGGCCAAGGCGATGGGCGCCGCCAGCGCGAGGGCGAGGAGGAGTGCTGTGCTAGACTTGAACATATTGGCCTCGGTCCGATCTAAGCCTAGTGTAACGGCTTGATTTGTCTTGAACTGCGCCCGGCAGTCTAAGGCTTTTTATGACCGAAGCATATTCAACTATTTCACGCTGCAGGAATTTATGGCGCTTCTACCCATTCTTCGCTACCCCGACGAACGGCTCCACATCGTCGCCAAGCCGGTCGAGGTAGTGGATGACGAGATCCGCAAGCTGGTCCGCGACATGGCGGAGACCATGTATGCCGCGCCGGGCATCGGACTGGCTGCCACGCAGGTGGATGTGCACAAGCGCGTGATCGTGATCGATATCTCCGAGACGCGCGACGATCTGCTGGTGCTCATCAATCCCGAGATCGTCGAGCGCGAAGGCGAACAGGAATACGAGGAAGGCTGCCTGTCGGTGCCGGGCATCTACGACTACGTCAAGCGCGCGGCGCGGATCAGGGTGCGGGCGCTGGACGAGCACGGCCGGCCCTTCGAACGCGAAGCCGAAGGCCTGCTCGCGGTCTGCATCCAGCACGAAATGGATCATCTGGAAGGCAAGGTGTTCGTCGAATACCTGTCGCGCCTCAAACAGACCCGCATCCGGGCCAAACTGCAGAAGCAGAAACAGCAATTGCGCAAGGTTGCCTAGCAACCATGCGGATCGCTTTCGCGGGTACGCCGGAGTTCGCCGTACCGGCGCTGGAGGCCCTGCTGGCCGCCGGTCATCGCGTCGTCGGCGTGTGGACCCAGCCGGACCGGCCTGCCGGCCGCGGCATGCGCCTCACCCCCAGTCCCGTCAAGCAGGCGGCCCAAAGGCATGCGCTGCCCGTCCATCAACCCCTTTCCCTGCGTGAGGAGCCGGCACAGCGCGAACTGCGGGAATGTGGCGCCGACGCCATGGTGGTGGTCGCCTACGGCCTGCTGCTGCCCGAGGCCGTGCTCGGGCTGTTCCGCTACGGCGCCCTGAACATCCACGCTTCGCTATTGCCCCGCTGGCGCGGCGCCGCGCCCATCCAGCGCGCCCTGCTCGCCGGCGACCGCGAAACCGGGGTCTGCATCATGCAAATGGACGCAGGCCTCGACACCGGTCCCACGCTGCTGTGCGAAGCGATTCCCATCGGCGACGACGACACTGCCGGTACGCTGCACGACAAGCTCGCCGCGCTCGGCGCGCGGCTGATCGTGCGCGCGCTCGAGGGGCTGGAACGCGGTGAACTGCGGCCCACGCCGCAGCCGGACAGCGGCGTGACCTACGCGCACAAGATTGCCAAGGCCGAAGCGCGCATCGACTGGCGCCGGCCGGCGCCGGAGGTGTGGCGTCGGATCCGCGCCTTCAATCCCTTCCCCGGCGCGGGCACGCGCTGGGGCGACACCGAGCTGAAACTGTGGCAGGCACGCATCGCAGACGGCGAGGGCGAGCCGGGCACCGTCTTGCGTTGCGAGGACGATGCCTTCGTCGTCGCCTGCGGCTCGGGCGCCGTCGCGGTCACGGTCGCGCAACGCGCCGGCGGCAAGCGTCTGCCCGCTGCCGAGTTCCTGCGCGGCACCGGTCTCGCGCCCGGAGACCGGTTCGACTCGGATTGAATTTTTCGCGCTCGAGCCCATCATAGGAACGACGCTTTAGGAGGTAGAAAAGGAGAGATGTTCGAGAACTGGTTCAAGACGGGAATCCTGCTCGCCGCCATCATGGCGCTGTTCGGCGTGGTCGGCGGGCTGATCGGCGGTCAGCAGGGCATGCTCATCGCGCTGCTCATCGGCGGGGCGATGAACATCTTCGCCTACTGGTTCTCCGATCAGATGGTGCTGAAGCTCTATCGCGCACGCGAAGTGGACGAGACTTCGGCGCCGCAGTTCTACAACATGGTCAAGGAACTGGCGCAGCGCGCTGGCCTACCCATGCCGCGCGTCTACATCATCGACGAGGCGCAGCCGAACGCCTTTGCCACCGGACGCAATCCGCAGAACGCCGCGGTGGCGGCTACGACCGGCATCCTGCAGCTCCTCAGCGCGCGCGAGCTGCGCGGCGTGATGGCGCACGAGCTCGCGCACGTGAAGAACCGCGACACCCTGATCTCCACCATCTCGGCCACCATCGCCGGGGCGATTTCCACGCTTGCGAACTTCGGCATGTGGTTCGGGATGGCCAACAGCAACAACCGCGAAGGCGGCGGCAACCCGGTGCTGGCCATCCTGGTGATGATCGTCGCGCCGATCGCGGCGATGCTCATCCAGTTCGCCATTTCGCGCACGCGCGAGTTCGGCGCCGACCGCGGCGGCGCGGAGATCTGCGGCGACCCGCACGCGCTGGCCGACGCATTGGAAAAGATCGAACGCTACGCGAAAGGCTTGCCGATGCCGACCGCGGAGCAGCATCCGGCCACCGCACAGATGATGATCATCAATCCGCTCTCGGGCGGCGGTCTGGCCGGCTGGTTCAGCACCCATCCTTCCACGGCGGAACGCATCGCCCGCCTGCGCGCGATGGCGCGCTGAAGCCTGATCCCGCGGTCGACGAGCGCCGGCGCAGTCCGGCGCTTTGTTTTGCGCGGGCCTATAATCGCCGCGCGTGATTCCTTCCCCGCCACTTGCCGATCTGTTCGCTGACGCCGCGCGCGCCGTCGCCGCCGTGCTGGACGGCGCGAGCCTGTCCGAAGCCCTGCCCGCGGACCGTCATCCCGCCGTGCAGGACCTGGTCTACGGCACCCTGCGCGAATACGGTCGCGGCGATGCCTGGCTTGCGCAACTGCTGCGGCGGCCGTTGAACGATGTCGCGGTACGCGCGCTGCTGCTCTGTGCCCTGCACGCTTTGCGCAGTGAGCGCCGCGCTGCGCATACCGTGGTCGACCAGGCGGTGCGCGCCTGCGCGCAGTTGGGCCATGCCGCGGCGAAAGGACTGGTGAACGCCGTCCTGCGCAACGCGCTGCGGCGGCGGGCAGCCCTGGAGCAGGCGCTCGAACGCGACGAAGCGGCGCGCTACGCCCATCCCCGCTGGTGGATCGAGCGTCTGCGGCGCGACTATCCCGACGTCTGGGCGCAGATCTTGGAGGCCGGCAACGGCCATCCGCCGATGACGCTGCGGGTCAACCGGCGGCGCCTGTCGCGCGAAGCCTATCTGCAGCACCTGCGCGAGGCGGGGATCGAAGCCTGCGCCGTCGGCGACTACGGCATAAGGCTTGCCCGCCCACGGCCGGTGCATGCTTTGCCGGGCTTCGACGAGGGCGATGTGTCGGTGCAGGACGCCGCCGCCCAATATGCGGCGCCGCTGCTGGACCTCGAGCCGGGCCAGCGCGTGCTCGACGCCTGCGCGGCGCCGGGCGGCAAGACCGCGCAACTGCTCGAGACCGCGGATCTGGATCTGCTCGCGCTCGACCGGGATCCCGCGCGTGCCGGACGCATCGAACAGAATCTGCGCCGCCTGCACCTGCATGCCGAGGTGCGCGTGGCCGACGCCGGGGAGCCGGAGGCCTGGTGGGACGGCCGCCCCTATGATCGCGTGCTGCTGGACGTGCCCTGCACGGGCTCCGGCGTGGTGCGGCGCCACCCGGACATCAAGTGGTTGCGGCGCGAGTCGGACATCGCGGGTTTCGCCGCGCAGCAGCGGCGTCTGCTGAATGCGCTTTGGCGCGTCCTGCGGCGCGGTGGTAAATTGCTCTACATCACGTGCTCGGTCTTTGCGGAAGAGAACCGATTGCAGATCGCCGATTTTCTTGCGCGCCATACGGATGCGCGGCCGCTACCCACTGCGCTGCCGCGTGAAGGGCAGCTGCTCCCGAACGACGAGCACGACGGGTTCTATTACGCCTTGCTCGAAAAACACTGAGAACCGCGAACCCGTGGCGCCTTTATGGATGAGCTGAATCGCCCGACCGCGGGCCGTCTGGACGCCAGGCGCTGCTGGGCGCTGATCGTCGCGCTGATCGCGGCCTGCTACGCCGCGCTGGCGCTCGCCAACGAGATCCGCATCCACGGCGCCCGGCTCGAGCGCGGCGACGACGGCGGCTACACCCTGTCGGCCGATTTCGAGCTCAGCCTGAGCGACCGGCTGCAGGACGTGCTGAGCGAAGGCGTGCCGCTCTATTTCATCATCGAGTTCGAATGCTACCGGCCGCGCTGGTACTGGTTCGATGCCTCGGTGGCGAAGAAGAAGCATCAGGTGCGGTTGTCCTTCCACGCCCTGACGCGCACCTACCGGCTGTCCACCGGCGCCCTGCACCAGTCCTTCAACAGCGCCAAGGAGGCCGTCGAGGCCCTCGGCACGGTACGCGGCTGGCACGTGCTCGAAGCGGGCGATCTGGAGCCGAACACCAGTTACGAAGTCGCGTTGCGCATGATGCTCGACGTGGACCAGCTGCCCAAGCCGTTCCAGGTGAGCGCGCTCACCAATCGCGACTGGACGCTCAGCTCGAACTGGGAGCGCTGGGGCTTCGCCACCGACGCCGAAGGGAAGATCGCGCAATGAGGTACCTGCTCATCGCCAGCAGCGCGCTCGGCGGCATCCTGCTCTTCATGCTGGCCGCCGCGAGCGCGGACACCTCGATGTTCGCGGGCCACTACCCCTTGCTGCTCGTCCTCAACGGGCTGATCGCGATCGCGCTGCTCGGCCTGGTCGGCTACCAGCTGCTGATGCTGCGCCGCGCGCTCAAGGCGCGCGTGTTCGGTTCGCGCCTCACGCTGCGCTTCCTGCTGATGTTCGTGCTCATGGCGGCGCTGCCGGGGGCGCTGGTCTACACGGTGTCGGTGCAGTTTCTGGCGCGCAGCATCGAATCCTGGTTCGACGTGCGCGTGGACGCGGCGCTGGAGTCCGGCCTCAACCTCGGCCGCAACGTGCTCGACAGCATGCTGAACGATCTGCGCAACAGCGCACGCACCATTTCGCTGGAGCTGGCCGACGTGCCGGTCCAGCAGCAGGCCGGCGTGCTCAACCGCCTGCGCGAGCAGATCGGCGTGGACGAGGCGCTGCTCGCCACGACCAGCGGCTTCGTGCTGGCGAGCGCCAGCCGGCTGCCGACGCAGCTCGTGCCCGAGGCGCCGCCGCCGGCGGTGCTGCGGCAGGTGCGGCAGGGCAGCGACTACGCCGCCATCGAGCCGGCCGGCGAAAAGGGCCTGTTGATGCGCGTGGTGGTGCCGCTCCCCTCTTCCGTCTGGGTCGAGGAGAATCGCGTGTTGCAGCTCCTGCAGCCGGTGCCCACCTCGCTCGCCGAGAGCGCCGAAACGGTGCAGGCCGTCTATCGCGACTATCGCGAACTTGCCCTGCTGCGCGTGGGCTTGAAACGCATCTACATCCTGACGCTGACGCTGGCGTTGCTGCTCGCGCTGTTCACGGCCATCGCGCTGGCGTTCCTGCTCAGCAGAAGACTGTCCGAGCCGCTGGCGGTGCTGGCGGAGGCGACGCGGGACGTCGCGCGCGGCGATTTCAGCCGCCGGGCGAAAGTGACCACGCGCGACGAACTGGGCGTGCTGACCCAGGCCTTCAACAGCATGACCGATCAGCTCAGCGAAGCGCGCGCCGCCGCCGAACGCAACCGCGAACAGGTGGAGAACGCCAAGGCCTATCTCGAGAACATTCTGGCGACGCTGTCCGCCGGCGTGCTGACCTTCGACCGCTCGTTCCGCCTGCAGGTCGCCAACGCCAGTGCCGAAGCGATCCTCAAGACCAAGCTCGCCGCGGGGGAACCGCTGTCCGGCAGCCCCGCGCTCGCGGCGCTCGCGGAGCTGGTGCGCAACGGCTTCGAACGCGGCAGCGGCGCCTCCTGGCAGCAGGAACTGGAGCTGCCCGGACAGGGGCAGGTGCTGCTGGTGCGCGGCGCCTCGTTGCCGCACGAGCTGGGCTACGTCGTGGTTTTCGACGACGTCACCCAGCTCATCGCCGCGCAGCGCGCCACGGCCTGGGCCGAGGTCGCGCGCCGCCTGGCGCACGAGATCAAGAATCCGCTGACGCCCATCCAGCTCTCGGCCGAGCGTTTGCAGCATAAACTCGCCGACAAGCTCGCGCCCGCGGATGCGGCCGCGCTGGAACGCGCAACGGGCACGATCATCGCCCAGGTGGCGGCGATGAAGGCGATGGTCGACGAGTTCCGCGACTACTCGAGGCTGCCGGCGCCCACGCTCGTGGCGCTCGATCTCAACCAGCTCGTGACCGACGTGCTGGCGCTCTACGAGCATGCGCAGGGGCACATCGTGCTCGAGCTGGCGGAGAATCTGCCCCTGGTGCGCGGCGACGCGAGCCAGTTGCGGCAGGTGATCCACAACCTGTTGCGCAACGCCGAGGATGCGCTACAAGGGCATCCGGCGCCGCGCATCGAAATCCGCACCGAACAGGACGGCGACCGTGTGCGGCTGTCGGTGCGCGACAATGGCGGCGGCTTTGCCGAGTCGGTGATGAAACGGGCTTTCGAGCCCTATGTGACGACCAAACCCAAGGGCACCGGCCTGGGGCTCGCGATCGTGAAGAAGATCATCGACGAGCACCACGGCACGGTGAGCCTGGAGAACAAGGGAGGAGCGGCAGTGACCATCGCACTGCCGCGGGCGGCGTGAGCCCCGGGACGGTGTAGAGGCTATGGCAACCATACTCGTAGTCGACGATGAAGTAGGCATCCGCGAACTGCTGTCGGAGATTCTCGAGGACGAGGGGCACACCGTGCGTCTCGCCGAGAACGCGGCGGCGGCGCGCGAGCACCGCAATCGCGAACGCCCGGATCTGGTGCTGCTCGACATCTGGATGCCGGACATCGATGGCATCTCGCTGCTCAAGGAGTGGGCGGCCTCCGGACAGCTCACCATGCCGGTGGTGATGATGTCGGGCCACGCCACCATCGATACCGCGGTGGAAGCCACGCGCATCGGCGCGCTGGAATTCCTCGAAAAGCCGATCACGATGCAGAAGCTCCTGGCCACGGTGAAGCGGGCGCTGCGGGCTTCCGAACCCCAGTCGTATGCGCGCTTCGCACCGCTGGCCATCGGCCGCTCGGCCACCGTGGTCGAATTGCGCAAGCGCCTGTCGCAGTACGCGCAGGTCAACACGCCGCTGCTGCTGCGCGGCGAGCCGGGTGCGATGGCCGAGCTGTACGCGCGCGCCCTGCATCAGCCCGGTGTGCCCTTCGTCGTGGCCGGCCCGGCGTTGTCCGAAGCGCCGCAATCGCTGTTGATGCAGGCAGCAGGCGGCATCCTGTTTGTCGACGAGCTTGCCAGCCTGTCCAAGGCGCAGCAGCGCGGCCTGGCGTTCATCGTCCCGCAGGCCGAGCGGCAGAAAGTGCGCCTCGTCAGTTTCACCAGCCGCGTGCACCGCCAGCTCGTCGAGGAATGCGGCTTCGACGAGCAGTTGCTCGCGCACTTGTCGCAATTGGTACTGGCCCTGCCGCCCCTGCGCATGCAGGCCGAGGACATCCCCGACCTGGCGGTGAGCCTGCTCAACCAGCTCGTCGAAACGCGGGTCACGCCGCCGCGCACGTTCTCGGTCGCGGCCCTCAACCTGCTACGCCAGTATTCCTGGCCGCGCAACATGGAGGAGCTGCACCAGGTCGTACGCAGCGCCGCGCTCGGTGCGCTGGAGGAGGAAATCAGCGCCGAGGACGTGCAGCGCGTCCTCCCGCCCGAACCGCAGACGCCGCTCGCGCTCTCTGCCAGCTTGCTCGAACAGCCTTTGCGCGAAGCGCGCGAGGCCTTCGAGCGCGCCTATTTCGAACATCACCTCGCGCGCGACATTTCCATGAGCCGGTTGGCTGAGAAGAGCGGTCTCGAACGTACGCACCTCTACCGCAAGCTCAAGGCGCTCGGACTGCACGTCGGCAAGAAGGAAGAATAAAGTCCATGAAGATCATCATCCTCGGTGCCGGCCAGGTCGGCTCGACGCTGGCGGAGAGCCTCGCGTCCGAGCAGAACGACATCACCGTGGTCGACATCGAGCCGACGCGGTTGCGCGAGCTGCAGGACCGTCTCGACTTGCGCACGGTGGTCGGCAGCGCCGCACATCCCGATACGCTGATCGAAGCGGGCATCCAGGACGCCGACATGCTGGTCGCCGTGACGCAATCTGACGAAACCAATCTCGTCGCCTGCCGCATCGCCGCGCAGCTCTACAACGTACCGACCAAGATCGCGCGCTTGCGTGCCACAGGCTTTCTCAGCCGCCCCGAGCTGATGGGCGAAAACGGTTTCAATGTCGACCACGCCATCTGCCCGGAAGCCGTGCTCACCGAATACATCGCCCGGCTGATCGAATTTCCCGAAGCGCTGCAGGTGCTGGAATTCGGCGGCGGACGGCTCACCATGGTGGTGGTGCGGGCCGTGAGGGGCGGTCTGCTGATCGGGCATCCGCTGAAGGAGCTGCGCAAACACATCCCGCACGTGGACGCGCGCATCGTCGCTATCTACCGCGGCGACCAGTCGATCATCCCCGACGGCGACACGGTCATCATGCAAGGCGACGAAGTGTTCTGCCTCGCGCCCACGGACCGCATTCGCGAGGTCATGCGCGAGCTGCGCAAAATGGACAAGCCGGTCAGGCGCGTCATGATCGCCGGCGGCGGCAACATCGGGGTGCGGCTTGCGCGCGCGCTCGAGAACGACTACCAGGTAAAGGTGATCGAACACAACAAGCGCCGCGCAGAGTTCGTCGCCAGCCAGCTGAACAACGTGCTCGTCCTGCAGGGCGACGCGACCGACGAGGAGCTGCTCGAGTCCGAGCGCATCGAGGAGATGGACCTGTTCCTCGCGCTCACCAACGACGACGAGAACAACATCATGTCCGCCCTGCTTGCCAAGCGCATGGGTGCCCGGCGCGTGGTCGCGCTCATCAACCGGCGCGCCTACGCCGATCTGGTGCAGGGCGGGCAGATCGACATTGCCCTCTCGCCGGCGCAGGCCACCATCGGCAAGCTGTTGCAGCACATCCGTCGTGCCGACGTGGTCGCGGTGCACAGCTTGCGGCGCGGAGCTGCCGAGGCGCTCGAACTGGTGGCGCATGGCGACGAGCGGACTTCCAAAGTCATCGGCAAGCGTGTCGACCAGATCACGCTGCCGCGCGACACGACCATCGGCGCCATCGTGCGCCGGCGCGACGACGCCGAGCGCGCGGAGGTGATCATGGCGCATCACGACACGGTCATCGAATCCGGCGATCACGTCGTCATGTTCGTCGCCAACAAGCGCGTCGTGCCGAAGGTCGAGAAGCTGTTCCAGGTCGGCTTCAGCTTCATCTGAACCATGGTCGCCACCACCCTTGCCCCGACCGCGCTCGAGCGACGCCTGCCGCTGCTCAACACGCTCGGCAAGGTCATCATGATCTTCGGACTGTCGTTGCTGCTGCCGATCGGGGTGTCGCACTATCTGGACGACGGCGCGCAGCTCGCCTACGACGAGGCGCTCGTCGTCACCGTGTCGATCGGCGCGCTGCTGTGGCTGGCGAGCCGCCGCTCGCAACGCGAGCTCGCCACGCGCGACGGCTTCCTGCTGGTGGGGCTGGTGTGGACTGTGCTGCCGGCGCTCGCGACCCTGCCGCTGCTGTTCTACTTCCCCGACATGTCCTTCACCGAGGCCTATTTCGAAACCGTCTCGGGCCTCACCGCCACCGGCGCCTCGGTAATGGATCAACTCGACAATCTGCCGGCATCCGTCAATCTCTGGCGCACCCAGTTGTGCTGGATGGGCGGCATGGGCATCGTGGTGCTGGCGGTGGCGATCCTGCCGCTGCTCGGCGTGGGCGGCGCGCAGCTCTTCAAGGCGGAGACGCCCACACCGATGAAGGACAATCGCCTCACACCGCGCATCAACGAGACCGCCAAGGGTCTCTGGATGGTCTATTTCGTCGCCACGCTTCTGTGCGTGCTCGCCTATCGCCTCGCGGGCATGAGCTGGCTAGACGCCCTCATGCACGGCTTCTCGACCATCAGCCTGGGCGGCCTCACGCCCCACGACGCGAGCTTCGCCTATTTCGATTCGCTCGCGATCGAGCTTATCTGCATCGCGTTCATGCTGTTCGCGAGCCTCAATTTCGCCACTCACTTCCTGGTCTGGCACCGCCGTTCGCTGCGCGCCTACTGGCGCGATCCCGAGGTGGTCTGGGTGCTGGGCGTGATGCTCGCGAGCGTGGCGGTGATCGCGCTGTTCCTGTACTGGCGCCAGTACTACGAGACGTTCACGGAGGCGTTGCGCTACGCCGCCTTCAACGTGGTCGCGGTGGCGAGCACGGCGGGATTCTCGACCGCCGACTACAACCAGTGGCCGGTGTTCGCGCCCCTGTGGATGCTGTTCCTGTCCGCTGTGGCCTGCTCTTCCGGTTCGACCGGCGGCGGCATCAAGATGATTCGAGCGCTGGTGCTGCTGAACCAGGCTTTTCGCGAGCTCACGCGCATCGTCCATCCGCGCGCGACGGTGCCGCTCAAGATCGGCGGAACGACGATCGAGAACAAGCTCATTTTCGCCGTACTGGCTTTCATGCTGATCTACGGCGGCACGATGATCGCCACGACGCTGGCGCTCGCCGCCTCGGGCGTCGATACCATTACCGCGTTCTCGGCGATCGTCGCCTGCCTGAACAACCTCGGCCCCGGGCTGCACCAGGTCGGTCCCGCCAGCAACTTCGCCGGCTTCAACGCCTTTCAGCTCTGGATCTGTATCGCCACCATGCTGCTCGGCCGCCTCGAGCTGTTCAGCCTGCTGGTGCTGTTCACCCCGGCGTTCTGGCGCAAATAGTCAGGGCCGCAGCGGCCTGAACGAGCCGAGAAAGAAATCCAGATCGACTTCGGCTGCGCGTTCGCTCGGACCGATGAACAGCACCTGGTAGTAGCGGCGGGTATCGTGCAGCACGCGCGCGGCGAGCAGCATCGGCCGCCCATCGGCCTCGCCTTCGGCCCGGAATTCCTCGCCCTGCAGACCGGGCAGTTCCAGCTTCGTTTCGTGGACGACGCGGCCGCCGATGTTGCGGATCAGTCCCGCGCGCGCGGCGTCCTGCACGCTCGCCGCGTCGGCGCCCGGCGGCAGGTCGGCATAGGCGACGCCGAAGGCCATGCCGTTCACTTCCGCACGCAGCATGTGCACTTCGAGCGCTGCGCCGCCGAGCTGCAGCGTGCGGCTCACTTCCTTCGGACGCGCCGGAAACATCACGGCGAAGCCGCCCTCGGCCGAACGCAGTTCGCGCCAGTCGAGGTCGGGATAACAGCCGGCGAGCGCGACCGCGAGGAAGAGGCCGAGCGCCGCACGTGCGACGTTCAGAGCGCGCATACCGCGTCTCCTACGCGGATGAGGCCCGGCTCGATCACGGCGGCGGTCAGGCCGCCGTGGCCGCGCATGGCGTTCAAACCGCCGCGGCCGAGCGCGGCCTCCATGCGCGAGCAGGGATCGCACAACCCCGTGCCTTCCAGTACCGCCCCGCCCACGCGGAAGCGGCGCCCCTTCAGGGCGATGAGGTTGATCCCGCCCACGACCAGATTGCGGCGCAGCCACGCCGGATCGATGACGGCATGGCCGGTGAGCGCGGCAATCACCGGCAGATGTTCGGCCTGGATGAGCGTGACCGCGCGGCGGCCGTTGGCCTTGCCGTAGTGATCACCGACCAGTCCCGAAAGACCCGCTTCCACGGACTCGACCGTCACGGGCAAGGCGAGCCGTTCCGGCCGCACGCCGATCCATTCCACGCGGCCGGGCCGCGGAAATTCGCAGAGCAGATCGGCCAGTGTTTCCACAGCCCGCTACTTCGCGGCGATGCAGGCGATTTCGACCAGTATGCGCGGGTCGGCGAGCTTCGCCTCCACCGTGGCGCGACAGGGCAGATTGTTCGCATCCACCCAGTTCGACCACACCTCGTTCATCGCTTCGCGATGACGCATGTCGGCCAGCCACACGTTGGCCGAAATGATCTTCGATTTGTGCGAACCGGCCTTGGCGAGCAGCGCATCGATCTGCTGCAGGACGTCCGCGGTCTGCCCCTTGATGTCCTGGCTGAGATCGCGCGGTACCTGCCCGCCGAGGAAAACGAGGCCGTTGTATTCGACGGCGTCGCACAGCAGCCTGCCGTGCGGGTTGTGGCGGACGATGTTCATAGTCTCTCCGTGCAGGGGGGCGCTCACAGGCCGAGGTTGGGCGCGAGCCAGCGCTCGGCCTCCGCGACATCCATGTTCTTGCGTCTGGCGTAGTCTTCGAGCTGATCGCGGCCGATCCGCCCGACGTTGAAGTACTGCGATTCGGGATGCGCGAAGTAATAGCCGCTCACCGAGGCCGGCGGCGTCATCGCGTAGCTTTCGGTGAGCTCGATGCCCACGGCGGGGGCGTCCAGCAGCTCGAACAGCGTCTTCTTTTCCGTATGGTCCGGGCAGGCCGGATAGCCCGGCGCCGGACGGATGCCGCGATAGCGTTCCTTGATCAGATCTTCGTTCGTGAGCTGCTCGTCGGGCGCGTAGCCCCAGAACTCGCGCCGCACGCGTGCGTGCATCAGTTCCGCGAAGGCTTCGGCCAGGCGGTCGGCGAGCGCCTTGAGCAGGATGGCGTTGTAGTCGTCGTTCGCCTCTTCGAAGCGTTTGACCCGTTCCGCGCAGCCCAGGCCGGCGGTCACGGCGAACATGCCGAGATAGTCCGCGATGCCGGAGTCCTTCGGCGCGACGAAGTCGGCGAGCGCGCGGTTGTGCCGGTCGGAGGCCTTCTGCGCCTGCTGACGCAGCGTGTGCACCACCGCCAGCACCTCGGTGCGCGATTCGTCGGTGTAGAGCTCGATGTCGTCGCCGACACGGTTCGCGGGATAGAGGCCGATCACGCCGTTCGCCTGCAACCACTTCTCGCGGATGATGGTCTGCAGCATCGCCTGCGCGTCGCGGAACACGTTGCGCGCCGCCTCGCCGACGACGGGGTCGTCGAGGATCGTGGGATAGGAACCGGTCAGATCCCAGGTCTGGAAGAAGGGCGACCAGTCGATGTACTGCGCGATTTCTTCCAGATCGTAGTTCTCGAACGCGATCCGGCCGAGCCGCCTGGGTTTCGGCGGCACGTAATTGCCGAAGTTGACCGGCTGGGCGTTCGCGCGCGCCTCTTCGAGCGTCACCAGCGGCTGCGCGGTCTTGGCGGCGTGCTGGGCGCGGATCTTTTCGTAGTCGGCGCGCACCGAAGCGATGTACTCGTCGCGCAGCTCCGGCGACAGCAGGCTCGTGCACACGCCCACGGAACGCGAAGCGTCCGGCACATACACCACCGGCCCGCTGTAGCGCGGCGCGATCTTCACGGCGGTGTGCACGCGCGAGGTCGTGGCCCCGCCGATGAGCAGCGGGATCGTGAAGCCTTCGCGCTCCATTTCCGAGGCGACGTGCGCCATCTCCTCCAGCGAGGGCGTGATGAGGCCGGACAGGCCGATCGCATCGGCGTTCTCGTCCCTCGCCACTTGCAGGATCTTCTGCGCCGGCACCATGACGCCGAGGTTGATGACCTCGAAGTTGTTGCACTGGAGCACCACGGCGACGATGTTCTTGCCGATGTCGTGCACGTCGCCCTTCACCGTGGCGATGACGATCTTGCCCTTGGTGGAGGTGTCGCCCAAGCGCTGTTTCTCCGCTTCGATGTAGGGCACCAGGTGGGCGACGGCCTGTTTCATCACCCGCGCCGACTTCACCACCTGCGGCAGGAACATCTTGCCGGCGCCGAACAGGTCGCCGACGATGTTCATGCCGTCCATGAGCGGCCCTTCGATGACCTGGATGGGATGCGCGTATTGCTGCCGCGCTTCCTCGGTGTCTTCCACGATGTAGGTGGAGATGCCGTGCACCAGGGCATGGGCGAGGCGTTCCTGCACCGTGCCCTTGCGCCAGGCGAGGTCTTCCTCCTTCGCCTTGCCGGTGGATTTGACCGTCTCGGCGAAGGCGACGAGCCGCTCGGTGGCATCCGGCCGGCGGTTGAAGATCACGTCCTCGACGTGCTCGAGCAGATCCTTGGGCAGTTCCTCGTACACGCCGAGCTGGCCGGCGTTGACGATGCCCATGGTGAGACCGGCCTTGATGGCGTGGTACAGGAAGGCCGTGTGCATCGCCTCGCGCACCGGCTCGTTGCCGCGGAACGAGAACGACAGGTTGGAGACGCCACCGCTCGTCTTGGCGTAGGGCAGGTTCTGGTGGATCCAGCGCACCGCCTCGATGTAATCGATGGCGTAGGTGTTGTGTTCCTCCAGCCCCGTGGCGACGGCGAAGATGTTGGGATCGAAGATGATGTCCTCGGGCGGGAAGCCGACGCGGTTGACGAGGATGTCGTAGCAGCGTGCACAGATCTCCTTGCGGCGCTCGAGCGTGTCGGCCTGGCCCTGCTCGTCGAAGGCCATCACCACCACCGCCGCGCCGTAGCGCCTGGCGAGGGTGGCCTGCCGGATGAATTCCTGCTCGCCTTCTTTCAGCGAGATGGAGTTGACGATGCCCTTGCCCTGCAGGCACTTGAGACCCGCCTCGATCACCGACCACTTGGAGCTGTCGATCATCACCGGCACGCGCGCGATGTCCGGCTCCGAGGCGATGAGGTTGAGGAACTTCACCATCGCCTGCTGCGAGTCGAGCATCGCCTCGTCCATGTTGATGTCGATGACCTGCGCGCCGTTCTCCACCTGCTGGCGCGCCACCGACAGCGCTTCGGCGTAGTCGCCTGCCAGGATGAGGCGCGCGAAGGCCTTCGAGCCGGTGACGTTGGTGCGCTCGCCGACGTTCACGAACAGCGAATCCGGGCCGATGTTGAGCGGCTCCAGGCCGGAGAGGCGCAGCTTCTTCTCGATCACCGGCACCTTGCGCGGCGGCACGTTGGCGACCGCCTGCGCGATGGCGCGGATGTGCGCGGGCGTGGTGCCGCAGCAGCCGCCGACCACATTGAGGAAGCCGGCCTGCGCGAATTCCAGCAACTGGCTGGAAGTGGAGGCCGGCGTTTCGTCGTAGCCCGTTTCCGAGAGCGGGTTCGGCAGCCCGGCGTTGGGATAGCAGCACAGGAAGGTGTCGGCGACCTTCGAAAGCTCTTCGATGTACGGCCGCATGAGCTTCGCGCCCAGCGCGCAATTCAGCCCGATGGTGAGCGGCCGCGCGTGGCGCACGCTGTTCCAGAAGGCTTCCGGCGTCTGGCCGGTCAGCGTGCGGCCCGAGGCGTCGGTGATAGTGCCGCTGATCATCACCGGCAGCCGCTGCCCGACTTGCTCGAAATAGGACTCGACCGCGAAGATCGCCGCCTTGGCGTTGAGCGTGTCGAAAATGGTCTCGATCAGCACGATGTCGGCCCCGCCGTCGACCAGGCCGCGCAGGCTCTCCGTATAGGCGGCGACCAGGGTATCGAAGTCGATGTTGCGGAAGCCCGGATCGTTGACGTCCGGCGAGATCGAGGCGGTCTTGTTGGTCGGACCCAGCACGCCGGCGACGAAGCGCGGCTTGTCGGGTGTGCTGTAGGCGTCAGCCGCGCGGCGCGCAAGCTGCGCCGCGGCGAAATTGAGTTCGTAGACCAGCGCCTCCATGCCGTAGTCGGCCATCGAGGGCGCGTTGGCGTTGAAGGTGTTGGTCTCGACGATGTCCGCGCCGGCTTCCAGGTACTGGCGGTGGATGCCGTCGATGATCTGCGGTTGGGTGAGCGAGAGCAGATCGTTGTTGCCGCGCAGGTCGTGCGGCCAGTCCTTGAAACGCTCGCCCCGGAACTGCGCCTCGCTCAGCTTGTAGGTCTGGATCATGGTTCCCATGGCGCCGTCCAGGATCAGGATGCGGCGTTCCAGAAGCGAGCGGAGTTCGGCGGTGCGGTCAGATTGCATGGCGAACGTTCGAGGAAAAACAAAAGCCCGCGCGGGCGGGCAGGTTCAGCGCGCGTATTGCGTGATGTGCATCAAGTCACGCGCGCTTTGAAGGCTAAAGGGTTGATGCTTCAGTGTCAATTTGGCTAGGCGGCGCAAAACCCCTGGGCCATGCATGGCTTTTGATCCTGGTCAAGCGTTCGGTCCGGGCCGAAACCATACTTCACGCGTGGTTTAAACCATGTATGGAGAACGCGAATGAAAAAAGCAGTACTCGGGGTCTGTGCGCTGACGCTCGCGAGCATGGCCGCGCCGGCGCTGGCAGCGGACGCGGAAAGCCCGTGGCTCGTGCGTGTGCGCGCGCTGCACATGGAAGTCGACAACGGCAACAGCCCGAAGGCCGGTGTGTCGCTGGACGACAAGACCTTCCCGGAAGTCGACATCAGCTATTTCTTCTCGAAGAACGTCGCTGCGGAACTGATCCTGACCTATCCGCAGAAGCATGATGTCCATCTGAAAGGTGTGGGCAACATTGGCAGCATCAAGCATCTGCCGCCGACGCTGACGCTGCAGTACCACTTCATGCCCGAGAGCAACTTCAAGCCCTATATCGGCGCGGGCATCAACTATACCCGTCTGACCAGCGTCGATATCGACGTGCCGGGCGTCAGAGTCGATCGCAACAGCTTCGGCTTCGCCGTTCAGGCCGGCTTCGACTACAAGCTGACCAAGAACTGGTACCTGAACGTGGACGTGAAATACGTCGACATCGACACCGATGTGAAGCAGGCCGGCGTCGGTAAGCTGACCACGCTGAAAGTGGATCCCTTCCTCTACAGCGTCGGTATCGGCTACCGCTTCTAAAAAAAGGAAACAGGGTCGTCACAGGGAGGGGAGAAAAGCAAAACGGGCGCCGTATGGCGCCCGTTTTTGCTGCAGCGCAAGCGCTTTAGAGGTAGTACGCGCTTTCGCCGTGGGAGTTGATGTCCAGCCCCTCGCGTTCCTCTTCCTCGGTGACGCGCAGGCCGAGGATCATGTCCACCACCTTATAGGCGATGAAGGCCACCACGGCCGACCAGACGATGGTGATCAGCACGCCCTTCGCCTGGACCAGCAACTGGCTGGCGATCACATAATCGGCGCCTTGGGTGCCGCCCAGACCCGGCGCGGCGAACACGCCGGTGAGCAGCGCGCCGACGATGCCGCCCACGCCGTGGACGCCGAACACATCGAAGGCGTCGTCCGCGCGCAGCATGCGCTTCAGCCCGTTCACGCCCCAGAGGCACACCAGACCGGCGACCAGGCCGATGATGATGGCGCCCATCGGGCCGACGAAACCGGCCGCCGGCGTGATCGCCACCAGGCCGGCCACCGCACCCGAGGCCGCGCCCAGCATCGAGGCCTTGCCCTTGGCCAGCGCTTCACCCGCGAGCCACGACATGGTTGCCGCGCCCGTGGCGACGATGGTGTTGACGAAAGCCAGCGAGGCGGTGCCGTTCGCGCCCAGCGCGGAGCCGGCGTTGAAGCCGAACCAGCCCACCCACAGCAGCGAGGCGCCCACCATGGTCAGCGTGAGCGAGTGCGGGGGCATCGCTTCCTTGCCGAAGCCGATGCGCTTGCCCAGCACATAGGCGCCGACCAGGCCCGCGACGCCGGCGTTGATGTGCACCACCGTGCCGCCGGCGAAGTCGAGCGCGCCGTCCTGGAACAGCAGGCCCGGCTCGGCCCACACCATGTGCGCCATCGGGATGTAGCAGAAGGTGAACCACAGCACCGAGAACAGCAGCACGCTGGAGAACTTGATGCGCTCGGCGTAGGAGCCGACGATCAGCGCCGTGGTGATGGCGGCGAAGGTCGACTGGAAGGCGATGAACACATACTCGGGAATCGAGCCCGACAGGGTATCGGGCGTGATGCCGATCAGGAACGCCTTGTCGAAGGTCCCGTAGAACGAACCGCCGCCCTCGAACGCCAGACTGTAGCCGTACAGGCACCACAGCACGGTGATCGTCGAGAAGATCGCGAACACCTGCAGCAGCACCGACAGCGTGTTCTTCGCGCGCGCGAGGCCGCCGTAGAACAGCGCCAGCCCGGGAATGGTCATCAGGATGACCAGCATGGTGGAGGTGAGCACCCAAGCGGTATCCCCGCTGTCGAGCTTGGGCGCTTCTTCGGCAGCGGCTTCGGCGGGTGCGGCGGCTTCGGTGGCCGCCGGCGCATCGCCCGGGAGCTCCTGCGCCATGCCGGGTGCGGCGAAAGCGAGCGCCGCTAACATCATCAGCCAAACGATGAATCGTTTCATTGCGATTCCCCTCAAAGTGCTTCGACGCCGGTCTCGCCGGTGCGAATACGAATGACCTGTTCGAGGTCGAAAACAAAGATCTTGCCGTCGCCGATCTTCCCGGTATGGGCGGACTTCTCGATGGCTTCGATGGCCTGTTCGAGCAGACCGTCGTCGATGGCGACTTCGATCTTCACCTTGGGCAGGAAGTCGACGACGTATTCCGCGCCCCGGTACAGCTCGGTATGGCCCTTTTGACGGCCGAAGCCCTTCACTTCGGTGACCGTGATGCCCTGCACACCGATGCTCGACAATGCCTCGCGGACTTCGTCGAGCTTGAACGGCTTGATGATGGCGGTGACGAGTTTCATAGGAACTCCTTGGTGTGGCGCGACCGGTCGAGGCCGGTCATGCGTTAAAACGACTTGCCGACCGAAAGCACCACGGTGGTGTCGCCCAGGTTGCCGTACACATCGTCGTCGGCGTCGGTACCGATGACGGCCGCGCTCAGCGCCCAGCCCTGCAGGTCGTAAGTCAGACCCAGCTTGTAGTCGAAGTAGTCGGCGTCGGGCGTGTCCTTCACGTCCTGGTAGCCGACGTGCGCGACCAGCGACAGCTTGTCGGACAGCGGGAACTCGCCGTTCAGCTCGTAGTAGATCGAGCCCTTGGCGTCCTTGCTGGCGAACCACTTGTCCGAGACGCCGTACCAGATCTTGGCGCTGATCGGACCGTAACCCGCCCCGATATAGAGCTCAGTCGTGTCGTAGCGGGTGTTCGTGCCCGCCACTTTCGCGCCAGGGTAGTAGTACTGCAGCACGCCGATGTCGTAGCTGAAGCCCTCGACTTCGCCGCGATAGCCGGCGTAGAGATCCATCTCCAGACCGGCGCCGCCGTTGAACAGGTCGGTCGTCACGCTGGCGTTCCAGTTGCCGATGTAGAAGCCGCTGGCGTGCTCGTAATCGAAACCGCCCTGAATCCCGGGGTCGCGATCGGTTTGCGAAATGCCGCGGAACCGGTAGTCCGACACAAGCGCGAAATTGCCGCTGAAGGAATGCGGCGATTCGGCGCCGGCGCTGTCTTGAGCGTGCGCGAGGCTCGGTACGGCGAAAGCACCCGCAACGACGGAAGCAAGAATGAGTTTTTTCACTTTGTGGCCCCTTTTCTGAGTGAGAAATCAGCACGAGGCCCTTCAGCACTACCTATGCCAGAACAAAAATGATTGAATTTTCAATTGGTTACGCCAAAATCGTGGCATTGTCACGGCGAGAAGGCACCGAGTTGGTGCGCGGCGGCGCGCGCGCCGCACCATCCAGGTGCTCTGCGGGGTGCGCGCAATGACGCTGTGCTAGACTGGCCCGGTCACAAAGGACGCGCCATGCCGAACAAGGACTTTCTGGACGAACTCAACCGGCGCCTGAGCGAGATCTTCGCGCAGAGCCCGGCCAAGGACATCGAGCGCAACGTGCGCGCGATGCTGACTTCGATGTTTGCGCGCCTCGATCTGGTGACTCGGGAGGAATTCGACGTGCAGGCCGAATTGCTTGCGCGCACCCAACAAAAGCTCGCCGAGCTGGAAGCGCGCCTGGCGGCACTGGAAGCCGCCCCCTCAAAAGAGGATTGAAGCACGATGGCGCTCGCACTGTTGCACAGTCGAGCGCTCACCGGAGTGGATGCCCCGGCCGTCACGGTGGAAGTACATCTGGCCAACGGACTTCCCAGTTTTGCGATCGTCGGCCTGCCCGATACCGAAGTGAAGGAATCGCGCGAGCGCGTGCGCGCCGCGCTGGTCAACTGCCATTTCGAATTCCCCGCCCGGCGCATCACCGTCAACCTCGCGCCCGCCGACCTGCCCAAGGAGAGCGGACGTTTCGATCTGCCGATCGCGCTCGGTATCCTCGTCGCTTCGCAGCAGCTGCAAGCGGAAGGACTGGAGGATTACGAATTCGCCGGCGAGCTGTCGCTTTCGGGCGAATTGCGCGCCATCCGCGGCGCGCTGGCGATGACCTACCGCGCCGCGCGCAGCGGCCGCCGTTTCATCCTGCCGCAGGCGAGCGCGCGGGAAGCGGCGCTGGTGCGCGAGGCGCGGGTGCACGGCGCATCGAACCTGCTCGAAGTTTGCGCCCATCTCACCGGCCGCGCGCCCCTGCCGCTTGTGGAACCGGCATTCGACACGGCGCCGGTCGCGTATCCGGACCTCGCCGACGTCAAAGGCCAGTTGCACGCCAAGCGTGCCCTCGAAGTCGCCGCGGCCGGCCGGCACAGCCTGCTCTTCACCGGCCCGCCCGGCACCGGCAAGTCGATGCTGGCCGCGCGGCTGCCCGGTCTTCTGCCGCCCATGAGCGAAGAGGAAGCGCTGGAGGCCGCCGCGGTGCAATCGCTGGCGCATCAGGGCTTCGATATCACGCGCTGGCGTCAGCGGCCTTTCCGCGCTCCGCATCACACCGCCTCGGCGGTCGCGCTGGTGGGCGGCGGCAGCGAGCCGCGCCCGGGCGAGATTTCGCTCGCGCACCACGGCGTGCTGTTCCTCGACGAGCTGCCGGAGTTCGACCGGCGCGTGCTGGAGGTGCTGCGCGAGCCCATCGAATCGGGACGGGTGTCGATTTCGCGCGCGGCGCGGCAGAGCGATTTTCCGGCCCAGTTCCAGCTGGTCGCGGCGATGAACCCCTGCCCTTGCGGCTATCTCGGCCATCCCAGCGGACGCTGCCGTTGCACGCCCGACCAGATCGCGCGCTACCGCCACAAACTGTCGGGCCCCTTGCTCGACCGCATCGATCTGCACGTGGAAGTGCCGGCACTGTCGCAGGAGGAACTGACCGAGCGGCAACCGCAGGAAAGCAGCGCCGCCGTGCGCGAGCGCGTGACGCGCGCCTATGCCATGCAGTGCGAACGGCAGGGTAAACCGAACGCACTGCTCGGCACCCAGGAGATCGAGCGCTATTGCAAAGTCGACGCCGCCGCGGAGCGGTTGCTGCACAACGCGGTGGCGCGCCTCAACCTGTCCGCGCGCGGCTATCATCGCGTGCTGCGGCTGGCGCGCACCATCGCCGATCTCGCCGGCGAGCCGCAGATCGCCGCGGCGCATGTCGCGGAGGCGATTCAGTACCGCCGCCTCGCCCACGAAGTTTCCTGATCCGACATCATGGCCACCTACGCTATCGGCGACCTGCAGGGTTGCCTCGATCCTCTACTGGCGCTATTGCGCGAGATCCGCTTCGATCCCCACGAAGACCGTCTGTGGTTCACCGGCGATTTGGTGAACCGCGGCCCGCAATCGCTCGAAACGCTGCGCTTCGTGCGCTCGCTCGGCGAACGCGCGATCACCGTGCTTGGCAATCATGACCTGCATCTGCTCGCGCTCGCCGCGGGTTGCGGCCGGCCGCGCGCGGACGACACGCTCGACGGAATCCTCAACGCCGAAGACCGCGACGAACTCCTCGAGTGGTTGCGCCGCCGGCCGATGCTGCATGCCGAAGGCGAATACGTGCTGGTGCACGCCGGCCTGCTGCCGCAGTGGAGCGTGCGGCAGGCGCGCGAGCTCGCGGCGGAGGTCGAGGCGCGGCTGCGCGCGCCGGACTACGGCGATTTCCTGGCAAAGCTGTGGGGCAACCAGCCCGACCGCTGGGACGACGCGCTGCAGGGCATCGACCGCTGGCGCGTGATCGTCAACGCCATGACGCGCATGCGCTTCTGCTCCGCCCAAGGCGTGATGGAGTTCCAGACCAAGGGCGAGGTGCGCGCCGCGCCGCCGGGCTACATGCCCTGGTTCGACGTGCCGGGCCGCGCGAGCGCCGATGCGACCGTCGTGTTCGGCCACTGGTCGGCGCTCGGCTGGTACGAACGGCCCAATCTGCTGGGGCTGGACAGCGGCTGCGTGTGGGGCGGCCGCCTGACGGCGGTCAGACTGGAAGATCGCCGCGTTTTTCAGTGTGCCTGTGCGGCAGCGGCAGATCCAATGCGCGGGCAATAGCCGCTTCGGCCGCCCGCGCCAGTGCGCGGCGGTTGGTTTCCGCGGTGGCAAGCGGCGCCGTGATGTGCAGCTCGGCGACGAGTTTGCGCTGCGAAACGACGCGCCACAGCGAGCGCGCGAAACTCATCTCGCCCACGTAATGCGCCGCTTCGGCGCGTTCGCCGTCCGCCGTGCGGTAGCGCAAGCCCACCGGCAGGATCGCCGCCTGCGCGTCGATCGCCGGTTGCAGCAGCGCGGCGTGGAAGTGCCCGAGCGCCTCGCCCTCGCCGGTCGTGCCCTCCGGAAACACCGCCACGGTCCGCCCCGCCGTGAGCGTCGCGGCGATGAGGTCGTTGGTGTGACGCGCATGCGTGCGGCGTCCACGGACGATGAACAGAGTGCCCACCTCGGCGACCAGCGCGCCGAGCAGCGGCCAGTCGCGGATCTCGGATTTGGCGACGAACACGCCCGGCGCGTGGCTGTAGATGACGAAAATGTCGAGCCAGGAGAGGTGGTTCGCCACCACCATGCGGCGCGCAAGCGCCGGGACGGCGCCGTAGGCGCGTACCTCCACGTCGAGGATGTCGAGCAGTTGCCGCGACCAGCGCCGGATTTCCCCGTCGCGCCCCGCGGTATCGAGTCTGGGAAAGCGCTTGCGGACGATGCGCTGCCCGTGGACGAAATGCGCGACCAGGCGCGCTAGGCGCAGCAGCCGGCGTGGCAGGGAGACGGTCGGGGCGGCCATGGCGAGCGGCGATTGTATCGCCGCCCGTCCGGCCCTTTAATGCGAGACGCGGGTGACGCCGCCCTGGGTGATGAGCCGCACGCGTTCGCCGACGTTGAAGGTTTCGTCGGCTTCCTGCACCACGGTGCGCAGTTCGCCGTTGTCGAGCCGCACGGTCAGCTCCACGCCGGGTTTGCGGGTGACACCCTCTTCCGCGGCCGAACCGAGCAGACCGCCGGCCACCGCACCCAGCACGGCGCCGATGGTGCTGCCGCGTCCGCTGCCGATGCTGGAGCCGGCGATGCCGCCCACCGCACCGCCTGCGATCGTGCCGACCGGCGTCTTCGTGCCTTCGATGGTGACGTGACGCACGCTTTCCAGCGTGCCCATGCGCACAGTGGCCTCGCGGCGCGTCTCCTCGCGGGAATAGACGCTGCCCGAGGTGCTGCTCGCGCAGCCGGCCAGGGTGAGCGCGGCAACGAGCGTCACCAACGCGAATCTGCCTTTCAACACGATTTCGTTCCTTCCGTCAAAGCGGCGCGCCGAAATGCCTTTCGTACAGCGCCGAGATCTGCTCGCGGCTGGCATGGTGGTTCTGCCCGCCGCGCGAGGCGATTTTCAGCGCGCCCATGAGCGAGGCCAGTTGCCCGGTTTTGCGCCAGTCGTAGCCTGCGGCGATGCCGTACAGCAGCCCCGCGCGGTAGGCATCGCCGCATCCGGTCGGATCGACGATCGCTTCGGGTTTCACGCTAGGGATGTGCAGGCACTCGCCGCCGGCATAGATCAGCGAGCCTTCGGCGCCTTTGGTGACTATGAGAGCCTCCAAACCCTGCGCAAGTTCCTCCAGGCTGCGGCCGGTGCGCTCTTCCAGCAGGCGGCCTTCGTAATCGTTCACCGCGACGTAGCGCGCCTTGCCCACCATGTCGAGCAGCTCCGCGCCGCTGAACATCGGCAGCCCCTGGCCGGGATCGAAGATGAACGGAATGCCGAGCGCCGCGAGCTGCTCCACGTGGCTCAGCATGCCCTCGCGTCCGTCGGGGGCCACGATCGCCAGGTCGATGTCCATGTCGCCGGTGATGACGTTCTCGTGCGAGCAGTTCATCGCACCCGGGTGGAAGGCGGTGATCTGGTTGTCGTCCAGGTCGGTGGTGATGAAGGCCTGGGCCGTGAGCGTGTCGGGGATCAGGCGCACGTAGTCGCGCGGCAGCCCCAGCCGTTCGAGCCGCTCCAGATAGGGGCCCGCGTCCGCGCCGACGGTCGCCATGATGAGCGGCTGCCCGCCGAGCAGCGCGAGGTTGTAGGCGATGTTGCCGGCGCAGCCGCCGAATTCGCGCCGCAGCTCCGGCACCAGGAAAGCGACGTTGAGGATGTGGACCTGCTCCGGCAGGATGTGATCCTTGAAGCGGCCCTTGAAGACCATGATGTTGTCGTAGGCGATGGAGCCGCAGATGAGGGTTCTCATAGTCGGGCAATGGTCGGAGACGGCGCGGCGCCGGCGGCGAAGCGGTGCGCCTCGCCCCCGGACCGCGCCCGGTTGCGCGGGGTGGCGGCAGCCACGCGCGCGTTCACTTCAAAGTGGCCAGCGCCGCGTCGTAGTCGGGTTCGGTCTTGATTTCGGAGACCAGCTGCGAGTGCAGGACCTTGTCGTTCTCGTCCAGCACCACCACCGCACGCGCGCAAAGCCCCGCGAGCGGGCCGTCGGCGATTTCCACGCCGTAGTTGGCGAGGAACTCGCGGTTGCGGAAGGTCGACAACGGCACCACGTTGGCGATGCCTTCGGTGCTGCAGAAGCGGCCCATGGCGAAAGGCAGGTCGGCGGAGACCACCAGCACCACGGTATTGGCCAGCGCGCCGGCCTGCTCGTTGAACTTGCGCGTCGAGGTCGCGCAGATCGGCGTGTCCAGGCTCGGCACGATGTTCAGCACCTTGCGCTTGCCGGCGAAATCCTTGAGCGACACGGGCTTCAGATCCTTGCCGACCAGGGTGAAGTCCGGCGCCTGTTCGCCCGGCGCCGGCAGCTTGCCGTTGACGGTGACGGGATTGCCGGCGAGAGTGACGGTAGCCATATCGGTTCTCCTCATTGATGATCGTTGGACGGGGCGGCCGCGGCTGCTGCCGGCCTGGCGCCCTTCTTCGTCGGACGGGGCCGCAAGAATACCCGATGCGGGAGGCGTCGTCCCGCTCAAGGATAGAACACGTACAGCCGGTAGCCGCTCGCGCCCAGCCCGGCCACGTCCAGATGAAGCTCGAAGGGCAGCTCGGTGTTGGGGGCGAAGAAGGCCGCGCCGGCCTGGGGCGGCAGATAGTCGGCCGGTTTCAGAACCCGCCGCGCCACGGTGACGTTGGTCTCGTCGGTGAGTGTGAGCTCGATCGAGGGATAAGCCTGCGGGAACGCGGCGCGGTTGCGCAGCACGGCCGAGAGTTTCAGCACGTCCTGGGCTCCGGCCACGGCCTGCAATTCCGAGCCTTCCAGCGTGATGAACTCGATTTCGCGCGAATAGGGCACTTCGCAGCCGACCAGCGCGCAGGCCCGCTCCAGCGCGGGCCGCGCACTGGGCAGGGCGCGCGCGAGCTCGGTGCGGAACAGATACGCCCCCTGCAACAGCAGCAGCAGGATCAGGAACACCGTCGCGGCGGTCCACCACGGCCCGGCGCCGTTGCGGCCCGTTTGCGCTTTAGGTCCGAAATCGAACTGGGTGGCATCGGCCATGCTGAGCGCGACGGGTTCCTGATGCGCCGGCTGGGCCTGCGAGGGCGCCGGGGCGGGGGCTTCGTCGCGCGATGCCGGCTCTGGGCGGAGCGCCTCGCGTGGTGCCGGTGCGGCGGCAGGTGCCTTTTCCGGTGAAGCCGGGGCCGCCTGCTTCGCTTCGGCGACCGGCTCCGGCTGCGGCACCGATTGGGCCGGCGGCTCGGGTTCCACCACCAGATGGCGATGGGCGTTGAACACCACCTGGCAGCGGCCGCAGCGCACCTGTCCCTGGCGCGCGTCGAGCTGTTCCTGATAGATGCGGAACGCGGTGTTGCAGGCCGGGCAGCGCGTGATCATCCTCATCGGCGCACGCCCTCCAATGCCGTCCAGCCCTCCTCGCTGACGTACACCTGCATGTCGAACCACGGCCTGTAGGCCGCGGCCACTTCCTCGGCCTGGGCGTCGAGCAGTCCGGCGAGCACGATGCGTCCGCCGCTGCGGCAGTGCGAAGCGAGCAGCGGCGCGAGCACCTTGAGCGGCATGGCGAGGATGTTGGTGAGCACCAGATCGGCCTGCAGTTCCAGCGGCGTCTCGGTGTCGATGAAGCGCGCCCGGATGCCGTTGTTGGCGGCATTGAGCCGCGCCTGCTCGACGGCCGTGGGATCGATGTCCACGCCGGTGGCCTTGCCCGCCCCCAGCTTCATTGCGGCAATGGCGAGCACGCCGGAGCCGCAGCCGTAATCGAGCACCTCCTCGCCGCCGCGCACGCGTTCGTCGAGCCAGCGCAGGCACAGGCGCGTGGTGGGATGGCTGCCGGTGCCGAAGGCGAGCCCCGGATCCAGACGCAGGACGATCGCATCCGGCGCCGGCGGCTCATGCCAGGAGGGCACGATCCACAGGCGTTCGCTGATGCGGATGGGATCGAACTGGGCCTGGGTGAGGCGCACCCAGTCCTGTTCGGGGACGGCCTCGGTGCGGTAGGGCGGCGTCTCGATGCCGGCCTCGGCGGCAGCTTCCGTCACCAGCCGGGCCACGTCCGTATCCGGTTCGCACAGCGCGCGGACGAGGGCGCGGCGCCACACCGCTTCGGAGGGTACCCCCGGCTCGCCGAACAGAGGCTGCTCCTCGGGCGTGCCGGCCGCCGCGTCCTCCACCGTCACCGACAGCGCGCCGTGCGCGAGCAGCGCGTCGGACATCGCGTCCGTGTCGGCGGCGTCGACTTCCAGTATCAGCGCAATCCAGGGCATGACGGTCGCTCGCTCGCGCCCGCTGACGAGCGCGCTGCCGCCGGCGGCGGGCCGCCGGCCGTTATTCCTCGGGACGCTTGGCGTCGGCGAGTTTCTGTTCCAGGTAATGGATGCTCGTCGCGCCCTTGAGGAAATTGGCGTCGAGCATCAGTTCCTGGTGCAGCGGGATGTTCGTCTTGATGCCCTCGACCACCATTTCCGACAGCGCGATGCGCATGCGTCGTATGGCTTGTTCGCGCGTGGCACCGTAGGCAATGAGCTTGCCGATCATGGAATCGTAGTACGGCGGCACGAAGTAGCCGTGGTACACGTGCGAGTCTACGCGGATCCCCGGCCCGCCGGGCGGATGGTAGGAGGTGATCCGGCCGGGCGAAGGCACGAAGGTGAAGGGGTCCTCCGCGTTGATGCGGCATTCGATAGCGTGGCCGCGCAGCTCCACGTCGCGCTGGCGGATGCTGAGCTTCTCGCCGGCGGCGATGCGGATCTGCTGCTGCACGATGTCGATGCCCGTGATCATTTCCGTGACGGGGTGCTCGACCTGCACGCGCGTGTTCATCTCGATGAAATAGAACTCGCCGTTCTCGTACAGGAACTCGAACGTCCCGGCACCGCGGTAGTTGATGCGCCGGCAGGCTTCCGCGCAGCGCTCGCCGATGCGGGCACGCTGCCGCGGCGTGATGCCGGGCGCCGGCGCCTCCTCCAGCACTTTCTGGTGGCGGCGCTGCATGGAGCAGTCGCGCTCGCCCAGGTAGATGACGTTGCGGTAGGCGTCGGCGAGGACCTGGATCTCGATGTGGCGCGGGTTCTCCAGGTACTTCTCCATGTAGACGGTCGGGTTGCCGAACGCCGCCTGCGCTTCCGCGCGCGTCATCTGCACAGCGTTGAGCAGCGCCGCCTCGGTGTGGACGACGCGCATCCCGCGCCCGCCGCCGCCGCCGGCGGCCTTGATGATCACCGGATACTTGATGTCGCGGGCGATGCGGATGACCTCTGCCGGGTCTTCAGGCAAGGGTCCGTCCGAGCCCGGCACGCACGGCACCCCGGCCTTGATCATGGCTTCCTTGGCGGCGACCTTGTCGCCCATCAGGCGGATGTTCTCGGGGCGCGGCCCGATGAACACGAAACCGCTCTTCTCCACCCGCTCGGCGAAGTCGGCGTTCTCGGAGAGAAAACCGTAGCCCGGATGGATGGCCTCGGCGTCGGTCACCTCGGCCGCGGCGATGATGGCCGGGATGTTGAGATAGGACTGGGCGGACGGGGCCGGGCCGATGCAGACCGACTCGTCGGCCAGCTTCACGTATTTGGCGTCGCGGTCGGCCTCGGAATGGACCACGACCGTGCGGATGCCCATTTCGCGGCAGGCCCGCTGGATGCGGAGCGCGATCTCGCCCCGGTTGGCAATGAGGATCTTTTCGAACATTTGGAATGCGACGCGGGATTACTCGATGACGAACAGCGGTTCGCCGTATTCGACCGGCTGCCCGTTTTCGATCAGGATCGCTTTGATCACGCCGTCTTTGTCGCACTCGATTTCGTTCAGCAGCTTCATCGCCTCGATGATGCAGAGCGTCTGGCCGACCTTGACCGCGTCGCCCACCTCCACGAAGGGTTTGGCGCCGGGCGAGGGGGCGCGGTAGAAGGTGCCCACCATCGGCGACTTCACCACATGGCCCTTCGGCAGCTCCGGCTCGGCGGCCGGCGCGGGGGCCGGCGCCGCGGCGGGAGCGGCAGGCAGCGCGGCCGGCGCCGGCATCACCGGCGGGGCGCTGACGTAGACCTCGCGCTGCGGGCCGCCGCCGCGGACGATCCGCACTTTTTCGTCGTTTTCGGTGACCTCCAGTTCGGCGATGCCGGATTCCTGGACAAGGTCGATGAGTTTTTTCAGTTTGCGCAAATCCATGGGGAAACTCCTCCGCACGGCGCCGGCAGGCGGCGTGCTTCAGTGCTCGGACGCGTAGGCCAGCGCGTATTCGTAGCCCCGGCTGCCGAGGCCGCAAATGGTCCCGACCGCCAGGTCACTGAAATAGGAATGGCGGCGGAAGGCTTCGCGTGCATGCACGTTGGACAGATGTACCTCGATGAACGGGATGGCCACCGCCGCCAGGGCGTCGCGGAGCGCGACACTGGTGTGGGTGAACCCGCCCGGATTGATTACGATGAACGAAAATCCCTGCTCTTTCGCGGCATGAATGCGCTCGATCAGCGCACCTTCGTGATTGCTCTGGAAGCACTCCACGGCCACGCCGCGCGCCGCGCCGAGTTCGACCAGCCGGGCGTTGATGGCTTCCAGGGTTTCACTGCCGTAGATCTCCGGCTCGCGCGTCCCGAGCAGATTGAGGTTGGGGCCGTGGATGACGAGAATCCGACGGCGTCCGTCCGGGACTTTCTCAGCTTGAGCTCTGGTTTTCGGCATGGGCGCGAGTTTGCCGCAGTTCCCTGCCGTTGTCCAAATATTTGCCGGAAGTTAGCGGAATTTCGCGCTGCCAGGCCTGCGGCGCGGGGCCCAGCCACTCGATCAGATCCCTTTCCTCGATCCGGCCCAGCTTGGTGCGCGAGACACTGCCGTCCGGCGCCACCAGCACCGTGAAGGGCAAACCGCCGGCCGGATTGCCGAGGCGGCGGACCAGTTCCAATGCTTCCGCGCCGCCGATGAGGATGGGGTAGCGGATGTCGAGCTGGGTGACGAATTGCTGCACGGGCGCCGCAGAATCGACGGCGATCCCCACAAATTCGACGCCGTTCGAGGCATATTGTGCCCGCGCCTGGTTGAGCAGAGGCATCTCCTCGCGACAAGGGGCGCACCAGGTCGCCCAGAAATTCACGACCAGCCGGCGGCCGCGCCATTGCGACAACGTGGCGGGCGTGCCGGACAGGGTCGTGAAGGGGGTCCGCAGCAAAGCGGCCGAGCCGGCCGGTTCGGGGCTGCCGCTGCGGGCCACGTAGCCCACATAAATGCCGGCTGCGAGCGCGGCCGCGCATAGCAGGCCGCCAAGGAGGTAAATCCGCGTTCTAGGCATCGCTGGCGACGAGTTCTGCCACGGCGCTCAGGTTGGCGCGTTCGATTACGCGCGCCGTGGGCGAGGCCTTCAGAGTTCTGCGTTCGTCGTTGGACGGATAGACGTAGAGATTCACCGGCACGCCCGCCCATTCCAGCCGCAGCACTTCCATGGGGCGGACCTCTTCGCTGACGGGGCGGCGCTCGGCCACGTCGTAGGGAATGGCGCGGTTGAGCAGGTAGAGCTCCAGCGCCTTGAGGTCGTCGGTGTAGAGCTGCAGGTCGATGTCGGCATAGCGGCCGGCGGTGCCCTTGAGCACCGAGCCGGCGAGGTAGGGCCGGAAATCGCTCAGTGCGCGCATGACTTCCAGGGCGATGGCCCGCAACCGGCGGATGCGCTCGCGCTGTTCCTCGCCCTGGTAGAGCGCCTGGTAGGCGAGCAGTTCGGCCTCGACCTCCTCGTTGGCGGGCAGCGACTGCGTGTCGGAGGCGCCGAGCTGACGCGCGGCCTTGCGCTTGGCGAGCGCGTAGTCCTCGATCCCGTCTTCGGCCATCAACCGGGCCGCGGCGGCCGCGATGCGCGCGCGCATCTGCGCCTGCTTGGGCTTGCTGTCTTTGGGCATGGTGCGACGGGTCCAGGAGGCCGAACGGGCAAGACGCATGATACCAGCCTCGTTTCGGGATGAACGCGCGCGGTGCAGGTCGCCGCACCGGTAGAATGCCGGCCCATGCACATCCATATTCTCGGCATCTGCGGCACCTTCATGGGCGGTGTCGCCGTGCTCGCCAAGGCCGCCGGCCATCGCGTCACCGGTTGCGACGCCAACGTCTACCCGCCCATGAGCACGCAGCTCGAGGAGCAGGGCATCGCCGTCTACGAGGGCTATGGCGCCGAGCAGCTGGAGCTGCGGCCCGATCTGTGGGTGATCGGCAATGTGGTGACGCGCGGCAATCCGCTCATGGAAGCCATCCTCGATCGTGGTGACCGCTACGTCTCCGGCCCGCAATGGCTGGCGGAGAACGTGCTGGCCGGCAAGTGGGTGCTCGCGGTCGCGGGCACGCACGGCAAGACGACCACCACCTCGATGCTCGCCTGGATTCTCGAATATGCGGGCCGCCGGCCGGGCTTCCTCATCGGCGGCGTGCCGCAGAACTTCGGCGTCTCGGCGCGCCACAGCGAAGGCGGGCTGTTCGTCATCGAGGCGGACGAGTACGACACCGCCTTTTTCGACAAGCGCTCGAAGTTCGTCCACTACCGGCCGCGCACGGCCATCCTCAACAACCTCGAATACGACCACGCCGACATCTTCCCGGATCTCGCGGCGATCGAGACCCAGTTCCATCATCTGGTGCGTACCGTGCCGGCCTCCGGCCGCATCGTGGTCAACGCCAGGGAGCCGGCGCTCGAACGGGTGCTGGCGCGCGGCTGCTGGTCCGAAGTCGTGCGTTTCGGCACGCCCGAGGGCTGGTCGTCCGGGGAGGTGGACGACGAAGGCTTCGAAGTGCTCGAAGCCGGCCGGCCGGTCGGCCGGGTGTGCTGGACGCTCACGGGGGCGCACAACCGCGACAACGCGCTCGCCGCCATCGCCGCGGCGCAGCACGTCGGCGTGCCGCCCGCGCTCGCCGTCGAGGCGCTGGCGCAGTTCCGCAACGTCAAGCGCCGCATGGAACTGCGCGGCACCGTGAACGGCATCTCGGTGTACGACGATTTCGCCCATCACCCCACCGCCATCCGCACCACCGTCGACGGTCTGCGGCAACGCGTGGGCAACGGGCGCATCCTCGCGGTGCTGGAGCCGCGCTCGAACACCATGAAGCTCGGCGTCATGAAGGATGCGCTGCCCGACAGCCTGCGCGAGGCCGACCGCGTCTACTGCTACACCCAGGGCCTGGGCTGGGATGCCGCGGCGGCGCTCGCCCCGCTCGGGGAGCGGGCGCGCTGCACGGAAGATCTCGCCGAACTCGTGGAGCTCGTGGCGGGCGAAGCGCGGCCCGGCGACTACATCCTGGTGATGAGCAACGGCGGCTTCGGCGGCGTGCACGACAAGCTTCTCGCCCGCCTGGGCCGGGCTTGAGCGGGTCGGCGCGACGGGACACGCGAGTGAAAACGTTTCGCGGATTCGGCGTCGAGGCGGCATGAACGAGCCCCTGCTCATTTACCTGCACGGTTTCAACAGCGCGCCCGCGTCGCACAAGGCGCAGCGCCTGCGCGAGGAAATGGCGCGCCTGGGACTGGAATCCGCCTACCGCTGCCCGCAGCTGCCGCACCGGCCGCGCGAGGCGGTCGCGCTGATCGAGGCGGAAATCGCGCGGGCGGGCGGGCGGCCGGTCACGCTGGTCGGCAGCTCGCTCGGCGGCTTCTACGCCACCTGCCTGGCGGAGCGGCACGACTTGCGCGCGGTGCTGCTCAATCCGGCGGTACGGCCGCAACTGGAGCTGGAGACCTATCTGGGTCCGCAGCGCAATCTCTACACCGGCGCCACCTACGAGCTGACGCGCGAACACATCGACGAGTGGCGCGCGCTGCAGGTCGAACGCGTCGATCCCCGCCGCTATCTGCTCATCGTCGAGACCGGCGACGAGGTGCTGGACTATCGTCTGGCGCTCGCCAAGTACGCCGGCGCGGCGCAGATCATCGTGCCGGGCGGCGATCACAGCCTGCGGAGCTTCGCCTGTCACATTCCCATGCTGCTGCGCTTCGCCGGATTCGACCTCGAGCGTTGCGGCGGCCGCGGCAGCTAGTCGTATAATCGGCGGCCTTTCCGCACGAGCCCGCCTGCCGGCCCCGGCCGGATCCCATGAACGTTCTGTACGAAGAAAACGGTGCCTTCAAGGTCGGTACCGTCCTCACCGAGCACGAAGCGTCCTTGCAGGTCGAAACGCCCCACGGCAAGCGCAGCAAGGTCAAGGCTGCCAACGTGCTGTTGCGTTTCGAGGGCGGCGGTCTGCAGGATCTGCTGGAGCGCGCCGAGGCCGACGCGGCGGCGATCGACATCGACTTCCTGTGGGAATGCTGCGGCGAGCGGGAGTTCGGCTTTCTCGATCTGGCGCGTGAGTATTACGGCCGCGAGCCTTCGCCGCTGGAAGCGGCGACCATCCTCGTCAAGCTGCACTCGGCGCCGATCTATTTCCACCGCAAGGGCAAGGGCCGCTACCGCGCCGCGCCCGCCGAAACGCTCAAGGCGGCGCTCGCGGGTCTGGAACGCAAACGTCAGCAGGCCCTGCTGATCGAACAGTGGTCCGCCGCCTTGCAGCGCTTCGAACTGCCCGATGCGCTGCGGCCCTATGTGCGCGAGCTGCTCTACAAGCCGGACCGCAACCGCATCGAGACCAAGGCCTTCGAACAGGCCTGCGCCGCCACCGGGCTGTCGCCGGCGAAACTCATGCAGGCCTGCGGCGCGCTGCCCTCTTCGCACGACTACCATTTCGAGCGCTTCGTCTGGGAGCACTTCCCGCGCGGGCTCGACTTCCCCCCGGTGGAAGTGCCCGAGCCGCCTGCCGATCTGCCGGTGGCCGACGTGCAGGCCTTCAGCCTCGACGACGTCACGACGACGGAGATCGACGACGCGCTCTCGCTCGTCACCCTGCCCGACGGCCGCAAGCGCGTGGGCATCCACATCGCCGCCCCGGGGCTCGGCTTCGGGCCGGGCTCGCCCGTCGACGCCATCGCCCGCGAACGGCTGTCCACCGCCTATCTGCCGGGCCGCAAGCTCACCATGCTGCCGCCGCAGGTGGTGGAGCGCTACACGCTGGTCGAAGGCGGGCCGCGTCCGGCGCTGTCGCTCTATGTGGACGTCGATCCGCACACCTTCGCCATCCTCGGCACCGAGACGCGCATCGAGCAGGTGCCGATTGCCGTCAACTTGCGCCTGCACGAAGTCGACCGGCTGAACGAACATTTCCTCGCCGGCGAGGTGGACGACAGCGTGCCCTTCGCGGCGGAACTCTACTGGCTCTACCGCTTCGCCCAGGTGCTGGAGGCGATGCGCGGCAAGAGCGAGACGGTGGACCGGCTCGACTACAACTTCTACGTCGAGAACGACCGTGTGCGCATCGAAGCGCGCAGGCGCGGTGCGCCGCTCGACAAGCTGGTCTCCGAAAGCATGATCCTCACCAACCGGCTGTGGGGCAAACTGCTCGACGACCACGACGCCGCGGCAATCTACCGTGCCCAGGGCGACGGCAAGGTGCGCATGACCACCATCGCCTCGCCGCACGAGGGACTGGGCGTGACGCACTACGCCTGGTCCAGTTCACCGCTGCGGCGCTATGTCGATCTCATCAACCAGTGGCAGTTGCTCGCCGTGGTGCGCGGCACGACGCCGCCCTTCACGCGCCGCTCCGAGGAGCTTATCGCCGCGCTGCGCGATTTCGAGCTGACCTACGCTGCCTACGACAGCTTCCAGCGCCACATGGAACAGTACTGGTGTCTGCGCTGGCTGCTGCAGGAGGAGGTCAAAGTGGCCCGCGCCGAGGTGCTGCGCGAGAACCTGGTGCGCTTCGCCGATGTGCCGTTGTACACGCGCGTGCCCTCGCTGCCGGAACTGCCGCCCGGCACAGCGGTCATGCTCGAGATCGAGGACGTCGACTTGATTGACATGCAGGTGCGCTGTCTCTATAAGAAGCCGCTGCAGGATCAAGCAGAAGATCAGCAAACGCCGGCCGCCTGAGGGCTGCGCCTCGGAGGGCGCGGGCGCTGCCGGCGAGTCATCGACGAACCAGGTCCGTCGGATTCCACCTTGCAATACACGTTGCCGCGCGCACCCCGCGCGCCACTCGGGCCGATCGGCTTCATCAAGACCTATCCGGTGCTTGCGGCCGCGATTGTGGCTTCGCTCGGCCTGCACGCCGCCGTCCTGTCGTTGCGCTTCGCCTTCCCCGACGTACTGAAGTCCAGGGAAGCGCCGCCCTCGCTGGAAGTGGTGCTGGTGAACAGCAAGTCGGCCAGCGCGCCGGTGAAGGCCGACGTGCTGGCGCAGGCCAACCTGGACCTGGGCGGCAATACCGACGAGGATCGCCGCGCCAAGACGCCCCTGCCCGCGAGCCGGAAAGTCGAGGTCGGCGACGACGTGCGCCGCGCCCAGCGGCGGGTGCAGGAACTGGAGGCCAAGCAGCGCCAGCTGCTGGCGCAGGCACAAGCCGAACGTGCCGTGCCCAAGCCCGATCCCAAACCCGAACCGGCGCCGCAGGCGCAGCCGCAGCCGCAGCTCTCGGGTGTGGATTTGCGCGACTCGGCGCTGATGCTCGCGCGCATGGAAGCGCAGATCGCGCGCCAGATCGAGGAGTACAACAAGCGGCCGCGCAAAACCCACATCGGCGCCCGCGCCAAGGAGACGCGCTTCGCGCAATACGTGGAGGCCTGGCGGCAGAAGATCGAGCGCATCGGCAACCTCAACTATCCGGAAGGCGCCAGGGGCCGCATCTACGGCAGCCTGCGCATGACCGTGGCGATTCGCGCCGACGGCTCGGTGGAAAGCATGCAGATCGACCGTTCCTCCGGCCACCGTATCCTGGACGCCGCCGCGGAGAAGATCGTGCGCCTGGCCGAGCCCTTCGCGCCCTTCCCGCCGGAAATCCGCCGCGACACCGATATACTCGTCATCACCCGCACCTGGACTTTCGCGCCCGGCGACCGGCTCTACAACGATTAGCCGCCCGCTCGAGGCGACATCGAATCGCGTGCTCCCAATGAGCGACCGTTATGCAGTGATCGGCAACCCGATCGCACACAGCAAATCGCCCGAGATCCACGCCGCGTTTGCGCGCCAGACGGGCCAGGCGCTCGTCTACGAACGCCTGCTCGCGCCGCTCGACGGCTTCGTCGCCACCGTCGAAGCCTTCCGCTCCGCCGGCGGCCGCGGACTCAACGTCACGGTGCCCTTCAAGGAAGAGGCGTTCCGCTACGCCTCGCGGCGCTCGGTGCGTGCCGAGTCGGCCGGCGCCGTCAACACCCTCCGTTTCGACGGCGACGAGGTCTACGGCGACAACACCGACGGCGTCGGCCTCGTGCGCGACCTGCGCGCGAATCACGGCGTCACGCTGGAAGGTGCGCACATCCTGCTGCTCGGCGCCGGCGGCGCGGTGCGCGGCGTGGTGGGCGCCCTGCTGGAGGAGAGACCCGCGCGGCTGGTGATCGCCAACCGCACGCCGGGCAGGGCCGAAGCGATCGCCGCCGCCTTCGGTGCGGCCCCGGAGGCTTGCGGGTTCGATGCGCTCGCGGGCCAGCGTTTCGATCTCATCGTCAACGGTACCTCCGCCAGCCTGAGCGGCGAGCTGCCGGCGCTGCCCGAAGCGCTCTACGCGAAGGCGCGCGTCGCCTACGACATGGTCTACGGTGCCGAGCCCACGGCCTTCATGCAGCGCGCCGCCGCGCTCGGCTGCCCGCGCTGCCTTGACGGCCTCGGCATGCTGGTCGAACAGGCCGCCGAATCCTTCTACGTCTGGCGCGGCGTGCGGCCCGAGACCGCGCCCGTGCTCGCCCAGCTTCGCGCCAGCCTGCGGGGATGAAACGGCTGTTGCGGCGCCTGATGCGCGCGCTCGGCTGGACGGCGGCCATCCTGGTCGGCGCGGTGCTGCTGATGCAGCTCTGGTTCTACGGCCACATCCTCTACTGGAGCAAATTCCCCGTCGGCGAGACGAGCTTCATGGCGCAGCGCCTGGAAGCGATGCGGCGCACACGCCCGAACGCCGAGCTGAACTACAGGTGGGTGGACTACGAGCGCATCTCCGACCATCTGAAACGCGCGGTGGTGGCGGCCGAAGACGCGAAGTTCGTCGAACACGAAGGTTTCGACTGGGAAGGCATCCGCCGCGCCGTCGAGAAGAACCAGCGCCGCGGCAAGCCGGTGGCGGGCGGCTCCACCATCAGCCAGCAACTGGCGAAGAACCTCTTCCTTTCCGGCGAACGGAGCTATCTGCGCAAGGCGCAGGAAGCGCTCATCACCCTCATGCTGGAACTGACGCTCGACAAGCGTCGCATCCTCGAGCTCTATCTCAACGTCGCCGAATGGGGCGAAGGCGTGTTCGGCGCTGAAGCTGCGGCGCGCCATTACTACGGCGTCAGTGCCGCGCGCCTGACGCGCACGCAGGCGGCGCGGCTGGCGGCGATGCTGCCGCGTCCGCGCTACTACGACCGCAACCGCGATTCCGCCTATCTGGCGCAATACAGCGCGCGCATCCAGGCGCGCATGGACGCGGTCGCCATTCCCTGATCAGGCCGCGGCGCGCAAGGCGGCGCGGCGCCCGCGGCGCGTGTTCACCGTCGCGAGCAGCAGCAGCCCGACCAGGAAGTAACTGCCGGTGATGAGGAAGGCGAGCCGGTGGTCGCCGCCCGAGAGCCAGCTCGCCAGGCCGTAGGTGACGGGGCCCAGGATCGAAGACAGCTTCACCGCCAGGCCCCACAGCCCGAAGAACTCCCCGCGCCGGTCCCTGGGGCTGAGGTAGCCGATCAGCGCGCGGCCGGCCGACTGCGAGGCGCCCAGGCACAGCCCGGCGAGATTGGCCGCGATCCAGAATTCGGAACGGCCCGCGGCCGAGTAGGCGATCAGCACCGTTGCAATCCAGCCGGCGAGCGTGAGCGCGATGGTGCGCACATGGCCGAGCCGGTCCTGCAACTGGCCGAACGCCAGCGCGCCGAGCGCGGCGGTGATGTTGACGGCGAGGATGAGGGTGATGGTCTCCTGCGTCTTGAAGCCCATCGCCTGTTCGGCGTAGATCGCGGCCAGCGCGATCACCGCCTGCACGCCGGCCTGATAGAACACCAGGCAGACGAGGAAGCGCGCCAGGTCGGCGAAACGCATGGCCTGGCGGACGGTCTGCGCCAGACGCCTGAACGCGGCGGCGGCGACGTTGCCGGTCACGGGCTGCGGCTGCGCCCGCTCCTTGAGCAGCAGCAGCGTCGGCAGGCTGGTGAGCAGGAACAGCCCGGCGGTGATGTAGAGCGTGACGGGCACGAATTCGGGCGCCGTCGCGCCGCGCGCCTGGGCCGCGCTGACGTAGGCGAGACAGACGCCGAGCGTGATCAGCCCGCCGATGTAGCCCAGCGCCCAGCCCCAGCCGGAGACGCGCCCCAGCGCCCGGCCGCGCGCAAGTTCCGGCAGGAAGGCCGCGATCAGGTTCTCACCGGTGCCGAAGAAGAAGTTCGAGACCGCCAGCAGCACGCAGGCGAGCAGGACCTCGCCCGGGCCTGCCAGTCCCAGCGCCGCGGTCGAGAGCACGCAGCCCAGCGTGGTCAGAACCAGCCAGCGCTTCTTGTTGGCGTGCTGGTCGACGTGGGCGCCCAGCACCGGCGCGCTCAGCATGATGAGCAGATAGGACAGCGCCAGCGTCGCCGTCCAGGCGAAGGTTCCCCAGACCGCGCCTTCCGTGACCACGGCGACGAAATAGGCGTTGAAGATCGCGGTGATGACGACCGTGGTGTAGCCCGAGTTGGCAAAGTCGTACATCGCCCAGGCCCACACTTCGCGCGGGCGTACATCGGGCGCGAGCGCGGGACGCGCGCGTCGGGCGTTATTTTTCTTGGGCATGGTGTTGTGATGATACAGGCGGTTGCTACAATCGCCCCGCCGAACCGGGCGGCCCCTGCCACGATCATCCCCCATGCCGCGATGAGCTTGGGCCCGAATCGCCGCCAGAGGCGGCCCCCTCTACCAGAAGCGATTGCCGCCCATGTCCGAACACCAAGTCGTCGAGCGCAAGGAGCTTGAAGACCTGCAGCAGGACCTCGAAGTGGTCCGCGAGCTGCTGCGGCGCCATCGCATCGTCGAGAGCCTGGTCGAGCGCCAGGAAGGCCCGCGCCGCGATCTGGTGGAGTCGCTGGTCCACAAGCAGCATCTGGCCGAGCTGCGGTCGCGCCTGGAGAACATGCATCCGGCCGACATCGCCTACATCCTCGAGGCGCTGCCGCGCGACGAACGGCTGATCGTCTGGGACCTGGTCAAGTCCGAAGCCGACGGCGAGATCCTGCTGGAGGTGAGCGAGGCGGTCCGCGAGTCGCTCATCCGCAGTATGGACCCGCAGGAGCTGGTCGCGGCGGCCGAGCAGCTCGACACCGACGAGCTCGCGGACCTCGCGCCGGACCTGCCGGAAGACGTCATGCAGGACGTCTTCCAGTCGCTGCCCATGGCCGAGCGCGAGCAGCTGCGCGCCGCCATGTCCTATCCGGAAGACAGCGTGGGCGCGCTCATGGACTTTGAGGTCGTGACCGTGCGCGAGGACGTCACGCTCGAAGTGGTGATGCGCTATCTGCGGCGCCTGGAGGAACTGCCCGACCACACCGACCAGATCTTCGTCGTCGACCGCAGCCAGCATCTCAGAGGCGTGCTGCCGCTCGGCAAGCTGATCGTCAGCGACCTGGACGAGAAGGTCTCGGCGGTCATGGTGCGCGACGACTACGTCGCGCTCTATCCGGACGACAAGGCGCAGGACGCGGCGCAGGCGTTCGAACGTTACGACCTCGTGTCGGCGCCGGTGATCGACGCCAGCGGCCGGCTCATGGGCCGCGTGACGGTGGACGCGGTCGTGGACTACATCAGCGAGCGCAGCGAGAACCAGCTGCTCAACAAGGGCGGCCTGCGCGAAAGCGAGGACGTTTTCGCCTCGGTGTGGGAATCGGTGCGTAACCGCTGGTCGTGGCTGGCCATCAATATGGTGACCGCCTTCATCGCCTCGCGCGTCATCGGCATTTTCGAAGGGACCATCGAGCAGCTCGTCGCGCTGGCGACGCTGATGCCCATCGTCGCCGGCATCGGCGGCAATTCCGGCAACCAGACCATCACCATGATCGTGCGCGCCTTCGCGCTAGGCCAGATCACGCCCTGGCAGGCCAAACAGCTATTGAAGAAGGAGATCGCGGTCGCGCTGGTGAACGGGCTGATCTGGGGCAGCCTGCTGGGGCTCGTGGCCTACTGGCTCTACGACAGCTACACCCTGGGGCTGGTCATGACCGCGGCCATGACGCTCAACCTGATGCTCGCCGCCACCATGGGCGTGGTCATTCCCATCACCATGGCCAAGTTCGGCCGGGATCCTGCGCTCGGCTCTTCGGTCATGATCACCTTCTGCACCGATTCCGGCGGATTCTTCATTTTTCTTGGGCTGGCGACGCTTTTCCTGATGTAATGGCGTCCCGGACCCCTTGAGGAGGAGGCCTATGCTGAAGGAGTTCAAGGAATTCGCCATCCGCGGCAACGTCATGGATCTGGCCGTCGGCGTCATCATCGGTGCCGCCTTCGGCAAGATCGTCGATTCGGTGGTGAACGACCTGATCATGCCGGTGGTGGGTCGCGTCACCGGCGGGCTGGATTTCTCCAACTACTTCATCGCGCTGCAGGAGATTCCCGAAGGCACGCCGCGTACGCTGGCGGCGCTGAAGGAGGCCGGCATCCCGGTGTTCGCCTACGGCAACTTCATCACCGTGGCGCTCAACTTCCTGATCCTCGCCTTCATCATCTTCCTGATGGTGAAGTGGATCAACAAGCTGCGGCGCGAGAGCCCGCCGGCCGAGCAGGCGCCGCCCCCGCCGCCCGAGGAAGTGGTGCTGCTGCGCGAGATCCGCGACGCGTTGAAGCGCGTTTAGACGCGGGCCGGCTTTGCGCCGGCCTTTTCGTTTTGGGTTTTCAGCCGGCGAAGGCCTCGTCGGCGGCGGCCAGCGTGGTCTCGATTTCCAGCACGCCGTGCGCCGCCGACAGGAAGCCCGCCTCGAAGGCCGAGGGCGCGAAATACACGCCGCGTTCCAGCATGGCGTGGAAGAAGCGGTTGAAGGCCTCCTTGTCCGCTTCCATCACCTCCGCGTAGGAGCTCGGCGGCTCGGCGCGGAAGTAGATGCCGAACATGCTGCCGACGCTTGCCGCGCTGAAGCACACGCCGCGCTTGCGCGCGGCCGCCTGCAGGCCGTCCACCAGCCTGCGCGTGGTGGCGGCCAGCGCCTCGTGGAAGCCGGGTTCGAGCACGCGTTTGAGCGTGGTGAGGCCGGCCACCACCGCGACGGGGTTACCGGACAGCGTGCCGGCCTGATAGACCGGGCCGAGCGGCGCGATGTGCTGCATGATCTCGCGCCGGCCGCCGAAGGCGCCGACCGGCATGCCGCCGCCGATCACCTTGCCGAGCGTGACGAGATCGGCGTCGATGCCGTACAGCCCCTGCGCGCCTTTCGGATGCACGCGGAAGCCGCTCATCACCTCGTCGAAGATCAGCACCGCGCCGTACTGGGTGCACAGCCGCCGCAGGGTCTGCAAGAACTCTGGCGTGGCGGGCACCAGGTTCATGTTGCCGGCCACCGGCTCGACGATCACGGCCGCGATTTCATTGCCGTATTGCTTGAAAGCGTCCTCGACCTGCGCGCAGTCGTTGTAGGTCAGCACCGTCGTGTACGCCGCCACTTCGGGCGGCACGCCGCCGGAGTTCGGCTGTCCGAAAGTGAGCAGGCCCGAGCCCGCCTTGACCAGCAGTGCGTCGGCGTGGCCGTGATAGCAGCCCTCGAACTTGATGATGCGGTGCCGGCCGGTGTAGCCCCGCGCCAGCCGCAGCGCGCTCATGGTCGCTTCGGTGCCCGAGCTCACCAGCCGCACGAGCTCCAGGTTGGGGACGCTGCGGCAGAGCAGCTCCGCCATCTCGATCTCCAGCTCGGTGGGGGCGCCGAAGGACAGGCCTTCGCGCGCCTTGGCGCATACCGCCTCCACCACTTCCGGACAGGCGTGACCGAGGATCAGCGGTCCCCAGGAACAGACGTAGTCGATGTAGCGCTTGCCGTCGGCATCCCAGATATAGGCGCCTTCGCCGCGCACGAAGAAGCGCGGCGTGCCGCCCACGGCGCGGAAGGCGCGCACCGGCGAGTTGACGCCGCCGGGAATGTATTGCTGGGCCTGGGCGTAAAGGGTTTCGTTGCGGGACATTGTCCTACCTTTAGGGAACGGCGGCCGGCGCGGGCATGCGCCGGCCTGATGGAAGCTAGCGGTACAGTGCGGCGAAGGCCCTCGCCTGCTGTTCCACGTCCGGCGCGTCGAACAGCGCGCTGATGACGGCGATGGCGTGGGCACCCGCGGCCACCACGGCCGGGGCGTTCTCCAGATTGATGCCGCCGATGGCCACCGCCGGCAGCCCGACCGCGGAAGGCGCCTGCCCGAACAGGGTCAGGGGCGCGCGCACGGCGCCGGGCTTGGTCGACGACGGAAATACCGCGCCGAAGGCCACGTGGTCCGCGCCGCGGTCGCGCGCCTCGATCGCCAGTTCCAGGCGGTCGTAGCAGGAGGCACCCAGCAGTTTGCCGGGGCCCAGCGCGGCGCGGGCGGCGGCGAGGTCGCCGTCGTCGGCGCCTAGATGCAGGCCGTCGGCGTCGATGGCCACCGCGATGTCGAGGTCGTCGTTGACGATCAGCGGCACGCCCGCACGCCGGCACAAGGGCAGTAATGCGAGCGCTTGCTCTCGCCGCAAGGCGCTATCGGCCTGCTTGTTCCGGTACTGCACAATGGCGGCGCCGCCCTGCAGGGCGGCCTGTACCAGGGCCAGCAGGCGCTCGGTGTCGGTTTCGTCGGGGGTGATGGCGTAAAGGCCGCGGGGCAAGGCTGTCATTCTTCCTCCGGCTCGGCGTTGTCGCTCAGCTCGCGCGCCCAGAAGAAGCGGTCGGGGATGTACTGGCCCATGCCCGGCCGGAAGGCGGCGGCCAGGGTCTGCCAGGTGTATTCCTGGCCCTCGCGCACCGCTTCCGGCAGGTCGAGGCCGTTGGCCAGCGCCGCGGCGATGGCCGAGGCGAGCGTGCAGCCCGAACCGTGATAGCTGCCCGGCAGCCGCTCCCACTGGTCGCTGCGCACGATGCCTGCGCTTTCGTACAAGGTGTTGATCACCTGCGCGGTGTTCTCGTGGGTCCCGGTGATGAGCACGTAGCGCGCGCCCATGTCCAGCAGCCGCGCCGCGCATTCGTGCAGCCCGAGCTCCGCCTCGTCTTCGTCCTCGTCCGCGGCGAGCCGCCGCGCTTCGGTGCTGTTGGGCGTGAGCAGCGTGGTATGCGGAATGAGCAGGTCACGCAGCGCGTCGATCAGGGCCTCGTTGGCGAGTTCGTCGCCGCGTCCGGAGGCGAGCACCGGATCGAGCACCACCGGCACGTCCGGATAGTCGGCCAGAATCTCGGCGATTACGGCGGCGTTCTCGGCGCTGCCCACCATGCCGATCTTGAAGGCCGAGACCGCCATGTCCTCCAGCACCATGCGCGCCTGATCGTTCACCCACTCCGCGTCGACGGGCTGCACGCCCTCGACGCCCGCAGTGTCCTGCACGGTGACGGCGGTCACCACCGAGAGCGCGTGGCAACCCATCGAGGACAGGGTGAGCAGATCGGCCTGGATGCCCGCGCCGCCGGTGGGGTCCGTCGCAGCAAAGGTGAGCACGATGGGCGGCAGGGGAGCGGACATGGAAATCGGTGTGGGGTTGTACGGACCGCGCTTGCATGGCCAACGGTCCACATGGCGGCGACCGCGCGGTAAGATCAACGCATTTTAGCGAGTTTTGATTCGAATGGCCGAGACGACCCAAGCCTACAAAACCTGGATGTGCCTCATCTGCGGTTGGATCTACAGCGAGGAAGCGGGCCTGCCCGAGGAAGGCATTCCGCCCGGCACGCGCTGGGAGGACGTGCCGCCGAACTGGACCTGTCCCGAGTGCGGCGCGCGCAAAGAAGACTTCGAGATGGTCGAGATCTGATCCGCGCGGTGTCTTCTACTCCGGCGAGGTGCGCGGCTGCCGCCCGCGCCGGCCACTAGCCTTTTACCCGGCGCACGTGGGCGCCCTCCGGTCTGCACGTTTTTTGCCGGGCCGGCGGCCGCGTGTGCGCACACCGGCCTGCTCTGCGGCCCACCGTCGGCGGCGTTTGACGCGCGCACTCGTACGATTGCTCAGAAAGCGCGTTAAAAAGTTGGCCGAACGTGCGAATTTCCAATAGCCCGGGCGACGAAGCTCATGCTTATATCTCTGTCATAGGCCCGCAGCCGGCCGGCTGTTTCAGGGCGCAGAACACAGGGATTTGTGAAGGTGAGCGAAACACCGAATCTTTCCGGCATCAAGGTCATGGTGATCGACGATAGCAACACTATCCGTCGCAGCGCGGAGATTTTTCTCGCGCAGGCGGGTTGCCAAGTCATCCTGGCCGAGGACGGTTTCGATGCGCTGTCGAAAATCACCGACCATCAGCCGGATTTGATTTTCTGCGACATCATGATGCCGCGTCTGGACGGCTACCAGACCTGCGCGCTGATCAAGAAGAACGCCCGCTTCGCCTCGACACCGGTGATCATGCTGTCGTCCAAGGACGGGCTGTTCGATCGCGCGCGCGGGCGCATGGTGGGTTCGGACGAGTATCTGACCAAACCTTTCACCAAGGACAGTTTGCTGAAGACGGTCGGCGCGCACGCCGCCGCCCGTGTTTGATGAGGACGAACATGGCTATACACAAGATTCTCGTTGTCGACGACTCGCCCACCGATCGCCAGTTTCTGCTGGAGACCCTGGCGAAGCAGGGTTATCAGGTGGTGACCGCGGAAAACGGCGAGGAGGCGATTGCCAAGGCCAAGAGCGAAAGCCCGGACCTGATCCTCATGGACGTGGTCATGCCCGGCCTGAACGGCTATCAGGCGACGCGCAGCATCACGCGCGACGAAGCGACCAAGGACATCCCCATCATCATCTGCACCAGCAAGGGCGCGGAGACCGACAAGATCTGGGGCATGCGCCAGGGCGCCGTCGATTACCTGGTGAAGCCCATCGATCCGCAGCAGCTCCTGTCCAAGATCGCCGGCCTTCACAACGCCGCCGCCTGATCGAGCGACATGGCGCGCAAGGTCAGCTTACGCGAATTCCAACAGGCACTCGTTCGCCGCCTCAACGAGGCGCAGGCGAGCGAGGCCGTCAGCGCCCGCCTGGGTGTGCAGGTGGGCGGCGAGCTGTGGCTGCTCCGGCTCAATGAAGTCGGCGAAGTGATTCCGCCGCCCGCCATCACGCCGGTGCCGCTGACGCGCCACTGGTTCCGCGGGCTGACGAACATCCGGGGCAATCTCTACACCGTGGTCGATTTTTCCGCCTTCCTCGGCGGCGAGCCGACGCCGAACACCGCCGACACGCGGCTGCTGCTCGTCGGGGAGCGCTACGGGGTCAACACCGCACTGCTGGTGCATCGCATGCTCGGCATCCGCCACATCGAACAGTTCCAGCAGCAACACAGCGGCGGCGAGCGCCCGTGGGAAGTGGCGCATTACGTCGACCAGGAAGGCAGGTTGTGGCGCGAACTCGAAATGAGCGCGCTGGTTTATCACAACGATTTCTTACAGTCGGCCGCCTAGACGGTCGCAGGACCTCAATTAGGGGGGGATATGGCAATCAATCTGAGCGCGCTGAACTTCGGATTCGGCAAGCGGGGCCCGACCACGCCCGAAAGCCCATCGCTGGGCGCGCAAAGGATTTCCGACGGCGCAACGACGGCGCAACCGAAGCGCGGCCTGATGCGCACCTTCCGCTCGCAGATGCAGGTCTACGGCACCGTGCTCACGCTGCTGGTGCTGGTGATCGTCGCCCTCGGCTGGTACTCGATCCGTACCGCGACCCAGGGCACGGCCTACGTGGCGGCGGCCGGTCAGATGCGGACGCTGTCGCAGCAGATCTCCAACGAGGCGCAGCAGAGCCTGCAGGGTATCGCCGAGGCCTTTCCCCGTCTGACCGCCGCGCGCAACGAATTCGCGCGCCTGCTCGGGGTGCTGAACGGCGGCGGCATGGTGGGCAACACCTCCCTGCCGCCGGCGCCGGATGCGGTGCGTCCGGCGCTCGGCAAGGTCACGGCGCTGTGGAAGAAGACCGAGCAGAACACTGCGCTGATGCTGCAGCAGCAGAAGAACCTGGTGGAACTCGGTGCCGCGGTGGCGGCGATCAACAACCACAACGCCTTGCTGCTCGACCTGGCCGAACAGGTCGCGGCCGCGAAGTTGCGCAACGGCACGCCGCAGGAAGTCTCGGCTTCCGGCCAGCTCGTCATGCTGACCCAGCGCATCGCCAAGAACGCCAACGCCCTGCTCGCGGCGCGCGAGATCGACCCGGAAGTGACCTTCCTGCTCGGCAAGGACTCCAACACCTTCCGTGAGCTCATCACCGGTCTGAAGGGCGGCAGCGACACGCTGCGCCTGCCCGGCACGCGCGACGCCGAGACGCTGGCGATTCTCAATGAACTGGAAAAAGCCTACGCCGAGTACCGCAACTCGGTGAGCACCATCATGGGCGCGCTGCTGACGCTGGTGGAGGCCAAGCGTGCCGGCTATCAGGTGGTGCTGGATTCGGACAACCTGCTGGAAGCGACCAAGCAACTGGAACAGAGCTTCCAGACCAACGTCGGCGGCCGCGTCTACGTGTTCACCGCCATCGGTGTCGCCGGCGCGCTGGTCATCGCCGTGGTGCTGCTGATGATCAAGGCCTACCGCGACGAGAGCGAGCGCCGGACCGCCGTGCAGGTGCTGCTGCGCGAGGAAGCGGAACGTCTGCGGGCCGAAGCGGAAGAACAGAACAAGGCCAACCAGGAGGCGATTCTGCGCCTCATGAACGAAATGGGCAGCCTCGCCGACGGCGACCTCACGGTGCAGGCGACGGTGACCGAGGACATCACCGGCGCGATCGCCGACTCGGTCAACTACACCATCGAGGAGCTGCGCGTGCTGGTGGGCCGCATCAACAGCGCGGCGGCGCAAGTGACGAGCGCGACCGAATCCGCCGCGCAGATCTCCTCGCGGCTGCTGCAGGCCGCGGAGCGGCAGTCCAAGCAGATTCAGGAAGCCGGCGCCTCGGTTCTGGAAATGGCGCGCGCCATTAACGACGTGTCGGCCAGCGCGGCCCAGTCGGTGAACGTGGCGCGGCAATCGCTTGCCGCCGCGCAGAAGGGCCAGGAGGCGGTGCAGAACTCCATCGCCGGCATGAACGACATCCGCGACCAGATCCAGGAGACCGCGAAACGGATCAAGCGCCTGGGCGAGTCTTCGCAGGAGATCGGCGAGATCGTGGAGCTGATTTCCGACATTACCGAACAGACCAACGTGCTGGCGCTGAACGCTGCGATCCAGGCGGCCTCCGCGGGCGAAGCCGGCCGCGGCTTCACGGTGGTGGCGGAAGAAGTGCAGCGTCTTGCGGAACGCTCGGCCGAGGCGACCAAGCAGATCGGCGCGATCGTGAAGACCATTCAGACCGACACCCAGGACGCGGTCACCGCCATGGAGAAGAGCACCCAGGGCGTGGTCGACGGAACCAAGCTGTCCGACGCGGCCGGCCAGGCGCTGGCCGAGATCGGCGAGGTGTCGCGCCGCCTGGCCGCGCTCATTGAAGAGATCTCCGTGACCACGCACGCGCAGGCGCAGCAGGCCGGCAAGGTGGCCTCTGCCATGGAAGAGATCCTTGCCGTGACCAAGCAGACCACCGAGGGCACCAAGCAGACGGCGGTCTCGGTCGGGCAGTTGGCGAAGCTGGCGCAGGAACTGAAAGGCTCGGTCGCCAACTTCAAGATCTAATACCTCGGTGCGGCGCGAATCCCCGCTCGTCGCGGTACATGGGCGGGTTCGCGCCGGGCGGTGGCGGAACGCGCATGTGGGCCCGGTCGGGCCCATGTTTCGGGAAGCGTCCACGAGCGGGAGCGATCGCCGTTCGCGCAGGCTTCCTCATGCAGGATTTGGATAAGGTGTTGCAGGCATGAACAAGCCGAGCGATTTCGATATCGGCCCGCTGACCTGGGTCAAGGGCGAAATCGATCAAGCGTTGGATCGTTCCCTAGCCGCGCTGAAGGCCTACGCGCAAAACCCGGCCGAGCCCACCCAGCTCAAATTCTGTCGCACCCATTTCCACCAGGCGCACGGCGCCCTGCAGATCGTCGGCTTGGACGGTGTCACGCGGCTGTCCGAGGAAGTCGAGAGCCTGCTTGCCGGGCTGAGCGAGGACGCGCCCGACGAGGCGCTCGTCGCCACGGCCGAACAAGCCTATCAGGCCATCCGCGCCTATTTGGAAGAGTTGCTGTCCGGCGAGCCGCATCAGCCGCTCAAGCTCTTCGACATCTACGAGGCCGTGTGCAGGGCGCGCGGCCGCGATGCCGATCCCATCGATCTCTACTATCCCGACCTGTCGCGCCGTCCGCCGCGACGCGAACAGCCGATGGTGGCGGTGGCCCCGGACGACCTGAGCAAGTTCTACCGCCGGCAGCGGGCGCGCTATCAGCGCGGGCTGCTGAAGTGGCTGCACAACGACGAAAGCGGCGTCGATGCCATGCGCGTGGCCATCGCCGCGGTCGAGGCGGTGCAGACCTCGCCGGCGCAACGGGCGTTCTGGTGGGTGGCGCTGGGCTTCTTCGACGCCCTGGCGGCCAAGGCGCTGCCTGTGCAGCCCTGGATCCAGCGGCTCTGCAACCGCATCGAACAGCAGTTGAAGCGCCTGGTGGAAGGCTCCACCACGGTGGCCGAGCGGCTGATGCGCGAAGCGCTCTACGCCGTCGCGCGTGCCAAGCCCGTGACCGAACACGTGCGCCAGGTGCAGGAGGTCTACGACCTCGCGGCCACGCTGCCCGAATCCTTCGGCGTGCGCGCCGGACTGGCGGCGCAGCATCCCGCCCTGCGCGGCGTGCGCGAGGCGCTCGGCGCCGCCAAGACGGCCTGGAACAAATGCGCCTCGGGCCACCGGCCCAGCCTCAACACCTTCGCCGAGCAGGTCGCGACGCTCAAGACGCAGGTCATCGCCCTGGGCCACGCTTCGATCGACAACCTGGTCGCGCAGCTCGACAAGGTGGCGCAATGGCTGCTCGCGCAACCTGAGCGGGTCGACGACATCGTCGCCATGGAAGTCGCCACCGCGCTGCTGCTGGTGGAAAACGGCGTCGAGAACCACGCCAAGCTGAGCGAGGAGGAGTACGGCGAACAGGCGAAGCTGATGTGCGACCGCCTGCGGGCTTGCATGGAGGGCAACCTGCTCGGCGCCGCCACTCCGGTACCGGTGCTCGACGAGATGTCGCGCCGGGCGCAGGAACGCCTGCTTATGAGCCAGGTGGTGGCGGAGATCCAGGCGAGCCTGCGCACCATCGAACAGGCGCTGGACGAGTTCTTCCGCGACCCCGGCAAGCGCAGCGCCCTGTCCGAACTGTCGCGGCCGGTGCGGCAGGTGCTGGGCGCCTTCACCATGCTCAACGAGGACGAGGCGGCCGCGGTCCTGTCCGAGTGCTTCAACGACATCCAGCGTTTCGCGCAGCCGAGCTACGAGCCCTCGCAGGCCGATTTCGAGCGCGTCGCTTCCATGCTGTCCGGCCTCGGCTTCTACGTCGAGGCGCTGCAGTACGGCAAGGCCGAGCTGCAGAACTTCATGCATCCCATCCGCGCGGCACGGGCCGAGGACGATGAAGACGTCCGTGCCCGCTCGGTGGAGGAAGAGATCGAGGCCGCCAAGCAGTCGCTGGAGAAGCTGTTCGAGGCCTGGCGCAACGATCCGGAAAACGGCCAGCTCAAGGCGCAGCTGCAGGCGCAACTGGTGGCGATCCAGAAGGACGCCAGCCTGGTGGCCGACGCGGCGTTGGAAAAACGCGTGGGCGAGATGCTCGCGCTGCTCGCGCAGTCCACCGCCAAGCCCTTCGACGCCGAAATCTCGCAGGTGATGCAGAACATCGCTCCGGCGACGGCCGTGCCCGCGCCTTCGCCCGAGACCGCCAAACTGCTCTCCGCGAGCGACGAGACGGTCGATGCGGAGCTGCTCGCCGTCTACCTCGAGGAAGCCGGCGAAGTGCTGAACACCATCGCCGAGCAGCTCGCCATCGCGCGCGAACAGCCGCAGAACATCGATGTGCTGCGTACCATCCGCCGCGGCTATCACACCCTCAAGGGCAGCGGCCGCATGGTGGGGCTGACGCGCCTGTCCGAGGGGGCGTGGGCGATCGAGCAGGTGATGAACCGCTGGCTCGAAGAGGAGCGCCCGGCCAGCGCGGATCTGCTGGAGCTGATCGAAGCCGGCCGTAAATTCTTCGCCGGCGCGGTCGAGGCGCTCAAGGCCGGCGAGCACAGCCCCGACGAAAGCGAGATCGTCGCGATGGCGCAGTGCGTGCGCGAAGGCCGGCCGCTGTCGGAATACGCCGCCGTGCAGGCGGCACAGCCGGCGGAAACCGCTGTGCCCGCCCCGGCGGCCGCGCAGGACGAGCCCGCGGCCGAGAAGGAGTTCTCGCTCGATTTCACCCAGCAGCTCGCGCCGCTCGCCGCCGAGCCGGCGGCGCCCGAAGAAGCGGCCGTGTCCGAGACGGTGCGCATCGGCGACGTGGAACTGTCGCGCTCGCTGTTCGAGATTTTCATCGGCGAGGCGCGCAAGCTGCTCGCCGATTTGCGCGCGGCCTATGCCTCGCCGCTGCCGGGAGCTTTAGACGAGGATTTCAAGCGCGCGCTCCACACCCTCACCGGCATCGCCGGTACGGCCAAGATGCGTGCCCTGCGCGAGGTCAGCGAAGCGCTCGAACACCTGCTGGCGCGTCTGGCGGATACCGAACCCGACGCCGCCGTGAAGGACCTGATGGGCACCGCGCTGCAGACCATGGACGCGATGGTGCGCGCGGTCACCGATCTGCGCCTGCCCGAGCCGGCGCCCGACCTCGTCGCGCGCCTCGAGGAGGCCGGCATGGCGGCGCCCGGTGCGGCCGCCGAGCCGGCGGCTGCGGCCGATACCCTCACCCTGGCCATGGACGAGCAGGCGCCGGAACTCGATTTCTCGGCGCTTGGGGCGGCTGCGGAGAGCGCGGACGCGCCCGCCGCTGAGGAAGCCTTCGCCCCGGCCGCCGCGGCTCCGGCAGTCGAGGACGTGCCGCTGGAACTGGGCGAGGCGCGCATCGACGATGACCTCGATCCGCAGCTGCTGCCGATCTTCCTCGAAGAGGCGCAGGAACTCATGCCGGCCATCGGCGCGGGCCTGCGCGACTGGCGCGACCATCCGGACAACGTCGCCGTGGGCCACAGCCTGCAGCGGGTGCTGCACACTCTCAAGGGCTCGGCGCGCATGGCCGGCGCCATGGGGATCGGCGAACTCACCCACGCTATGGAGACGCGGGTCGAGAACGCGCTGGCGCTGAAGACCCTGCCGGTCACGCTGTTCGACGAACTGGAGAACGCCTACGACCGGCTCAACATGCTGTACGAGCGGTTGCAGAACCCGGCCGCGGCCCCGGCGTCGCAGCCCCAGCCGCAACCGGTCGCGCCGAGCGCGCCGGCTGCCGAACAGGCGCCGGAAGCCGCTGTGCCCGCCGCCGCGGCCCCGGCCATCACGCCGGAGGAAGCCGAACTGCTGGCGCAGCAGCGGGCGCTGTTGCGTGTGCGCGCCGACCTCATCGACCGGCTCGTCAACGAGGCGGGCGAGGTCAGTATCGCGCGCAGCCGCATCGAGGGCGAAATGCGGGCCATCAAGGCCGCGGTGCAGGATCTGACCGAGAACGTCACGCGTCTGCGCGCCCAGCTGCGCGAAATCGAGATCCAGGCCGAATCGCAGATGCAGTCCCGGCTGGCGCTGGCGCAGGAACAGCACCAGGAATTCGACCCGCTGGAATTCGACCGCTTCACGCGCTTCCAGGAGCTCACGCGCTCCATGGCCGAGAGTGTGAACGACGTGCAGACCGTGCACGGCAACCTGCTCAAGGCCCTCGACGAAACCGATGCGGCGCTGTCCGCGCAGGCGCGGCTCACGCGCGAGCTGCAGAGCAACCTCATGCGCATCCGCATGGTGCCCTTCTCCAGCGTGAGCGAACGTCTCTACCGCGTGGTGCGCCAGGCGACCAAGGAGACCGGCAAGCGTGCTGTGCTCGACATCCGCGGCGGCCAGGTGGAACTGGACCGGTCGGTGCTGGAGCGCATCACCGCGCCCTTCGAGCACATGCTGCGCAACTGCGTGGTGCACGGCGTCGAGGACCCGGACACGCGCGCGGCCCGCGGCAAGCCCCAGGTCGGTGAGATCCGGATCGAGGTGCGCCAGGAAGGCAACGAAATCATGCTCACCGTCGCCGACGACGGCGCCGGCCTGGATTTCGAACGCATCCGCAAGAAGGCCGAGTCGCTCGGCCTGCTCGCGCCCGGCGTGGAAATCGGCAACGACGAGCTGGCACAGTACATCTTCCATCCCGGCTTCTCCACCGCCAGCGAAGTGACACAACTGGCCGGCCGCGGCGTCGGCATGGACGTGGTGAAGAGCGAGATCTCAGCCCTCGGCGGGCGCGTGGACACCCAGTCCGAACCGGGCAAGGGCACCAGCTTCACCATCTTCCTGCCGCTCACCACGGCGGTCACGCAAGCGGTGCTGATCCGGGCCGCCGGCCGCACCTACGCCGTGCCCTCGGTGATGGTGGAACAGATCCGCCAGATGAAGGAGGACGAGCTGCAGGCCTGCCACGCCGCCGGCGAAGTGCGCTGGCAGGAGCGCGCCTTCCCGCTGCGCTACCTGCCGCGCCTGCTGGGCGATTTCGCCCACCAGCCGGAGAAGCAGCGCGTCACGCCCGTCATGCTGCTGCGCAGCGGCGCCTCGGTCGCGGCCGTGCAGGTGGACGAGGTGCTGGGCAACCAGGAAATCGTGGTCAAGAACACCGGTCCGCTGCTCGCCCGCGTGATCGGCGTGACCGGCGCGACGGTGCTCGGCACGGGCGAGATCGTGCTGATCCTCAACCCGGTGATCCTGGTCCAGAACGAGCGCTACACCGAGACCCACGCCCAGGCGGCCGCGCCGGTGGCGGACGAGCCGGAGGGTCCGAGCGCGCCGACGGTGATGATCGTCGACGACTCGCTCACCGTGCGCAAGATCACCGGGCGCCTGCTCGCGCGCGAAGGCTACAACGTGCTCACCGCCAAGGACGGCGTGGATGCGATGGAGCAACTCCAGGAGACGGTGCCCGACGTCATGCTGGTCGATATCGAGATGCCGCGCATGGACGGCTTCGACCTCACGCGCAACGTGCGCAACGATCCGCGCCTGAAACACATCCCGATCATCATGATCACTTCGCGCACGGCCGAGAAGCACCGCAACTACGCGGCGCAGGTGGGCGTCAACGTCTACCTCGGCAAGCCCTACCAGGAAGACCAGCTGCTCGAACACATCGCCGCCTTCGTCAAGCAGCCGGTGGCGGTCTGAAGCGGCGCGACGGGGACGCGGGCGGCGTCCCCGTTCGGGCACGGCGATTTCCCTGCTGTCCGCGCGGGCAGGCAGTCGCGCGGGGCGAGGCGCAACAGGTAGAATGCGCCCGTGGCCAGCGTCAATCTCACCAACCATTTCCTGATCGCCATGCCGAACATGGTCGATCCCTATTTCGCGCGCTCGCTCACCCTGGTGTGCGAGCACAGCGAACAGGGCGCGCTCGGCGTGGTCATCAACCGGCCGATCGACATGAGCCTGCTGACGCTGTTCGAGCGGCTCAACATCGAGCTCGGCCCGCGCGAACTGCACGAAATGCCTGTCTATTTCGGCGGGCCGGTGCAGACCGACCGCGGCTTCGTGCTGCACTCGCCCGCCGGCCCGTGGAATTCCACGCTCGCCGTCACACCCAATCTCGGCCTCACCACTTCGCGCGACATCCTCGAAGCGGTGGGCGCGGGCAACGGACCCAAGCGCCTGCTGGTGACACTGGGCTATTCGGGCTGGGCGGCCGGGCAGCTCGAGCACGAGATCAAGCAGAACGCCTGGCTCACCGTGCCGGCCAACGAACAGATCATCTTCGACCTGCCGGCCGAGGAACGCCTGCCGGCGGCCATGCAACTGCTCGGCGTGTCCTACGCCAGCCTCTCCGACGAGGCCGGCCATGCATGAGCAGGCCGGCATGACGGTGCGCCGCCCTGCTTCATCCGTCGCCATTTCGTCCGTGCAGGGCACGGTGCTCGCCTTCGATTTCGGTCTGCGCCACATCGGCGTGGCGGTCGGCGAGACCGCACTCGGCGTGGCACATCCGCTGGAAAGCATCGACGCCGAAAGCAACGCGGCGCGCTTTGCCGCCGTCACGCGGCTGGTCGAGACCTGGAAGCCGGTGCGGCTGGTGCTGGGCCTGCCGCTCAACATGGACGGCAGCGAGCACGAGCTTACGCGCCGGGTGCGGCGCTTCGCGCGCCAGCTCGAGGGCCGTTACGGCCTGCCCGTCGCGCTGGTGGACGAACGCCTGAGCTCGGTCGAGGCCGAAGCGCAATTGCGCGCGCAGGGCCGCGGCGGCCGCGCCGACAAGGCGCTCACCCATTCGCTTGCCGCACAAATCATTCTGCAGAACTACTTCGATGATCACGACGCTGCCTGAGGCCGAAGCCCTCTACGCCAAGCTGCTCGAACAACTGCGTCCGCGGGTGCGACCCGAGACCGCCATGGTGGGCATCTATACCGGCGGGGTCTGGCTCGCCGAGCGCCTGCATGCCGACCTGGATCTGCGCGTGCCGCTGGGCGCGATCGACATCTCCTTCTATCGCGACGACTTCCACCAGTCGGGCCTGAAGCAGGACATCAAGCGTTCGCACATTCCCTTCGAGGTGAACGACCGCCACATCCTGCTCGTCGACGACGTGCTCTACACCGGCCGCACGGTGCGCGGCGCGATGAACGAGCTGTTCGACTACGGCCGCCCGGCCAGCATCGAACTGGTGGTGCTGGTGGACCGCGGCGGCCGCGAGCTGCCGATCTGCGCGCAATACGTGGCGGAGACCATCGAGGTGCCGGCCGGCCGCATGCTGGTGCTCGATCGCGACGCGAGCGGCCGGCTGTCGCTGCGTTACGACGACGAACGGGCGCAATAACGACATGAAGATGCGCAATCCCCAACTGAACGAAAACGGCGAGCTGCAGCACCTGCTCACCATCGAAGGGCTGCCGCGCGAGGTGCTCACCCACATCCTCGACACCGCCTCCTCCTTCGTGGGCGTGACCGAGCGCGAGGTGAAGAAGGTGCCGCTTCTGCGCGGCAAATCGGTGTTCAACCTGTTCTTCGAGAACTCCACGCGCACGCGCACGACCTTCGAGATCGCCGCGAAGCGGCTGTCCGCCGACGTCATCAACCTCAACATCAACACCTCGTCCACCAACAAGGGCGAAACCCTGCTCGACACGGTGGACAACCTCACGGCCATGCACGCCGACATGTTCGTCGTGCGGCATGCGCAAAGCGGCGCCGCGCATCTCATCGCGCAGCACGTGCCCAAGCACGTGCACGTCATCAACGCCGGTGACGGCCGCCACGCCCATCCCACTCAAGGGCTGCTCGATGCCTACACCATCCGTCATTACAAGAAGGACTTCACCGCCCTGTCGGTGGCGATCGTGGGCGACGTGCTGCATTCGCGCGTCGCGCGTTCGCTCATTCATGCGCTGACGACGCTCGGCACGCCCGATCTGCGGGTGATCGGTCCGCAGACCCTGCTGCCCACGGGCGTGGAGAAGCTCGGCGTGCGCGTGTTCCACGACATGAACGCGGGTCTGCGCGACGTCGACGTGGTGGTGATGCTGCGGCTGCAGAACGAGCGCATGCGCGGTCCGCTGCTGCCCAGCGCGCAGGAGTACTTCAAGTACTACGGCCTCACGCCGGAGAAGCTCGCGCTCGCCAAACCCGATGCCATCGTGATGCATCCGGGGCCGATGAACCGCGGCGTGGAAATCGACTCCGCCGTGGCCGACGGCGAGCAGGCCGTGATCCTGCCCCAGGTCACTTTCGGTATCGCCGTCCGCATGGCGGTCATGTCCATCCTTGCCGGTAATTGACAGGAATGAAGACGCAGATCCAGAACGGTCGGGTGATCGACCCCAAGCACGGCCTCGACAAGGTACAGGACGTGTACATCGCCGAAGGCCGGATCGTCGGTCTCGGCACCGCGCCGGACGGTTTCCGCCCCGATCGCGTCGTCGACGCAAAGGGGCTCGTCGTCATGCCGGGTCTGGTGGACCTCGCCGCGCGTCTGCGCGAGCCGGGCTTCGAGCACAAGGCGACGCTGCAGTCGGAAATGCATGCCGCCGTGGCGGGCGGCGTCACCAGCCTCGCCTGTCCGCCCGACACCGATCCGCCGCTCGATGAGCCGGGGCTGGTGGAAATGCTCAAGCATCGCGCGCGCGTGCTCAATCTCGCCCACGTCTATCCGCTCGGCGCGCTGACCTCCAAGCTCGAGGGCGAGCGGCTCACCGAAATGGCGGAGTTGCGCGACGCCGGCTGCGTCGCCTTCTCGCAGGCCGAACGTCCGGTGGTCGACACCGAAGTGCTGTGGCGCGCGCTGCAATACGCGGCCACCTTCGATTTCGCCGTGTGGCTGCGGCCGCAGGACGCCTTTCTCGGCAAGGCGGGCGTCGCGCACGACGGCGAGGTGGCGACCCGGCTCGGCCTGCCGGGTATTCCGAGCTTCGCCGAGACCATCGCGCTCGCGACGCTCTTGCAGCTTGCGCGCGCCACCGGCACGCGCCTGCATCTGTGCCGGCTCTCCACCGCAGAGGGCGTGGAGATGGTACGCAAGGCGAAGGAGGAAGGCCTGAAGGTGAGCTGCGACGTCGGCGCGCATCATCTGCATCTGTCCGAAATGGATCTCGGCTATTTCGACACGCACTGCAACGTCATGCCGCCGTTCCGCTCGCTGCGCGACCGCGACGCCTTGCGCGAAGGCGTGCGCGAAGGCGTGATCGATGCGGTGTGCTCCGACCACACGCCGCTCGACGAGGACGTGAAGCAGATGCCCTTCGGCGAATCCGAACCGGGCGCCACGGGACTCGAGCTGCTCCTGCCCCTGACCTTGAAATGGGCGCAGGAGTCGAAGCTGCCGCTGGTGAAGGCGCTGGCGCGCGTGACCTGCGATCCGGCGCGCATCCTGGGCATCGACGCCGGTCACCTGGGCCTGAACGCGGTAGCCGATGTCTGTGTCTTCGATCCCGAAGGCTGGTTCAAGGTCAGCCCCGAGACGCTCAAGAGCCAGGGCAAGAACACGCCTTTCCTCGGCTACGAGCTGCCCGGACGGGTGCGCTACACCTTCGTCGCCGGCCACCTCTGCTACGAGGCGGCTTAAGCTTCCAGCAGCCGCGCGGGATCGGCGTTCGGGTCGTCGATCTCAACGAGTTTGGTGCGCGCCTGCCCGCCCTTCGCCACGCGTACGCGGGCGCGCGGCAGCGCGAGTTTTTCCGCCAGGAAGGCGATCAGCGCCTCGTTGGCGCGCCCTTCCAGCGGCGGGGCGGCGACGCGGATCTTCAGGCGCTCGCCGTGCAGCCCCGCCACTTCCGATTTCTTCGCCCCGGGCTGCACGTGCACGGCGATGCGCCAGCCCTGCGCGGTGCGGCTGTACCAGCTCACAGCGCGGTCAACGCCATCCGTGAGACGTGATCGATCACGATCAGCAGGATCTGCGCGGCGATGATCACGAACAGGGGCGACAGATCGATGCCGCCGACGGGCGGGATAAAGCGGCGGAACACGCCGTAGAACGGACGCGTCAGCGCGTCGAACACGCCGCTGAAGGGATTGTGCGGGCTCACCCAGGACAGGATGCACTGCACGATGGCGACGAAGATCACCAGATGCAGGAGCAGTCGCAGGGTTTCGAACAGCGGCAGCACCAGCGCGACGCCCATCGACGCCATGCCGCTGATGAGCGCAAAGAGCAGCAGCGTCTTGAGGACCAGCACGAGCCAGGCGAGCACCAGGGTGGCCAGATCCAGACCGCCCAGGCCGGGCACGATGCGGCGCATGGGCCGCACCGCCCAGTCGGTGAGCGCCATGACGAAACGGCCCAGCGGATTGTAAAAGGGCGCCCGGCAGGTCTGCATCAGAAAGCGCAGCAGTACCAGATAGGCGAACAGACCCAGCACGGTCTGGATGAGGAAGCTCGCGATTTGGCCGAACATGGGGTTTCCGATGGTTGCGGTGTGCGCATTGTAGTGGCCCGTCCGGGACGGCGCGCTGCTGAAACCAAATGCTACAAGCGCACCGCCTGCGCGGGACCGCCTTAATCCTTGCCTAGTGCCTCGCCCAGTTCCGTGGCGCGCCTGCGTGCGGCTTCGACGGCGGCGACGATGGCCTCCGCGACGCCGCGCTCGTTCAGCGTCGCGAGCGCGCGTTCGGTCGTGCCGCCCTTGGACGTGACGCGTTCGCGCAGCACCGAAACGGGTTCTTCGGAACGCGCCGCGAGTTCGGTCGCGCCGCGCAGGGTTTCCAGCACCAGCCGGCGCGCAGACGCCGCGTCCAGGCCGGTCTGCTCGGCGGCGCGCTGCAGCGCTTCGATGATATAGAACACGTACGCCGGCCCGCTGCCCGACACCGCCGTGACCGCGTCCAGCAGCGCTTCTTCGTTCACCCAGATCACCTGCCCCACCGCTTCGAGGATGCGCTGGCAGGCTTCGCGTTGCGCCGCGTTCACCGCGGAAGCGGCATAAAGGCCCGTGACGCCGAGGCCGATCAAAGCGGGCGTGTTGGGCATGCAGCGCGCAAGGCGCTGGTGTCCACCGAGCCAGCGCGCGAGATCGCCGAGGCGGATGCCGGCCGCGATCGAGAGGATCAACTGATCGCGAACGTGCGGCGCGAGCGCCTCGCAGACGGCGCGCATCTGCTGAGGTTTCACGGCCAGCACGATCACATCGCCCAACCGGTCGCAGTCGTCGAGCGAGGCGAAGCATTGCACGCCGTAGGAAGAAGCGAGGCGCGTGCGCGCCGACTCGGCCGGGTCCACGACGCGAACGGCGTGCGGATCGAAACCGCGCGCCACCATGCCGCCGATCAAGGCGGCTGCCATGTTGCCGCCGCCGATGAATGCGATGTTCATGTCCTTTTCCTCATGCGCGCTCGCGTGCTGCGCGCGTGTCATTGCGGAGCGGCCGCACGTTTCGCGCGCGGTCCGAAAATCGCCGTGCCGATGCGCACCATCGTGGAACCCGTCGCGACGGCGAGCTCGAAATCGTCGGACATGCCCATCGACAGCGTGTCGAGCGGCAGTCCTTCGGCGCGCAACTGTGCCCGGATGCCTGCCAGCGTCTCGAAACGCCGGCGCGTCAGCGCCTGATCCGGGGTCGGCTCGGGGATGGTCATCAGCCCCCGCAGTGCAAGCCGCGGCAGCGCTGCCACCGCCTTGGCCAGTGCGACCGCCTCTTCCGGCGCGACGCCGCTCTTGCTCGCCTCGCCGCTCACGTTGACCTGTACGCAGACGTTCAGCGGTCCGCGCTCCGCCGGGCGTTGCGCCGACAGCCGTTCGGCGATCTTCAACCTGTCGACCGAGTGCACCCAGTCGAAGCTTTCGGCGACGGGGCGCGTCTTGTTGCTCTGGATCGGCCCGATGAAATGCCAGACGATCGGCAGATCGGCGAGTTCGCGCATCTTGCCGAGCGCCTCCTGCACATAGCTCTCGCCGAAGCCCCGCTGCCCGGCGGCGAAAGCTTCTCGTATCGCCTCGGCGCTCTGGCCTTTGCTCACCGCGACGAGAACTATGTCACGTGCATCCCGGCCGCAGGCCGCACAAGCGGCCTCGATGCGTGACTTCACAGCTTGCAGCCGATTTTTCGTTGTGTCCATAATCGTTGCGCTTTGGACGCACTCATCCGGGCCGAGAGGCTTCGAGGATTGAAGATTATATGGACATCTCCGAACTGCTGGCATTCGCCGTCAAGAACAAAGCCTCCGACCTCCATCTCTCCGCCGGCTTGCCGCCGATGATCCGTGTCAACGGCGACGTCAGGCGCATCAATCTGCCGCCGCTCGAGCACAAAGACGTGCACGGCATGATCTACGACATCATGAACGATGCGCAGCGCAAGCAGTACGAGGAGAATCTGGAGTGCGACTTCTCCTTCGCCATCACCGGTCTCGCCCGCTTCCGCGTCAACGCCTTCGTGCAGCAGCGCGGCGCGGCGGCGGTGATGCGGACCATCCCCAGCAAGGTACTGTCGCTGGAGGAACTGGAAGCGCCGAAGATCTTCAAGGACATCGCCGAACAGCCCCGCGGCATCGTGCTGGTGACCGGCCCCACGGGTTCGGGCAAGTCGACCACGCTGGCGGCGATGATCAACCACATCAACGAAAACCATTACGGCCACATCCTCACCATCGAGGACCCGATCGAATTCGTGCACGAATCGAAGAAGTGCCTCATCAACCAGCGCGAGGTGGGGCCGCATACGCTGTCCTTCTCCAACGCGCTGCGCAGCGCGTTGCGCGAGGACCCGGACGTGATCCTGGTGGGCGAGATGCGCGACCTCGAGACCATCCGGCTGGCGCTCACCGCCGCGGAAACCGGCCACCTGGTGTTCGGTACGCTGCACACCAGCTCGGCGGCGAAGACCATCGACCGGATCGTCGACGTCTTCCCCGCCGCGGAAAAGGAGATGGTGCGCGCGATGCTGTCGGAGAGCCTGCGTGCCGTGATTTCGCAGACTCTGCTCAAGCGCAAGGACGGTCAGGGCCGCGTCGCCGCGCACGAGATCATGATCGGCACGCCGGCGATCCGTAACCTCATCCGCGAGAACAAGGTCGCGCAGATGTATTCCGCGATCCAGACCGGCCAGCAGTACGGCATGCAGACGCTCGACCAGTGTCTGCAGGACCTCGTCCGCCGCAACGTCGTGAGCGTTGCTGAGGCGCGCATGAAGGCGGCGAACAAGGAAGCCTTCCTCGGCTGAATCCGCGGCGCATTCAAGGAGCGACATCATGGAACGCGAACAGGCGACCAAATTCATCCACGAGCTGCTGCGCCTGATGGTGAACAAGAATGCCTCCGACCTGTTCATCAGCGTCGGCTTTCCGCCCGCCATCAAGATCGACGGCCGCCTGACGCCGGTGTCGCAACAGCCGCTGTCGCCGCAGCACACCGCGGAACTGGTGCGGGCGATCATGAACGACCGCCAGGCCGTGGAGTTCGAGGCCACCAAGGAATGCCAGTTCGCCATCAGCCCGGGCGGCATCGGACGCTTCCGCGTCAGCGCCTTCGTGCAACAGGGCCACGTCGGCATGGTGCTGCGGACCATCAACTCCGAAATCCCGACCATCGAACAGCTCGGTCTGCCGCCGGTGCTCAAGGACCTGGCGATGTCCAAGCGCGGGCTGGTGATCATGGTCGGCGCCACGGGCTCGGGCAAATCGACCACGCTGGCGGCGATGATCGGCCACCGCAACGAGAACTCCTACGGCCACATCATCACCATCGAGGACCCGATCGAATACGTCCATCCGCACAAGAACTGCCTTATCACCCAGCGTGAGGTGGGCGTGGACACCGACTCGTGGGAAACGGCGCTGAAGAACGCCCTGCGGCAGGCGCCGGACGTCATCCTCATGGGCGAGATCCGTGACCGCGAAACCATGGATTACGCGATCGCCTTCGCCGAGACCGGCCATCTCTGCATGGCCACGCTGCATGCCAACAACGCCAACCAGGCGCTCGACCGCATCATCAACTTCTTCCCCGAGGAACGGCGGCAGCAGCTGCTGATGGATCTGTCGCTCAACCTGCGCGGCATGGTTTCGCAGCGCCTCATTCCCTTGAAGGACCGCAAGGGCCGCGTCGCCGCCGTGGAAGTGCTGCTCAACTCGCCGCTCATCGCCGACCTCATCTTCAAGGGCGAGGTGCACGAGATCAAAGAAGTGATGAAGCGCTCGCGCGAGCTCGGCATGCAGACCTTCGACCAGCATCTGTTCGAGCTCTACGACAACGGCCTCATCAGCTACGAGGACGCGCTGCGCAACGCCGACTCCGTGAACGACCTGCGCCTGCAGATCAAGCTGCACTCCAAGGAGGCGCAGAACCGCGACATCACCAAGGGCATCGAGCACCTGGACATCGTCAAATAGCGCGAGGTTTTTCCCCGACGAAGGCCGGCATCGCCGGCCTTTTTCATTTGGCCTCGCTTGCGGCGGCGGTTCTGCGCATCGGACCGGTGACGATCCTGTATTCGTACAGGCGGCATTCCAGCGCGCCGTTGTAGAGCGGGATGCGCCGGCTGGTCTTGAGGCCGATGCGTTTGGGCAGTTGCGTGTCCGCGCTGAAGAAATAGCAGCGCCACCCGGCCCAGCGCGCCTTCAGCGCATCGCCCAGGCGCGGATAGAAGTCCTCCAGCATCGCGCTTTCGCCCAGCCGTTTGCCGTAGGGCGGGTTGGCGACCATGACGCCTTCCGCGGCCGGCGGCGGCAGTTCCAGCACGTTCGCCTGCTTGAGCTGCACCGCATGATCGAGCTCCGCCGCGGCGAGCGTCGCGCGCGCGAGCTTGAGCGCATCGCCGTAGAGGTCGGCGCCGTAGATCGGCACCGGCAGTTCGCTGCGCGCGCGCGAAAGCGTCTCGGTGCGCACCGCTGTCCAGAGCACGGAATCGAAAGTGTGCAGGCGCTCGAAACCGAATCGGCGCCGATGGCCGGGGGCGAGCCCCAGTGCGATCTGCGCCGCTTCCACGAGCAGCGTGCCCGAGCCGCACATGGGATCGAGGAAGGGCAAGTCGGCCCGCCAGCCGGTGAGCATCACGATGCCGGCGGCGAGGTTCTCCTTCAGCGGCGCCTCCCCCGTGTCGCGGCGGTAGCCGCGCTTGTAGAGCGGCTCGCCGGAGGTATCCAGGTACAGGGTGCAGCGGCGTTCGTCGAGGAAGACGGCGACGCGTACCGCCGGGTTGCGCGTATCGACATCGGGCCGCCGTCCTTTTTCGTCGCGGAAACGGTCGCAGACCGCGTCTTTCACCCGCAGCGTGGCGAAGTCGAGACTGCGCAGCGGCGAGCGGATGGCGGCGAGATCGACGCGGATGCTGTGCCGCACGTCGAACAGCGTGTGCCAGGGCACTTCGCGTGCGAGCGCATAGACGTCGTGCTCGTTGCGGTAGTCGGCTTGCGCGATGCGCCACAGCACCCGCGTCGCGACGCGGCTTTCCAGGTTGGCGCGGTAGGCCGCGCGCCAGTCGCCGCTGAAGGCCACGCCGCCGCCGGTAGTGGCGATGTCGCTTGCGCCGACGGCGGCGAGCTCGTCGGCGAGCAGGGGTTCGAGCCCGCGCGGACAGGTGGCGAAGAAGTGCAGCAGGGCCATGAAGGGACGGCGCGAAAGGCCGCCAAGCCTAGCATGGCTGCACGAAAAAGGCCGCCCTGCGGCGGCCTTGTCATGCGCGGGCGGGCCTTACTTCATCCGGCGGCGGGAAAAGCCCAGCGCGCCGAGGCTGATGCCGAGCAGGCCCAGCAGCCCCGGTTCGGGAATCTGCCGCGCGGTGATGGTGAAGAAGGTCATCAGCGTGCTGACCTGGTTCTCGGGCGTGATGAAGCCGATGCAGCCCGGACCGGCGCCCACCGCCGCGCAGGCCTGGTCGCTCAAGGGCCCCAGCCCGACGGCGTTGATGGTGACGGTGTACTCGTAGTCGTCGATGATGAAGCTGACGGGAGCCAGCTCACCCGGATTGTTCAGCACGAAGATGTCCGGGCAGCCGTTCGCGACAGGGCTGCCGTCCGCGCAGATGCCGCCCGCCGGCGCGTTCGGAGTTTCCAGGAAGGAAATGTCGAACTCCAGCGTCGGGGCGTCGAATGCCGCACCGGGCGGCACGATCGGCTGCAGACGCAGCGCGTCCCTCAGCATCGCGCTGGTGAGCGAAATGCCCAGCGCGATCTCGAAGTTGTTGTGCGTGAGCGGTACGCCCTGCTGCGGCGCGCCGTTGGTGAAGATGATGCCGCTCACCGGACTGTCGGCGACCAGGCTGCTGGTGTTGTTCGTTCCCCAGGTGAGGGTGGTCGGCAGACCGAGGATCGAGCCCGAATTGCCGCTCGGCGTGATGGTGCCCTCCCCGGTGAACGAGGACCAGCCCGCCTCGTTGGTGTAAGCCCATTGAGTGATCAGCACCGCGTGGGCGGTACCGATGGACAACGCACCCGCTGTCAGCGCGGCTGCCGCGTGTCTTAGCAGTCGTTTCATCCCATCCTCCAATAAACGCGGCGCGAACCTTCGAATCCCCCCATGAGACCCGGTCCCGTCGCTGCTTGCCCGAACGATTGCAGCGGCCGTGCCAGTACGAGAAAGCGTCGGGATGTCATGGATTTACGTCACTTTCAGAACCCGCGGCGGGCGCAAACGTCGGTGCTTTACGACGCCGCTGTAAAGAACGCTGACGAGTGCAACGCCAATGAAAAAGCCGCCCGAAGGCGGCTTTGCGGGATCGCAGAAGAGACGCTCAACGGCGGCGCCGGCGGGTAAGTCCCAGACCGGTGAGCGCGATGCCGAGCAGGCCGAGCACATGCGGCTCGGGAATGGCCACCTCGACCCGGATCGAGAAGAAGGTGGTGAAGATGCTCTGCGTGTTCTCCGGCGTGAGGAAGCCCAGGCAGCCGGGCCCTTCGCCCACCGCCGCGCAGGCCTCGTCGGTGAGGAATTCCAGACCCGTCGGGGTTACGATGACCTCGTATTCGAAACCGTCGAAATTGAAGGTGATGTCGGTGTCGAGTATTTCCGGATTGGCGAGCACGAAGATGTCCTGGCAGCCGTTGGTGTTCTCGCCGCTGCCCGCCATGCCGCCGCCCAGGCAGTTGCCGCCGGCCGGGAAGTTTTCGGTCTCGATGAACAAGATGTCGAACAACAGCGTGGGCAGCTCGATGGTCGGGCCGCCGCCGCTCGGCGTGAGCGTCAGAACGCTCGCCAGCGTGGCGGTGTCGAGCGACACGCCCAGTGCGATGGGGAAATTGTTATGTGTCAGCGCCACACCCGGCTGGGGCGCGCCATTGGTCTGGATGGTGCCGCTCACCGGACTGCCGGCGACCAGGCTGCTGTTGTTGTTCGGTCCCCAGGTGAGCGTGGTCGGGAGGTTCAGGATATCGCCGGAATCGCCGCTCGGCGTCACCTGGGCTGCGGGCGCGAAGGCCGCAAAACCGGCTTCGTTCGTGTAATCCCAGAAATCGATCGGCTGGGCGTGAGCGATGCCTACAGACAAGGCGCCGACCGACAGCACCGCCGCCAACTGCTTCATTGCGCGCTTCATCCCGTCCTCCATGTGATCCGTGCTGCCGGTCTCCCCAGGAAACCTCGGCGCGTTGTCTGCCGCGTTGCACCGGCCATGCCGAGCGCAACAAAACGTGAATTAACCGGGGCTTAATGGCGATCCGGGAGCTTGCGCGAGCCTCAGCGTAAAGGCGGCCGACGGCCAAATCCTTGTTTTAAAAGGGCTTGACTACGACAAGCAGGACGATGGCCAAAAGCAGCAGGACGGGAAACTCGTTGAACCAGCGGTACCAGACATGGCTGCGGCGATTGCGGTCCTCGCGGAAGGCGCGCAGCAGCCGTCCGCACCACAGGTGATAGCCGATCAGCACCAGCACCAGCGCGAGCTTGGCGTGCAGCCAGCCGCCGGCGAAACCGTAGCCGAGCCACAACCACAGGCCGAAGGCCACGGCGAGCACCGCGCTCGGCGTCATGATGCCGTAGTAGAGCTTGCGCTCCATCACTTTGAAGCGTTCGATGCCCACCTGGTCCTCCGCCATGGCGTGATAGACGAACAGCCGCGGCAGATAGAACAGCCCGGCGAACCAGGTCACGACGAAGACGATGTGCAGGGCCTTGATCCAGAGCACAGGTGCCTCCTTATTTCAGCAAGCGGCGGCGGAACAGACGCAGCGCGATCCAGAACCCGGCCGCAGCGTACGCCAGCAGGGCGAGCACGTGCCACAGCGCATGCGCAGGCCATTCGCCGAACAGCAGCGGCCGGATCAGTTGCGTCGCGTGCGCAAGCGGCAGGACTTGGCTGAACCAGCGCACGACCTCGGGCAGCGCATCCATGGGGTATAACACGCCGCAGAGCATCGCCATGGGCGTGATAAACAGCGTGAAGTAGTACATGAAGAAATCGTAGGAGGGCGAAACCGCGGTGACGGCCAAACCGAGCGCCGCGAAAGCCAGTCCGATCACCGGAATCACGACCAGTGCCACGAGCGACAACGGCGAGGTGGAGAGTCCCAGCACCCATACCACCAGCATGATCGCCAGGCCCGAGAGAAAGCTCTTGCTCGCTGCCCACACCAGTTCGCCGAGCACCACGTCCTCCAGCGTGAGCGGCGCGTTGAGGATCGCGTCCCAGGTCTTCTGGACGTGCATGCGCGAGAAAGCCGAATAGAGCGACTCGAAAGTCGCGCTGTTCGCGGTCGAGAAACAGACCGTGCCGGCCGCGAGGAAAGCGATGTAGGGCACGCCGGCGATTTCCGGCAGGAAGGCACCCAGGCCGTAGCCGAGACCCAGCATGTAGATCATGGGATCGGCCAGATTGCCCAGCATCGAAGGCAGCGCGAGCTTGCGCCACACCAGGAAGTTGCGGCGCCATACCGGTATGAAACGCAGGCCCGGTCGCATCAGTCGCGCAACTCCCGTCCGGTGAGCTTGAGGAACACGTCCTCGAGGTTCGCCTGACGATGCAGGTAGGCGAGCGCGGGACGCGCCTCCAGTTCGGCGATCAGCGGCCGCGCATCGCGCGTGTAGCAGTAGAAACTCTCGCCGCTGCGCTCGATGCGTTCGCAATGACGCGCGCCGACGTCCTTCGCCCAGGCGTCCACACCTTCGCCGTGCACTTCCACCACATGCGGCTCCGTATAACGCTCGATCAGCGCGCGCGGACTGCCCTCGGCGATGATGCGGCCGTGATCCATGATCACCAGCCGGTTGCACAGCCGCTCGGCCTCTTCCATGAAATGGGTGGTGAGCAGAATGGTCTTGCCCTGCGTGCGCAACTGCCGCAGCCGTTCCCAGATGACGTGGCGCGCCTGTGGATCGAGGCCGGTGGTCGGCTCGTCCATGATGACGAGCTGCGGATCGTTGATCAGCGCGCGCGCGAGCGTGAGGCGCCGCTTCATGCCGCCCGAGAGCGTCTGGATGGGCGTGTCGCCGCGCGCGCCCAGTCCCGCGAACTCCAGCAAGGCGGGAATGCGGGCGCGGATCGTCGCCTCCGGCAGGCCGAAATAACGTCCGTAGACGAGCAGGTTCTCGGTGACGGTGAAATCCGGATCGAGGTTGTCGAACTGCGGCACCACGCCCACGGCGTGCCGTGCCTCGCGCGCCTGGCGCGGCACATCGAAGCCCATCAGTTCGATGCTGCCCGAGTCGGGTGCGATGAGGCCCAGGCAGAGCTTGAGCGTGGTGGTCTTGCCGGCGCCGTTCGGCCCCAGCAGGCCGAAGCATTCGCCGGGCCGGATGTCCAGGTCGACCCCGTCGACGACGCAGCGCGTCCCGTAGGACTTGCGCAACCCGCGCACCCTCAGGACGGCCATGCGTTCCTGACGATGTTCTTGATCAGATGCAGCCGGCGATGGAAGAAATGCTCGGCCCCCGGCACGACCACGATGGGCAATTCCTGCGGCCGCGCCCAGTCGAGCACGTTCGCGAGCGGCACCGTCTCGTCCTTCTCGCCGTGGATCACCAGCGTGCCCGGCGGTACCGCCGGCGTGTCGTAGCTGCGGTCGCCGCTGAGATGGCCGGTCGCGGGCGCGACCAGCACCATGCGCTCGGGCGCAACGCGCTGCGCGACGCGGGTCTGCACGTAGGCCCCGAAGGAAAAGCCGGCCAGCACCAGCGGCAGCTCGCCGTAGCGTTCGTGCGCCTGGGCGATGACGGCGAGCAGATCCTCCGTCTCCCCTTCCCCGCGGTCGTATTGGCCTTCGGTCCCGCCGACGCCGCGGAAGTTCGGCCGCAGGGCCAGATAGCCCAGTTCGACGAAAGTCTTCGCCAGGGTCTGCACCACCTTGTTCTCGGCCGTGCCGCCGTACAAGGGGTGGGGATGCGCAATCAGTGCAAGGCCGCGCGGCGCGCCCGCCGGCGCATCGACCAGCACCTCGATCGCACCGGCTGCGCCGCGCATTTGCAGACGCTCGGTCGCCATATCAAATCTTCAGCCGTTCGACGATTCGATTGTGGACCAGATGCTCGTCGATGATTTCATCGATGTCGTGCCTGTCCACATACGTGTACCAGACCGCCTCGGGATAGACGACCAGCACCGGTCCTTCGTCGCAGCGGTCCAGGCAGCCGGCCGAATTGATCCGTATCTTGCCTTTGCCGTTGAGCTTGAGCGCCTTGATGCGGTCCTTGGCGTAGTTGCGCAGCTCGGCGGCGCCCTGGTTGTTGCAACAGGTCGCGCCGGGTTCGCGCTGGTTGCAACAGAAGAAGACGTGTTTGTCGTAGTAACTGCTCATGAGGAATCGGGCGGGAAGCGGCGCATGGCGCGCGCCGACGGCCATTATAGTCGCCCGCCGCGCTCCGGTCGCGAAGCGGCGTTGAGCGCGCGTGCGCCGTACATCGACAGGAACGCGAGCGCTGCGAAGGGCCACAGCGTCGACACGACGCGCGTCAGCCCGTTGAAGTTGAGGAAATGCCCCTGATACCAGGCCTGATGGGCGACCACCAGATAGGGATTGGCGGGCGCCAGGTTGACGAGCGCCGTCGCCGCCATGAGCAGCACGCCGCACACCCCGATCGCGGTGCCGCGCCGCAGCGACATGGCGGCGAGCGCGACCGGCACGCCGATCAGCAGGCCGGCAGTCGCGCCCGGCGTCAGCCAGGCGAGCGCATGACGGCCTTCGAACAGAACCATGAAGGCGAGCATGCGCACCAGGCAGGCGGCGGCGAGCAGTAACAGGAACAGCAGCCGGCGCGGACCGTTGTCCGCTACGAGCAGGGAGAGCAGCAGCGCCACCGCGGTGAGGTTTGCCGCGGTGACGATCGCCTCGATGCGGATGAAGGTGGAGGGGTCGTACAGGTTCACCGGCAGGGCGCCGAACAGGAAGCGCAGATCGCCGTTGCCGAACAGCAGGCTTTCGGGCCGCAGTTGCGACAGCAGCCAGCCGGCCAGCAGCACCAGGCCGACATCGACGATATGGCCGCGTGCGAAGACATCGTAGCGCAGATGGAAAAGCACGCCGCGGCCGATCATGCGCGGGCTGAGGTAGAGGCTCAGCAGCGCACCCGTCGCGGCACCGGCGCTGTTGCAGGCGACGTCGAGCGCCGAAGGGATGCGACTGGGCAGATAGTTCTGCAGGGTTTCCAGGCTCAGGCTCAGCGCCGCGCCCGCGACCGAGACCAGCAGGAATGCCGCGATGCCGCGGATGCGCGGATAGAGCGCGCCCACGGCCAGCAGCCCCAGCGGCACATAGGCGAGGAAATTGGAGACGATGTCGAAGCGGGTGTAATAGCGCGGCCAGAAAGATTCCAGATAAGCCAGCGGCGGCACGCCCGGATCGTGCCATGCGCTGAGCGGATGCAGACTCGCATAGGCGATCAGCAGGACGTAGGCGATGAAAAGATAGCGGGCAAGGGGCGAGGCGCGCTGGACGGCGGGTTCACGCATGCTTACCCGTCGGACCGTTCCAATTCGCGCAAATAGATTTCGAGCGCACGATCGTCGAACAGCGCGAACGTGACCTGCTCGACCGTGGGATGACCGGCGAGCGCGAGCCGGCATTCGCGAACGGCGATGCGCGCCGCCTGCTCGATCGGGTAGCCGTACACACCGCAGCTGATGGCGGGAAAGGCGAGCGTCCCGATGCCGTGCGCCGCCGCGAGCTCGAAACTGCGCCGGTAGCAGGACGCGAGCAGCTCGGCTTCGTTCGCCCTGCCGCCTCGCCACACCGGCCCGACCGTGTGGATCACATAGCGCGCCGGCAGGTCGAAGCCGGGCGTGAGTTTGGCCTCACCCGTCGCGCAACCGCCCAGCGTGCGGCAGTACTCCAGCAGACGCGGGCCCGCGGCGCGATGAATGGCGCCGTCCACGCCGCCTCCACCCAGGAGCGTGTTGTTGGCCGCGTTGACGATCGCGTCCACCGACAACCGCGTGATGTCGCATTTGAGCGCGAGCAGCCGCGTGCTCATGCTTTGCCTCCTCGGGACTCAATCGTCCGACCGACGCTGCGGCTTGGGGTTCCTGCGAGCAGACTGCCCGCCACCATGCCTGCGCAGCTCACCAGCAGGCCGGCCAGTTGCGGCGGCCACAGCCCCTGCGGCGCGTAGAGTTCCAGCGCGAGCCAGACCGTCACGCCGCTCACGGCCGCGGCGATCGCGCCGGTACGGTTGGCGCGCGGCCAGTACAGGCCGAACGCGAGCGGCGCGAAAGCGGCGACCAGGGTCACGCTGTAGGCCTGCTCCACCATCTGGAAGATGGTGGCGTTGCTCTTCAGCGCGAGCACCAGCACGACGCCGGCGAAGCCGACCACCGCAAGCCGTGTGACGCGCAATTGCAAGCGGTCCCCCATGCCCGGCACGAAAGGCTTGATGACGTTCTCCGTGACCGACACCGCGGGCGCGAGCAACGCGGCGCTGGCGCTGCTCATGATCGCCGACAGCAGCGCGCCGAAGAAGAAGATCTGTGCCGGCAGCGGCATGTATTGCGTAATGAGCGTCGGCAGGATCATCTGCGTATCCTCGGCCATCAGCCGCGCCGTCATCTCGGGATCGACCAGCACGGCGGTGTAGGCCAGATAGAGCGGAACCAGGGCGAAGCAGAAGTAGAGCGTGCCGCCGAGCAGCGCACCGCGCACGGCGGTGCGTTCGTCCTTCGCGGACAGTACGCGCTGGAAGGTGTCCTGCTGCGGAATGGAGCCCAGAGCGAGCGTCGCCGCCGCGCCGACGAACCAGAGGATGTCGCGCGCCTCGGCCTGCGGCCAGAAGGCGAGCTTGCCCGCGGCGTCGGCATGTTCGATCACCACCGCCACGCCGCCGGCGAGCTGGCTCGCCTCCCAGCCGATGTAGAGCATGCCCAGCACGATGATGACCGACTGCAGCAGATCGGTGAGCGCCACCGACCACATGCCGCCCCAGACGGTGTAGACCAGCACCAGCGCGGTGCCGATCAGCGTGCCGGTGGCGACGGAGATCGCGCCCTGCGACAGCACGCTCGCGACCAGGCCGAGCGCGGTGAGCTGCGCCGCGGTCCAGCCGATGTAGCCCAGCACGATGCAGACCGTGAGCATGACCTCCACCAGCCGGCCGTAGCGGTTGCGGAAGTAGTCGCCGATGGTGAGCAGGTTCAGGCGGTAGAGCCGCACGGCGAAGAAGGCCGCGATCAGCACCAGCGCGAGCGAGGCGCCGAAGGGATCGGCGACGATGCCGCGCAAGCCTTCGTCCAGGAAAGTGGCCGACACGCCCAGTACCGCCTCGGCCCCGAACCAGGTCGCGAACACCGTGGCGGTGGTGAGCGCAAGCGACAAATGGCGGCCGGCGAGCGCGTAGTCGGCCGAGGAGCGCACGCGCCGCGCGGCGTAGAGCCCGACCGCCACCGAGGCGGCGAGATAGAGCAGGACGAACGCGATCAGCGCCGACACGTCCGCAGCGCGCTCAGGCGGTCACGGTGGACGCCTGCTTGCCGCGGTACCACTGCGGCAGCAGCGAACCGAGCAGCATGCCGGCGATCGAGGCCAGCAGCCCCGCGAATTGCGGCGGCAGCACGGCGTCGGCGGCGACCATCTCGCAGGTCAGCCAGGTGACGATGCCGAAGGCGATCGCGAGCGCAGCACCCTGGGTCGTAGCGCGTTTCCAGTAGATGCCGGCCACGAGCGGCACGAAGGCCGCGACCAGGGTGACTTTGTAGGCCTCCTCCACCATGTGGTGGATGGTGCTCTCCGACATCAGCGAATAGGCCGTCACGCCCACGGCGAACAGCAGCACGATGCCGCGCGTGAGCCACAGGAACTGGGTGTCGGACAGTTTTGGCAGCAGGCCGCGCAGCACGTTCTCGGCGATGGTGACCGAAGGCGCGAGCAGCGTACCGCTCGCGGTGCTCATGATCACGGAGAGCAGCGCGCCGTAGAAAATGATCTGGGCGTAGAGCGGCAGGTGGTAGTACACCAGCGCCGGGATGATGAGCTGCGGGTCGCGTTCGCTCACCCGCTCGACCAGGGTCGGATCGATGAGCGTGGCGGCGTAGGCGAGGAACAGCGGCACCGAGGCGAAGAGGAAATAGGCGAGGCCGCCGCCCACCGTGCCCCATACCGCCACGTTCTCGGTCCTGGCCGAGTTGGCGCGCTGGAACACGTCCTGTTGCGGAATGGAGCCGAAGCCCATGGTCAGCAGCGCAGCGATGAAGGCGATGATCTCCACGGCGTTGAAGTCGGGCAGCCATTGGAGCTTGCCCGCCCCGGCGGCGTGCTGCACCACGTGGCTCACGCCGCCGGGCACCATGTCGTTGGCCATGAAGGCGATCCACAGCAGGCCGCCGACGATGACGATCATCTGCACGAAGGTCGTCACGGCCACCGACCACATGCCACCGAACAGGGTGTAGAGCGTCACCACCGAGGCGCCGATGATCATGCCGTATTCGCGCGAGATGGCGCCTTCGCTGAGAATGTTGAACACCAGGCCGAGCGCCACCACCTGCGCCGACACCCAGCCGAGGTATGACAGCGCGATGCAGATGCTGGTCACCAGCTCCACGCCGCGGCTGTAGCGGCGGCGGTAGAAGTCGCCGAGGGTAAGCAGCTTCTGTCTGTAGAGCGGCTTGGCGAAGAACAGACCGAACAGCACCAGGCAGAGCGAGGCGCCGAGCGGATCGGAAATGAGGCCCGCGAAGCCTTCGTCCAGGAAAGTGCCGGAGATGCCGAGCACGGTTTCCGCGCCGAACCAGGTGGCGAACACCGTCGCGAACACCACGGGCAGCGGCAGATGGCGCCCGGCGGTGATGTAGTCCACCGAGTTCCGCACCCGCAGCGAGGCGGCAAGGCCGATGGCGATGGAAAGCGCGATATAAATGACGACGAACCAGACGAGCATTGCGCGGCCCTTATAGTCGCGGTCGCGGCCACCCCCGGCGCAACCATGGGCGCGCATGATACCCGTCTCCGTCCGGCGCGCCAGCGGTCAGAATAGTCCCAGGCGATCGATTGTTGTGATGGTGAGTAAAACGACCGCAATGCCGCCGAGCACGATCACCGCCCGGGTGCGCCGACGCTGCTCGCGTGCGATCTCCGCCAGCAGCGGTTCCAGGCGCGCGGCGGCGTCCTCCTTGAGGGCGCGGTGCGCCAGACGCGGCAGTTGCGGCAGCAGCGTGGCCCAGGCCGGCGCCTCGGCGCGGATGCCGCGCAGCAGGCCGCGCCAGCCCACCTGCTCGCTCATCCAGCGCTCCAGGAAGGGCTTGGCGGTCTTCCAGAGATCGAGGTCGGGGTCGAGCTGACGGCCCAGGCCCTCGATGTTGAGCAGCGTCTTCTGCAGCAGCACCAGTTGCGGCTGTACTTCGAGATTGAAACGCCGCGCGGTCTGGAACAGCCGCAGCAGCACGCGACCGAAGGAGATTTCCTTGAGCGGCCGGTCGAAGATCGGTTCGCACACCGCGCGGATGGCGCTCTCGAACTCGTCCACGCGCGTGCCCGGCGGCACCCAGCCCGCGTCCACGTGCGCCTGGGCGACGCGCTTGTAATCGCGGTTGAAGAAGGCGAGGAAGTTCTGCGCGAGGTAGTTCTTGTCCGCCTCGTTGAGCGTGCCCATGATGCCGAAGTCCAGCGCCACGTACTTGCCCTCGGGCGTGACGAGGATGTTGCCGGGGTGCATGTCGGCGTGGAAGAAGCTGTCGCGGAACACCTGGGTGAAGAAGATCTCCACGCCCGCGCGCGAGAGTTTCTTCAGATCGATGCCCTGCTCCACCAGCTTGTCGACCTGCCCCACCGGGGTGCCGTACATGCGCTGCATGGTCATGACGGTGGGTGTGCAATAGTCCCAGTAGACCTCCGGCACCAGGAGCAGCGGCGAATCCTGGAAGTTGCGGCGCAACTGGCTGGCGTTGGCCGCCTCGCGCATGAGATCGAGCTCGTCCTCCAGATGCTTGGCGAACTCCGCCACCACCTCCCGCAGCCGCAGGCGCTTGCCCTGCGCCCACAACCGTTCGACGAGGCGCGCCGCCGCGTCCATGAGCGCGAGATCACGCGCGATGACCGGCCGCATGTTCGGCCGCAGCACCTTCACCGCCGCCTCGATGCCGCCGGGCAGCGTGGCCAGATGCACCTGGGCGATGGAGGCGCTGGCGATCGGCACGGGATCGAAGCGCTCGAACACCTGGTCGATGGGCTTGCCGAAGGCGCGTTCGATTTCGGCGACGGCCACCTGCGAATCGAAGGGCGGCACGCGGTCCTGCAGTTTCGCCAGCTCGTCGGCGATGTCGGCGGGCAGCAGGTCGCGGCGCGTGGACAGCACCTGCCCGAACTTCACGAAAATCGGCCCCAGAGTCTCCAGCGCGCGGCGCAGACGCACGCCGCGCTCTTCTTTCAGGGGACGGAAGAACAGCAGGCGCTGTACGAACGTCGCCAGCCGGCCGCTCGGCGCCGCGGCCAGCGGAAATTCCTCCAGGCCGTAACGGAAGGCGACGACGAAGATTTGAACCAGACGGAGGAAACGGAACACGGCGCGCCCGGGAAGCGGCGGTGAGCGTGCCGGCACGCGCCACCTGGCCGGTCGCTGCCGGTCGCCCGCTTCTTGTGCTTAATCGGAAGCGCGAATCTACCGGAAGCCCCGGCCGGGGGCAAAGCCGTGGATCAAAGCCCCTGCAGCCGGGCGAGCTGGCGGTCGTGCCAGCCGGCGAGCAGCCATTGCGCGGCGAGCGCGCCGACCAGGGCAAGACACATGTCCCATTGGGTGTCCCACACGTCGCCCTGGGTGCCGAGGAAGGCCTCGGCCCTGGCGTCCATGAACAGCGCGCCCCACCATTCCAGCAATTCGTAGAAGGCGCTGATGGCCAGTGCCACGCAGCAGACCAGGAAGAACAGCATGCGGCCTCTTTGCAGCGGCGTCACCCGCAACAGGATCTCGCGCGTGATGATGGCCGGCACGAAGCCCTGGAAGAAGTGGCCGATGCGGTCGTAGGGGTTGCGTGCAAGACCGAAAGCCTCCTGCAGCCATTCGCCCGCCGGCACCAGCGCGTAGGTGTAGTGCGCACCGACGATCAGCACGAGCGAATGGATGAAGATCAGCTGATAGGCGAGCAGTGTGAGCCGGAAGCGCTGCCAGGTGAGCAACAGGAGCGGTCCGGCGATGAACACCGGCAGCACCTCCAGGAACCAGGTGAGCCGGCTGCGCGGCGCGATGCTCGACAGCGCGAGCGCGGCGCAACCGAGAATGAGCAGGACCATGGCGTGACGCGCTTCGTTGCGCGTCGGTTCGAGTGGGCTGATGAGCGGCATGGTACGGGCCCTCCGCGTGTCCGGCGGTGCGCGCCGCCGGATGCCATACAAGGGGCGTGCCTTCTTTAGCCCGTGCCTTCCCGCTTGCGGATGCGTTTCTCCAGGCGTTCGACCGCGTCGCGCAGGTCGTTGACCTCGCGCACGAAACGTTCCACTTCCGCGCGCCGCGCGAGCAGCCGCGCCTCGTCCTGCAAATAGTCCGACAGGTTCTCGCCCAGCCGGACGGCGGCCTCGCGCTGCCAGGCCATGAAGCTGCGGCCGGATTCGGCCAGACGGTGTGCCGCCACGTCCCCGAACACGCGGCTGAGGTCGCCCTCGATGTCCCAGCGCAAGTTGCGGAACAGGAACTGGATGTCGGCGGCGAGCTCCGCATCGCCCTGGATGCCGATCTCGCGCAGCGCCGCCTCGTCGTGGCGCATGAGCGCCGGGACCAGCCCCGGACGGATGTCGAGCGTGAGCGCGGCCTGTTCATCGTCGGCCGTCTCGACGAGGCCCGCTGCGGTGATGCGCAGCCGCAGTGCGGGCAGCGGCGCGATGCGGAAATGGACGATGCGGCCGGCGTGGGGCCGCAGGCGTTCGCGTGCCCATTCCTCGCGTTCGAGCAGGTGATTGAGGGATGCCGTGAACGGCAGCGTGAAGATCGCGTTCATCGTCTCGTGGCGCATGCGGGGCCGGAAACGAAAAGCCGCCCCGGAGGGCGGCTCCCGGTCGGAATGCGGCTCAGTGCACTTGCTGGATGCCGGCGAGCAACCAGCCGGTATCGCCTGCGGCCGGCTTCTGCAGGTGCCACAGCTCCTCGAAAGGCGTGGCCGGGCCGTCGCCCTCTTCGCGCAGCATACCGGAGAAGCGGATGGTGGCCCAGTGCATGCCGCCCTCGGTCACCACTTCCTCCAGTTGCGCATCGAGCGTCACCACGTCGGTCTGCTGCGCCGCCCCGCCGCGCGCCTCGATGTCGCGCTTGAGTTCGGCGTACAGCTCGTCGGTGACGAAGTCGCGGATCGCTTCGGCATCGCCGCGGTCGTTTGCGGCCTGCAGGGCGACGAACTGGCGCTTGGCTTCGCGCACGAAGCCCTCGACGTCGAAGCCGGCGGGAATGCGCGCAACCGGCTCGGGCTGCACGTGGGCGCTGCTGCCGCCGAACACATGCGCGGGCTGCGTCGCGGCCGCGTCACCGCCCAGACCGGCGTACTGCACAGGCCGCTGTTGCGGCGCCGGACCGGCCATCGCGCGTAGCATCACGCGCAGGAGGAAGAACAGCCCGATGCCGATGAGGAGCAGCAGCACCAGCGAGCCCATCTGCTCGCCGAACAGCGCCGCAAGGCCCAGGCCGGCGGCCAGACCGGCCAGCGGTGCGAGCCAGCGGCCCATGCCCGGACGCGCGGCGTTTTGCGCCGCGGCGGCGCCGGGCGCGGCGTTCTGCTGCTGCGGCGTGGCTTGTTCCTGCCGTTGGACAGGCTTCTGCGGCGGCGTGGCCTGACGCTGGATGCCGATGGAACGGGCCCCGCCGAGGCGGCGCGCTTCGGCCTCCTCCATGACGAAGCCGGCCATCAGCACGAAGCCGAAAACCATTATCAGCCATTTTTTCATTGCGTTGTCTCCTGTTGTTCTAGTCGAGCCGGAAGCCGCGGTGCAGCGCGACCACCCCGGCGGTCAAATTGAAGTATTCGACGTTGGCGAGCCCCGCTTGTTCCATCATCCGGCGCAGCGTCTCCTGATCGGGATGCACGCGGATGGATTCGGCCAAGTAACGGTAGCTCGCCTCGTCGTTGGCGACCCGTTTGCCGAGCCAGGGCAGCACCTTGAAGGAATACCAATCATAAGGCTTCTGGAGCGGTTTCCAGACGCGCGAGAACTCCAGCACCAGCAGCCGCCCGCCGGGCCGCAGCACGCGCCGCATTTCCGCCAGCGCCTGCTCCTTGCGGGTCATGTTGCGCAGCCCGAAGGCCACTGTGACGCAGTCGAAATAGCCGTCCGGGAACGGCAGCTTCTCCGCGTCGCACTGCGCCACCGGCACCACGTGGCCGCGGTCGAGCAGCCGGTCGCGGCCGACCGTGAGCATGGAACGGTTGATGTCGGTGAGCCACACCTCGCCGCTCGCCCCAACGCGCTTGACGAAGGCGGCGGTGAGATCGCCGGAGCCGCCCGCCACGTCGAGCACCCGGCTGCCTTCGCGCACGCCGCTTTGCGCGACCGTGAAGGCCTTCCACAGCCGGTGCAGGCCGCCCGACATGAGGTCGTTCATCAGGTCGTATTTCTGCGCGACGGAATGGAAGACCTCGGCGACCTTGCGCGCCTTCTCTTTCTCGGGGACCTGCTGGAAACCGAAATGGGTCTGTGCCATGGACTTTTGCGCGGCCGGGGCCGCTGGAGTTGAACGTTTCAGTGGCAGCCGCAGCTGCCGCCGCCGCAGCCGTGCGTGCGCGGCGCCGCCGCGCCGTCTGCCTTGCGGCTTGCGCCGGCCTGTTGCAGGCGGACCAGATAGTCCTGCCACAGCTCGTCGCGGCGCTTGCCGATTTCGTAGAGATATTCCCAGGAATAGATGCCGGTGTCGTGGCCGTCGGAGAAGCGCGGCTGGATGGCGTAATGGCCCACCGGCTCGACGGCGACGATGTCCACGTCCTGCTTGCCCGTCTGCAGGATTTCCTGTCCGGGACCGTGTCCGCGCACTTCCGCGGACGGGCTGTAGACACGCAGGAATTCGTAGGGCAGCTCGAAATGCGCGCCGTCGTCGAAAGTGATTTCCATGACGCGCGAGCGGCTGTGCAGCTTGATTTCGGTCGGTATGGGGGCGTGCGCGCTCATGATGGTCCGGTCCGTTCGTAACGACACCCCAATGATAGCGGAGCCGGCGCCCCGTTCCCCGTTTCGTCACCAAAGCTTCACTTTGCCGGCCTAGAATGCCCGGGCCGGTATGCACGAAGACGCCCTATGCCCGCAAACATCCTGGTCGTGGAAGACGAGCCCGCCATCCAGGGGCTGCTGAAGCTCAATCTGGAACACGCCGGGCACCGGGTGGTGTGCGTGGGCGATGCCGAACAGGCGCAGCGGCTGATGCGCCAGATGCTGCCGGACCTGGTGCTGCTCGACTGGATGCTGCCCGGGCAGTCGGGCGTGCAGTTCGCCCGGGCGTTGCGCCGCGACGAACGCACCCGTCAGGTGCCGATCATCATGCTCACCGCGCGCGCGCAGGAGGAGGACAAGGTGAGCGGCCTGGACGCGGGCGCCGACGACTACGTCACCAAGCCCTTCAGTCCGCGCGAGTTGCTGGCGCGCATCAACGCCGTGCTGCGCCGGCGCGCGCCGCAGCGCACCGATGAGCCCGTCGAGCTCGCGGGCCTGAGGCTCGATCCGGCCACGCGCCGGGTGTGGGCCGGCGACCGGCAGATCGAGCTCGGCCCCACCGAATTCCGCCTGCTGCACTTCTTCATGGCCCATCCCGAGCGCGTGCACAGCCGGGCGCAGCTGCTCGACCGGGTGTGGGGCGACCACGTGTACGTGGAGGAGCGCACGGTGGACGTTCATATCCGCCGGCTGCGCAAGGCGCTCGCGCCGACGGGGCACGACCGGCTGATTGAAACCGTGCGCGGCAGCGGCTACCGCTTCGCCGCCGCGTAGCGCTGCGCTGTCCGGCATGCGGCAGTTCTGCTAAGGTTCAGGCCGCACCGGCCGGACGGCGGCCGCCCGCGCATCACGGCGCGCCGTCCGCCGCATCCGCATCCGTCAACCTATTCCAGGATTCTCCTTGAAGTTCCTCTGGCTTCGTGCACTGGTCCTGCCGGGTCTGGCGCTGCTTGCCGGCCTGCTGGTGTGGCCCTTCGCGGGCGAGGCCTGGGCGCTGGCCGTGGTGGCCGTCGGGCTCGGACTTGCGCTCGTCCGGCACGTGCGCAACCTCCACGCGCTGGGACTATGGCTGCGCGATCCCACCGGCCAGCCCGTGCCGCTCGGCACCGGCATGTGGGAGGACGTGTTCGGCGCGCTCTACCGCTACGTGCGTACCAACCAGCAGCACCAGCACCGCCTCACCGGCCAGCTCGCGCGCTTCCGCAGCGCGGGGCACGCCATGCCCGACGGCGTGATCGTGCTCAACGCCGAGGACCAGATCGTCTGGTGCAACGCCCCGGCCGAACGCTGGTTCGGCCTGGACGCCCGCCAGGACATCGGCCAGCCGATCGTCAACCTGGTGCGCAATCCCGAATTCATCCGCTACATGGAGAGCGGCCGCTACGACGAGCCGCTGCTTTTGCGCCTGACGCGCGGCGCGGAGCTGGTGCTGTCGCTGCGCGTGGTGCCCTACGGCCAGGACGAGAAACTGCTGCTGTCGCGCGACGTCACCCAGGCGCAGAAGCTCGAGACCATGCGGCGCGATTTCGTCGCCAACGTGTCGCACGAGCTCAAGACGCCGCTCACCGTGGTGAGCGGCTACCTGGAATCCATGGCCGAGGGCGTGATCCGGCCCGACGAGCCGCGCGGGCGCGAAGCGCTCGACCTCATGCGCGCGCAGACCGACCGCATGCTGCGCCTGATCGAGGACCTGCTGACGCTTTCGGCGCTGGAGACCGGCAGCGCGCCCAACCAGGAGAAAGCGATCGATGTGCACGCCCTGCTGGAGGCGCTGGGCCGGGAGGCCGAAGCCCTGTCCGGCGGCCGCCACACCATCCGCGTGCGGCAGGGGCCGGCGGCGAGTCTCTACGGCGACGAGCGCGAGATCACCAGCGCCGTCGCCAATCTGCTCAGCAACGCCGTGCGCTATACGCCGGCGGGCGGTTTCATCGGCCTGACCTGGGAAGTGCGCAACGGCGAGGGCTGTGTCAGCGTCGAGGACACCGGCATCGGCATCGAGCCGCGTCACCTGCCGCGCCTGACCGAACGCTTCTACCGCGTCGACACCAGCCGTTCGCGCGACACCGGCGGCACCGGCCTGGGGCTGGCGATCGTGAAACACGTCCTTACCCGCCACCAGGCGCGCCTGGAGATCCAAAGCGAGCCGGGGCGCGGCAGCCGCTTCACGGCGGTGTTCCCGGCACGCCGGGTAAGGGTACGCGCCGCGGCGGCCTCAGCCGACGATCTCGAAACTCGCTAGATCGAAATCGTAGCCGCGGCGCAGATGGCTCTGCAGCCGCACCCGCACGGGAATCTCTTCCCCGACCCGCACTTCGATCAGCCGCTCGGGCTGGAACCAGCCTACCGGCAGCACCAGGCTGCTCGGCTGCCCGGCGACCTCCGGCAGCACGAAGCCGTGGCTGTAGTTCTCCGGGACTTCACCCGGGCGGCTCGCGGGCCGCACCGCCGCGGCCGCGGCCGGACCCGGCAGGGCCTGGGCACCGATGGTGAGCGATTCGTCGAAGCCCACCACCAGCCAGCGCACTTCGCAGAGCATGAAGACCTTGGCGCCGGCCGGCTTCAGCGCGAGCAGTTGTTGATGGTAGAGGCGCTCGCCTGGCCCCTTGCGGCGCAGCCGAAAGCCGATGGCGCTCTCGTCCAGGGTTTCCCATTTCTCGGCGGTGAAGGCGGGCGCGGCCTCGCCGCCCGAGCCGCCCACGCCCTGGTAGATGAAGAGCTGCTCGGCGTCGCGGCGGGTGTAATCCCAGTGGCGTGCCTGGCTCTTCAGCACCTTGCCGCCCACTGCGGTGTGAATCGCGGCCAGCCCGCTCACCACTTCGGTCCTTTCCGGCGCCAGCCTGCGGGCGAACTGGCGCGGGGCCGGCCGTTCGGTCCAGGCGCGCAACAGGGTGCGCAACAGGCGTCCGCACTCCGGCTGCACGCAGTCCTTGCCGAGATCGAGCTCCTGCGGATCGGCGCCGGCCTCGAGCTTCTTGATGCGGCTGCCCACGCTGCGGCGCAGCGCCGCCGTCGACAGGAAACGCACCGCGGGGCCGGCTTCGGCATTCGAACGCCACTGCGGACCTTCGTTGCCGGCAGTGTCCACGGCATAGCCCTCGAACGCTTCGGCCTCGCGCTGCAGCTCGACCTTGTAGCCCCACATCGCCGACCAGCGCCGCAGCCAGCCCAGTTCGCGCGCCGTCAGGGCGTAGGGGTTGGCGAGCGCCAGCAGCAGAGCGCGGTTGTAGACCTCGACGGCGCTGGACACCTTGCGGCGGCCGGTCGGCACTTCGGCCTTTTCCACGCCGAGACCTTCGGCGATGCGATAGAGCTGATGCAGGTCGCGCCACAGCTCGCCATCGATCTCCCGCCGGCAGCGGTAGTGCACGAGCATCAGATCGACCACGCAGTCGAGCGCGCGCTGGGCGAGCAGCGCTTCCTTGCCCTGGAGCGCGGGGCGCAGATGCGCGGGACGCTCGTCGATCATGCTTTCCAGCAGCCGCCGGTAGCCGCGCCCGAAGGTGGTGAGCAGATCCACGACCTGATGGAAGGCCGCCTGCTCGTAATCCTTGAGCGGCAGCGGGCGGGTTGCGAAGCGTTTGGTGTGTTCGTGCTGCGCCACGGCGATGGGTTCGCGCAGCCGCTCGAGGATTTCAAGGTAGTCGCTGTCGCGCGGCGGCAGCTCCTCCAGCGACTCCAGCAGCATGGTGAGTTCGTGGCAGGCGCGGCGCGGGTCGGCGAGCGAGGCGTTAGCGAGCCACGCCTCGCAGGCTTTGACGTCGGTGATCGGCTGACTTTCGGTCGACAGCATCGCGCACCTCCGTTCAGGCGCCCAGCAGGTCGGCGATCCGCGCGGCGAGCGCCTGCACGTCCACCGCGCGCGGCCTGGCCTGCGCATTAACGGGCGCGGCCCAGATCGGCGCGGGAAAATGCCGGTCGTCGCGGAAGCGCGGCACGACGTGCCAGTGCAGATGCGGGACCACGTTGCCCAAGCTGGCGAGATTGATCTTGTCGGGCGCCAGGCACTCGCGCAGCGCCCGTTCCACGGCATAGACGGCCTCCATCAGCCGGGCGCGTTCCGCGGGCGGCAGATCGGTCATTTCCTTGACGTGGCGGTTCAGCACCACGCGGCAAAAGCCCGGGTAATCCGCCTCGCCTGCCAGCACCACGCGCAGGAAGCCGTCGCGCCAGAGCAGTTCGCCGCCGTCGCTGCGGCACAGTTCGCAATCCTGTTCAGCCATCGCATCTCCTGCAAGGATGCACGGATTATGCCGTTGGCATGAAGCCTTGCGGCCCGGCGAGGCGTGCCGAGCGGCGTCGCGACGAGACTTCTTTCACTATCAGGCCTGCGCTTCGGGCCCTTGGGGCTGCGGCGCGGGCGCGGCGAAGATGTCGCGGTAGCTGACGTAGAAGCTCGCGAACAGCGTGGGCACGAGCAGGAGCAGGAAACCGAACAGCAGCGTCTGGCTCACGGCGGGGTTGGGCTCGCCGCCGGAGATCGCCACCGCGAACCCGGTGCCGAGCGTGCCGGGCAGCAGCCCCCCCAGGAAGAACCAGGCGAAGCCGTAGGCGAGGAAGGGCCGCCAGTTCCGCAGGCAGGCGAAGAAACTGTAGAACAGCGCCTTGACCGCGCCCATGTCCTGCCAGGCGACCAGCACCGGCGCGAACCAGAAGGCCATCAGAACCGGGAGATAAAGCGCCAGGGCGATCAGCACGGCGCCGCCGAGGCCCGACTGGTCCACCTCCTCCTCGGCCGGCGCTTCGTTGAACAGCATCCACTTCATCAGCATGCCGCCGTCGGCGAACTGCGTCAGCATGAGGATAAGGAGCGTCGAGACCAGATAGATGCCGCCCAGCTGCACCAGCACGGGCAGATTGCGCCGGAAGCCGGAAAAGATCAGGCTCGGATCGACCTGGCGGCCCTGTTCCAGCTCGCGGCTGATGTTCATGAAGCTCACCGCGAAAGCCGGAATGAACAGGGTCGCGAGCAGCGGACCGAGGAAAGGAATGAGGCCGGCGAGCGCCATGATCAGCCAGTAGGCGATCACGGCGAAGATCCAGGTCATGGGGCCGCGGCCGAAGATGCGCCAGCCGCCGCGGATCCATTCCAGTCCTTGAGTCGCTTTCAGGGTCTGCATGGGACAAGAGGCTCAGGCGACCCAGGGCAGGCGGTCGGCCGCGGCGATGCGCCGCTCCAGCACCCGCCGGAAATGCTCGGGATCGTGTGCGTGCACAAGCTCGCCCGGGCGCGGCAGATGAAAGTCGTACAGCCGCGACACCCAGAAGCGCAAGGCCGCTGCGCGCAGCATGGCCGGCCAGGCTTCATGCTCCTCGTCCAGCAGCGGCCGGCGGGCGTGGTAGGCGTCGAGCAAGGCGCGTGCGCGCACGGGATCGATCTCGCCCGAGCCGTCCACGCACCAGTCGTTCAAAGTGACCGCGACGTCGAACAGCCAGGCATCCACCCCGGCGAAATAGAAATCCACCACGCCGCCCAGACGGTCGCCGTCGAACAGCACGTTGTCGCGGAACAGATCGGCGTGAATCGGCCCGCGCGGCAGCGGTGCACAGCGGTGCGCGGACTGGAAAGCCAGCTCGTCGCGCAGCAGGCGCTGCTGCGCCTCGTCGAGGAAAGGCATGACCTGCGGCGCCGTGGCGTTCCACCATTTGGGGCCGCGCGGATTCTCCAGCTTGCCGGGGAAGCTCGCGCCGGCCAGATGCATGTCCGCCAGCACGCGGCCGACCTGGGCGCAGTGCTCGGGCGCGGGATCGGTGATGGTCGCGCCCGGCAAACGCGTGACCAGGGCGGCGGGCTTGCCCTTGAAAGGCGTCATCAGCGCGCCGGCGCGATTCGGGATGGGCAGCGGACAGGGAATGCCGCGCTTGGCCAGATGCGCCATGAGATCGAGATAGAACGGCAGATCGCGCTCGGGCAGGCGCTCGAACAGCGTCAGCACATAGCGTCCCGCGGTGGTGGTGACGAAGTAGTTGGTGTTCTCGATGCCGGCGGCGATGCCCTTCAGCTCGGACAACGCGCCCACATCGTAGCTTCGCAGCCACTCGCTGAGCTCGGATTCGGTGACTTTGGTGAATACGGACATGACTGAAGCATGAAGGCGTCGGCGATCGCCGGCGGCAGCGCCCGGGAACGGGCGCTCAGCGGGCCGGCCCGCGGCTGCGCACGCAGAACTGCTCTACCACTGCAGGATCAGCCACTGCGGCACGCTGATCGTCTGGTTCGAGGCGTCGCCCGTCGGCGCGGCCGCGCTGACGCCCTGCCGCTCGATGAGGTAATACACCGTGCCGTTGGGACGCGTCACCCGGATCACCCGCTTGCCCGCCAGTTCGAGTTCCTCGGCCCGCTCGCCCGGTTCGATGGTGATGCCGCGTTCGGCCAGCGCCTCTTCGTCGAGCGTCACCGCGGGCGGCGGCTCCGGTACGGGTTCGAGCTCGGGCGGTTGGGGCTGGCCCGCGACCGGCATGGCGAAGGCAAGGGCGTAAAGGATGAACAGGCGGCGCATGATCGACCTCTGACGATGCCGCGAGTGTAGCAGAGCCTCGCGCCTGTCGGTCCGCGACCGCTCGCGCTCAGAGGTTGAGGAATTTGCCGCGGTCGCCTGCCGCGGGCATGGTGCCCCGGTGCTCGTAATGCTTGAAGATCGCCTCGACCACTTCCTCGGGTTTGTCGATCACCTGGACCAGATCCATGTCTTCCGGGCTGATCATGCCTTCGCCGACGAGAGTTTCGCGGAACCAGTCGAGCAATCCGCGCCAGAACGGTTCGTGCACCAGGATGATCGGCATTTTAAGCGCCTTGCCGGTCTGCACCAGCGTGAGCGCCTCGGTCAGCTCGTCCAGAGTGCCGAAGCCGCCCGGCATCACCACATAGGCGATGGCGAAACGCACGAAGGTGTACTTGCGCGCGAAGAAGTGGCGGAAGGTGAGCGAGATGTCCTGATAGAGGTTGCCCATCTGTTCGTGGGGCAACTGGATGTTCAGGCCGACGGAGGGCGATTCGCCGAAGAAGGCGCCGCGGTTGGCCGCTTCCATGATGCCCGGCCCGCCGCCGGAGATGACCGTGAAGCCCGCATCGGAGAGCTTGCGCGAGATCTCCTCGGCGAGCTTGAAATAGGGATGCGACTCGGGCACGCGCGCGCTGCCGAACACGCTCACGGCGGGGCGCACCATGTTCATGCGCTCGGTCGCCTCGACGAACTCTGACATAATCGCGAACAGGTGCCACGCCTCGCGCGAAGAGTATTCGCGTGCCAGGGCCGATGCCGTCTTCGGCAGTTTGTCCAACTTGTTGCGTTTGATTTTGGGGTCCATGTCCGGGGAAAAACTCCTGCTGCTGGTCGACGGCTCGTCGTATCTGTATCGCGCATTCCATGCGCTGCCCGATTTGCGTAATGCCGCGGGAGAGCCGACCGGCGCGATCTACGGCGTGCTGAACATGCTACGACGCCTGCTATCGGACTACAAGGCGGATTTCCTGGCCTGCGTGTTCGATCCGCGCGGCAAGACCTTTCGCGACGAACTGTACGCCGAATACAAAGCCAACCGCGCGGCGATGCCCGAGGAACTCAGTGCGCAGGTGCCGCCGCTGTTCGAGGCGATCAAGGCGATGGGCTGGCCGCTCATCGTCATCGAGGGCGTGGAGGCGGACGACGTCATCGGCACCTTGACGAAGCAGGCCGCTGAGCGCGGCATACGCTCGATCGTCTCGACGGGCGACAAGGATCTCGCGCAGCTGGTGAACGAGCACGTGACGCTCGTCAACACCATGAGCAACGAGACGCTCGACGTCGCCGGCGTGCAGGCCAAGTTCGGCGTGCCGCCGGAACGCATCGTCGATTACCTCACGCTCGTCGGCGATGCCGTCGACAACATCCCCGGCGTCGACAAGTGCGGCCCGAAGACGGCGGCGAAATGGATCGCCGAATACGGTTCGCTCGATGGCGTGATCGCCAACGCCGCCAACATCAAGGGGGTGGTCGGCGAGAACCTGCGGCGCGCGCTCGACTGGCTGCCGCGCGGACGCGAACTGGTGACGGTGCGCTGCGACGTGCCGCTGCCCTTCACGCTCGACGACCTGGTGCCGCGCCCGCGCGACAACGCGGCGCTTGCGGAGCTGTTCCGCCGTTTCGGCTTCAAGAGCTGGCTGAAGGAGATCGAAACGGGCGGCAACGCTGCCGGGGCGCAGCCAGAGTCCGCGCCGCGCGACATTCCGCGCAACTACGAGCTGCTGCTGACCGAAGTCGATCTCGCGCCCTGGCTGGAAAGGCTCGATGCCGCCGAGCTCGTCTCCATCGACACCGAAACCACCTCGCTCGATCCCTACACCGCCGAGCTGGTGGGCATCTCCTTCTGCATCGAGCCGGGCCACGCCGCCTATCTGGCCATCGACCACCGCTATCCGGGCGCGCCGGCGCAGCTCGGCGTCGCGCGTGCGCTGGAGCTCTTGCGGCCGTGGCTGGAGAATCCCGACAAGAAGAAGGTCGGCCAGAACCTCAAATACGACCAGCACGTGCTGGCCAATCACGGCATCACCTTGCGCGGTGTGGTGCACGACACGCTGCTCGAGCATTACGTGCTGGAGAGCCATCTGCGCCACGACCTGGATTCGCTGGCCGAGCGCTATCTGGGCGTGCCAGTCCTCACCTACGACGAAGTGACGGGCAAGGGCGCGCAGCGCATCGGCTTCGAGGAAGTCGAAGTGCGGCGCGCGGCCGACTATTCCGCCGAGGACGCGGATCTCGCGCTGCGCGTGCATCGCGTCATGTACGCCGAGATCGCCGCGGACGAGAAGCTGCACCGCGTCTACCGCGACATCGAAATTCCCGTGCGCGAGGTGCTGTTCCGCATGGAGCGCAACGGCGTGCTGGTCGATGCGGCGCAACTGGAGGCGCAAAGCCGCGAACTGGGCCAGCAGATGCTGGCGCTGGAGGCGCGCGCGCACCGCGAGGCGGGTCAGCCCTTCAACCTCAACTCGCCCAAGCAGATCTGCGACATCCTGTTCGGCACGCTCAAGCTGCCGGTCTTGAAGAAGACGCCGAGCGGCGCACCTTCCACCGACGAGGAAGTGCTGGAGAAGCTTGCGCTCGACTATCCGCTGCCGAAGACGCTGCTGGAATATCGCGCCCTTGCCAAGCTGAAGTCCACCTACACCGACAAGCTGCCGCGCATGATCAACCCGCGCACCGGACGCGTGCACACCCACTACGGCCAGGCGACGGCGGTGACGGGACGGCTCGCGTCCAACGACCCCAACCTGCAGAACATTCCCGTGCGCACCGCCGAAGGCCGCCGCATCCGAGAAGCTTTCGTCGCCCCGCCCGGCCACGTCATTGTCTCGGCCGACTATTCGCAGGTGGAGCTGCGCATCATGGCCCACTACTCCGGCGACGAAGGACTGGTGCGCGCCTTCGCCGAAGGCCGCGACATCCATCGCGCGACCGCCGCGGAAGTCTTCGGCCGCAAGCTCGACGAGGTGACGCCGGAGGAGCGCCGTTTCGCCAAGGTGATCAACTTCGGCCTGATCTACGGCATGTCGGCCTTCGGCCTGGCGCAGAACCTCGGCATCGAACGGGCCACCGCGCAGAGCTACATCGACAGCTACTTCGCCCGCTATCCGGGCGTGGCGCGCTACATGGAGCAGACGCGCCAGACGGCGCGCGAACAGGGCTATGTCGAAACGGTTTTCGGCCGCCGCCTGTGGCTGCCGGAGATCCGCTCGGGCAACGCCGCGCGGCGCGCGGGCGCGGAACGCGCGGCGATCAACGCGCCGATGCAGGGCACGGCGGCCGACCTCATCAAGCTGGCGATGATCCGCGTGCAGGACTGGATCGACCGCGAAGGCCTGGGTACCCGGTTGATCATGCAGGTGCACGACGAACTGGTGCTGGAAGTGCCCGAGGCCGAAGTCGAGCGCGTGCGCGCGGAGCTGCCGCCGCTGATGACCGGCGTCGCGCAATTGCGCGTGCCGCTGGTGGTGGACATCGGCGTCGGTCCCAACTGGGAGCAGGCGCACTAGCGCGCCGGCGCTACTTCAGCGCGCCGAACACTTTCTTGGCGATGTCGGTCGCGGCTTTGGCGGGATTGGCGCGGATCGCGCGTTCCTGTTCGGCGATCACGAGGAACAGGCCGTCGAGCGCCTTGTTGGTGACATAGCGGTCGAGGTCGGCCTCCTGTTCGCCGATCAGCCCGAACTGCGCCGCCTGTCCGGCGAAGCGGTTGTACTGTTCCGCGAGCTTCACCTTTGCCGTCGCCTGTTTGACGATGGGCAGGAAGCGCTCCGCGAGCGCGTCCGCCGTGGTGCGGCGGAAATACTGGGTCGCGGCGTCGTCCGGCCCGCGCAGGATCGTCTTCGCGTCGGCTACGGACATCTTCTTCACCGCATCCACCAGCAGGGGTGTGGCTTCCTTCACCGCCATTTCCGCCGCGCGGTTCATCGCCGTACGCAACTCGTCCGCCTGTTTGCTCATACCCATCCAGCGCAGCGCGCCTTCGATGCGTGCCAGCGAATCGGGTAACGGGATGCGGACTTTCTCATTGTCGAGAAAACCGCCCGGCGCCGAAAGCTGGGTCACGGCGGCGCGTGCGCCCTGCGTCAGCGCGTCCTTGAGGCCGGCCGTGGTTTCGCTGCGCGTGAGCCGGTCGAGATCGATCGCGAAGGCCGGCAATGCGCACAGGCATGCGGCGGCAAGGAGGAGCAGCCGTCGCCGCGGCGGGCTCGATGGGCCGTTCACGGGGCGATACCCGCTTCGCGCGCCTGCAGATCGGCGTGATAGCTGGAACGCACCATGGGACCGACGGCGGCGTGCATGAAGCCCATGTTGCGCGCTTCGCGTTCCAGCATGGCGAAGGTCTCCGGCGGCGCATAGCGCATCACGGGCAGATGATGCGGGGACGGCTGCAGGTACTGGCCGATGGTCAGCATGTCGACGTCGTGCGCGCGCAGATCGCGCATCACCTGCAGGATCTCCTCGTCGGTCTCGCCCAGGCCCAGCATCAGTCCAGACTTGGTCGGCACCTGCGGGTGACGCGCCTTGAATTCCTGCAGCAGCTTGAGCGAATGGTGGTAATCCGAACCCGGTCGCGCGGCCTTGTACAGCCGCGGCACGGTTTCCAGATTATGGTTCATCACGTCCGGCGGCGCGGCGCACAGGATGTCCAGTGCGCGGTCGAGCCGGCCGCGGAAATCCGGCACCAGCACCTCGATCTTCGTCTGCGGCGAGTGCTCGCGCACGGCACGAATGCAATCGACGAAATGCTGCGCCCCGCCGTCGCGCAGATCGTCGCGGTCCACGCTGGTGATGACCACGTAGGAGAGCTTGAGTGCGGCGATGGTTTTTGCCAGGTGCAGCGGCTCGTCCGGGTCGAGCGGCAGGGGGCGGCCGTGGGCGACGTCGCAGAAAGGACAGCGGCGCGTGCAGATGTCGCCCATGATCATGAACGTCGCCGTGCCGTGGCCGAAGCATTCGCCGATGTTGGGGCAGGACGCTTCCTCGCACACCGTGTGCAGCCGGTGCTCGCGCAGGATGCGCTTGATCTCGTAGAAACGCGACCCCGCCTGCGGCGCGCGCACGCGAATCCATTCGGGCTTGGGCAGCTTTTCCTGCGGCACGATCTTGATGGGGATGCGCGCGGTCTTGCCTTCGCCCTTGTATTTGACGCCGGGTTCTTTCATCGCTCGACTCTCAGGGAAGCGCCAGTTTAGCAGCTGCCGCAAGCAAGGCGTTGATACGGGCGGCGAGAAGGTGCGCGGCATCGGCCGGGGCGGCGTCCACGCCCAGGTCGCGCAATTGCGTCACCGCAAGACCCTGGTAGCCGCAGGGATTGATGTAGGAGAAAGGCGCGAGATCCATGTCGACGTTGAACGCCAGGCCGTGATAGCAGCAGCCGTTGCGCACGCGCAGGCCCAGCGCGGCGATTTTCGCGCCGTTCACATAGACGCCCGGCGCGCCGGGTCTGCGTTCGCCGACGATGGCGAAGCTTTGCAACAGGTCGATGACCGCCTGTTCCAGCAGGTGCACGAAGCCTCTCACCGTCAGCGCGCGCCGGCGCAGATCGACCAGGGTATAGACCACCGCCTGGCCGGGACCGTGATAGGTGATCTGGCCGCCGCGGTCGATCTGCACCAGGGGAATGCCGGTGTCGACGAGCAGGTGCTCCTTCTTGCCCGCCTGGCCCAGGGTATAGACCGGCGCATGTTCGACCAGCCACAACTGATCCGGGCTTGTCTCGTCGCGGGCGACGGTATAGCGCCGCATGGCTTCGTAACAGGCTGCGTAGTCCACGCGTCCGAGCGCGCGGATCTCGGCCGGTTCGAAGTTCAGGGCTTGCGGCAGCGCGCTCACAGCACCATCGTCACCATGGGGTGATCGCACAGTTCCCGGTAGAGGCTGTCGAGCTGCTCGCGCGAAGTGGCCTGCACCGTGACCGTAACGCTCAGGTATTTGCCGCCGCGGCTGGGGCGCATTTCCATGGTGGCGGCATCGAAGCCGGGATCGTGGCGCCTGACGATCTCGAACACCGTCTGCGCGAAATCCTTTTGCATGCGCCCCACCACCTTGATGGGGAAGGGGCAGGGATATTCGATCAGGGATGGCTCTTCAACCACGCGCGTACTTCTCCTTGTAGTCCTGGTAGAGGGCGTACATCGCGCGGTACACCGGACCCGGCGCGCCGTTGCCGACCGGCATGCCGTCGACCACGGTGACGGGCATGATCTCGCGGATCGAGGAGGTCAGCCAGACCTCGTCCGAGGCGTAGAGTTCGGTCAGCGTGATGTCGCGCATTTCGAAGGGCAGCTCGTGCGCCTTGGCCAGTTCGAGCACCAGGTCGTAGGTGATGCCCGGCAGGATCAGATGATCCTTGGGCGGCGCGACGATGATGCCGTCCTTGACGATGAAGACGTTCGCGCTGGAGGCCTCCGTGACCTTGCCGTCGCGCAGCAGGATCACTTCCGCGCAGCCCGCGTCCACCGCTTCCTGGCGCAACAGGCAGTTGGCGATGAGCGAGGTGGTCTTGATGTCGCAGCGCAGCCAGCGGTAGTCCTCGCGGGTGATGACCTTGTAGCCTTCGGCGCGCTGCGCTTCGGTGGGCTGGCGCAGCGGGCTGCTCATGATGAGCACCGTCGGCTCCACCGGCGGCGAGGGGAAGGGCTGGTCGCGCGGCGCGACGCCGCGCGTCACCTGCAGGTAGACGCTTTGATCGTCCCAGGGATTGGCATCCACTACGCGTTGCAGCAGCTCGCTCCAGCGCTCGTCGTCGTAGGGATTGGCGATGCGTACGCTCGCCAGGCTGTAGCGCAGCCGGGCGAGGTGCTCGCGCAGGCGGAACAGGCGGCGGTTGTAGGCCGGGAGCAGTTCGTAGACCGCGTCGCCGAAAATGAAGCCGCGGTCCAGCACCGAAACTTTGGCGTCGGACTTGGGAACGAACTCGCCGTTGAGATAGACCGTTTCGCTCACTTCGTGCCCTCCCCGGCCGGCGCGGCGCCCGCCCGGCCTATTTCAGCCACAGCCGGATGGTATCCCAGATGCGGCCGAAGAAGCCGGCCTGCGGCACGTTGTCCAGGGCGACGACGGGGTACTCGCCGACCGGCTTGCCGTCCAGCGTCACCCGCACGGTGCCCACTTCCGTGCCCGCGGCGATGGGCGCGATGAGCGGCTGTTGCGATACCAGCTCGGCCTTCAGTTTCTCGGCGTCGCCGCGCGGCAGGGTGAGATAGAGGTCTTCGCGCGGGCCGGCGTTCACCGTGTCGCGGGCGCCCTTCCAGACCGGCAGCGTGCTCACCGTCTGCCCTTTGCGGTAGAGCAGCACGCTGTCGTAGAACTGGAAGCCGTAGTTCAGCAGCTTGAGACTCTCCTGGGCGCGCGCGGCTTCGGAAGCAGTGCCCATCACCACCGAGATCAGACGGCGGTCGCCGCGTTTGGCGGAGGCGATCAGGCAATAGCCGGCCGATTCGGTATGGCCGGTCTTGACGCCGTCCACATAGGGATCGAGCCACAGCAGCCGGTTGCGGTTGAGCTGGTTGATGTTGTTGTAGCGGTACTCGCGCGTGGCGTAGAGCGCGTAGTGCTGCGGAAACTCGCGGATGATCGTCGCGGTGAGCCGGGCGAGGTCGCGTGCGGTCGAGTAGTGGTTGGGATCGGGCCAGCCGGTGGAATTGGCAAAACGGGTGTTCCGCATCCCCAGGCGCTGAGCCTCGCGGTTCATTATTTGCGCGAACACCTCTTCGGAGCCGCCCAGCAGTTCCGCGAGCGCGATGGTGGCGTCGTTGCCCGATTGCACGATCACGCCGTAGAGCAGTTGCTCGACCGTGACGGGTTTGCGCGGCTCGATGAACATGCGCGAGCCGCCGGCCTTCCACGCGTTGACCGACACCGGCACCACCTGATCGGGCTGAATCTGCTTCTTCTCCAGCGCCTGCGCCACCAGATAGGCGGTCATCAGCTTGGTGAGCGAGGCGGGTTCGAGCCGTTCGTCGGCATTGTGCTCGGCGATGATCTGTCCGGTCTGGTAATCCATCAGCAGCCAGGCCTTGGCAGCGATGGGCGGAGGCGGCGGCGCATCGGCCAGCGCGAGCAGGGGAAACAGCAACAGGCAGGCGAATAGACGACGCATCATTGAATGACTCTGTGTTTGGAACGGGAACAAAGGCGGGCGTGTACGATTATAAGAGGGTATGCAACGCGCCCGTGACGGCGGTGCCGCGCCCGTTCGATGCATCGACGCGCGAATGGTTCCGCTTCTAGCGCAGGATGTGGGGCTTGAAGTTGAGGCTGCGGCTCAGGCGTTCGGCGATCTCCCCCGCTTCGGCTGCCGAACCGTAAGGGCCGAGGCGTACGCGGAACAGGCCCTGGTGCGGCACGATGTCGACGGCGCGATCCAGCAGGGCGGCGACTTCGCGCGTGATGCGTTCGCGGAAGCTCTCGGCGTTGGCGCGCGCGCTGAATGCGCCGAGTTGCAAATAAATGTTGCCTTCCGCAGCGGGCTCGGCCGGTGCGGCACCGTCCTTGGCGTCGGCGACCGCCGGCGCGGCGTCCGGTTGCGGAAACACCCGCTCCACTTCCACCAGCGCGCTGCCCTGCTCTACATAGCCCAGCTTGTACGCGGCGGCGTAGGACAGGTCGATGATGCGGTCGTGCAGGAACGGCCCGCGGTCGTTGATGCGGACCACGACCGAGCGCCCGTTGGCGAGATTGGTCACGCGCGCATAACTGGGGATCGGCATGGTCGGATGCGCGGCCGTCATGGCGTACATGTCGTAGGGCTCGCCACTCGCCGTGGGTTTGCCGTGGAATCTGCGGCCGTACCAGCTCGCGATGCCGCGCTGGCGGAATTCACGGCGGTCCACCATCGGCACGTACTCTTTGCCGAAGGCGACATAGCGTCGGTTGGCGTAGCGATGCAGTGGTTCGTCGCGCGGCACGGCATCGGGCACGCGGTCCAGGTCCGCCGGGACCTGGTCGCCCGGTCCGTCGTCCAGGTAGTAGCCGCCGCCTTTGGCGCTCTTGGCCGGCGGTGCCGACTCGGGTTCGCCGGGACCGCGCACGGGCGCGCTGCCGCATCCCCATAGGGCGAGCAGCAGGCCGCCCACCGCGAACCAGCGTACCGTCGACGATCGCAAGCTTTGCACGCCTCCTCCTCAGGTCTGGATCAGCTTACGGTGCTTCTGGATGCTCATCAGGATGCCGATGCCGAGGAACAGCGTCACCAGCGCGGTGCCGCCGTAGCTGATCAGCGGCAAGGGCACGCCCACCACCGGCAGGATGCCGCTCACCATGCCCATGTTGACGAACGCATAGGTGAAGAACGACAGCGTGATGGCACCGGCGAGCAGCCGCGAGAAAAAGGTCGCGGCGTTGGCGGCGATCACCATACCGCGGGCGATCAGCGCCAGATAGAGCAGCAGCAGGATGCTGTTGCCGATCAGGCCGAATTCTTCCGAATACACGGCGAAAATGAAATCGGTGGTGCGCTCGGGGATGAAGTCCAGATGCGTCTGGGTGCCTTCCAGCCAGCCCTTGCCCTTGAGGCCACCCGAGCCCACCGCGATGGTGGACTGGATGATGTGATAGCCGGCTCCGAGCGGATCGCTGGTGGGATCGAGCAGCGTCAGCACCCGGCGGCGCTGGTAGTCGTGCAGCATCGACCAGAAGATGGGCATCGCGGCACCGGCGGCCGCGGCCATGCCCAGCATGAGCTTCCAGGGCAGGCCGGCGAGGAAGATGACGTAGAAGCCGGCCGCGAGCACCAGCATCGCGGTACCCAGATCCGGCTGCTTCATGATCAGCCCGACCGGAATGGCGAGCAGGATCGCCGCCACCAGGAAGTCGCGCAGCCGGACTTCGCCTTCGTGCTTGTCGAAATACCAAGCGAGGACCAGCGGAGTGGCGATCTTGAGCATCTCCGAAGGCTGGAAACGGACGAACCCCAGGTTCAGCCAGCGTTGCGAGCCGTTGACGATCTCGCCGAACAGATCCACCGCGACGAGCAGCGCGACGCCCACAAGATAGATGGGCACCGCGAGCCGCATCAACATCTGCGGCGGCACCTGCGCCGCCACCCACATGACGCTCAATGCCACGGCGATGTTGATGCCCTGCGCGATCAGGCGCGAAGCGTCCTGGTTGGCCGCGCTGTAGAGCGTGAACAGCCCGACCGCCAGCAGCACAGTGCTGATGAACATCAGCGGGCTGTCGATGTTGCTGGTGAAGCGCTGCAGGAGTTTTTTCAACATCATTCGGCTCCCGCAGTGGCAGCGACCGGCTGCACGGCCGGGGTCTCGGGCAGTTTGCCGAGCAGATAGTAGTCGAAAGCGACGCGTGCGATCGGGGCCGCCACGGTGCTGCCGTGCCCGCCGTTCTCCACCAGGACGCCGATCGCGATCTTGGGATCGTCGGCCGGGGCGAAGGCGATGAACAGGGCGTGGTCGCGGAAGCGCTCGGCGATGCGCTTCTCGTCGTACTTCTCGTTCTGCTTGATGCCGATCACCTGCGCGGTTCCGGTTTTGCCGGCGAAAGCGTAAGCAACGCCTTTGCCCGCTTGGGAGGCCGTCCCGCCGGGGCGGGTGACGTCCACCATCGCCTGCTTCACCAGCGCCAGCCACTGGGGGTTGAGCTTCACGTGGCGCACCGGCTCCGGCTCGACCGGGCGTTTCTCGCCCGTGCGCGTGTCGACGATGTATTTCACCAGGTGCGGGCGGTAGGCGATGCCGTCGTTGGCGAGGATCGAGGTGGCATAGGCCAGTTGCAGCGGCGTGGCGAGGTTGTAGCCCTGGCCGATCGTGACCGAGACGGTGTCGCCGGTGTACCAGCGCTGGTCTTCCGGGCGCGAGAAGCGCTTGCGCTTCCATTCGCGCGAGGGCAGCAGGCCGCCCCGCTCGCCCGGGATGTCGATGCCCGTCGGCGAGCCGAAGCCGAACTGCGACAGGAAGCCGTGCATCACGTCGATGTCGATGTCGGTCGACAGACCGTAGTAATAGGTGTCGCAGGAGACCACGATCGACTTGTGCAGGTTAACCTTGCCGTGGCCGCCGACCTTCCAGTCGCGGTAGCGGTGCGTATGTCCGGGCAGCGTGTAATAGCCCGGGTCGTTGATGGTGTAGTCGGGCGTGCGCTTGCCCAGTTCCAGCGCCATGAGCGCCATGAAGGGCTTGAAGGTCGAACCGGGCGGATAGGCGCCGCTCAGCGCGCGGTTGGTGAGCGGTTTGTCGGGCGAATTGTTCAGCTCCGCCCAGGTCTGCGGATCGATGCCGTCCACGAACAGGTTGGGATCGAAGCCGGGTTTGCTGACGAAGGCGAGCACACCGCCCGTCTTCGGCTCGATCGCCACCGCCGCGCCGCGATAGTCGCCGAAGGCGGCTTCGATGATCTCCTGCAGTTTGGCGTCCAGGGTGAGGATGAGGTTGTTGCCGGCGATGGGCGGGTTCTCCGACAGGGTGCGGATCGGCCGGCCGTTGGCGTCGATCTCCACCTGCGCCGATCCGGTGGTGCCGTGCAGCTCGTACTCGTAGCTCTTCTCGAGACCGACCTTGCCGATGTAGTCGGTGCCCTTGTAGTTGGCGGTCTGCTCGTCGGCCGCGAGCTGTTCCAGATCGCGGTCGTTGATGCGCCCCATATAGCCGAGCGCGTGCGAAGCCAACTCGCCGAACGGGTAGTCCCGGTACAGGCGCGCCTTGATCTCCACGCCGGGGAAGCGGAACGCGTTGGCCGCGAAACGCGCGACCTCCTCGTCGCTCAGGCGGGTCTTGATCGGCAGGCTGCCGGCGGCGCGCAGTTCCGCGCGCAGTTTACGGAAGCGGTTGCGGTCGCGCGGGCTGATCTCGATCAGTTCCGCCAGCGCGTCGATGGTCGCTTCCGGGTCCTCGACCTTGGCGGGGTCCATCTCCAGCGTGTAGGCGGAGAAGTTGCGCGCCAGCACGACTCCGTTGCGGTCCAGGATCAGACCGCGGTTGGGCTGGATGGGGACCACCGAGATGCGGTTGTCCTCGGCCTTGGTCTGGTAATACTCGTGGCGGATCAGCTGCAGCCAGGTGAAGCGCCCGAACAGGATGCCGAAGGCGACGAGCACGCCCACGCCCGCGACCGCCAGACGTCTGCGGAAGCGGTACAAATCACGTTCATGGTCGCGGAATTCGGTGAGGCTCATCTGGAGCTTGGCTGGATGCGGGACGGCACGGCTGGGCTCATGACGCGCGGCATCGCCGCAAGGTCCGAGCCGGCCCGCCTGCTAAGAGTGCCCTAGATGGGCCGAGTTTCGTCGATGTCGTCGGGCGCACGTTGCGGAGCGAGCAGTAAGTCGGTAATGAAAGGCCACAGCAGCGCCGAGATCCCGATCCCGACCAGCGTCAGCCAGCCCGGGAAGGTGCCGCCGGCGATCAGACGCACCGCCAGCATGATGAGCTGGGAGAGCAGCAGCAGCACGAACACGTGGACCGCCTGCGGCCAGACGCCGAACAGCAGCACGCGCCGGTGGATGACATGGGCGCCGAAGGCGAGGCAGGCGTAGGCCAGCGCATGCTGTCCGATCAGCGCGCCATTGGCCGCGTCCATGGCCAGGCCCAGCACCCAGGCGATGCCCACCCCCACCTTGCGCGGCTGATGGATGCACCAGAAGGTGAGCGTCAGCGCCAGCAGATCGGGGACCAGCCGCAGATCGGGCCAGGGCAGCAGATTGAAGGCCAGCGCGCCCAGCAGGCTGAAGGCGATGAAGAAGGGATTGGCCGGGCGCAGGATGCGCTGCGGTTGCTGCTGCCTTTTCATCGGCCGCGCCCCCTGCTCCGCGCCCGTTTCGCGCCGCGTGCGCGGTCGTCCTCGGGCTGCGCTTCCGTTTCCGCCAAGCGGGGAATGTCCTCCCGGTGCTGAACCACCAGCACCTGGCGGTGCTGGTTGGTGCCGGCCGCAGGCCGCAGGCGGATTTTCGCGAAGGACATGGTCGCGTCGCGCTCGACGTGGGTCACCGTAGCCACCGGCACGCCGCGCGGGTAGACGCCGTCCAGCCCGGAGGTGACGAGCTGGTCGCCGACCTGGACGTCGGCGTTGGCGGGCATGTAGCGCAATTCCATGGTATGACCGTCGCCCGAACCGTAGGCGATGCCGCGCAGGCCGTTGCGCAGCACCTGCACCGGGACGGACAGGTTCTTGTCGGTGACCAATGTGACTTCGGCGAGCAGCGGCAGCACGCGCGTGACCTGCCCCAGCACGCCCTGGTCGTCGACCACCGGCTGGCCCAGCTCGATGCCGTGCTGGCTGCCGCGATCGATGATCACCTTGCGGCTGAAGGGATCGCGGCCGGCATAGACGATTTCGGCGAAGACCGTCTGCGAAGGGATGGTGCTGCGCGCATCGAGCAGCCTGCGCAGGCGCTCGTTCTCCTGCTCGAGCGATTCCAGCACCTGCAGGGACTGCGCGGTCAGCAGTTGCTGCGCCCGCAGTTCGGCGTTCTCGCGCTGCAGGCGGGCCTGGCTGCTGAAGAAATCGCTGACCTTGTTGAAGGCGATCACCGGCGCGGTCGCCACCTGCTGCAGCGGATAGATGGCCAGCGTCAGCGCATGGCGCAGCGGTTCGGCGTACTGGAACCGCGCATCCAGCACCATCAGCAGGACCGACAGCAAGCCGAAGAAGGTGAGCCGTGCAAGCGGAGCCGGGCCGCGCTTGAAGAACTGTGGCGGCTGATACTCCATGCGGCTTCAGGCGTTCCCTTCAAATGCCGCCTGGCATCCACCCGTGCGGACGGTCCGGGCGGCGGGCATTAGTCGTTGGTGAAGATGCTGCCGAGCTTGTCCATCTTCTCGAGCGCCTTGCCCGAGCCGCGCACCACGCAGGTGAGCGGATCCTCGGCGACGATCACCGGCAGGCCGGTTTCCTCCATCAGCAGGCGGTCGATGTCGCGCAGCAGCGCACCGCCCCCGGTGAGCACCATGCCCTTCTCGGCGATGTCCGCGCCCAGCTCCGGCGGCGTCTGTTCCAGCGCCGTCTTCACCGCGCTCACGATCTGGTTGAGCGGTTCGGTCAGCGCCTCCAGGATCTCGTTCGAGGAGATGGTGAAGCTGCGCGGGATGCCCTCGGCGAGGTTACGGCCCTTGACCTCGATTTCCTTCACTTCCGAACCTGGGAAGGCGGAACCGATCTCCTTCTTGATCATCTCGGCGGTGGCCTCGCCGATCAGCATGCCGTAGTTGCGGCGGATGTAGTTGATGATCGCCTCGTCGAACTTGTCGCCGCCCACGCGCACCGAGCCGGAATACACCATGCCGCCGAGCGAGATGATGCCGACCTCGGTGGTGCCGCCGCCGATGTCGACCACCATCGAGCCTTCCGCTTCCGCCACCGGCAGGTCGGCGCCGATCGCCGCGGCCATCGGCTCCTCGATCAAATAGACCTGCGAAGCGCCGGCGCCGAGCGCCGATTCGCGGATCGCGCGGCGCTCGACCTGGGTCGAGCCGCAGGGTACGCAGATGATGATGCGCGGGCTGGGCGAGAGCAGGCGCGAGACGTGCACCTTCTTGATGAACTGCTTGAGCATCTGCTCGGTGACGGTGAAGTCGGCGATGACGCCGTCCTTCATCGGCCGGATCACGGTGATGTTGCCCGGGGCCTTGCCGAGCATCTGCTTGGCTTCCTTGCCGACGGCCTGAATAATGCGTTTGCCGTTCGGGCCGCCCTCCTGGCGGATCGCCACGACCGACGGCTCATCGAGGACGATCCCCTTGCCGCGAACGTAAATCAGCGTGTTGGCCGTACCCAGGTCGATGGCCAGGTCGTCGGAGAAGTAAGAGCGTAGGAATCCCAGCATGGAGAGCGTCCGATAAGCGTCGCCAAATCAGTTCGAAGAAAGCCGGCCTTTAGAGGCACTTAAAAGGCGACGTATAATACATGAGTTTAAACGCTTGTTTTGAGCGGAAATTTGCAAATGCCACTAAGCGCCGAAGAAATCAAGCGCATCGCCCGGCTGGCCCGCATCGAAGTGACGGACAGCGAACTGGACGAGGTGCGGGTGCAGCTGAACAACATCCTTGCCATGATCGGGCAGATGCAGGCGGCCCCGACCGAGGGCGTCGAACCCATGGCGCATGCCCAGGACGTGGCCTTGCGTCTGCGCGAGGACGTCGTGACCGAACCCGACCGGCGCGAGCTGTTCCAGTCCATCGCGCCGCAGGTCGAAGCGGGCCTGTATCTGGTCCCCAAAGTCATTGAGTAACCATCCGATCCCCGGCAGGGGATCCCGATCGCCATGTTGAATGCATCCCTGGCCGAGCTTTCCGCCGCCCTGGCCGCGAAGAAGATCTCCAGCGTCGAGCTGACCCGGAGCCTGCTCGACCGCATCGCGGCCCTGAACCCCAGGCTCAACGCCTTCATCACCGTCGATCCGGAGCGCAGCCTGGCGCAGGCGCGTGCCGCCGACGAACGCATCGCCCGAGGCGAGGCGACGCCGCTCACCGGCATCCCGGTCGCGCACAAGGACATCTGGTGCGCAAGCGGCTGGCGTACCACATGCGGCTCGCGCATGCTGGAAAATTTTGTCGCGCCCTACGACGCCCACGTCATCGAGCGTTTCGATGCCGCCGGCGCGGTCAATCTGGGTAAGTGCAACATGGACGAATTCGCCATGGGTTCGTCCAACGAGACCTCCTACTTCGGCCCGGTGCGCAATCCCTGGAACACCGAGTATGTGCCGGGCGGCTCCTCCGGCGGTTCGGCCGCCGCGGTGGCGGCGCGCCTCGCGCCGGCCGCAACCGGTACGGATACCGGCGGCTCGATCCGCCAGCCGGCCGCCTTGTGCGGCGTCTCGGGGCTCAAGCCCACCTACGGCCTGGTGTCCCGCTACGGCATGATCGCCTTCGCCTCCAGCCTCGACCAGGGCGGCCCCTTCGCCCGCTCGGCGGAGGACCTGGCGCTCCTGCTCAACGTCATGACCGGCTTCGACGCGCGCGATTCCACCAGCCTCGAGCGCGCACCGGAGGATTACACGCGTTCGCTAAGCAACCCGCTTGCCGGGCTGCGCATCGGGCTGCCGCGCCAGTACTTCGGCGAGGGGCTGGCCGACGACGTGCGCGCGGCGGTCGAGGCCGCGCTCGAGGAACTGCGCAAACAGGGCGCGAGCACGGTGGACATCGATCTGCCCAACTGCGGGCTGTCGGTGCCTGCCTACTACGTGATCGCGCCGGCCGAGGCCTCCTCCAACCTCTCGCGCTTCGACGGCGTGCGCTACGGCTACCGCGCGCCCGAGTACGCTGATCTGGACGACATGTACTGCAAGACCCGCGCGCAGGGTTTCGGCGCGGAGGTGAAGCGCCGCATCCTGATCGGCACCTATGTGCTCTCGCACGGCTACTACGACGCCTACTACCTGCAGGCGCAGCGTGTGCGGCGCCTGATCGCCGAGGACTTCAAGGCCGCGTTCAAGCAATGCGACGTGATCGTCGGGCCCACCACGCCCACCGTCGCCTTCAAGCTCGGCGAGAAGGCTTCCGATCCGGTGCAGATGTATCTCAACGACATCTACACCATCGCCGCCAACCTCGCCGGCCTGCCCGCGATGTCCATTCCCTGCGGCTTCGGCGCCAACGGCCTGCCGGTGGGACTGCATCTGGTGGGCAACTACTTCGACGAAGCGCGCATGCTCAACGTCGCGCACCGCTACCAGCTCGCGACCGACTGGCACAAGCGCATGCCGCAGGGGATCGAATGATGGAATGGGAAGTCGTCATCGGCCTGGAAACGCACGTCCAGCTTTCCACCGCTTCGAAAATCTTCTCCGGCGCCTCGACCGCCTTCGGCGCGGCGCCCAATACCCAGGCCTCGGCGGTCGATATCGCCCTGCCGGGCGTGCTGCCGGTCCTGAACAAGGGCGCGGTCGAGCGCGCGATCCGCTTCGGGCTCGCCATCGGCGCGAAGATCAACCGGCGCTCGGTGTTCGCGCGCAAGAACTACTTCTATCCGGACCTGCCCAAGGGCTATCAGATCAGCCAGTACGAGCTGCCGATCGTCGAAGGCGGCGAGATCCGCATCCTCACTTCGCAGGGTGAGAAGAGCATCCGCCTCACGCGCGCGCATCTGGAGGAGGACGCGGGCAAATCCCTGCACGAGGACTTCCACGGCATGTCGGGCATCGACCTCAACCGCGCCGGCACGCCGCTGCTCGAAATCGTCTCCGAACCGGACATGCGTTCCGCGGAAGAAGCCGTCGCCTACGCCAAGGCGCTGCACGCGCTGGTGCGCTGGATCGACATCTGCGACGGCAACATGCAGGAAGGCTCGTTCCGCTGCGACGCTAACGTCTCGGTGCGGCGCAAGGGCGATCCCAACTTCGGTACCCGGCGCGAGATCAAGAACCTCAACTCCTTCCGCTTCCTGCAGCAGGCGATCGAGTACGAGGTGAAGTGGCAGATCGAGACGCTGGAGGATGGCGGCAGGATCGAACAGGCCACCGTGCTCTTCGATCCCGATACCGGTGAGACCCGCGCCATGCGCACCAAGGAGGACGCGCACGACTACCGCTACTTCCCCGATCCCGACCTGCCGCCGCTGGTGCTGAGCGAGGAGTGGATCGAGCGCGTGCGCGGCGAGCTGCCCGAGCTGCCGCACATGAAACAGGAGCGCTATCAGCGCGAGCTGGGCCTGTCGGCCTACGACGCCCAGACCCTTACCCAGTCGCGCGAAATGGCGGCCTACTTCGAGGACGTGGTCGCGCGCCTGGGCGGCGCCGAAGGCGGCGCAGCGAAGACGGCGGCCAACTGGGTGATGGTCGAACTGTCCGGCGCGTTGAACCGCAGCGGGCTTGCCATCGAACAGGCGCCGGTTACGAGCGCGCAGCTCGCGCGGCTCATCGCGCGCATCCGCGACAACACCATTTCCGGCAAGATCGCCAAGGAGCTCTTCGACGCGATCTGGCAGGGCGAGGCGACGGGCGAGGACGCGGTCGATACGCTCATCGAGCGCAAGGGGCTGAAGCAGATCAGCGACGTCGGCGCGCTGACCGCGATCGTCGAGGAAGTGATCGCCGCCAATCCCAAGTCGGTGGATGAATACCGCGGCGGCAAGGAAAAGGCGCTTAACGCGCTGGTCGGTCAGGCCATGAAAGCCACCAAGGGCAAGGCCAATCCGGCCCAGCTCGCCGAACTGTTCCGCAACAAGCTGGCGAGCTAGCGCGAAGCCTTGGTCTGCGAAGACGCGCCGCGCGTCAGTTGCAGATAGCGGCGCTTGTCCTCGTCGTAGCGCTGGGTGATGGCGGCGGCTTCGCGCTGTTTCGCCTCGAACAGCGAGCGGTAGGTGGCCAGCTCCGCTTCGTTCGCTTCCACTTCGCGCTGCAGCCTGGCCGGCAGGGGTTTGCCCTGCGCTTCGTACTGCTTCGCCTGTTGGGCGAGCTCGTCGCGGCGGGCCTCGGCTTGCGCGAGCTGGTGCTGCATGTTCTGCAGCGCTTCGCGGCTCTGCGCCAGCGCCCGCTCGCGCGCATAGTCGATGTCCTCCGCGCTGGCGTAGGTCTTGAGCAGCGCCTCGTTCTTGCGCGCCTCCTCGCGTGCGCGCTTTTCGGCTTCCTGGCGCTCGCGTTCCTGGGCTTCGCGCGCGGCGAGCTCTTCGGGGCTCAGTGCGCCGGCCGTGCGTTTGGTTACGACACCCTGACGGTTCAATTGCACATGGGCTTTGCCGGTCGCCTCGCTCGGCAGGCGGTCGCTGTAATGCACCACGCCCTTGTCGTCGACCCAGCGGTAGAGCTGCTGCGCAGCCAGGCCGGAAGGGGTTTGGGACAGCGCCGCGACGAGACCCAGCAAAGCCACCTTGTGCAATCGATCAGGCATAGCCTACGGCTCCATAGTGACGTCTGTACTCGCTGATCGCCTGCAGATACTTGGCGAACTCGGGTTCGTTCTTCAAATAGTCCAGCAGATCGTCGGCGGTGGCGATCGCGATGACCGGCACGCCGTAACGTTCCTCGACTTCCTGCACCGCGGATTTGTCGCCGGTGCCGCGCTCCATGCGGTCGAGCGAAATGGCCACGCCCGCCAGTTGCGCGCCATGCGCTTCCAGGATGGCGGCCGCTTCACGCACCGCCGTGCCGGCCGTCATCACATCGTCGATCACCAGCACGCGGCCCTGGAGCGGCGCGCCGATGATGCTGCCGCCTTCGCCGTGATCCTTCACTTCCTTGCGGTTGAAGGCGTAGGGCACGTCGCGGCCCATGCGCGCCAGCTGCATCGCCGTGCCGGCGGCGAGCGCAATGCCTTTGTACGCCGGACCGAAAAGCATGTCGAACGCCACTCCCGAGGAAAGGATGGCTTTTGCGTAAAATTCCGCGAGTCGATCCAACCGGGCTCCGGTGTTGAACAGGCCGGCGTTGAAAAAGTACGGGGTGGTCCTGCCGGATTTCGTCACAAAACTGCCGAAACGCAGCACACCGCAGTCGATACAGAAGCGGATAAAGTCCTGCCTGAATTCCGTCACAACTTGTTCCTTCGAAGCGCTAATCATGTCAATGGATGCTCGGGTCGCCGGGAGGGGGGGGGCTTCCCCCTACCTGCTTCGGCAAAGCGTTGACCGCCCCCTCTGCCGATCAGCGCTTCCGTAAAGGTTTCAACATGTTACGCGTCATCACCCTCAATCTCAACGGCATCCGCTCGGCGGTCTCCAAAGGCTTCCTCGACTGGCTGGTGAAACAGAAGGCCGATTGCGTCTGCATGCAGGAGATCCGCGCGCAGCAGGCGGACCTGTCCGACGCAATCCTTATGCCAAACGGATTGCACGCCCACTTCGCCTGCGCCGAACGCAAGGGCTATGCGGGCGTGGCCATGTATTGCCGCAAGGAACCCGATCGTTTCATTTCGGGTTTCGGCAGCGCGGAGTTCGACCCGGAAGGGCGCTATCTGCAGGCGGACTTCGGCGGGCTGTCGATCGTGTCGCTCTATATGCCCTCGGGTTCGAGCGGCGAGGAACGCCAGGCGGCGAAATTCCGCTTCATGGACGAGTTCATGCCGCATCTTGCCCGGCTGGCGAAGAGCGGGCGCGAGTTCATCATCTGCGGCGATTGGAACATCGCCCACACCGAAAAGGACTTGAAGAACTGGAAGTCGAACCAGAAGAACTCGGGTTTTCTGCCGGAGGAACGCGCCTGGCTCACGGAAGTGTTCGAGCGCCACGGCTGGGTCGACGTGTACCGCCGCCTGTATCCGGAGGCGACCGGCGAAGGCTACACTTGGTGGTCCAACCGTGGTCAGGCGTACGCGAAGAACGTGGGCTGGCGCATCGACTACCAGATCGCCACGCCCGGCATCGCCGCCAGGGCCTTGAAGGCCTCGGTGTACAAGGAGCAGAAGTTCAGCGACCATGCGCCGCTGATCGTCGATTACGACTATGCGATTTGAGCCGTTGAGGAACACCGTCCCGGCATGAGCGAGCCACGCTCCGACTGGCGTGCCCGGCTGCCCGCGGGCCTGCGTCCCTACTTCGAATCCGCGCCGCTCGCCGCGCTGTTCCTCGGCATTTCCTCCGGCTTCGGCTTCGCGATGATCGGGGCGACGCTCACCACGCGGCTCGCCCAGCACGGCATCACCAAAAGCGCCGTCACCGCTTTTGCCCTCACCTTCCTCGCCTACAACTTCAAGTTCCTCTGGGCGCCGATCGTGGACAACGTGCGCCTGCCTTTGATCGGGCGCTACGGGCAGCGGCGCAGCTGGCTGTGGGCCACGGGCGTCGCGGTGATGGCGGCCGTCGTATGGCTCGGCCTCGCCGATCCCGATGAGGCCCTCTACATGGTGGCGTTGGCCGCCATTGCGGTGGGCATCGCCGGCGCGACCTTCGACATCATCATCGACGCCTATCGCATCGAGCTGCTGGAACCGCGCCAGCTCGGTGTGGGCTCGGGCATGTCGCAGTACGGCTGGCGCATCGGCGCCGCGGCGGCGGGCGCGCTGGCGCTGGTGATTGCGCAACGCGCGGGTTGGGCGGCGGCCTATATGGTCTGCGCGGCGTTCGCGCTGCCCGCCATGCTGATCGGCGTGGTGATGGGCGAGCCCAAACGCCATCGCGAACCCGCCAAGCCGCACGGGCTGACCGAAGCCATCGTCGCCTACTTCAGTCCGCTCACCGAATTCCTCAAGCGTCAGGGCGCGCTGGTGGTGTTGCTGTTCGTGCTGATCCACAAGATCGGCGACACGCTCGCCAATCTCACCTTGCGCCTGCTGTTCCAGGATCTGGGCTTCAACAACGACGAGATCGCCTTCTACGACGTGGGCATCGGTTTCGTGTGTCTGCTCGTCGGCGTGTTCGTCGGCGGGGTGATCTACACCCGTCTGGGCATGAAGCGTTCGGTGCTGATCAGCCTGGTGCTGATGGCGATCTCCAATCTCAGTTTCGCGGGCCTTGCCGCCGCCGGCCATACCAATCTCGGCATGGCGGCGGCGGTGGGTTTCGAGAATTTCGCCAGCGGTATCGGCGGCGTCACGGTGGTGGCCTATCTGTCCGCGCTCTGCAACCTGCGTTTCACCGCGAGCCAGTACGCGTTGCTTTCGGCGCTGGCGAGCATCGCCGGGCGGGTGCTCACCGGCACCACGGTGGGCGCACTGATCGACGCGATCGGCTACGTCTACTTCTACGTGCTCACCACCATCATCGCCCTGCCCGGCGTGGTACTGTTCTGGCTGATGATGCGCTCCGGGCTCGCCGATCTGTCGCTCGGCTCGGCCGGCCGCAACGGCGACTGATCAGGCCTTGCTGCAGCGGTACACCGCCAGGCTGCCGCGCAGGTTCGGCAGCAGACGAACCGGTTTGTTCTCGTGCAGCACCAGCCGTTCGAGGATGCGCACGCCGCGTTCGGCGCAGAAGGCCTCGAAATCGTGCAGCGTGCAAAGGTGGATGTTGGGCGTGTTGTACCACTGGTACGGCAGCTCGTCCGAGACCGGCATGCGTCCGTTGACGCCGAGCTGCCAGCGCGTGCGCCAGTAGCCGAAATTCGGGAAGGTGACGATGGCCTCGCGGCCCACGCGCAGCATTTCGTCCAGCACCACCTCGGTCTGGCGCATGGCCTGCAGCGTCTGCGAAAGGATGACGTAATCGAAGGCGCCGTCCTCGAATTCGGCCAGGCCGCGCTCCAGGTCGCCCTGGATAACGTTGATGCCGTTGCGCAGCGAAGCGATCACCTTGTCGTCGTTGATCTCCACGCCGTAGCCCGAGACGCCGCGCGTGTGCTTGAGGTACTTCAGCAGCAGGCCGTCGCCGCAGCCCAGATCGAGCACGCGCGCATTGGGCCGGATCCAGGCCGCGATGGCTGCGAAATCCGGCCGGCCCGCAAGACTGATCTGTTCCTGCTGTGTCATAGCGGAGAGGCTCCTTCCATCAGCGCATCCGCGGCCGCCTCGGCGGGCGAGCGCGGCACGTCGCCGAGCTCCTGGGCGATGTTGTCGAAATAGGTGCGGATCAGGCCGTGATAGCGCGGATCGTCCATAAGGAAGGCATCGTGGCCGTGCGGGGCGTCGATTTCGGCGTAGCTCACGTCGCGGCCGTTGTCGATCAGCGCCTTGACGATCTCGCGCGAACGCGCGGGCGAGAAACGCCAGTCCGAGGTGAAGGACACCACAAGGAACCTGGAGCGCGTGCGCGCCAGCGCGGCGCTGAGGTTGCCGTCGTATTCCTGCGCCGGATCGAAATAGTCGAGCGCGCGCGTGATCAGCAGATAGGTGTTGGCGTCGAAATAGGACGCGAACTTATCGGCCTGGTAGCGCAGATAGGATTCCACTTCGAAGTCGATGTCGAAATGGAAACCCAGGCGGCCGGAGCGCAGTGCACGGCCGAATTTCTCCATCATCGCGTCGTCCGACAGATAGGTGATGTGGCCGATCATGCGCGCCACGCGCAGGCCGCGGCGTGGCACCACGCCGTGTTCGTAGTAGTTACCGCCGTGGAAATCCGGGTCGCTGATGATCGCCTGGCGCGCGACTTCGTTGAAGGCGATGTTCTGCGCGGACAGCTTCGGCGCCGCGGCGATGACGATCGAATGCCGTACGCGTTCCGGGAAGGAGATCGCCCATTGCAACGCCTGCATGGCGCCCAGGCTGCCGCCCATGACGGCGGCGAAGCAGTCGATGCCCAGGTAGTCGGCGAGCCGGGCCTGCACCGCCACCCAGTCCTCGACCGTGACGATGGGGAAGGAGGAGCCGTAAGGCTTGCCCGTTGCCGGATTGATCGAAGACGGGCCGGTGGAGCCGAAACAGCCGCCGAGATTGTTGACCCCGACGACGAAGAAGCGGTTGGTGTCGACCGGCTTGCCCGGACCCACCATGTTGTCCCACCAGCCGACGTTCTGCGGCTGGTCGGCGTAGTAGCCCGCCACGTGATGCGAGGCGTTGAGGGCGTGACAGATCAGCACGGCGTTGTTTTTCGCCGCGTTCAGCGTGCCGTAGGTCTCGTAGACCAGGTCGTACTGGGGGACCGTGGCCCCGCATTTCAGGCGGATGGGCTGGTCGAAGTGCGCGCGCATGGCGCTCACCGGGCCGACCGAACGTGTTTCGCTCATCGTTGTACTTGTTTGGCGCGCACGCGGCGCGTGCGCTGGAAAAGCCTGACCGCTCTCCAAAACGAAAAAACCCGTTCGAGCTCGCGTGGCTCAAACGGGTTACCCTCGCTTTAGCCGTACTTATTTGACACACCGTCATGCACTGACGGCGGGCGCCCGCAAGCTGAACATCAAATCGGCGCAAGCACGGTCTTTCGACCGGCTTCGTCCCGGCCGCCGGCGAACCGGCTGCCGAGGACCGCATCTTAGCGCGATTCGCGGTGTGCTTGCCAGTCGGCGCGGCGGAAGCGCCGGCGGCGTGCGGGCAGCCGGTCCCTTAGGGCGAGGTATTCGTCCAGGCGCGCATCGAGCGCCGCGCGCAAGGCGGCCGGCAATGCGGCCGCCGCGCCGCGGAAGCGGGCCACGAGCTGCCGCGCCTCTTCCTCGTTCTTCGCGATGCGCTCGCCGTCGTGATAGAAGCGGCCACCCCCTTTCCACACCAGCGCCCGGTCTTCGGCATCGTCGCCGTAACACAGCTCGAACGCGGCGAGCGTGCCGGCGGCGTCCTGCCACAGGAACAGGTCGAAATAGTCGTCGTGGAACCAGCGGCGGGTGAGGCCGGGCTCGTCCTGGCGCAGGCCGGTGATCTCTCGCAGCATGCCTCCTCCGTCCGGGTGGAGCGCCGGCCGCGAGACGCGGTCTAGGCGTTCAGGCGGTCCAGCAACTGCAGCGACTTCTGCGGGTCCTCGCTTTTCAGGATGCGCTGGGCAAGGGCTTCGGCGGCCGGCACGCTGGAACGCAGGATCTGCTGCTTGACCGCCGGCAACTGCGCCGGATGCATCGAGAACTGCCGCAGCCCCAGACCGAGCAACAAACGTGCGAGCCGCACTTCGCCGGCCATCTCGCCGCATACCGAGACCGGCACGCCGGCGCGGTTGGCGGTGCGGATGGTGTGGGCGATGAGCTGCAGCACCGCCGGATGCAGGGGATCGTAGAGATGCGCCACCTTGTCGTCGGTGCGGTCGATGGCGAGGGTGTACTGGATGAGGTCGTTGGTGCCGATGGAGAGGAAATCGAGCCGCTTGACGAACTGCCCCACCATGAGCGCCGCGGCCGGCACTTCGATCATGCCGCCGACGGGTACCCGCGGAGCGTAGGGAATGCCCTGCTCGTCGAGCGACTGGCGCGCCTGCGCGAGCAGTTGCGCGACCTGTTCCAGCTCCTGCAGGTTGGCGATCATGGGAAGCAGCAGCCGCACGCTGCCGTAATGCGAGGCGCGCAGGATGGCGCGCAGCTGGCTCAGGAACATCTGCGGCTCGGCCAGGCAGTAGCGGATCGCGCGCAGTCCCAGGGCCGGATTGGGGCCGGGATCGTGCTGGCCGTTCAGTGCCTTGTCGGCGCCGATATCGAGCGTGCGGATGGTGACCGGCCGCCCGCGCATCGCTTCCACCACGCTGCGGTAGGCCTCGAACTGTTCCTCCTCGCTGGGGAAGTCGTCGCGGTTGAGGAACAGGAATTCGCTGCGGAACAGGCCGATGCCTGTGGCGCCGGCGTCGAGCGCTTCCTCGACATCCTGCGGCAGCTCGATGTTGGCGTGCAGTTCCACCGCCACGCCTTCGAGCGTCGAGGCCGGCGTGTCCTTCAGCCGGCGCAGTTTCTGCCGTTCCAGGTCGTAGGCGCGCTGGCGCAGGCGGTATTCGCCCAGCACCTGAGGATCGGGATTGACGATCAGCACGCCCGCGGTGCCGTCGACGATCAGCAGTTCGCGCTCGCGGATCATCTGCCGCGCGTGGTGCATGCCGACCACGGCCGGCAGGTTGAGGCTGCGCGCGATGATGGCGGTGTGCGAGGTCACGCCGCCCAGATCGGTGACGAAGCCGGCGAAGTTGTGCTGCTTGAACAGGATCATGTCCGCCGGCGAAAGATCGTGCGCGACGAGGATGATGTCGCCTTCGTGGCCCGGAACCGGCGGCGCGTGCCGGCTGCCCATCATCGCCTTGAGCACCCGTTCGGCGACCTGCTGCACATCCGCGCCGCGCTCGCGCAGGTAGGGGTCCTCGACTTCCGCGAAACGCTGCACCAGCGCTTCCATCTGGTGGAGCAGCGCCCACTCGGCGTTGTAGCGGCGGGCGCGGATGAGCTCGCGCGGCACCTCCGACAGCATGGTGTCGTCGAGGATCATGCGGTGCAGGTTGAGGAAGGCCGCCATTTCCGGCGGGGCGCTGCTCGGTACGGCGGCGTGCAGCGCGGTCAGTTCGTCGCGCACCTGCCGCACCGCGCGATCGAAACGCTCGATTTCCGCCTCGACGTCGCGCGCGTCGATTTCGTAGCGCGGCGCTTCAAGCCGCGCGGCGGTCAGCAGATGGGCGTAGCCGATGGCGATGCCGGCCGAAGCGCCGGCGCCGTGCAGGGTGAAGCTCGCGCCGGTGGAAGCCGTCGCCGGAATTTGCGGGATGTCGAGTTCGGCCTGGCTCACGCGCCCCCCGCTCTATTCGGCCTCGCCGAAGCGATTGCCGATGAGCTCGACCAGCGCGGCGAGCGCGGCTTCCGCGTCCTCGCCCTCGGCGTCGATCTCGATGCGGCTGCCCTTGCCCGCGGCCAGCATCATCACGCCCATGATGCTCTTGGCGTTGACCCGCCGGCCGTTGCGCGACAGCCAAATTTCGGATTTGTACTTGCTCGCGGTCTGCGTGAGTTTGGCCGAAGCGCGCGCGTGCAGCCCGAGCTTGTTGATGATTTCAACTTCCCGTTGCGGCATTGGACTCGGAAGGAACGAGATGAACGATGCCGTCGTGACCGCCGCTCATCGCCTTTGCCACCACGGTACTGAGGTCTTCGTTGCGGTAGGTGAGCGCCCGCACCAGCATCGGCAGGCTGGCGCCCGACAGCACCTCGACCTTGCCCGGCACGTACAGGCGCGTGGCGATGTTCGAGGGCGTGGCGCCCATCATGTCGGTGAGCACCAGCACGCCCTGGCCTTCATCCAGTTGCTTCACGAGCTCTTGGGCCACCGGCAGGATGAGATCGGGATCATCGTGCACGGTCACGCCCACCTGGCGCACGCGCAAGGGCCGCTTGCCGAGCACGTGACTGGCGCAATGGATGAGCGCTTCGCCGAAGGCGCCGTGGCTGACGATCAGGATCCCGACCATGGTGCAAGTCTAGCCGGCTTCGGGCGCTTTGCGTGCCGCAAGCGCCTCTTCCAGCGCGTCGATGTACATCTTCGCCACATCGAAGCCAGTCTGCGCCGCGATTTCGCGAAAGCAGGTGGGGCTGGTGACGTTGATTTCGGTGATGTAGTCGCCGATCACGTCCAGGCCCACCAGCAGCAGGCCGCGCCGGGCGAGGACGGGGCCCAGCGCCTCGGCGATCTCGCGGTCGCGTGCGCTCAGGGGCCGCGCGACGCCCGTGCCGCCGGCGGCCAGGTTGCCGCGCGTCTCGCCCGGCTTGGGGATGCGCGCGAGCGCGTAGGGTACGGGCTTGCCGCCGATCAGCAGCACGCGCTTGTCGCCTTCGGTGATCTCGGGAATGAAGCGCTGCGCCATGATCGTGCGGCGGCCGTGGTGCGACAGCGTCTCGACGATGGCGTTGCGGTTGAGGTCATGGCGCGTGACGCGGAAGATGCCGGTGCCGCCCATGCCGTCGAGCGGTTTCAGCACCACGTCCTGGTGCTCGTCGATGAAGGCCTGCACTTCCCAGGCGAGCCGCGTCACCAGCGTGGGCACCGTGTACTGCGCAAACTCCGCGATCGCGAGTTTTTCGCTGTGGTCGCGGATCGCGCGCGGATCGTTGAACACGCGCGCGCCTTCGGCCACAGCCCGTTCCAGCAGCCAGGTGCTGGTGACGTACTCCATGTCGAAGGGCGGGTCCTTGCGCATCAGCACCGCGTCGAACTCGGCGAGCGCCGTCTCGCGCGAGGGCCCGAGCCGGTACCAGTCCTCCTCGTCGCCGGTCAGCGTGAGCGGCGCTGCGCCGCCCAGTACCCGGCCGCCCTTCCACATCAGCCCCTCCTGCATCATCACGTGCAGCTCGTAGCCGCGCCGCACGGCCTCCACCATCATGGCGTAGGTGGAATCCTTGTAGGGTTTGATGGACGGCAGCGGATCGAGGATGAAGCAGAGTCTCATGCGCTCGGGGCGGTTTCTTCCAATTCGATGGAGGCGGCGAGCAGCGCGAGCCGCGCCACCACGCCGTAGGCGTAGAAGCGGTTGGGGGTGGCGTCCGCGTCGGCGAAGGGGTCCGGCTGGGAGCAGCAGTCCTCGAAGGCCAGCGGCTCGAAATGCATGCCGGGCGCGTTGAGATTCTCGTCCTTGCCGCGGCCCGTATGCACGCGATAGAAACCGCCCACCACGAAGTGGTCGATCATGTACACCACCGGTTCGGCCACCGCGTCGTTGACGGTCTCGTAGGTCGGCACGCCTTCCTGGATGAGCACTTCGTGCACTTCCAGGCCTTCCTTCACCACCGCCATCTTGTTGCGCTGCTTGCGGTTCAAACCGACCACGTCGTCGGGGCTGCGCGCGGTCATGACGCCCATGCCGTAGGTGCCGGCATCGGCCTTGACCACCACGTAAGGTTCTTCCTCGATGCCGTATTCGCGGTATTTCGCGCGGATGCGTTCGAGCAGCGTCGCGACGTTGGTGGCCAAGCAGTCTTCGCCGCTGCGTTCGCGGAAGTCGATTTCGCCGCAGCGCGCGAAGTATGGGTTCACCAGCCAGGGATCGATGCCGATGAGCTCGGCAAACTCCTGCGCCACGCGGTCGTAGGCGGCGAAGTGCCGCGACTTGCGGCGCGTGGCCCAGCCGGCATGCAGGGGCGGCAGCACGAACTGTTCGTCGAGGCCGCGCAGGATCTCCGGCACGCCCGCGGAAAGGTCGTTGTTCAGCAGGATGGTGCAGGGATCGAAATCCGCCAGCCCGAGGCGGCTGCCGCGGCGCACCAGCGGTTCCAGCAGCAGCGGCGGATGATCCGGCACCTCGACCTTCGTCGGCCGGTCGATGTCGGGCAGCAGGCTGCCGATGCGGACGTTGAGCCCGGCCTGGCGGAAGATCGTCTGCAGACGCACGACGTTCTGCAGGTAGAACACGTTGCGGGTGTGGTTCTCCGGGATCAGCAGCAGATTGCGCGCGTTGGGGCAGATCTTCTCGATCGCCGCCATCGCCGCCTGCACACACAGCGGCATGAACTGCGGATTGAGGTTGTTGAAGCCGCCGGGGAAGAGATTGGTGTCGACCGGCGCCAGCTTGAAACCGCTGTTGCGCAGGTCGACCGAACCGTAGATGGGCGGCTTGTGCTCCTGCCACTGGCCGCGCAGCCAGTGCTCGATCGTGGCGCTCGCCGACAGGATTCGCGCCTCCAGCTCGGCAAGAGGACCGGTAAGAGCGGTCGTCAGATGTGGAACCATGCTTTTGTCTAGTACCGGTTGAAAGGACGGCGCGAGGTCCGCGGACGATTCTAGCCCAGCCCGGCGGCGGGCCGTCCAATTTCGCGCCCTGCGCCGCGTATCCGTTACGGGTGTAGATGGCAAACGGGGCAGCCTCAAGCTGCCCCGTCGGAATGGAAAGTTTGAGGCGCCGGTTTACTTGGCGGCGTTGACCATGTAATCGACAGCCGCTTTCACTGCGTCGTCCGCCAGCGAGGGGTTGCCGCCTTTGGGCGGCATGGCGTTCAGACCCTTCAGCGCGGAGGTGTACAGGGCGTCCTTGCCTTTGGCGATACGCGGCGCCCACGCGCCCTTGTCGCCGAACTTCGGCGCACCGGCGACGCCGGTGCCGTGGCAGGCCGCGCAGACCTGGTTGTAGACCGCATCGCCGGAGGCGACTTCCGTCGTGCCGCCGGCCGCCGCGCCCGGCGCCCCGCCGGCGGCCTCGGCGCTGATGGCCACGTCGGCCACCGGCCGGATCCGCTCGGCAACCGCCTCAGGATCCAGCGCCTTCGCGCTGGGCGCCTTGCTGCTGGTGACGAGCTGGGTCAGCAGGATGATGCCGACCACGGGTATGAGGAAGGCCAGCACGACCACGACGATAAGTTGCTTCGGCGTCTTGATCGGCGAGGAGTGAGCGTGGGAGGAGCCTTCATCCTTCATGATGCGGAACCTTTGGCGGTAGTTGTTCTTCGATCAGGCGGACGTCACGGCGGACGCGCCGAGGCAGAACGCAAGGCGCGGATTATAGCGGCAAGGGGCAGACCGGCAAAGCCGGCGGCGCTTTGCGCTACAATCACACCCGTTCACGCGCCCGTAGCTCAGTTGGATAGAGTGTTGGTTTCCGAAGCCAAAGGTCACAGGTTCGAATCCTGTCGGGCGCGCCACCTCGATCATCCCCATTCCCGTCCTGCAAGCTGTCCGAATCCGTTCGTGCCTGGAACAGGACCGGGCGCCGTTCGAATCGCAATGCGGGAGGATGGCCCGCGCCTTGGGCGCGGAGTGTTTCTACGGCGGTTTGCGCGCGGCGGGATTTACAAGCCAGCGCGCGCTGTTCAACATGTAAAAGGGCTTTCGCCTCGCTCGTGCGCTGCGAAGCGCAGGGGTGCCGGAGGAAAAATGCCCGCAATCTCGTGGCTGCGGCGGCATCGGACGCGGTAGTATCCGGGGCGCGTGCTTTTCACGACGACGATAAGGTCCCTGCGGGCCAAGTTCATCAAACAAAGAGGAGGTCTAGAGATGCGAGGATACAAGGCGATATTGGGCGCGGTTGCGCTGGGGCTGGGCGTGCTGGCCTCGAGCGCGAACGCTCAGGAATATCCCACCAAGCCGATCACCATGATCGTTCCTTTCGCGGCCGGCGGTCCGACCGACACGGTGGCGCGTTCGATCGCGGCGGCGATGCAGGACTACCTGAAGCAGACGGTCGTCGTGGAGAACGTGGGCGGCGCCGGCGGCACCATCGGCGTGGCGCGCGGGGCGCGTGCGCCGGCCGACGGCTACACCATCACCATGCATCACATCGGCATGTCGACGGCGCCCACTCTGTACCGCAAGCTGAGCTTCGATCCGCTCAAGGACTTCGAGTACATCGGCCTGGTCGCCGACGTGCCGATGACCATGATCGCCCGCGCGGACTTCCCGCCCAAGGATCTGAAGGAATTTCTCAGCTACGTGAAGGAAAACCACAAGAAGCTGACCTACGCCAACGCCGGCGTCGGCGCGGCCTCGCATCTGTGCGGCCTGCTGTTCATGTCGGCGATCGGCGTGGACTTCATCACCGTGCCCTATAAGGGCACCGGCCCGGCCATGAACGACCTGCTGGGCGGCCAGGTGGACTTCATGTGCGACCAGACCACCAACACCACCTCGCAGATCAAGGCCGGCAAGGTCAAGGCCTACGCCGTCACCACGCCGCAGCGCCTGGCCAACTTCCCCGATCTGCCGACGCTGCAGGAAGGCGGTCTCAAGGACTTCGAGGTGACCGTGTGGCACGGCCTGTACGCGCCGAAGGGCACGCCCAAGCCGGTGATGGACAAGCTGGTGAAGGCGCTGCAGCACGCGCTGCAGGATCCGACCGTGAAGCAGCGCTTCAACGATCTGGGTACCGCGCCGGTGCCGCTCGAGCGCGGCACGCCGGAAGCGCTGCGTGCGCACCTGGAGGCCGAAATCAACAAGTGGCGTCCGATCATCCAGGCGGCCGGCACCTACGCCGACTGATCCGGCGCGCTTCGGTCACGGAAAGCGGCCCGCACGGGCCGCTTTTTTTTATTGGGGCGGTTGCGTTTCCGCAGCCGCGTCGCACCCCGGCGAGACGTTGCCGGGCGCGCACTCGCGGCCCGCACCGGGCGGCAGCCCGAACCGCCGCGGGCCGCCCGTTTCCCAGGGGTGCCTGATGCGATGGGGCGCGTTCCAGTGACGCGAATCCTGCGTCTGCGGGACTTCGGCGGGCGGCGTCGGAGCGGTGAGGCCGGAGGCCGCAGGTGCGCGCTCGCTCCAGCGCATGCTGCCGTCGATCTGCCGCCGGCCCTCGCTCACACGACCGTCGGCGTAGTAGCAGGTCTCACTGCCGTCCGCCCACTTCTGACAGCCGATCTGCGCCGCAGCCAGCGCCGGTGCCAGGCTCAGTAACGCCAAAACGCAGGCGCGCATCCACACCTCCTCCGCAGCCACATGGATTCAGTGTAGGGAGCGCCGTGCAGCGCGTTGTAAAACTTGATCCGCGGGGCTTCAGCCGAGCCCGTGCGCGCGGAACCACTCGATGCAACGCTGCCAGGCGTCCTCAGCCACTGCCTTCCTGTAGGTCGGCCGGTAGTCGGCGTGGAAGGCGTGCGGCGCGTCCGGATAGACGACGATTTCGCTCTTCCTGCCCGCCGCTTTCAGCGCGGCGCGCATGCGTTCCACCGATTCCACCGGAATGCCCTGGTCGGCGCCGCCGTAGAGCCCCAGCACCGGTGCGCGGATGTCCGCCGCGACATCGAGCGGATGCCGCGGCGTGTTCTCGGTTTTGTCGCCCACCAGGCGCCCGTACCAGGCCACGCCTGCCGCCAGCTTGGGATTGTGCGCGGCGTAGAGCCAGACGATGCGGCCGCCCCAGCAGAAGCCCGTGATGCCGAGCTTGTCGCCGTCGCCCTTGGGATGTTTGGCGGCCCAGGCGGCGGTGGCGTCCAGGTCCTGCATCACTTGCGCGTCCGGCACCTTGGACACCACTTCCTTGAAAATGGTCGGGATGTCGCTCATGCCGCTGACATCGCCCTGGCGCGCGTAGAGCTCGGGCGCCACGGCGAAATAGCCCAGCTTGGCGAAACGGCGGCAGACGTCCTTGATGTGTTCGTGCACGCCGAAGATCTCCTGCACCACCAGGATCACCGGGTACTTGCTGGCTTTTTGGGGCGCCGCATAGTAGGCGGGCAGTTCGCCGTCGTGCACGGGAATCTTGGTTTCGCCCGCTTCCAGACCGTCGGCCGGCGTGACGATCATCGTTTGGGCCATGACGGGTTGGGTGGCGAGCGCGAAACCCGCCGCCAGGCTCGAGACGAGAAAGCCCCGGCGGGTGAAAGGGATTTCGGGCATCAGGCTGCGGAATTCGGCTTCGTCGACGGCGGCAGTACGGCTCATGACACGCTCCTCCGGCAGATGACGGGGCAGATCTTGAGCAGGGATTGTGCCACCGGCCGGGCGGCAAGCGCCTTAGGCGACGAACAGCTGCAGGGTCGCGACCAGGGCGACCAGCCCGGCGACGGCCGTGATGCCGAGCGCGATGCGCCGGGAACGTGCCCGCGCCGCGCGGGCTTCGGCGCGTTGGGCCTCGATCATGGCGGCGACATGGGCCCACCTGTCGCCGGCGTTCTTCTCATCCGCGGCGGGATTGTCCCAGCCGATCACGGTCGGCGGAAACGCCGATTCGGCGCCCAGCACCGAATCGTCCCAGTCGGCCCAGGGCGACTGGTCTTGCGCGCGCGATGCGCGCTTGCGGTCCTTGTCCGGGGAAGAGGCCATGTCGCCGAGCGTACCCCAAAAATGAGGCGACAAAGTGTCGACTAGGGCGCATTTTCATGCCGCCCGCGCGCTCTGTCGGGCTAGATCAGGATGACGTCGTACTGTTCCTGGGTGTAGCTCGTCTCCACCTGCAGGGAGATGGGCTTGCCGATGAAATCGCCCAGCATCGCCAGCGACTGCGACTCCTCCTCGAGGAACATGTCGATGACGGACTGGGAAGCCAGGATGCGGAATTCGCGCGCGTTGAACTGGCGCGCCTCGCGCAGGATCTCGCGCAGAATCTCGTAGCACACCGTGCGCGCGGTCTTCACCACACCGCGGCCGCCGCAGGTCTTGCACGGTTCGCACAGTACGTGCTCGAGGCTCTCGCGCGTGCGCTTGCGCGTCATTTCCACCAGCCCGAGCGCGGTGAAGCCGTTGACGGTCATCTTGGTGCGGTCGCGCGACAGCGCCTTGTTGAGCTCCGCCAGCACCGCCTCGCGGTGGTCGGGGTTCTCCATGTCGATGAAATCGATGATGATGATCCCGCCCAGGTTGCGCAGACGGAGCTGCCGCGCGATCACCTGCGCCGCCTCCAGGTTGGTCTTGAAGATCGTGTCGTCGAAGTTGCGCAGACCGACGAAGCCCCCGGTGTTGACGTCGATGGTGGTCATGGCCTCGGTCTGGTCCATGATCAGATAGCCGCCGGACTTGAGATCGACACGCCGTTCCAGCGCCCGCTGGATTTCCTCCTCGATGTTGTAGAGATCGAACAGCGGCCGTTCGCCGGTGTAGTGCTCCAGCTTGTCCGCGACGTTGGGCGTGTAGAGCTGCGCGAAGCGCTGCAGCTTGAGGAAGTTCTCGCGCGAATCGACGATGATGCGGCCGGTGTCGCGGGTGGCGAAGTCGCGCAGCACGCGCTCGGCGAGCCACAGGTCGTGATAGAGCAGCGCAGGCGGCGAAGCCGTCGTCGCGCGCTCGCAGATGTTGGCCCACAGCCGGCGCAGGTAGGCGATGTCGTTGGCCAGCTCCTCGTCGGTCGCCGTCTCCGCCATGGTGCGGATGATGAACCCGCCCTTCTCGTCCGGCGGCACCATCTGCTGCAGGCGTTCGCGCAGGGCGCGGCGTTCGGCCTCGTCCTCGATGCGCTGGGAGATGCCGATGTGCGGGTCCTGCGGCAGATACACGAGGAGGCGGCCGGCGATGCTGATCTGAGTGGAAAGCCGCGCGCCCTTGGAGCCGATGGGGTCCTTGATGACCTGCACCATCAGCGGCTGACCTTCGGTGAGGATCTTCTCGATCGGCTTCACCAGCGCGGGCTTCGGCAGCCCGTTGCGGCCTTCCTCACCCTGCGAATGGCGGCCCTGCCAGATGTCGGCCACATGCAGGAAGGCGGCGCGTTCGAGACCGATTTCGACGAAGGCCGACTGCATGCCGGGCAGCACGCGCACCACCTTGCCCATGTAGATGTTGCCGACCAGGCCTCGGTTGGCGCTGCGCTCGATGTGCAGTTCCTGCACCGCGCCGTCGGCGACCACCGCCACGCGCGTCTCCTGCGGCGTGATGTTGATGAGGATGTCCTCGGGCACCACATCGCGTTCCACCGCCGTGCGCGGCACGGTGGGCGCGGGCGACTGCGGGGCGCTGCTCATGAGCGGTACTGGCTCTGGAAACGGCGCAGCAACGCGGCCGTTTCGTAAAGCGGCAGCCCCATCACGCCGGTGTAGCTGCCGAGGATTTCGGGAATGAAGGCCGCGGCGCGTCCCTGGATGGCGTAGGCGCCGGCCTTGTCGTAGGGCTCGCCGGTATCGACGTAATGGATGATCTCGTCCTCTTCCAGAGGGCGGAAGCGCACCACGTTCTCGTTCAGCACGAAGTCCATGGTGCTGTCGTAGGCGAGCGCCACGGCGGTCAGCACCCGGTGTTCGCGTCCGGAGAGCTGCTTGAGCATGCGGATCGCGTCGGCGCGGTCGGCCGGCTTGCCGAAGATCTGGCCGTCGAGGCACACGGTGGTATCGGCCGCCAGCACCGGCAGGCGCGGCAACTGACGCTGCAGCACGCGCATCCAGCCGGCTTCGGCCTTGGCGCGGCAGATCCTTTCGACGTACTGCTGCGGATCTTCGCCGGGTCGCGGCGTCTCGTCCACGTCGCCTTCGCGGCCGGCGTGTTCGCGCAGCACCAGCACGTCGAAAGGCACGCCGATCTGCTTCAGCAGCTCGCGCCGGCGCGGGCTGCGCGAGGCGAGGTAGATCCGGGGCAGCGGAGCGAGCATTAGTTGTTCTTTATGTCCGGTGATACGGATGATTATCGAGGATCGACACGGCCCGATAAAGCTGCTCCGCGAGCAGCACGCGAACTAAGGCATGCGGCAGGGTCAGGCTGGACAGCCGCAACTGCAGCTCGGCGGTGCTTTTCAGTGCCGGGTCCAGGCCGTCCGCGCCGCCGATGATGAAAGCCAGGTCGCGGCCTTCGCCCAGCCAGCGTCCGAGCGACTCGGCCAGCCGCGCGGTGGTGAAATCGGCCCCGCGTTCGTCGAGCACGATGCGCCGCGCCTGGGGCGGCAGCGCGGCTTCGATTCGCGCCGCCTCGGCCCGCATGCATTGCGCCGGGGTGCGGCTGCCGCCGCGGCGCTCGGGACGGATCTCGATCAGCTCGATGCGCGCCTTGCGTGGCATCCGGCGGCTGTAATCGGCGAACGCCTCGTCCACCCATCCGGGCATGCGTTCGCCGACGGCGACGATGAGCAGACGCACACCCTACTCCCCGGTCCGTGAGTCTCCCCAACGCGGCATGGCGGGTGTCGCCCGCCCGCCTCAGGCGCTGGGTTGGGCGTTGGCCCGCGCCCGCACGCTGCGGCGGGCACGCGGCTTGGGCTGATCCCAGAGTTCTTCGAGGTTGTAATGCGCCCGGATGGCCGGTTGCATGATGTGGATGATCACGTCGCCCGCGTCGACCAGCACCCATTCGCCGACTTCTTCGCCTTCGACGCCGAAAACGCGTTCCCCAAGCTCGCTCAGCTTGTCCTGAACGCTGCGGGAAAGGGCTTTGATCTGGCGCGCCGAGTCCGCGCTGGCGATGATGACTCGGTCGAAGAGGCTGGTGAGATGGCTGACGTTGTAAACCGCTATGTCTTTGGCTTTGATGTCTTCAAGCGCTTCGACAATGGCTTTTTGCTTCCTGCGGATATCCAAGACTGGGCGGCCTCCTTCGGGTCGCGTGCCGAGCGCCCATCGCTCAGCGATACAAACCCTTGGACTCAATATAGCGGAGAACGGTTTCCGGAAGCAAATAACGCACGCTGCCGCCGCGCGCGATGCGTGCGCGGATGTCGGTCGAGGAAATGGCGAGCCGTGCCGAAGCGAAATGCACGATATAGCCATGCGGCCGCTCGCCGATGCGGGCCGCTTCGGCGAGCCGTTCGGCATAGACGTTCGCGAGCGGCGCGGGCAGCTTGTCCACGTCCAGTTCGTAGCCCGGGCGTTCGGCCACCGCGAAATGCGCCAGATCGAACAGGCGTTCCCAGCTCCGCCAGGTGTGAAGCGTGAGAAACGAATCCATGCCGAGGATCATCACCAGCGGGCGCCTCTCGCCGAGCTCGCGCCGCAGGCGTTCCAGCATCGGTACCGTGTAGGTGGGCTCGTCCGACTCGAGTTCGGAGGCGTCGATGCTGAAGCGCGCTTCGTCGGCGATGGCCAGGCGCAGCATGGCGAGCCGGTCGGCGGCCGGAGCGCGCGGCGCGGCTGCGCGATGGCCCGGCGTGCCGGAGGGAATCCAGCGCACTTCGGGCAGCCGCAATTCGTCGGCGGCGTCGAGCGCAAGGCGCAGATGCCCGTAATGCACCGGATCGAAGGTGCCGCCCATCAGCCCGAGCGGAGTCGCTGCCACGTCTGCGCCCCGGTGCGCTTCAGGTGCGGACTTCGCCCTGCCCGAGCACGACGTATTTCTGCGAGGTGAGCCCTTCCAGGCCCACCGGCCCGCGCGCGTGCAGCTTGTCGGTGGAGATGCCGATTTCCGCGCCCAGGCCGTATTCGAAGCCGTCGGCGAAGCGCGTCGAGGCGTTCACCATCACCGAGCTGGAATCCACTTCGCGCAGGAAACGCTGCGCGCGCGCTTCGTCCTCGGTCACGATGGCGTCGGTGTGATGCGAACCGTAGCGCTCGATGTGCTCGATCGCTTCATCCAGGCCCTTGACGATCTTAACCGCCAGGATGGGAGCGAGGTATTCGGTGTACCAGTCCTCTTCGGTCGCGGGCTTCATCGGCACGATGGCGCGCGCCGCCTCGTCGCCGCGCAGTTCCACGCCCTTGGCAGTGTAGATCTCCGCCAGCCGCGGCAGCACGCGCGGCGCGATGCCTTCCGCGACGAGCAGCGTCTCCATGGTGTTGCAGGTGCCGTAACGCTGCGTCTTGGCGTTGTCGGCGATGCGGATCGCCTTGTCGATGTCCGCCTTGTCGTCGATGTAGACGTGGCAGACGCCGTCGAGGTGTTTGATCATCGGGATGCGCGACTCGTTCATGATGCGCTCGATGAGCGACTTGCCGCCGCGCGGCACGATGATGTCCACGTATTCCTTCATCGTCAGCAGCTCGCCCACCGCCGCGCGGTCGGGCGTCTCGACGATCTGCACGGCCGTTTCCGGCAGTCCCGCCTCGCGCAGGCCTTCGCGCACGCAGGCGGCGATCGCCATGTTCGAGCGCACCGACTCCGAGCCGCCGCGCAGGATGGCGGCATTGCCCGACTTGAGGCACAGCGCCGCCGCGTCCGCCGTGACGTTGGGGCGCGATTCGTAAATGATGCCGATGACGCCGAGCGGCACGCGCATGCGGCCCACCCGGATGCCGGAGGGTCGTTGCTGCAGATCGGTGATGACGCCGATGGGATCGGGCAGCGCGGCGACCTGTTCCAGGCCTTGCGCCATCGCCTCGATGCTTTTCGGCGTCAGCGTGAGCCGGTCGATGAACGCGGCGTCCGCGCCGCCGCTGCGCGCGGCTTCGACGTCGGCGGCGTTGGCTTCGAGCAAGGCAGGCGCTTGTTCGCGCAAGGCGCGCGCGATGGCGTGCAGGGCGCGGTTCTTGGTTTCGGTATCGGCGCGGGCGAGGAGGCGCGCGGCGGCGCGCGCCTGCCGGCCGAGCTGCTGCATGTATTGTTTGACGTCCATGTGCGGCATTCTAGCGGGCCGGGAAGGACTTAAGCGAGCTGGCGGCCCAGTTCCAGCAATTCGTCCCAGGGATCGCCTTTGCCCAGGCCCTTGATCAGGCGGTCGATGTGCGCGGCTTTTTGCAACGCGCCCTGCAACCGTTCCGGGGCGAGGCGGCGCGCGGCGGCGGCGATTGCGCGTTGGCGCGGCTCGCCCCAGATGCGGTATTCGCGAAAGACGTCCTGCAAGGGACGGCCCGCGGCCTGTGCCGCCTGCACCCGCAGCACCGCGCGGATGTCTTCGCTCATCACCCACAGCACCCGGTTGGGCGCTTCGCCCTCGCCTTCCAGACCGTCCAGTACGCGTGCCAGCCGCCGCAGATCGCCGGCCAGCAGGGCCTCGGAGAGCTGATAGACGTCGAAGCGCGCCACGTCGAGCACGGCCGCGCGCACCTGCTCGAAACCCAGTTCGCCTTCGGGATAGAGCAGGCCGAGCTTCTGGATTTCCTGGTGGGCGGCGAGCAGATTGCCTTCCACGCATTCGGCGATGAAGGCGAGCGCTTCGGCGCTCGCGCGCTGCTTCTGGCGCGCAAGCCGTTGCGCGATCCATTGCGGCAGCTGGCGGCGGTCCACACCGTAGACATCGACCACCACGCCGGCGCGTTCGAGCGCCGCGAACCAGCCGCTCGCCTGCGTCTTGCGGTCCAGCCGCGGCAAAGTGACCAGCGTCAGCACGTCGGGCGAGGCCGTGCGGCAATGGGCTTCGATGGCCGCGGCGCCCTCCGTCCCGGGTTTGCCGCCCGGAATGCGCAGCTCGATCAGCGTGCGGTCGCCGAACAGCGACATCGACGCGGCGCAGGCCTCCAGCCGGCCCCAGTCGAAACCGCGTTCGACGTTCAGCACCTGGCGCTGCGTGAAACCGGCGGCGCGGGCCGCCTGGCGCACGGCGTCGGCGGCTTCGAGCGACAGCAGCGGTTCGTCGCCGTGGATCACGTAAAGCGCCGCGAGACCGCGCGCGAGCTGGGCATCGAGCTGATCGAGCCGGATCGCGCCCATCGTCCGCGTTCAGTACTCGTCGGGCAGGAGCGGCTTCGCGGCGGCCAGCCGCCGCATGAGCTGCTGCACGAAGTCGGCCCGCATTTCGGCGTAGAGCTGCTGCTCCTCGGTTTCCTTGGCGAGAATCTCGTCGTTGAAGGTGATGTCGCGGGTCAGCAGCACCGTCGTCGGCGGCACGTACACGCCTCCTTGCTTGCGCGTGACGCGGTAGCTCACCAGGTAGCGCAACTGGTATTCGCGCACCCGGCCGCGCGTGGTCAGCGAGAGGATGACCTTCTCCGAGGCTTCGCGGCTGATGTCCAGCACCGCGTCGGCGTCGTTCACGTTCTCGACCACCTTGGCGTTGCTTTGCGTCTGGATGGCGCGCTTGATCTCGGTGCGCAGGGTCGTCACGCCCGGCACCGCGATGGTGTCGAAAGGCAGGGTCTGCGGGCCGCGCAGTTTGAAGCCGCAGGCGGCGAGCGTCGCGGCGAGCAGGCAGATAAACAGCGCGCGCAGGGCGGTCTTCAAACGCGTTCCCCTAGACAACGATGTTGATCAGGCGGCCGGGCACGACCACGACCTTCTTCGGCGCCTGCCCGCCAGTGTGCTTCTGCACGGTGTCGAGGGCAAGGGCGGCCTGTTCGATCTGCGCCTTGTCGGCGTCCTTCGGTACGCGCACGTGGCCGCGCAGCTTGCCGTTCACCTGCACCACGAGCTCGATCTCGTCGCTCACCAGCGCCGCTTCGTCGACTTCGGGCCAGGGCGCATCGACAATGTCGCCGGCATAGCCCAGCTCGGTCCACAGCGCATGGGCGATGTGCGGTGTGATCGGGTACAGCACGCGGATGAGGATGCTCAAGCCCTCGCGGATCGCCTGCACGAGGTGCTGCGAGTCGCCACCCTTCGCAGCCGCGTCCTGCAGCGCGTTCAGCATCTTCATCGCCGCCGAGGCGACGGTGTTGAACTGCTTGCGCTCGATGTCGAAAGTCGCCTGCTTGAGCAGGCTGTGCAGCTCGCGTCGCAGGGCGCCGACCGCAGGTTCGGTCTTGGCGATATCGGCCGGGTAGGCGCCGTCGGTCGCCTTGCGCACCCGTTCGTGCCACTGGTAGGCGAAGGACCAGACCCGCTTCAGGAAGCGCGAAGCGCCGTCCACGCCTTCCTGCGACCACTGCAGCGTCTGCTCCGGCGGACTGGTGAACATCATGAAGAAGCGCGCCGTGTCGGCCCCGTATTCCTCGATGAGCTGCTGCGGATCGACGCCGTTGTTCTTGGACTTGGACATGGTGGTCCAGCCCTCGTAACTCACCGGCAGGCCGTCCTCCTTGCTCACGGCGGTGACGCGGTCGCCCTCGCGCTTGATGTCGAGCTCGTGCGCCCAGTAGTAGCGCTTCTTGTTGTCGGTGATGCGCACGAAGGCTTCGTTCAGCACCATGCCCTGTGTCAGCAGATTGGCGAAGGGCTCGTCGAGCTTCACGAGCCCCAGGTCGCGCATGACCTTGGTCCAGAAGCGCGAGTAGAGCAGGTGCAGGATGGCGTGCTCGATGCCGCCGATGTACTGGTCTACCGGCAGCCAGTACTGCACCCGTTCGTCCACCATCGCCTTGTCGTTGTCCGGGCAGGCGTAGCGCAGGTAGTACCAGGACGAGTCGACGAAGGTGTCCATGGTGTCGGTCTCGCGCCGCGCCGCCTTGCCGCATTTCGGGCAGGTGCACCTGAGGAAGTCCTCGCGCTTGTTGAGCGGGTTGCCGCTGCCGTCCGGCACGCAGTCCTCGGGCAGCACCACTGGAAGCTGATCGTCTGGCACCGGCACTTCGCCGCAGGATTCGCAATGGATGATCGGGATCGGCGTGCCCCAGTAGCGCTGGCGCGAGATGCCCCAGTCGCGCAGGCGGAATTGCACCCGCTTGTCGCCGAGGCCCTTCGCGCGCAGCGCCGCGGCGATGGCGTCGATCGCCTGCTCCGATTCCAGCCCGGAGAATTCGCCCGAGTTCACGGTAATGCCGTATTCGGCGTAGGCGTCCTGCCAGGGCGCCTCGACGCTTTCATAGGCGCCGCGTTTGGATTTGATCACCTGCTTGATCGGCAGGCCGTACTTGGTCGCGAACTCGAAGTCGCGCTCGTCGTGCGCGGGCACGGCCATCACCGCGCCTTCGCCGTAGCTCATCAGCACGTAGTTCGCCACCCACACCGGCAGCTTCTCGCCGGTGAGCGGATGCACCACATGGAAGCCGGTCGGCATACCTTTCTTTTCCTGGGTGGCGAGATCGGCTTCCATGACGCTGCCGCGCTTGCACTCCTCGATGAAGCGCGCCAGTTCCCAGTTGTTCTTCGCCGCAGCGGTGGCGAGCGGGTGTTCCGCCGCCACGGCGCAGTAGGTGGCGCCCATGAGCGTGTCGGCGCGCGTGGTGAAAACCTTCAGCACGCCCTCGCCCTCGGCGTAGGGGAAGTGCACCTCCACGCCCTCGCTGCGGCCGATCCAGTTGGCCTGCATGGTGCGCACGCGTTCCGGCCAGCCGGGCAGCGTGCCGAGCGCATCGAGCAGCTCGTCGGCGTACTTGGTGATGCGCATGTAGTACATCGGGATTTCGCGCTTCTCCACCAGCGCGCCCGTGCGCCAGCCGCGGCCGTCGATCACCTGCTCGTTGGCGAGCACGGTCTGGTCGACCGGGTCCCAGTTCACGACGCCGGTCTTCTTGTAGACGATGCCCTTTTCCAGCATGCGCAGGAACAGCCACTGGTTCCACTTGTAGTACTCGGGCTTGCAGGTGGCGATCTCCCGCTCCCAGTCGATGGCGAAGCCCAGCGACTGGAGCTGCTTCTTCATGTAGGCGATGTTGTCGTAGGTCCACTTGGCCGGCGGCACGCCGTTGGCCATGGCGGCGTTCTCGGCGGGCAGGCCGAAGGCGTCCCAGCCCATCGGCTGCAGCACGTTGTAGCCCTTCATGCGGTGGTAGCGCGCCAGGACGTCGCCGATGGTGTAGTTGCGCACATGGCCCATGTGCAGTTTCCCCGAGGGATAGGGGAACATGGACAGGCAGTAGTACTTCGGCCGGTTGGTGTCTTCGACGGCGCGCGCGGCGGCGGTTTTCTCCCAGTGCGCCTGCGCCTCGCGCTCGATGTTCTGCGGGTGATACGACAGCTGCATTGGAAAGGAAGAAGGCGGGATCGGAAGACGCGGATTATAGCCGCCCCGCCTCGCCCCCCGTGTCCCGGCGCGCCGGGAGGCGGCTATCATGGCCTTCTGCCACCCGGAAGGGGAAAACCATGCAGGCGGAGGTGCGGACCCAGGTGCTCGTCGTCGGGGCCGGCCCGACGGGGCTGTCGCTCGCCTGCCTGCTCGCGCGCTACGGCGTCGACTTCCTGCTGGTGGAGCGCAATGCCGGCATCACGTCCTATTCCAAGGCGCTCGGCGTACACGCCCGCACGCTGGAGATCTACGACCAGCTCGGCATCGCGGAGGAAGCGCTGCGCCGCGGCGCCGTGGCCGGCAGGGTGCGCTTCGTGGCCGGCGGCCGGGTGCGCGGCGAGGCCGATCTCTCCCGCCTCGGCGAGGGCCTGAGCCCCTTCCCCTTCGTGCTGGTGCTCGAGCAGAGCAGGAACGAAGCGCTGCTGTACGAATACCTGCAGGCGTTGGGCGGGCGGGTGGAATGGGAAACGACGCTCGAATCCTTCACCCAGGATGCGCAGGGCGTGCGGGCGGTCGTACGTACGCCGGCCGGCCTGCGCACCGTCGATGCCGACTATCTGGTCGGCTGCGACGGCGCGCGCAGCGCCACGCGGGAGCGGCTGGGGCTCGAGTTCGGCGGCAGCACCTTCGAGCGGACCTTCTACGTGGCCGACGTGGTGCTCGACTGGCCGTTGAGCCACGACGCCATCCACGTCTGTTTCGCCCCCGATTCCTTCGTCCTGTGTTTTCCGATGGAAGGGGCGCGCCGTTATCGCCTGGTCGGCGTCTTTCCCGAGTCCTTCCGCAAGGACGAAGGCCAGGTGCTCTACGAGGAGATCGAGGCGCGCGTCCGGGCCGAACTCCGATTGCCGCTCGAAATCGACGAGGTGCGCTGGTTCTCGGTCTACAAGGTTCACACCCGCCATGCCGGGCGCTTCAGGCTCGGCCGCTGTTTTCTGGCCGGCGACGCGGCGCACATCCACAGCCCGGCCGGGGCGCAAGGCATGAACACCGGCATCCAGGACGCCTACAACCTGGCCTGGAAACTGGCGCTGGTGCTGGCGGGCCGCGCGCATCCGCAACTGCTGGAGACCTACGATGCGGAGCGTCGCGCCAACGCGCGCCGGCTGCTCGTCACCACCGACCGGCTGTTCCAGCTCGGCGCCGGCCGGGGCTGGTGGCTGGGCGTGCTGCGCACGCGGCTCTTTCCGCGCTTCGCCCGTTTCGTGCTCGGCGTGTCCGCGATCAACCGCCGGCTCTTTCCGCTGTTGTCGCAGATCGGCATCCATTACCGCGACAGCGCCTTGAGCGATCACGAAGGCGACAGCGACTTCGCCGTGCGCGCTGGCGAGCGCATGCCTTTCCTGGAAATCGAGGGCGGGAATCTCTATCACCGTCTGCGCTCGCCCAGGTTCCACCTGCTGAGCTTCGGCGACGAGGCCGAGGCCTTGCACACGCACCCCGAGCTGGTGGAGCACCATCGGCTGCCGCTGACCCGGGCGGTGGCCGAGCGCTTCGGCACGATGGACGACTTCCACGTGCTGCTGCGGCCGGACCACTACATCGCCAGCATCGGCCGCGACCCGCCCGATGCGCAGGTCGGCCGTTATCTGGAGCGGCTGCGGCACGGCCTTTGAACGACGCGGGCGGAGCGGCTGTTAAACTCGCCCTTTTTGCTGCAGTCGTTCCAAGTTCTCGTGTCCAACCTGCTCGACAACCTCAATCCCGAACAACTTGCCGCCGTCACCCTGCCCGCGCAACACGCCCTCATCCTGGCCGGCGCGGGCTCGGGCAAGACGCGCGTGCTCACTACGCGCATCGCCTGGCTGATCCATACCGGCGCCGTGGGACCGCAAGGCGTCATGGCCGTGACCTTCACCAACAAGGCGGCGAAGGAGATGCTCACCCGCCTGTCGGCGATGCTGCCCATCAACACGCGCGGCATGTGGATCGGCACTTTCCACGGCCTGTGCAACCGCATGTTGCGCGCGCATCACCGGGATGCCGGGTTGCCGCAGTTGTTCAGCATCATGGATTCGGGCGATCAGCAGGCGCTGATCAAGCGCGTGCTGCGCTCGGTGAACGCGGACGAGGACAAGTTCCCGCCGCGGCAGGTGCAGAACTTCATCAACAACGCCAAGGAACAGGGCGAGCGGCCGGGCGACGTCGAAGCCTACGACGACATGTCGCGCCGCTACGTGGAGTTCTATTCCATCTACGAAGAGACCTGCCAGCGCGAAGGCGTGGTCGATTTCGCCGAGCTGCTGCTGCGCTCCTACGAGCTGCTGTCGCGCAACGAAATCCTGCGCGACCATTACCGCAACCGCTTCCGCCACATCCTGGTGGACGAGTTCCAGGACACCAACCGCCTGCAATACAAGTGGCTGAAGCTGCTGTGCGGCCCGGAGAGCGCCATCTTCGCCGTGGGCGACGACGACCAGTCGATCTACCGCTTCCGCGGCGCCAACGTCGGCAACATGAGCGACTTCGAGCGCGACTTCCGGGTGCAGAACGTCATCCGCCTGGAGCAGAACTACCGCTCGCACGGCAACATCCTCGACGCGGCCAACGCCCTCATCAAGAACAACGCCAACCGCATGGGCAAGAACCTGTGGACGGCGGCGGGCAAGGGCGAGCCCATCCGCGTCTACGAGGCGCAGACCGACGGCTACGAGGCGCACTGGATCGCAGAGGAGGTGCAGGCCCTGACCCGCGAAGGCGTTCCGCGGCGCGAGATCGCGGTGCTGTACCGTTCCAACGCGCAGTCGCGCGTCATCGAGCACGCGCTGTTCTCGGCCGGCATCCCCTACCGCGTCTACGGCGGCCTGCGCTTCTTCGAACGGCAGGAGATCAAGCATGCGCTGGCCTACCTGCGTCTGCTCGCCAACCCCGACGACGACAGCGCGTTCCTGCGCGTGGTGAACTTCCCGGCGCGCGGCATCGGCGCGCGCTCGGTCGAGGCCCTGCAGGACGCCGCCAGGGCGAACAACTGCAGCCTCTGGCAGGCGGCCACGCACCTCACCGGCAAGTCCTCGCAGGCGGTGGGCGGCTTCATCCGCCTGATCGAGACGCTGCGCGAAGGCACCAAGGGCCTTCCTCTTCCTGAGATCATCGAGCACGTGCTGCACGCGAGCGGCCTGCTCGATCATTACAAGTCCGAGAAGGACGGCGCCGACCGCATCAGCAACCTCGAGGAACTGATCAACGCCGCCACCAACTTCCTGCAGGAAGAGGCGATCGACGTGCCGCTCGCGGAAGGCGCGCCGGGTGCGGCCGATGCGGCGGTGGATCCGCTGGCGGCCTTCCTTGCGCACGCCGCCCTGGAATCGGGCGAGACCCAGGCGCAGGAAGGTGTCGATGCGCTGCAGCTCATGACCGTGCACGCGGCCAAGGGGCTGGAGTTCCAGGTGGTGTTCATCACCGGTCTGGAGGAAGGGCTGTTCCCGCACGAACAAAGCCTGCTGGAGATGGACGGCCTGGAGGAAGAGCGCCGGCTGATGTACGTGGCGATCACGCGCGCACGCCACCGGCTCTACCTTTCGTTCTCGCAATCGCGCCTGCTGCACGGCCAGACGCGCTACAACGTGCCGAGCCGTTTCCTCGACGAGATCCCCAAGAAGCTCTTGAAGTGGCTGATGCCGCGCCTCGGCCGGCAGGTGAGCGAAGCCGCATGGTCGGGTGCTTCGCATAGCGCGCGCAGGGAAGCCGCGAGCGCCTCGCCCAAGAGCGAGTTGCCTTTCCGCATCGGTCAGACCGTCATGCATCCGAAGTTCGGCCAGGGCACGGTGGTGAGCGCAGAAGGCTCGGGACCGGATGCGCGCGTGCAGATCAACTTCGGCCGCCAGGGGATGAAGTGGCTGGCCCTGGCCTACGCCAAGCTCACCCCCGTCTGAACCGCTTTGCACCGGCCCGAACGGGCCTTTCCAAGGAGGAGTTATGTTGCGTTTGTTGGTGGCCCTTTATGCGGGGCTGAGCTTCGCTGTTGCTGCGCAGGCGCAGGGCGGCGAATACGAGCCCAGGGAGGGTCAGGAAGGCAAGGATGTCATCTGGGTCGGCACGCCGGACGCCCTGATCGAACGCATGCTCGACATGGCCGAGGTCAAACCCGGGGACTACGTCATGGACCTCGGTTCGGGTGACGGCCGCATTCCCATCGCCGCCGCCAAACGCGGCGCGCGCGCGATCGGCATCGAGTACAACCCGGATCTGGTCGAGCTTTCCAAACGCAAAGCCGAAGCGGCGGGCGTCGCGGACCGCACGGAGTTCCTCAAGGCGGACCTGTTCGAAACCGATCTTTCCAAGGCCGACGTCATCACCATGTATCTGTTGCCGGAGCTCAACATGAAGCTGCGGCCGAAGCTGCTCGAACTGAAACCGGGCACGCGCATCGTGTCCCATTTCTTCGACATGGAAGATTGGAAGTCGGACAACGACACCGTGGTGGACGGCCGTCCGGCCTATTTGTGGATCGTTCCCGCCAAGGTCGGCGGCAAGTGGAAGCTCTCCTATCCGGACGGCAAGGAGACGGCGGAGCTCACGCTGACCCAGAACTTCCAACTCATCTGGGGCGACCTGCGCCAGGGTGGCGAAACGCTGGAGCTGGGTGCACCCTGGCTCGCCGGCGATCGCATCCGCTTCACGGTGCGCGATGCGCAGGACCGTCCGCACCAGTACACGGGCAAGGTTTTCGACGGCCGCCGCATGGAAGGCACCGTCTCCGTGGACGGCAAGCAGACGCGGAAGTGGGTTGCCACCCGCGTGCAGTGAACCCGCAGACCCCCCGTAGCCCCCGGCGCGGGCAGCTTGGTTTAGGATCAGGGCGCCGACCCGGGGTGGCCGGCTGACAGCCGCCCCGTTCGCCGGTACAGTGCTTGCTCACGCGTTGCACCGCCCCGCAAAGGGCATTGCAAGGAGGTGTGCGATGGATCGGTTGCTGGCTGCGTTCGTCGTCGTGCTGGGCTTGCTCATGGGCGCGCAGGCGCGGGCCGCTGAGGAATACGCCCCCGTAGTCGGGCAGGCGGGCAAGGACGTGGTCTGGGTGCCCACGCCCGAAGCGCTGGTCGATCGCATGCTCGAGATGGCCAAGGTCACGTCCAAGGACTACGTGATGGACCTCGGCTCGGGGGACGGTCGCATCGCCATCGCCGCGGCCAAGAAATACGGCGCCAACGCGATGGGCATCGAGTACAACCCCAAGATGGTCGAGCTCTCCAAGCGCAACGCGCAGGAGGCGGGGGTCGCCAACAAGGTCAAGTTCGTCGAGGGCGACCTGTTCGAGGCCGATCTCGGCAAGGCCGACGTCATCACCATGTACCTGCTGCCGCGCATCAACATGCAGCTGCGGCCGAAGCTGCTGGCCCTGAAGCCCGGCACGCGCATCGTCTCGCACGCCTTCGACCTCGGCGACTGGAAGCCCGACGAGACGGCGGTGGTCGACGGCCGCGAAGCCTATTTGTGGATCGTCCCGGCCAAGGTGGCAGGCAAGTGGCGCCTGTCCTATCCCGACGACGGCGGTACCCGGCCGCCGGTCGAACTCGATCTTAGCCAGCACTACCAGATCATTTGGGGGAATGCGCGCGTAGGCGAACGGGTGTTGGACATCGCCAGGCCGTCGCTGTCGGGCACGCAGATCCGTTTCGGCCTGGGCGAGCCGGAGTCCAGGCTGGAATACAGCGGCGAAGTCAAAGGCAAGCGCATGGAAGGCACGGTCGTGACGAAGGAGGGGAACACGCTCCGCTGGGTCGCGACCCGCGTCCAGTAGGAAGGCCTGTTTCGACCTCGTGCGGCGGCGATGCTGCCGCACCTTGGACGCGGCAGGCGTCCTGAGGAGGAGATGTCGACCGATGTCTGCGGGGCTTGGCGACCTGTGGCGCGCCGTGGGGCCGGTGCGGGCCCAGCCGGTTCGTCGGCATGCCGTCCGCGGGGCCCCGGAAGTCGGCCAGCCGGGCAAGGATGCCGTCTGGGTGCCCACGCCAGCCGTCCTGCTGGAAGAGATGCTGGATATGGCGCGGGTCGGCCCCGGCGACCGGCTGCTCGATCTGGGCGCGGGTGACGGCCGCATCCTCATCGCCGCGGCCCGCCGCGGCGCTCATGCCGTCGGCATCGAATACGACCCGCAGCTCGTGCGGCTCGCGCGCCGCAACGTCCGCGAGGCCGGTGTGGCCGACCGCGTCAGAGTGCGTTGCGGGGATCTGTTCGAAACCGATCTCGGCCAGGCCGACGTCATCACCTTCTACCTCCTGCCGCATCTCAACCTGCGACTGCGGCCCGCATTGTTGGGGCTGGCGCCGGGCACGCGGCTGGTGTCGCAGTCCTTCGGTATGGGCGACTGGCGGCCGGACGCCCAGGTGGTGCGAGACGGGCGCAGCGCCTTTTTCTGGGCGGTACCGGCCGATGTGCAGGGCGAATGGTGGGTCGAATACGCCGACGGCGCGCCCTGGCAGCGCTGGCATCTGCGGCAGCGCTATCAGTACGTGGAAGGGGAAGTCCACAGTTCCGAAGGCTGTGCGCGCCTGCGCGCGGGGCGCCTGCGCGGCGCGGCCATGGAGTTCGTGCTCGGACGGTTGGGTGCAGGCCGGCGGCATTACAGGGGGCAGGTGGCGGGCGACAGCATGCGCGGTATCTGCATGATGCCCGACGGCTCCTGCCGTGCCTGGTCGGCCGCGCGCGTGGCCCGGTAGGCGCCGCCGCGGCGATCCCGATATAGCCAGCGCCGCGGCCTAGGCTTAGAGTAGCGGCCTTTCGCCCCGGCGAGCTATGCGGCGCCGCGGCACGCATTCCCACAGCAAGCAACCATGGCCACCGACTACCTGGAACGCATTCTCAAGGCGCGCGTGTACGACGTCGCCGTCGAAACCCCGCTGGAATACGCCCCCAATCTTTCCGCACGCCTGGGCAACCGGCTCATGCTCAAGCGCGAAGACATGCAGCAGGTGTTCTCCTTCAAGCTGCGCGGCGCCTACAACAAGATGGTCAATCTCCCGGCCACGCAGCTGAAGAAAGGCGTGATCGCCGCCTCGGCCGGCAACCATGCGCAGGGCGTGGCGCTCGCGGCGCAGACTCTGGGCTGCAGGGCGGTCATCGTTATGCCCGTCACTACGCCGCGGATCAAGATCGACGCGGTCGCCGCGCGCGGGGCGGAAGTGGTGCTGCACGGCGATTCCTATACCGACGCCTACGAGCATGCGATGACGCTGGTACGCAAGCGCGGCCTCACCTTCGTGCATCCCTACGACGATCCGGACGTGATCGCCGGCCAGGGCACCATCGGCATGGAACTGCTGCGCCAGAGCACCCGGCCGATCCACGCGGTCTTCGTGCCCGTGGGCGGCGGCGGACTCATCGCCGGCATCGGCGCCTACATCAAACGGCTGCATCCGGAGATCCTGCTGATCGGCGTCGAACCGGTCGATGCCGACGCCATGGCGCGTTCGCTGGAAGCCGGACGCCGCGTCACGCTCCCGCAGGTGGGGCTGTTCGCCGACGGCGTGGCGGTGAAGCAGGTGGGCGTCGAGACCTTCAAACTCGCGCGCAAATACGTGGACGAAATCGTGCTGGTCGATACCGACGAGATCTGCGCCGCGATCAAGGACGTGTTCGAGGACACGCGTTCGGTGCTCGAACCGGCCGGCGCGCTGGCGGTGGCGGGCGCCAAGCTCTACGTCGAGCAGACCGGCGTACGCGACCAGAAGCTGGTCGCCATTACGAGCGGCGCCAACACCAACTTCAACCGCCTGCGCTTCATCGCCGAACGTGCCGAGGTGGGCGAACATCGCGAAGCGCTGCTCGCGGTGACGATCCCCGAGCGCCCCGGCAGTTTCAAGGCGCTGTGCGCCGCGCTCGGCGAGCGCAGCGTCACCGAATTCAACTACCGCTACGCCGACGAGAAGAACGCCGAAGTGTTCATCGGCGTCGAAGTGCGCGACCGCGAAGAGACCCGCAAGCTCATCGCCCAGCTCAAGCGTCAGGGCTACGATCCGATCGACCTGTCCGACAACGAGATGGCCAAGCTGCACGTGCGCCATCTGGTCGGCGGCCACGCGCCGCGCGGCGCGAACGGCGACGGCGTCACCGAGCTGCTCTACCGCTTCGAATTCCCCGAGCGGCCCGGCGCGCTGATGCGTTTCCTCTCCAACATGCGCGCGGACTGGAACATCAGCCTGTTCCATTACCGCAACCACGGCGCCGACTACGGCCGGGTACTGGTCGGCATGCAGGTGCCGGTGAAGGAAAGGCGCGCGTTCAAGGCTTTCCTCGACACCCTGGGCTATCCCTACGTCGACGAGAGCGACAACCCCGCCTACAAGCTCTTCCTCGCCTGAGGCATCGTGCCGCGCGACGACTTCAGGCAACGGCTCGGTGCGCTGGTGCTGGCCGCGGGCCTGGTTGCCGCGGCCGCGATCGCCGCGCTCAAGGGCGCGTGGTGGATCGGCGTCGCCTTGCTGGCGGTCTGGGCCGCGCTGGAACTGTGGCCGGCGCTCAGGCGCCGTTTGCGTAAGGAACGTTCATGAGCAACACCACTTTCGGGCTGGACGAGCGCCTGCGCCGGTACGTCCTGCAGCACTCGCTGCGCGAACATCCGTTGCTCGAAGAGTTGCGCGCGGTGACGCGTCAGGACGCGCATGCGCGTTATCAGATTTCGCCCGAGCAGGGGCAGTTTATGGCTCTGCTCGTCCAGGCGATCGGCGCCAGGCGTTGTATCGAAATCGGCACCTACACCGGCTACAGCGCGCTCGTCGTGGCGCTCGCGCTGCCCGAGGACGGCCGGATCGTATGCTGCGACATCAACCGCGAGTGGACGGCCATCGCCGAACGCTACTGGGCGCGCGCCGGCGTCGCGCACAAGATCGATCTGCGCATCGCGCCGGCCCTGGACACGCTCGACGCCTTGCTGGACGCGGGCCATGCCGGCGCTTTCGATTTCGCGTTCATCGACGCCGACAAGGAAAACTATCCCGCTTACTACGAGCGCTGCCTCGCGCTCCTGCGGACCGGCGGCCTGATCGCCGTGGACAACACGCTCTGGTCCGGGCGCGTGGCCGACGAAAGCAATCAGGAGCCGAGCACGTGCGCGCTGCGCGCGTTCAACGCGGCGTTGCGCGACGACGAGCGGATTGCGCTCTCCATGCTGCCGGTCGGCGACGGTCTCACGCTCGCGCTGAAACGCTGACCGGCCTTGTGCCGGTCATCAGTGGCCGCTCTGGAATTCGCCCTGATAGCAGACGGGCGAGGCGAGCACGCTGGCATCGCCCGGCGGCTGCGGCGCACCGAGGAACACCAGCTCGTCGCCGTCGCGGCGATAGATGCCGCGCTCGGTGACGACGTAATCCACGGGGATGTCGTAGGGCTGCGGATGGATGGTGTCGATTTTCGCCAGTTCGTAAGTCACGCCGATGACCGTGGGCCGTTTGGCGAGGCTCGCCAGTGTGCGGTCGAAGAAGCCGCCGCCGTAGCCCAGACGATAGCCGCCGGCATCGAAGCCGTTCATCGGCAGCAGCACGTAATCCGGCAGCAGTTCGTCGCTTTCGATCGGATAGGGAATGTCGTACACCCCGGGCACCAGCTTCACGCCCGGGTGCCATTCGCGGAACACCAGCGGCGTCTTCGGCGCCACCACCACGGGCAGGACCGTCCTGGCCCCGCGTTCGCGCAGCCGGCGGGCGAGGAAGCGCGCGTCGTATTCGTTCTTGTAAGGCCAGCAGAAGGCCACGACGCCGCGGTGCAGATTGGGGAAGCCGTATTCCAGCGAGGCGTCGATGGCTTTGCGGTGCGCTTCCAGCGTTTCGCGCGACAGCGCCATGCGGCGCTCGATCAGCGCCTCACGCATGCGCTTGCGCCATGCGCGCAGATCGTCCGGGGCGGTAGTAGGCATGCTTTTCCCTGTTGTTGACATGGACATTGTGTTGCGGCGTTGAGGGCGTGGACGCGCGCGGCCAATTCTTCACACGATCGCGGCGGTGCGCGGACTAATATAGCACCCATGCGCTGGCTTGCTTTCGTGCTGCTCCTGCTTCCGTTCGTCCTGCGCGCTGCGCCGGCGGACGACGCGTTCCTCCTTGCGCGCGACGCTTGGCGTGCGGGCGATGTCGCGCGACTGGAGATCGCGTTGCCTGCGGTGGCTGGGCATGTGCTCGAGCCTTATGCCCGCTATTGGCATCTGCAGTTGCGCATCGAGGAAGCGGAGCCTGAGGAAATCCGGGCTTTCCTGCAGGCGCACGAAGGTTCCTATCTCGCCGACCAGTTGCGCAGAGCGTGGTTGCGCGTGCTCGGCAAGCGCGAACAGTGGGCACTCTACGACGCCGAGTATGCGAAGCTCGCGCGCTCCGAGCCGGAGCTCGATTGCTATTACGCGCTCGCGCGGGTGCGGGAAGGCGATCTTGCGGCGGCTGAGGAAGCGTTCACGGTATGGGACGCGGCGCGCGAAATTCCGGAGGGCTGCCAGCCGCTGGTCGCGGAACTGCACGCGGCGGGCAAGCTCGACGCGCGTCAGGTGTGGTTGCGCGTGCGCGCGCTCAATGCCGCGAACCGCACCGCCGCCGTGCCGCAGACACTGGCCTATCTGCCCGAACGCGAGCGGCCCGCCGACAGGCAGCTCGAGCGTATCGATAAGAAGCCCGCCGCATTCCTGCAGCAGGCGGAGCGGCTGAACCTGAAGAAGCGGCTCGACCGCGAACTGGTGATCTACGCCGTGCAGCGGCTGGCGCGCCAGGACGTCGAACGGGCGGCGCAACACTGGCTCGGGCTGCAGCGGCATTTCGGCGATTACGACCGGGCCTATGTATGGGGGCAGCTCGCTTTCCGTGCCGCGCTCAACCACTTGCCTCAGGCGCTCGAATGGTACGGACGTGCCGATGCCGCGCCCCTGAGCGACGAGCAGATCGAATGGCGGGTGCGCGCGGCCATGCGTGCCGGCGACTGGGCGGAAGTGGCGCGTTCGATCGAACGTCTGCCGGAGGCGCTGCGCAACGAACCGGTGTGGATCTACTGGTCCGCACGCGCCATGGCCGCGCTCGGCCGCCACG